>Ga0105249_10000120_pt1 | contig 106992 bp, 86 predicted proteins | sample KBSS44metaG_FD_81522 | JGI IMG/M metagenome (GOLD analysis project Ga0105249, IMG submission 81522) | Switchgrass rhizosphere microbial communities from Kellogg Biological Station, Michigan, USA - KBS S4-4 metaG | ecosystem: Host-associated > Plants > Roots > Rhizosphere > Soil | place... | reverse complement strand
CCCCCCAAGGCCCGTCCCCCCCCCGGCCGGGTTTCCCCCCCCCAGGGCCCCCCCCGGCCCCCGGGGGATTTTTTTTTCGGCCCCCCCCCCCCCCGAAATCTCGAACGACGCGAGCGAGCGCACACGCCACTAGGTTGGCGTTCCGTCGCTCCGCTTCAATGCGCTTCGTCCCAGTTCGCGCCGACGCCGACATCGACCACCAGCGGCACCGCCAATTGCGCGGCCGCGGCCATGCGTTCGCGCACGCCGGCGACGATCGCGTCGACGCGGTCGGCGCGGACTTCGAAAACGAGTTCGTCGTGCACCTGCATCAGCATGCGCGCCGAGTCCGCCTGATCGAGCAACCAGGCGTCGACGCCGAGCATCGCGCGCTTGATGATGTCGGCCGCGGTGCCCTGCATCGGCGCGTTGATCGCCGCGCGCTCGGCACCGGCGCGCTGTGCCTGGTTGCGCGAATTGATGTAGTCCAGGTGCAGCCGGCGGCCGAACAAGGTTTCGACATAGCCGTCGCGGCGCGCTTTCTCGCGTGTCTCCTCCATGAAGGTCTGTACGCCGGGATAGCGCGTGAAGTAGCGCGCCATGTAGTCCTGCGCCTCGCCGCGCGGCACGCCGAGCTGGCGCGCGAGTCCGAACGCGCTCATGCCGTACATCAGGCCGAAGTTGATCGCCTTGGCGGCGCGGCGCTGATTGGCGTCGACCTGGTCCTGCGGCAGGCCGAACACTTCGGCCGCTGTCGCGCGGTGCACGTCCTGGCCGCCGTGGAACGCGGCGAGCAGGCCGGCGTCGCCCGACAGGTGCGCCATGATGCGCAGCTCGATCTGCGAATAGTCCGCCGCGACGATACGCCAGCCTTCCGGCGCGACGAATGCCTGGCGGATGCGTCGGCCGTCTTCGGTGCGGATGGGAATGTTCTGCAGGTTCGGATCCGACGACGACAGGCGCCCGGTCGCCGCGATCGCCTGGCCGTAGCTGGTGTGCACGCGGCCGGTGCGCGGATTGACGATCTCGGCGAGCTTCTCGGTGTAGGTGCTGCGCAGTTTGGCGAGGCCGCGATAGTCGAGGATCAGGCGCGGCAGCTCGTGCTGGTCGGCGATCGCCTCGAGCGCCTCTTCGTTCGTCGACGGCTGGCCGCCGGGCGTCTTCACCAACACCGGCAGCTTGAATTCGTCGAACAGTAGCGCCTGCAGCTGCTTGGGCGAATCGAGGCTGAAATTGCGGCCGGCGATCACGAACGCGCGCTCGGTCAGCTCGTGCATGCGTCGCGCCAGTTCCTGGCTCTGCTTCTTCAACGCGACCGTATCGATCAGCACGCCGCGCTGCTCCATGCGTGCCAGCACCGGAATCAGCGGCACTTCGATGTCCCGATAGACCGACTCCAGCGAGGGCACTTGCGCGAGCTGCGGCGACAGCGCGCGATGCAGGCGCAGCGTGATGTCGGCATCCTCGGCGGCGTAGCGGCACGCGGTGTCGAGGTCGACCTGCGAGAAGGAGATCTGCTTGGCGCCCTTGCCGGCGACGTCTTCGTAGTGGATCGTCTCGTAGCCGAGCTGGCGCTTGGCCAGCGAATCCATGTCGTGCCGCGTCGCGGTCGAGTTCAGCACGTAGGATTCGAGCATAGTGTCCTGCGCGATGCCGCGCACGTCGACGCCGTGGTTCGACAGCACGTTGATGTCGTACTTGGCATGCTGGCCGAGCTTGCGCCGCGCCGGATTTTCGAGCACGGGCTTGAGCGCCGCGAGCACCGCGTCGCGAGGGAGCTGGGCCGGCGCACCCGCGTAGTCGTGGCCGACCGGGATATAAGCGGCCGATTTCGGTTCCACCGCGAACGACAGGCCTACGATCTCGGCGCGCATCGGATCGAGCGACGTCGTTTCGGTGTCGAACGCGATCAGGTCGGCCGTGCGCAGCCTGGCCAGCCAGGCATCGAGCTGCTCGGGCGTGGTCACCAGCTCATAGCTGCCCGGCCCCGACAGCGCCGCGTCCAGCGTCGGCCCTGCCGGCTCGTCATTCCCGCGCACGCGGGACTCCATTTCGCCTGGCGCACCTTCGACGGACTCTTGCGTGCGCGGCAACGACGTCGCCGAATCGGCGGCGGCCTCGAGATCCTTCAGCGCCGCGTTGAACTCGTAGCGCTTGTACAAGCCGCGCAAGGCCTCGACGTTGCGATCGAGCAGGTGCAGCTCGTTCGGCGCGCGATCCAGCTCGACGTCGGTGCGTATCGTGGCGAGCTGGCGCGACAGCGGCAGCTGCGGCAGCGCCTTGCGCAGGTTCTCGCCGATCTTGCCGCCGACCTTGTCCGCGTTCGCGATCACGCCGTCGAGCGTGCCGTACTCGGCCAGCCATTTCGCGGCGGTCTTCGGTCCGCACTTCTCGACGCCGGGAATGTTGTCCACGCTGTCGCCCATCAGCGCGAGGTAGTCGACGATCTGGTCCGGCCGCACGCCGAACTTTTCGACGATGCTCGCTTCGTCGAGCGTGGTGTTCGTCATCGTGTTGACCAGGCGGATGCCGGGCACGACGAGCTGGGCGAAATCCTTGTCGCCGGTCGATACCGTCACGTCGATGCCGGCCGCGACCGCGCGCGTGGCGAGCGTGCCGATGACGTCGTCGGCCTCGACGCCGTCGACGCGCAGGATCGGAAAGCCGAGCGCGCCGACGATCTCCAGCATCGGCTCGACCTGCGCGCGCAGGTCGTCGGGCATCGGCGCGCGGTTCGCCTTGTATTGCGCGTAGAGGTCGTCGCGGAACGTCGGTCCCGGCGCGTCCTGCACGAATGCCGCGTAGTCGGGCTTTTCCTTCAAGGTCGCGCGCAGCATGTTGACGACGCCGAACAGCGCGCCCGTCGGTTCGCCGGCCGAATTGGTCAGCGGCGGCAGCGCGTGGAACGCGCGGTACAAATACGATGAACCGTCGATAAGGACGAGACGAGGGCGCGACATCGAAGGCTTGCCGTGGAGCGAAAGGGATCGCAGCTTGGCAAGCAGGCGGGGCGTTTGCAACGCACCTGCACGCCGCCTCGTCTTTGCGAACGGCGTCCAACGAAAAATGCCGCACGTCTGCTAGGCTGGTTGCACGTCAAGGAGCCGCTGTCATGAATCCGATCGTCCGCCCGCTGCTCGTCACCTTGAGTTTGTTCCTCGCCGCGTCGGCCGCGCTCGCCGCCGATCAGAAGCCGCCGAAATCGAACGCACCGCCGCCGCCCGGCATCAACGATCCGGGCGTCAGCGCGACCGCACCGGCGCAGCAGAACCAGGACGCCGCGAATGCCGCGCCGACCGCCGACCAGGATCCGCTGGCGCCGCTGCCCAAACCCGATTCGCGCCTGGTGCGCGACCGCGCCTCGCGCGACGCCGACGCCAACACCGCGCGCATGGCGTCCAGCGAAGTGACCCGGCGCAAGCAAGGCGACGACACGGTCGAGGAATACCGCGACAAGGGCCACGTCTGGATGATCAAGATCTCGCAGCCGAACGGTCCGACGCAGACCTTCATGGACCGCGACGGCAGCGGCCGCCTGCTCAGTGACCCGAACCAGGGTCCGGTGTCGCCGGTGTACTACACGCTTTATGAATGGAAATAGAGACACGTCGCGAGCGGCGGCCCGCTGCACGCGCTGCGGAGCCGCCCCGGTCGATCGCGCTCACTCGACGCCGGCGCTGATCGAAGTCCTGCTCGCCCTGGGCGGCGAGTCGACGCGCGAGAATTGCGCCGATTGCGCCGGTGGCATGGAATTGATGGCATGGGCGCTGCTCGCGGGCGGCGCCGCCGTCGCGATCGTGCTGGCGATCCTCGCGCTGTAGGCGTTCTCTTCAGCCGGCGCCCTGCGCCAGCCAGTCGCGCGGCTGCAGATACGCGTTCAGGCGCGCCTCCGCGCTGCCGGCCTCCGGCGCATAGGCGTATTCGAAACGCACCCGCGGCGGCAGGCTCATCAGGATCGACTCGGTGCGTCCTCCCGACTGCAGGCCGAACAGCGTGCCGCGGTCGTAGACGAGGTTGAACTCGACGTAGCGGCCGCGCCGGTACAGCTGGAATTCGCGCTCGCGCTCGCCGAACGGCGTGTGCTTGCGGCGCTCGACGATCGGAATGTAGGCATCGAGCAGGCCATTGCCGACCGCCTGCTGGAACGCGAAGCAACGTTCGAAGTCCCAGGCGTTCAAGTCGTCGAAGAACAGCCCGCCGACGCCGCGCGTCTCGGCGCGGTGCTTGAGGTAGAAATACTCGTCGCACCATTGCTTGTAGCGCGGATAGACCTCGCCGCCGAACGGTGCGCAAAGATCGTGCGCGACCCCGTGCCAATGACGGACGTCCTCGTCGAACGGGTAGAACGGCGTCAGGTCGAAGCCGCCGCCGAACCACCACACCGGCGCCATGCCGGCAGCGCGCGCCTCGAAGTAGCGCACGTTCATGTGCGTGGTCGGCACGTAGGGGTTTTGCGGATGGACGACGACCGAGACGCCGAGCGCCGTCCAGCTGCGTCCGGCCAGCTCCGGGCGCAGCGCGCTGGCGGCCGGCGGCAGGCGCTCGCCGGAAACGCGCGAGTAACCGACGCCGGCCTGCTCGAAGACCGCGCCGCCCTTGAGCACGCGCGAACGGCCACCGCCGCCCTCGCTGCGCTGCCACAGGTCCTCGGTGAAACGCGCGGCGCCGTCGCTGGCTTCGAAAGCGGCGCAAAGGCGATCCTGCAGCCCGGTCAGGAATGCTTCGACCGCGGCCAGGCGTTCGTTGACGCTCCCCGCGTGCGGCGCGGATGAGAGGGGTTCGGATGAGGGATCGTTCATGCGGGAATCCTAGCAGTCCCTGCCGCCGGGCCGGCTGCGGCCGATGTGCGCAGCGCCGCTTCGCGATTCAGGGTGGCGTGTCATAATTCTCAGCCCTCTGTTTCTCCCGCCGACGCGTGCCCAGCCGGATCGCACCTCTCGCCATCAGCGCCTACACTGCGACGTCCGCGCTCGGACGCGGCCGCGCCGCGCATGCCGAAGCGTTGCGCCTGAGCCGAGGCGGCCTGCGCCCCAACGATTTCACCGACACGCCGCTGGCCTGCGCGATCGGCCGCGTCGACGGCATCGAACGGGAGCCGCTGCCAGCCGAGTTCGCCGCGCACGACTGCCGCAACAACCGCCTGGCCTGGGCCGGCCTGGCCGGCGACGGATTCCTCGACGCCGCGCGCGCCTGCGTCGCGCGCCACGGCGCCGATCGCGTAGCGCTGCTGGTCGCCACCTCGACCGCCAGCATCGAGGCGACCGAAAGCGCCTACCGCGAGCTCGATGACGGCCGCTTTCCGGCACGCCTGCGCATCCCTGCCCTGCATACGCCGCATTCGCTCGGCGTTTTCCTGGAAGCGGCGCTCGGCACGCGCGGCCCGTGCCTGACCCTCGCCACGGCGTGCTCGTCGAGCGCGAAGATCTTCGCCCAGGCCGAGCGCCTGCTGCGCCTCGGCGTGGCCGACGCCGCAGTGCTGGCCGGCGTCGACAGCCTCTGCGGCAGCGTCCTGTTCGGCTTCAATGCGCTCGGGCTGGTGGCGCCGGAACCGTGCCGCCCGTTCGACGCCGCGCGCTGCGGCATTTCGATCGGCGAAGCGGCCGGCTTCGCCCTGCTCGAACGCGACGGTGCCGCCGACGCGCCGCGCCTGCTCGGCTACGGCGAATCGTCGGACGCGTATCACATGTCGACGCCGCATCCGGAAGGCGCCGGAGCACGCCTGGCGCTGGCCGACGCGCTGTCGCGCGCGGGCCTTTCGGCCGACGCGGTCGACTACATCAACCTGCACGGCACCGCGACGGTCAAGAACGACGAGGTCGAAGCGGCCGTGGTGGCGGACCTGTTCGGCGCCTCCACGCGGGCCAGCTCCACCAAGGGCCATACCGGCCACACGCTGGGAGCGGCCGGCATTCTCGAAACAGCCATCACGCTGCTCGCGATGGAGAGCGACCTGGTGCCCGCCACGCTCAACGGCAGCGCGCCCGATCCGCTGTGCGGACCGCAGTTCGCGTTCGCCAACGAGTCGCGCGCGATCCGCGTCGCGCTGAGCAATTCGTTCGGCTTCGGTGGCAACAACTGCACGCTGGCGTTCGGCCGCGGCACGGTTCATTGAACATGGACGGCATGATCGCTTACATCGACGGTATCGGCTGGTGGTCGCCAGGCGTGCCGGACTGGACGCAGGCCGCGCACCTGCTGCGCGGCGAGGAGATCGCCGCACCCGACGCGTCGGCGAAACCGGCGGCCAACGTGCTGCCGGCGACCGAGCGACGGCGCGCGCCGGAATCGGTGCGCCTGGCTTGCGAAGTCGCCGAACAGGCCTGCGCGATGGGCGCGCGCGATCCTTCCGCGCTGCCTTGCGTGTTCGCCTCGGCGCACGGCGATTGCGCGACGACCGATGCGCTCTGCGCGACACTGGCGGCGGCGCCGCTCGAAACTTCGCCGACGCGCTTCCACAACTCCGTGCACAACGCCCCCGCCGGTTATTGGACGATCGCCGCGCAGTGCCGCGCGCCGTCCGGCGCGATCGCGGCGGGCGCCGGCACCTTCGCGGCGGGCCTGTTCGAGGCGGCCGTGGAAGCGCATGCCGACGCCACGCCGGTGCTGTTCGCCGCCTACGACGTCGCCGCAGCCGGCGCGCTGACCGATGTCGTCGGCAGCCGCTCGCCGTTTGCGGCCGCGCTGCTCGTCAGTCCGTCGCGCGGACCGCGCACCTGCGCCAGCCTGCATCTTCGCCATGAGTCGGAAGCGACCGCACCCACGGCGCCACCGGCGCGCCTGGCGGCATTGGCCGCGACGAACCTGATTGCAGCGGCGCTGCCGCTGTTCGCCGCGCTCGCGAATGGCGACGAGACGACGATCCGCCTGCGCAGCGGCACACAGACGATGCTGGCGATCGAGGTGCGCTCGTGAGCGCCGTCGAGCCCGGCCGCATCGCGGTCGTGATCCCAGCGCTCAACGAAGAGCGGGCGATCCGCAGCGTCGTCGAAGCGGTGCTCGCGATCTGCCCGAACGTGATCCTGATCGACGACGGCTCGACCGACGCGACGCTCGAACGCGTCGCCGACCTGCCGATCACCGTGATCCGCCACGCCACGCCGCTCGGCAAGGGCCAGGGTTTGCGCGACGGCTTTCGCAAGGCGCGCGAACTCGGCTTCGACGCGGTCGTCGCGATGGATGGCGACGGCCAGCACCTCGCGGCCGACATTCCGCGCCTGCTCGCCGCCGCCCGGCGTTATCCGGAGCACATCGTGATCGGCGCGCGCGTGCGCAACCGCGAGAACCAGCCGGCGGCGCGCCGACGTGCGAACGATTTCGCCGACTGGGGCATTTCCTGGGGCTGCGGGCTGCCGGTCGCCGATACGCAGAGCGGCCAGCGCTACTACCCGCTCGGCGCGCTCGAACTGGTCGACCTGGCCGCCGACGACTTCGTGTTCGAGGCGGCGCTGCTGATCGCCGCGGCACGCGAGAAGAACGTCGGCATCGTCTCGGTACCGATCGAGTCGCGCTACCAGGGCGAGTTCCGCGCGAGCCACTTCCGCCCGGTGCGCGACGTCACGCGCATCACGCTGTACACGGTCGGACGCGTGATCCACTACGGCGACGTCGTGCGCAGCTACCGGCGGTCGCATTCGACACCGCCGCTGGTCTACGACCCGCCCGCCGCCGAATGAGCCGACGCCGGTGCAGCGACGAGATCCCCGCCCCGCACATGCCCTAGGCAACTCCCGATCCGCCCAGCCGGCACGCGGGCCGCATCTGCGACACAATGCGTGTACGGAGCGGACGGAGCGACCATGCGTGCACCCGATCCAGACGTGGCGATCCTCGGCGGCGGCCTTGCCGGACTGACGCTCGCGTTGCAATTGCGCAAGCGCTTCGCGGACCTGTCGATCCGCGTGGTCGAGCGTCGTGCGCATCCGGTCCCGCCCGGCGCGCACAAGGTCGGCGAATCGACCGTGGAGATCGGCGCGCATTACTTCGCCGACACGCTGGGTCTGCGCGAGCACCTGGAAACCTGCCACATCCGCAAGTTCGGGTTCCGCTTCTTCTTCTCCGACGGCCGCGACGACCTTCAGAACCTGACCGAACTCGGGGTCAGCAAGGTGCTGCCGACGCCGACCTACCAGATCGACCGCGGCATCTTCGAGAATTTCCTCGGCGCGCAGGCGCGCCGGTGCGGAATCGAGTTCATCGATGGTGCGACCGTGCGCGGCATCGATCTCGATGCCGGCGGCGGCGATCACGGCGTGCGCTACGACGCGGCGGGCAGCGAGCAGACGCTGCGTGCGCGCTGGGTGATCGACGCGAGCGGCCGCGCCGGCCTGATCAAGCGCAAGCTCGGCCTCGAACAGGCCAACGGCCACGAGGCGAACGCCGTCTGGTTCCGCATCGACGATCGCCTCGAAATCGACGGCTGGTGCAGCGATCGCGACTGGCAGTCGCGCTGCACGCCGGCCGAGCGCTGGCGTTCGACCAATCATCTAGTCGGGCCCGGCTACTGGGTATGGCTGATTCCGCTCGGCTGCGGCGCGCACTCGGTCGGCATCGTGGCCGACGCCGCGATGCATCCGCTGGAACGCATGAATACGCTCGACAAAGCGCTGGCCTGGCTCGCGCAGCACCAGCCGGCGGTCGCGCGCGAATGCGGCGCCCGGCGCGACAAGGTCATGGATTTCCTGTTCCTGCGCGGTTACTCGCACGGCTGCAAGCAGGTCTTCTCGGGGGACCGCTGGGCGCTGACCGGCGATGCCGGCGTGTTCCTCGACCCGTTCTATTCCCCCGGCAGCGACTTCATCGCGATCGGCAACACCTACATCTGCGAACTGGTCGCGCTCGACCGCGCGGGCAAGCCGCTCGGTCCGTACGCGCACCTTTACCAGCAGCTGTTCATGAGCTTCTACGAGAACACGCTGAGCCTCTACGAAGGCCAGTACCCGCTGTTCGGCGATGCGGAGGTGATGCCGATCAAGGTGATCTGGGACTACACGTACTACTGGGGCGTACTGGCGCAGCTCGTGTTCCAGAACCGTCTCGCCGACATCGGCCTGCTCGGCGAGCTGCGCGCCGAGTTCGAGCAGGCGCAGGGACTGAACCGCCGCATGCAGGCGTTCTTCCGCGCGTGGCATGCGCACAGCCGCGGCCGCAACGCGGCGCAGTTGCTCGACCAGGGCCATCTCGACTGGTTCGTCGCGATGAACCGCACGCTGCACGACACGCTGTCGCGCGAGCAGCTCGTCGCGCGCTTGCGCGAGAACGTCGCACTCATGGATCGGCTCGCCGCGACGATCGTCGCGCGCGCGCGCGGCGCGTGTCCGGATCTCGACGTCGGCGACTATGATCACGCCGCGCGGGCGGACGCGCCGAGCCTGTTCGCGTGCGCGGCCTAGTCGCGCATCCGTTCAACCCATGCCGCCGTTGACGCCGATGATCTGGCCGTTCACGTAGCCTGCTCCGTCCGAGCACAGGAAACGCACCAGCGCGGCGACTTCGTCCGGAGTGCCCGCGCGGCCGGCCGGTACGATGGCCTTGATCTGCGCGGCGTCGAATCTGCCGTCGGTCATACGGCCGGCGATCACGCCGGGCGCGACCACGTTGACCGTGATGCCGCGCGAGGCCATCTCGCGCGCGAGCGATTTCGACGCACCATGCAGCGCGGACTTCGCTGCCGCGTAATTGACCTGGCCGCGATTGCCGAGCACCGCCGCCACCGACGAGACGCTGACGATGCGCCCCCAGCGCGTGCGCGCCATCGGCAACAGCAACGGCTGGGTCACATGGAAGAAGCCGTGCAGCGAGACATCGATGACGCGATGCCATTGCTCCTCGCGCATGCCGGCCAGCGGCGCGTCGTCGTGAATGCCTGCGTTGTGCACGAGGATCTGGATCGGCCCCGCCTCGAGCGTGCCGTCGATCGCCGCACGGGCCGCCGCGGCGTCGGTGACATCGAACGCGATCGCCTGCGCGCGACCGCCGGCATCGCGAATCGCGCCGACGACGGCCTGTGCGCGTTCGATGCCGGCGTTCGCGTGCACGAGCACATCGCAGCCGCCGGCTGCGAGTGAGCGCGCGATCGCGCCGCCGATGTCGCCGCTGCCGCCGGTGATGAGAGCTCGCCTTGCTGTCGTCATGTCGTCCCGTCGCCGTCTCGTTCGGACGCCTATCGGACTTCATGCGGCGCGATCGATCAAGTGCGGTTGCGGCACAAGGACCCGCTTCGCCCGCGAAGACCGCGGTCCTGCTGACAATTCGCTGCCGCCAGAGCCATCATGGACACTGCGCACCTCGCCTGCCAGAGCGTGCGCGCGACACGCTCACTGCCCCGGATCGACGATGCCACAACACCTCGCCTGTCTCGCTCTCGTCGTGCCCGACTACGACGAGGCGGTCGCCTACTACACGGGCACGTTCGGTTTCGACCTGATCGAGGACACACCGCGCGGCGCCGGCAAGCGCTGGGTGCTCGTCGCGCCGCGCGGGGCACGCGAGACTCGCCTGCTACTGGCCAAGGCCGCCTCGCCAGAGCAGTCCGCACGCATCGGCGACCAGACCGGCGGACGCGTTTTCCTGTTCCTGCAGACCGACGACTTCTGGCGCGACTATCGAGCGCTGCTCGAGCGTGGCGTGGAGTTCCTCGAAGAGCCTCGCACCGAAGACTACGGCACCGTCGCCGTGTTCCGTGATCGCTACGGCAATCGCTGGGACTTGTTGCGGCCGGGCGTCTGACGCCTCAGAAGCGCAGCCCGACCGCGACGCGCGTCTGCTGCACGTGGGTGAAGTTCACCGCGCGCTCGCGCGCGAGCTTGCAGAAGACCTGGCGGTAGTCGTATTCGAGCGCGAGGCCGTAGCCGTGCACCATCGCACGATCGTCGGCGAGGCCGTGCTTGTAGTTCGCGTCGACGGTCAGGCGCGACAGCTCGCTTAAGTGATATTTCAGCAAGGCATGGGTGACTCGCTGTTGCGTGTGCAGGCGGTCGTCGCGCACCTGGTAGAGCGACATCTCGCCGTGCGGCAACAGCACGTTCGAGCCGACGCCGAGCGTGATCGCGTCGTTCGGATCGAAATTGAGGTTGTAGTACGGCTTCAGGTTCGTCCGGCCGAAGCCGACGATCGCGTAGGTGTCGCCACCGACGTTCGCCTGCGCCGAGCCGCCGAGGAAGCCGCGCGTCGCGGCCTGCGCCGACAGCGAAAGATTGACCCAGCCGAAGTCCGGATCGTATTCGTAGCCGGCACGCGTCTGGCGGAAATGCTGCTGGTCCTGGTACTGGCCGAGCCAGGCCTTCTGGTCGCCGACGTCGGCGCGCAGGTTCACGTCCCAGGCGTCGTTGCCGTCGGAGTTGTCGTACCAGGCCGGAGTCAGCTTGAACTTGGCACCTTCGGCGGCGTCGCCGTCGTCGGCGTGGGCAGGCATGCAGGACAGCGCCGCGCAGGCGAGCAGGCAGGCAAGCGGGAAGCGGGAGGCAAGGGCCTTCATCGCGCTATCGTAAACCGCTTCGGGTTCCTGTTTCGCTCCTCAGTGATTTTCGGCCACCCGCGCGAATCGCCGACATGCGGCCGGGGTGGACCGTCCACGGCGGAAAGCGTGTCAGTCGAAGATCGACGGCCTTGCGGCGCGAGCGCCTCCAGACGATCGACAGCCACCCGCGAGGCACCGGCTCCTTCTCGATGAATGGCGTTTTTTGTCCGCTTCGGGTCCGTCGATTGCCTTTCTGTCCGATGGAAGAACGCCGAACATGGCGTACCATCCCTCGTAGCGGAGCAGCGCCATGACCACCCAGGACACCGCCCTCGTCGTCATCGACGTACAGGAATCGTTTCGCCGGCGCGACTACTGGAGCGATGCCGACGCGCCGGCGTTTTTCGACCGTTTGCAGGCTCTGGTCGACGGTGCCCGTGCGCAGCGCATGCCGATCGTGCAGATCTTCCACGTCGAGGACAGCGGCGCGTTCTCGCTCGCCAGCGGCCACGTGAAGACGCTGGCGCCGCTGTCGATCGCGGCCGACGCCGTCTTCCACAAGCATCGCCACAGCGCGCTCGTCGGCAGCGGACTGCCGGTATGGCTGACCGAGCGCGGTATCCGCCGGCTGATCGTGTCCGGTATTCGCACCGAGCAATGCTGCGAGACGACGACGCGGCACGCCTCCGACAGCGGTTTCGACGTCGATTTCGTCAGCGAAGCGACGCTGACGTTCGCGATGACCGGCCGCGACGGCCGCCGCTGGAACGCCGCCGAGATCAAGGCGCGCACCGAGCTCGTGCTGGCCGATCGCTTCGCGCGCATCGCCTCGGTCGAACAGGCTCTGGCCGGCGCGCCGGAGCGGCGTGCCGCGTGAAGGACGGTGCGCCGCAGGCGGCAGCTCCCGAGCGGATCGTTCCTGTGTGGATCGTGCTGCCGCCGCGCGCGCTGCTGCTCGACATCGCCGGTCCCCTGGAGGTGCTGCGGCGCGCGAACGTCGAACAGGCGGCGGTGCGATTCGAAGTCCGTCACTTCGCGGCGCGCACGCGCGTCATGAGTTCGATCGGACTTGCGCTTGAAGGTGCCGAGCCATTGCCGGATGGGTTGCCGGACGATGCGCTGCTGGTGCTGACCGGAAGCGTCGATGCGGTCGCGTTCGGCGAGGATCCCAGCGACGGCGAAGTCGCACGCGACGAGCGCGCGATCGTCGCCTGGCTGAAACGCCACGTGCGCGAGCACCATCGCCTCGTCTCGATCTGCTCCGGCGCGCTGCTCGCCGCGCGCGCCGGCCTGCTCGACGGCCATGCCTGCACCACGCATCACACCGTGTGCGGCGAACTCGCGCGGCTGGCACCGCTGGCCGATGTGCTCGACAACCGCCTCTACGTCGAGGACGGCAATCGCTGCAGCAGCGCCGGCGTGACCGCCGGCACCGATCTGATGCTGCACTTGGTCGCCGGGCTCACCAGCGGCGCGGTGGCGCTGGCCGTCGCGCGCCACCTGGTGATCTACCTGCGCCGCGGCGGCGCCGACCCGCAGCTGTCGCCATGGCTGGAAGGCCGCAACCACATCCATCCGGCCGTCCATCGCGCGCAGGATGCCGTGGCCGCGAATCCGGCACGCGCCTGGACGCTCGCCGCGCTCGCGCGCGTGGCCGGCGCCAGCCCGCGGCACTTGTCGCGCTTGTTCAACGAGCACGCGGGCATGAGCCTGCCCGACTACGTCAACCGCTTGCGCGTCTCGCTCGCGCGCGAGCTCCTCGGCCACACGCGCCTCGACATGGAGCGCGTGGCCGAACGCGCCGGCTTCGCGTCGGCGCGCCAGCTGCGCCGAGCCTGGCGCCGTTCGTTTGCGACGCCGCCGCAGCAGGCGCGCGGTGTCGATGCGCGTGCGTGAGGAGGCCGACATGTCGCCGCCCTGCAGCGAAAAGCGCGTGCTGTTCGATTTCGCGATCACGTTCCTCAACGGCGGCGGCCTGCAGGGCCAGCGTTTCCGCCTCGATATCGACGGCGACTCGATCGACGACGCGGCCTTGGCCGACGCTCTCGTGCGCGACCTGCGCCTGCTGATGGTCGAAAGTGTGGTCGTCTTCAATAAGACGATCGTCGAGGAGCCGCACAAGCGCAACGCGCTATAGAAAATGCACGTCGGTGGTAGGCTGCCCGCCATGGCTGCACGCGGCCGTTCGCGCCTTTCGCGCGACGCCATGCCACCTCTGCCAGGCATCGCTGCACGCACGACCGATCCCCGACAACGGAGCCGGACCATGGCCAAGAAAACCGTCGCCGACCTGCTCGCCGAAACGCTCGGCAGTGCCGGCGTCAAGCGCATCTGGGGCGTCACCGGCGACAGTCTCAATGGACTCAACGACAGCCTGCGGCGCTTGCGCACGATCGAGTGGATGCACGTGCGGCACGAGGAAGTCGCCGCCTTCGCCGCCGGCGCCGAAGCCGCGCTGACCGGCGAGCTGGCCGTCTGCGCAGGCAGCTGCGGACCGGGCAACCTGCACCTGATCAACGGCTTGTTCGATTGCCATCGCAGCCACGTGCCGGTGCTGGCGATCGCGGCGCACATCCCCTCCTCCGAGATCGGCCTCGGCTATTTCCAGGAGACGCACCCGCAGGAACTGTTCAAGGAGTGCAGCCATTTCGTCGAACTGGTGACGAATCCGGCGCAGATGCCCGAGGTGCTGCATCGCGCGATGCGCGCGGCGATCGGCCGGCGCGGCGTGGCGGTGATCGTGATCCCGGGCGACGTGGCGCTGGCCGAAGCGCCACCCGGCGCCACCGGCCGCTGGCCGGCGCTGTCGCTGCCGCGCGTCGTTCCGCCGACGGCGGACATCGACCGTCTCGCCACGCTGCTCGACGCGTCGAGTGCGGTGACCCTGCTCTGCGGCAGCGGCTGCGCGGGCGCGCACGACGAGGTGATCGCGCTGGCAGACTCGCTCGGTGCGCCGATCGTGCATGCGCTGCGCGGCAAGGAACACGTGGAATGGGACAACCCGTTCGATGTCGGCATGACCGGCTTCATCGGCTTTTCGTCCGGCTATCACGCGATGCGCAATTGCGACACGTTGCTGATGCTCGGCACCGACTTTCCGTACCGGCCGTTCTATCCGGCCGAGGCGAAGATCGCACAAGTCGACCGCGAGCCCGATGCGCTCGGACGTCGTGCGCCGATCGATCTCGGCGTGCTCGGCGGCGTCAAGGAAACGATCGAGGCCTTGCTGCCGCGGCTGCGCAAGAAGACCGATCGCGCCTTCCTCGATGCCGCGCGCCAGCACTATGCGAAGGCGCGCGAGGACCTCGACGACCTGGCCAAGCCGTCGGCGCCGGCCCGGCCGATCCATCCGCAATACCTGACGCGCCTGCTGAGCGAACTGGCGAGCGACGATGCGATCTTCAGCGCCGACGTCGGCACGCCGACGGTGTGGGCCGCGCGCTACATCGCCATGAACGGCAAGCGCCGCCTGCTCGGCTCGTTCAACCACGGCTCGATGGCCAATGCCTTGCCGCAGGCGCTCGGCGCGCAGGCGGCGTTTCCGAACCGGCAGGTCATCTCGCTGTCCGGCGACGGCGGCTTCAGCATGCTGATGGGCGATTTCATCTCGCTCGCCCAGCTCGGGCTGCCGGTGAAAGTGATCGTCTACGACAACGGCTCGCTCGGCTTCGTCGCGATGGAGATGAAGGCCGGCGGTTTTCTCGACACCGGCACCGATCTCGAGAATCCCGACTTCGCCGCGATGGCTAACGCGATGGGCATCAAGGGCATCCGCGTGACCGATTCGGCGGCGCTCGAAGGCGCGCTGCGCGAAGCGCTCGCGCATCCGGGGCCAGTACTGGTCGACGTGATCACGGCGAAGCAGGAACTGGTGCTGCCGCCGAAGATCCAGCTGGAGCAGGCCAAGGGTTTCAGCCTGTACATGCTGAAGGCGATCATGAACGGCCGCGGCGACGAAGTCGTCGAACTCGCGCAGACGAACTGGCGCCGCTGAAGCGCGTCGCCGCGATCGTCATCGGCCGTCATTCACAGCGACCGGAAAAAAAGCGCAGCCGTCGCCGGCTGCGCTCGATCGCGAAGCAACCTCCCGCTACGGATTGGCGCTGCGGCGTCCGAACGAAACGCCATACGCCGCGTTGCGCGCAGCGATCAGCGGATCGTCCGACGGCGCGATGCCGTCGGTGAGGCGGCCCGGCAGGAACAGCAGCTTCTTCTGTTCGGCGAGGCTGTCGGCGGCCGCCTTGGTGATCGTCAAGGTACCCATGTCGACCGTCTTGCGGTCGTCCGGCCACGCCTGCGTCGCGTCCTTGGTCGAATCGCCGGGGGCGGCAAGCTGCGCCTTCACGTGGAAGACGACCGGGCCCTTGGCCAGCCGCTGCGGCAGGTCCTCGACGAGGTAGTTCTCCGACTTCTTCGCTGCCTCGTCGGCCTTGAGGTATTCGAGCTTGACCGGCTCGACGATGTAGCGAAACGCCTGCTGCTTGCCGTCCTTGTTCGTGAAGACGAAGGCATTGACGCCGTAGTAGTGCTCGGTGGCGAAACTCACCGGCGTGCCGAGCGTGGCGATCGCTTTGCCGACGCTCGGATGGCTCTGCAGGAACGCCTTCAGGTTGTCCGACGGCGCCGGCGTCTCCGCGGCGGCCACCTGCAGGTCGCGCATTTCTTCCGGCGTCGCCACCGGGAAGAACTTCAACGAGTTCACGACGATGTCGCTGTCGGCGCCACCGGGCAGGTGGAACTTGATCGCCAGGCCGTGCGGACTCGCTTCGCCCGATCCGTCATGCACGTCGGGCAGGCCGCCGGCATCGGAGAAGCGCACGGTCACCGGAATCGTGCCTCCGGCGAAGATCGGCGAGCGGGTCAGCGCGGCGGCGTCCTTCGACGCGGTGAAGCTGCCTTCGGCGACGATGCCCTTGGCGTGATTGGCGCGGTAACCCGGGTGCACGCCGTAGTGCTTGTTGAACGCGTCGACGATCTGGGTGTTGACGTCGGCTGTGTCGGCGAGCGCGGCGATGGGCGCCGTTGCCGCGAACGCGGCGATCAGCGCGGCAGCGAGAAGATGCTTGGACATGGCGGTACCTCGATCAGTGGAGTGGATCTTGCGGCGGCGACGCAAACGGAACAGCTCCGGACTCTAGAGGCGCGAAGCGTTCGCGGTATGACGGTCGCGGTTCGAATTCGGCAGTCAAGACCGGCCGCGACGCCAACCGATTGCACGGGCCCCGACGCAAGCCTACCCCGCGCGTCGGGCATCGTCAGCGACTTATGCGCCGGAGTGGAATTTTCCACCTTTTGCGGCCATCACGGCGGCGCGGCCGAGCGCCAGCAGGTCGCCGCGATGCAGGACACGGAAGGCGTACTGCCAGCTGCCGTCTCCGCCGAGCAGCCGCTCGGCATGGATGTCGAGCAGACCGGGCAGATCGTCGACGCGCGCAGCATGCAGTTCCACCGCGCGCAGCGAGACGAGGAATCCCGGCGCCGCGCGCTCGCCCGCGGCGCGCGCGACCAGCCCACCATGCACGGCCATCGCCTGGGCACCGTATTCGCACAGGTGCACGGCGCGCAGCTGCCCGTCGCTGCGCAGCGGGTGATCGTGGCTTCGATGCGATCCGCTGCGCGCGTGGATGGACGTCTCGTCCCAGGCGGCAACTTCGTCGAGCAGGCTCATCGCGCCCTGATGCGGAATCAATCCGGCCCAGTCCGGCTTCGGCAGCGCCGTGGCGGATTTCGCGTCGCTCGACATGCACCTCTCCCTGGCGCGTAGGGCGCCTCGTCGCGGCGATTATGCGGCGGACGTAGGCGGGGCGCGCATCCGGGGCCGCCGCGTTCGCGAATGCGGTTAACCTACCCCGATGGCACTACTGTTCTATCGATTCGGCGCATTCCGGCTGGATCCGCTCGCGCGCGAACTGCTCGAGGACGGCCGCCGCGTCGACCTGCCGCTCAGCACGATCGACTGCCTGATCTACCTGATCCGGCACCGCGATCGCCCGATCGGACGCGACGAGCTCGCGTCTGCCGTATGGGGCCGCGTCGACGTCAGCGAGGTCTCGCTGAGCCACGCGGTCATGCGCCTGCGCCGCCTGCTCGGCGACGACGGCAATGCGCAGCGCGCGATCCGGACGGTGCCGCGGCTGGGCTATCGCTGGGTCATGGAGGACACGCGCGAGGACCTGGTGGAGGTGTCGGCTGCCGAGGCAGTCGCGCCGGCAGCCGACGTCGAGCTGGCCGCGCACCCGGTCGCGGACGAGTCGACCCCGACACCGGCGCCGGCTGCGGCACTCTCGACGCAGTCGCCTCATCGCCGCTGGTTGTTGTGGCTGCCCGCCCTGGCGGTGCTGGCTTTCGCCGTGTTCTGGGCGATGCCGCGCAGGCCGCCACCGTCGAATGTTCCGGCAACGCCGGCACCGAACTCCGCGCTGGTGCTGCCGGTCGCGATCGATGCCGGCGCCGAATCGGCGTGGCTGCGCCTCGGCCTGATGGACCTGATCGCCACTCAACTGCGCCGCGGCGACCTCGCCACGACGCCGAGCGAAACCGTGGTGGCCCTGCTCAAAGCACGCCATTTCAAGGACGAGGGCGACGCGCGGGCCGACCTTCCCGCGGCATGGCTGGTGCGTGCGCGCGCGACGCTAGGCAACGGCGCCTGGAGCGTGCAGCTGCAGGCGATCGGCCGCGAGCGCACGCTCGACATCGAGGTGCATGCCGACGACGCCTTGAAGGCTGCACGCAGCGCCGCCGACGAACTGCTGATCAAGCTCGGCCACACGCCGCCGAGCGACGACCTCGGCGACGCGGCGCTGTCGGAAGCGACGCTGCGCCAGCGCGTCAACGCGGCCCTGCTGACCGGCCAGCTCGACATCGCGCGGCGGCTGATCGAGCAGGCGCCGCCGGCACTGCGGGCGAGCCCGGAAGTGGCACTCAGCCAAGCGCGCATCGCGTTTTTCGCAGGCGACTACGAAGGCGCCGAGCGGCAGGCCGACAGCCTGCTCGGCCGCTTGCCGGCCGATGCATCTACCGGCCTGCGTGCGCGCGTGCTGAACGCACTGGGCTCGGCCGCGTTCCGCCAGGGCCGACTCGATGCAGCCGAGCATGCGTTCGCTGCCACCCTCGGACTGCTGCACGACGGCGGCGAGCCGGGCGTGCTGGCGGACGCGCATCGCGGCAGCGGCAGCGTCGCCAGCGAGCGTGGCCAGCTGGAGCGCGCCGCCGAGGCGTACGGCCGCGCGCGCACGCTGTACGAGATCAGCAACGACCCGTTCGGCGTCGCCACGGTCGATCTGAACCTCGGCATCAATGCGATGCAGCGCGACCAGCCCGCCGCCGCGCTGCCGGTGCTGGAGAGCGTGCGCACGCGCCTGCAGCGCCTGGCCGCGACCGATGCCCTGGCGGCGACCGAGGTGGTGCTGGTCGAGACGCAGCTGGCTCTGCTCGACCACGCCGGCGCGCTGGCGACCAGCGAACGCTTCGTTTCGCCCGAGACCGACGCCGGCAGTCCGCGCCTGCGCTGGCAGTTCACCTTCGCGCGCGCCGCCGCGCTCAGCGGCGCGGGGCGCCTGGCCGAAGCCGATGCCCTGCTCGCCCTGCTGCGCGACAGCAGCGACCCATCCGCCGACGCGCTCGCGCGCGGCCTGGCTGACGGCCTGGCGGCACAGATCGCGCTGATGCGCGGCGACATGGCCAAGGCGGCCGAACTCGCCGTTGCGGCGCAGACGCCGGCGCTGCACGAACGCAATCGCGAGCAATACGCGCAAGCGGCGCTGACCCATGTCCGTGCCTTGCAGCAGGCCGGCCAGCTCGCCGCGGCGGCTGCCGAGATCGCGCGGCTGCGTGCCGCGGACGCCGCCGCGCCTGAGCCGGCGACGACGATGCTGCTCGCCCTCGCCGATGCCGATCAGGCCGTCGCCGAAGCGCACCCGGAGGTCGCCTTGCGGCATTACGCCGACGCGATGGCCGCGGCGACCGCGCGTGCGATCCCCGAGGACATGGTTCGCGTCGGCCTGCCGTACGTGCGCGAGCTGATCGCGCAGCACCGCATCGACGAAGCCGTGTCGGTCAACGGACGCATCGCGCCGTGGGCCGACCGCGACATGCGCGCCGCATGGAGCGAAGCGCTGGTGTACAGCGCGCTCGGCCGCACCGCGGCCGCCACCGGCGCGCTCGAACGCGCACGGCGCCTGGCCGGCGAACGCAGCATGAGCGACGTCGTCACCGCAGCGCGGTGAGCAGGCGCGCCGGTCTGCGCAAGGAAACACGGCCGAGAACGGCCTCGTACACCGCCGATACATGCTTTTTACATGCCCGCAGCGGCCGGTTCGCGGAACTTTCATGCACCGCGGGCACGCCGCTCCGCATCCGTCGAGACCCCAGATGACCGCACGCATCGCCCGATCGCCCCTGCCGCGCTTGCGGCCCGCCGCCCTTGCCGCGGCCCTCGCCGCTTGCGGTACAGCCAGCGCCGGCACGCCGCTCTACCACCTGACCGTGGTCACCGCGCCGGATGCCAGTTCGATCCAGGCGGTCGACATCAACGATGCCGGCCAGCTGGTCGGCGGCTACCTCGACGCCGATTTCAACGGCCGTGCCGCGTTCTGGGACACCGACGGCAGCGTGCATGCGCTCGGCCTGCCCGGCGCCGGCGACGGCTTCGCCTACGCCATCAACAACCACGGCCAGATCGTCGGCACGTTCATGGACTACGTGAATCCGGCCGTCGGCTTGCTCTGGGACGCGACGACGCCGGACCAGTCGACGAACCTCAGCAGCGATCCAAGCGTCAACGTGTCCCCGGAAGACATCAACGACGACGGCGTCGTGGTCGGCGGCTTCGGCCTGCCGGCACACAGCCGCGCGTTCGTCTGGACGCAGGCGACCGGCCTGGTCGACTACGGCGTCGAGGACGAGAGCGTCGAGTTCGAGCAGGCGCGCTGGTCGGCGGTCAACGCCACCGGCAAGCTCGTCGGCGGCTGGAACGTGCACTCCTCCGACATCCACGCGACGGTCGGCGCGGTCGGCACCGCCGTCGTGCTGCCGATGAGCGACATGACCACGCAGTATCCGAGCAGCGCGGTCGGCGTGAACGCGGCCGGCATCGCCGTCGGTGTCGGCCTCGCCGAGTCGCATCCGGACCTGGTACCGGTCGTGTTCGCCGAAGACGGCACCTTCAGCGAGATTCCGGGAGCGACGTTCGACCAGGTCAGCGGCTGCGCCGCGGCGATCAACGACAGCGGCGTCATCGTCGGCAGCGCCGGCATCGGCACGGCCAGCGGTTGCGCGCCGGGCGCGCGCGCGTGGGTCTACCGCGACGGCACGGTGTACGACCTGTACGATCTCGTCGACGATCCCGGCATCTTCACCAGTTTCCAGATCGGCCGCGCGATCAATGCCTCCGGCGTCATTCTCGGCGCGGGTGTCACCAGCGACGGCAGCACCGCCAGCTTCGTGCTGACGCCGATCGAATCGGACGCGGTGTTCGCCGACGGGTTCGATGGATGAAATCGGTCGCTTCCGTGCGGCGAAATGGATTCCCGCGTCCGCGGGAATGACGACTGGGAGATGAGGTACTCGCCGAAGGTTACAAGGCGAAGGCCGTCCTCCCTTTCAGCGACGTCATGCCCGCCAACGCGGGCATCCATTGAAACGCACTTCGTATGACCGGCTCCCCCGTTGTAGAGCCCCTCCCGCCTTCGCGGGAATGACGAAGGCAAGAGCATGCTCGGCAGATTCACCGAGACTAACGGCGCGCGCGCGCCATCAGGATCGACAGGCAGAAGTGGAAGCCGACGCCGAGCGCGACGGTGAGGCCGATCGCGCGCAGGACCGGCAGCGACGACAGCGCCTGCAGGCCGAATACGAGCAGGGCCGAGATCACGCAGACCAGCGTCGCGTGCAGCGTGCGGCGCGCTTCGGCCGCGTCGGCGACCGGGCGCTCGAAGAACAGCGCGTAGTGCAAGCCGAGCCCCGCGGCGAGCGTCAGCGCGACCAGGTGGAACAGCGACAGCGAAATGCCCGAGGCGCGCTCGACGACCAGCACGAGCAAGGTCGCCAGCGACATCGGCGCGAGCACGTGCCACGCGCGGCGCACGCTGCGCAAGGCGACGACTACCGTCACGGCGAGCAGCGCGAGCGCGAGACCGAGCGCGCGCAGGATGCGTTCGCGATAGGCGACGACCAGCGACTCCGAAGCGCCCTTGAGGTCGAGCAGCCTCGCCCGCCCTTGCGTCGATGCAGTGAACGCCGCGAGCGCGTCGGCATCGTGCACGCCCGACAACGTCGCCAGGCCGAGCCAGCCGTCTTCGCGATGCACCAGCATCGATCCCAGCCGCGCGCCGAGCGGCGACGCCGCGAAAGCTTCGGCGCTCAAGGCCGGCAACGTGCGCGCAGTCGCCACGTCATCGAGGAACGGCGCGAACAGATCGGCGCGAAACGGCAGGTCGCGGCTTGCATCGGCCAGCGCGACGGCGAGCGTGGTGCGGTCCGGCAGCTTCGCCTGGCGTGCCTGCTGCGTCGCCAGACTCGGCAGGTAGCGGCTCGGCAATTCGACCGCGTCGAGCGCCCCGTTCTTGACCAAGGCGTCGAGCGATGGCGTGATCGATTCGGACAGCGCAAGCACGCCGTCGGCATCCGGTGCCTGCAGCACGAGCAGATAGCGCACGTCCGGCGCGCCGAGTTCGCCGCGCAGTTTCGCGTCGCGCAGCAGGAGATCCTGCGGCACCGGCGTCAGCGCGGCGAGGTCGTTCTGCCACAGCGGCCCCGGCGCGCGCCACAGCACGACGAGCGACACGACCAGCAGCAGCCACGGCAGCCAGCGCGGGCGCGGCACGCGGTCGATGAAGCGCGTCGCGGTGTCGAGGCCGGGCGTTGCGGCCACGTCGCGAAACCGCGCGGGCAGCACGCGCGGCAGCAGATAGCGCGTGGAAAGCCCGGCGACGACGAGACCGGCGATCGTGAGCACGGCCAGCTGCTGCAGGCCGCCGACGCCGGACGCGAAGAAGGCCAGGTACGCGATCGCGGCCGAAGCGATCGCCGTCGCGAGCAGCGGCCACAACGCGCGCACGCTGGCCAGCGCGTCCTCGCCTGCGCGGCGATGGCTGAGCAGACGGATCGGATATTCCTGCGCGACGCCGAGCAAGGTGAAGCCGAACGCGAGCGTGATGCCATGCGCCGACCCGAACGCGAGCGCCAGCGCGGCGATGCCCGCGAGCCCCCCACTGACGACCGGCAGGCCGGCCAGCAGCAGCGACGGCACGCTGCGATAGGCCAGCAGCAGCAGCACGATGAAGCCGATCGTGCTGACGGCGCCGATGCGATCGGCCTCGCCGCGCGTCTTCGCGTTGATCAGCACGGTGAAATAGCCGGGGCCGCTCAGGGTCAACTTCGCTTCGGTGGATTTCGGCAGTCGATGAAACGCCGCTTCGAGCGCGTCGATCGCCTCGCCTTGCGCGGCCGGGTCGAAGCCGGCGCCTCGCGTTTCGGCGAGCAGCAATGCCTCGCCGGCCGACGAGAACCAGACGCCGTCGCGCATCGCCGGCGGCTTCGGCGGCGACCAGCGCTCGGCCAGCGCAAGCACTTCCAGCGTGGGATCGCGCGGCAACAGGTGCTTGAGCAGCGCGGCGGCCGGCGAGGCCATGTCTTCGACGCGCTGCTGCAGCTGTTCCCCGAGGTAGGCCGCGTCGAGCGTATGCGCATCGAGCGTCGGCGAGAGCAGGTAGCGATAAGGCAATAGCTTCTCGTCGAGTGCAGCGGGATCGAATGCGCCGTTGACGATTTGTTCGAAGCGCGCGTCCTTGCGCAGCGCGTCGGCGAGGCCGCGGCTGAGTTCGGCCAGCGTCGCTTCCGATGCGCCATCGATCGCGAGCAGCAGCAGGCGCGAGCCGGGCCCTTCGCCGATCTGGTCCATCAGCAGTTTCTGGTCCGCCGTCTGCGGAGGCGGCATGAAGCTGCGCAGGTCGGTGCTGATGCGCAGGTGCTGGATCGCGAACAGGGCCAGCGCGGCGAGCGCGAGCAGCCACACGATCAGTACGGCGAGGACCGCACGGCGCGTACGCACGGCTCAGCCCTTCCTGTCGAAAAACGGCGGGCGAGATCTCCGTTGCAGCGCTCGCGCGAGCACTACCCGTTCGATCGGCGACGGGTCGGCCGGCCGAATACGGGTCACTGTGCGGCCGCGCCGCGGCACAGCGCATCGATCTGCGCCGGCGACGGTCGCGTCGTCAGCTTGGCATCGGCCAGGGCATCCACCAGCAGGACGCCGAGATCGCCATCGGCCTCGTGCGTGCGGAAGCAGCGCGGCGCGTCTTTCGCGCCATCGACTTCGATCGCGCTGATGCGGCGCACGAGGCGCTCGTCGCGCGGCTTAAGCTGCAGTTGCCAATGATCCTCGCTGCCGCTGGCCGACAGTTCGAAGTCGCGCTGCAGCGCCTGCGCGTCGCCGCCGAGCAGCGCCGAGAAGCCGCGCAGGAAGCCTTCGAGCTCCGGTGCCTGCGCCAGCGAAAACGTGCGCGGCGCGCGATCACCGCGCTGCACCTTCGCGCTGCCGTCGGCGATCGTTGTCTGTTCCTTGTAGGGCGTGTCGACGCGCTTGCCGAGCTTGCCCTGGCCGAGGTATTCGAGTTCGCCGTGCAGGATCAGCGGGCGATCGAGCATTCCCGAAAAGCGCACCTCGGTGTATGCGGTACGCGCCGGCACGTCGCGCTTGAGCGCGGCGACCAGCGCCGCGGCGTCCGGCTTGCCGGCGCCTGCCTCAGGCGGCGCTGCGCGGGACGGAAGCGTCGACGAGAGGACGAGCGCGCACAGCAGACTCGCCGTCGTCGAAGCCTTCGAGATTCCAGAAATCATGCCAGTTGAACCAGTTGTAGGGATCTTGTCGCACGTAGTGCTCGAGGCGCGCCGCGTAGCGCTGCGCCACCGCGCGCAGCTCCGCCTTGCGTGCGCGCCGCGGCAGTTCGAGCTGGTCGGCGAACGCTTCGAAATACAGATCGTAGCGGTTGCCGCCGCGGTACATGCCCAGGCACAGCACGATCGGCACCTTCAGCAGCGAGCCGATCAGGAACGGCGCGACCGGGAATGCGGCCGGCGCGCCCATGAAGTCGACCACCACGGTCGCCTCGTGCGCGCGTGCGCGATCGGCCAGCAGCGTCGCCAACGCGCCGGATTCCACCGCTTCGCCGAGCGCGAGCACGATCTCGGTGCTCGGCCGCGAGGCGTCGATGACGTTGCGCGCGATCTCGGGGTTGAGCGCATGCAGCAGTTCGGTCAGCGCGGGCGTCTTCTGCGTGTCGAGCACGACGCACACGCGCGGGGCGTCGGGCTCGTTCGCCAGCACGCGCAGCACCTCGAAGCTGCCGACGTGCGCGCCGAGCAGGAGCACGCCGCGCTCGGGCTTTATGCGCGAGGTGAGCTGGTCGAGCCCCTCGACCTTGACCTCGAAACCTTCGAAGCGATCGGCCAGCAGGAACACGCGATCGAGGATCGTGCCGGCGAATCGATGGATGTGCCGCATGACCTGCCAGGCCGTGGCCGGCCGTCCGAACGCGCGCTGCAGGAACGCGTACGACACGCGCCGCTCGTAGGAACGGCGCAAATAGAAGTACAGCGTGATCGGGTACAGGATCGAGCGCGCGACGCTGCGGCCGAGATTGAGCCCGATCGTGCGGATCAGCCAGATGGCGAACCAGCCGCCGCCTTCTGGACGCTTGCTCCAATGTTCACTCAACTCAGCTCTCCCTCGCCCGTGAGTATCGGCGTTCCTTCACGCTCGATGCGGAACCGCACGCGTGCGCCGACGCGCGTCGCGACCAGGTCGGCGTCCTGTTCCGGCAGCAGCGGCGCGGAGAACTTGACCACGCCGACGCGCGCGAAGCAACCGGCGCCGTCGCGTTCGAGCGCAGAGGCGATCCGGTCGAGCAGAACGACCCCCGGCACGACCGGTTGTCCCGGAAAGTGGCCGGGCAAGCTCGGGTGCGCCGCATCGATGCGAATGCGCTGGCGGATTTCGGCGACGTCGGAGGCCATCGGTCAAGCCACGTCGGCCGCGACGCGGCGTATCAGCGCCGGCCAGCGGCGCGCCAGATCGGCGACGAACCGCGGCAGCGGCGCATGCGGAATGTGTCCGAGGTAGTGGCGCCGGAACGCATACTCGACGATCAGGAAGCCGATCACCAGCGCGTAGCTGCCCAGATGCACGTACGCGCTCCAGCCCGGCCCGGCGAGCGCGAACGGAGGTTGCACGCCGAAACTGGCGAAGAGGCCGTCGGGCACGCGGCAGGCGATCAGCACGAGCAACGCAGAAGCCTGCACGCCGAACAGCAGTGCCCACGCCCAGGTCAGGCAGCGCGCGTAGCCGGCAACCCGCGGCAGCGCGAGCCGCTCGGGGCCTTCGATGACGTCGATGATCACCGCGATCAGCGCCGCGCGCCCGGGTGCGAGCGTGCGTGCGAACAGGGCGCACAGCACGGCGTTGATCAGCACCGGCAGCAGGTCGAGCGCAAGACCGCCGTGACCGCGCGCGGCAAGCCCGCCGGCGGTCGCGGCGCCGAGCAGCCACAGCGACCAGGCGGCTACACTGCCCCTTCGCAGTCGCGGCGACAGCAGCAGGGTCACGAACGCCAGTGCGGCCAGCGCGTCGAGCCAGGCGTTGCCGGTCGCGAGCGCCGCGACCAGCAGCAGCACGTAGGCGCCAACGGCCCAGGCCAGCGCGCGCGAACGCGGCGCGAGCGGCAGCGAGGATGTGGGAGCGGAAGCGGGCACGGAGGGCGTTGTGCGAACACGGGCGGCCGAGAACGGCGCGAATGTAACATAGCGTTTTTGCGCGCGATTCAGACGGCGCGCTCCGACGGGGCAAGCACGTGGAGCAGGCGATCATCGATTGCGACGTACTGGTGGTCGGCGGCGGTCCGGGCGGATCGACCGTCGCGACGCTGCTGCAGCGACAAGGGCGGCGCGTGCTGCAGCTGGAGAAGGATCGCCACCCGCGCTTCCACATCGGCGAATCGCTGCTGCCGGCAAACCTGCCGATCTTCGACCAGCTCGGCGTGATGGAGAAGGTGCGCGCGCTCGGCGTGCTCAAGTTCGGCGCGGATTTTCCGTCGGACGAAGGCAACTACCAGACGTTCCATTTCCGCCAGGCGCTCGGCCATACGCCACCGCATGCGTTCCAGGTCAAGCGCGAGGAATTCGACGCGATGCTGTTCGGGCACGCGCGCGAGAACGGCGTCGATGCGCGCGAGGGCGTCAAGGTCGAGCGAGTCGAGATCGCCGGCGTCGGCCGCGTCGTCGCGCACGCCAAGGACGCGGACGGCCAGGCGCTGACGATCCATGCGAAGTATCTGGTCGATGCGAGCGGGCGCGATACGTTGCTGGGCAACGCGCTCAAGCTCAAGCGCAAGAACGACAAGCACCAGAGCGCGGCGATCTTCTCGCACTTTCGCGACGTCGAGCGCCGTCCCGGCGACGACGCCGGCAACATCAGCATCTACAACTTCGCGCACGGCTGGTGCTGGTTCATCCCGCTGCAGGACGACGTGGTCAGCGTCGGCTGCGTCTGCTTTCCGGAGTACCTCAAGCAGCGCCGCGGCCGCAATGAGGAATTCCTGCTCGACACGCTGAAGCTGATGCCGTCGGCATGGTCGCGCATGGCCGGCGCGACGATGATTTCCGACGTGCGCGTGACCGGCAACTATTCCTACACGTGCAAGGCGATGTCGGGACCGGGCTGGGTCATGGTCGGCGATGCGTACGCGTTCGTCGATCCGGTGTTCTCGTCGGGCGTGTACCTGGCGATGCACAGCGGCAAGCAGGCGGCCGCGATGGTCGGCGCGATCCTCCATTCGCCGGCGCGCGAGCGCGCGCTGCAACGCGCCTTCGCGGCGCGCATCCGCCGCGGCGTGCGCGTGTTCTCGTGGTTCATCTACCGCTTCAATTCACCGGTGATGCGCCACCTGTTCGCGCACCCGGGCAATCAGTGGCGCATCCAGGACGGCGTCATCTCGATGCTCGCGGGCGACGTATTCGACACTCCAGCGGTGATGCGCCGGCTGCATCTGTTCAAGTTCATCTACGCCACGCTCGGCGCGCTGAACCTGCGTCGCTACATCGCCGACCGCATCGAACGGCGCAGGCAGGCACGCATCGCATTCAGCGGCGGCAATACGCCGGTCGATCCAGCGTGAAGCTGGGATTGGGGATTGGGGATTGGGAAGAGCAGGCCGCGGCGAAGGGTTGCCGCACACGAGTGCCCGCAGGCAGGCGTCTCCGAATCCCGAATCCCTAATCCCCAATCCCGGCTTTCTGCTCTTCGATATGCGCCGACAGGGCGCGCAGGCTGCCGAAGATGCGCTTGTTGTCCGGGTTGTCCGAGCGCAGCTGGAAGCCGTAGCGCTTGGACACGGCGAGCGCAAGTTCGAGCGCATCGATCGAATCGAGGCCGAGGTCGCTGCCGAACAGCGCCGCGTCGGGATCGATGTCCTCGGGCTTGACCCAGTCGATATTGAGACTCTCGACGAGCAATTGCGCGAGTTCATGTTCCGCGGCGGTCTGCGGAGCGCTGGCTTTGGTATCCATCGAGGTCGTCGTGGCCATGGCGGGCGTGGAATGATCCGCCCAGTGTATCATCCGCGACCCGCTGCGCGTCCGCAGCCTGGTACAGCTGCGCTTCCTGAACACATGTCGATGCCGATGACCGAAACCGCCGCGTTGCAGACACCGCTGCGGATCGGCTACGAACAGGCTTCGGCCGAGACGCTGCTCGCGCAGCCCGACGTGCTCGCGGTCATCGGTTTCGGTGCGGACGCCGCGTTGCCCGCCGATCCGCGCGCCCTGCGCGTCGGACTCGAACCGCTGCAACCGGCCCCGTTCGAGGTCTGGCGCGGCCGCGCGCCCGTGCGCAGCGGCCGCGACGGCGATCTGCGCTGGAGCAGCGACGGCCACACGACGTTCTTCGCGATCGAGGTCGACGAGGCCGCGCACGGCGGCATCGTCGACGCGGCCGCGCATGCGTACGAAGCGCTGACCGCGTTCGTCGAAGCAAGCCCGACGCCGCATATGCTGCGCTTGTGGAACTACCTGGACGCGATCAACCTCGGCGACGGCGACGACGAACGCTACCGGCTGTTCTGCGACGGCCGCGCGCGCGGCATCAATGCCGCGGCGCGATCGCGCTATCCGGCGGCGACGGCGATCGGCCGGCAGGACGGCGTGCGCGTCCTGCAGGTGTACGGCCTCGCCTCGACGCAGCCGGGACTGGCGGTGGAGAATCCGCGTCAGGTCAGCGCCTGGCGCTACCCGCGCCAGTACGGTCCGACCGCGCCGACGTTCACGCGCGGGTTGCTGACCGCGCACGCCGAGCTGCTGATCTCGGGCACGGCCGCGGTGGTCGGCCATGCCTCCACGCACGAGGACGACCTCGACGCGCAGCTCGGCGAGACGCTCGCCAATCTCGACAGCCTGCTCGACCAGGCCGCCACGGCGGCGCCGACGCGGCTCGGCGCGCGCAGCATCCTGAAAGCCTACCTGCGCGATCCGGCCGACGCCGACGCCGTCAGCGCGATGCTGTACCGGCACGCGCCTGCGCTGGGCCACCTGCTGCTGCTCGCGGGCGACATCTGCCGCAGCGAACTGCTGGTCGAAATCGACGGGCTGCATCGCATCGGCGCGTAGCGGTTTCGCACTCGCCCGAGGCGCGCGCAGCCGCTGGGCCTCTCGGTTTCCTGGCGTCACCTTTTGCGGCGCCATCGTTCGCGGGCCTCGCCGCAGCCCGGCGTCATTCCCGCGAAAGCGGGAGGCGCTTCAAAACGGCGGAGCCGGTCATACATTTTGCTTGCGAAGGCCATCGGATTCCCGCTTTCGAGGGAATGACGGCGATGGGACAGCGCACGCCCCTACTTTGGTCGAATGGATTGCGCCCGACTCATGCGCCGCATCGTCGACCGTTCGCCGCGCCCGGTCTCGCGCTGCCGCAAGCCTGTCCAGGTGCGCTATGCCACACTCGGCGCAGCGTGACGGGCGCGGGTGTTCCGCGCATGGAACAGTTGGAAAAAATCGTTGCGCTGCAACAATTTGCAATGCATTGATCCTTGTGAAGTTCTCCCGGGCGGTCTGATTTGGCACGGGCACTGCAGATATAACGTCGCGTCGCAGGACCGACCCGGCAACGGGGCCTACGTGGCGCCTGCGACAGAACCAGCCGTCGCACGAACGCTAACAACTGCAAGCAAGTCAGGAGGGAGCATCGATATGAGTAAATTTTCCGCAGGGTACCAGCCGCGGTTGTTCGCGCTGTGCGCCGGTCTCATGGCCGCACTCGGCGCCGGCACCGCGATGGCGAACGACGAAGTCATCAAGATGTCCCAGGACCCCAGTGGCTGGGGCACTCCGGGCGGCGACTACGCGCTGACCCGTCACAGCAAGCTCGGCGACATCAACAAGAGCAACGCGAAAGATCTCGAGATGGTCTGGTCGATGTCGACCGGCGGTCCGCGCGGCCATGAAGGCCAGCCGCTCGTGGTCGGCAACATGATGTACTACGTCAGCGGCTATCCGAACTACGTGTGGGCGCTCGACCTCTCCGAGGGCGACACCTACAACGTGGTGTGGAAGTACTCGCCCAAGCAGGACGAACACTCCGTCGCCGTGGCTTGCTGCGACACCGTCAACCGCGGTGCCTCGTACGCCGACGGCAAGGTCGTGTTCAACACGCTCGACGGCCAGCTGATCGCGCTCGATGCCAAGACCGGCAAGGAAGTGTGGAAGGTCAAGCGCGCCGATCCGAAGAAGGGCGAAACCTCGACGCCGGCTCCGCTGATCGTCAAGGACGTCGTCATCACCGGCATGGGCGGCGACGAGTTCGGTGCACGCGGCCGCCTGCAGGCGTTCGCACTGTCCGACGGCCACGAAGTGTGGACCTGCCACAGCACCGGTCCCGACAAGGACGTGTGCCTCGGCAAGGACTTCAACAAGAAGCATCCGGAGTACGGCCAGCTCGGCGATCTCGGCGTGAAGAGCTATCCGGGCGACGAATGGCAGCGCGGCGGTGGCGCACCGTGGGGCTGGATCAGCTACGACCCGAAGCTCGACCTCGTCTACTCCTCGACCGGCAACCCGGGCCTCTGGAGCCCAACGTATCGCTGCAAGTTCAAGACGCACGAGGAGTGCAACAAGGGCGAGCAGGACAACAAGTGGTCGATGACGATCTTCGCACGCAAGCCGGAAACCGGCGAAGCGGTGTGGGGCTACCAGATGACCCCGTTCGACCAGTGGGACTATGACGGCATCAACGAGTCGATCCTCGTCGAGATCGACGGCAAGCCGGTTCTCGTCCACTTCGACCGCAACGGCTTCGCGTATGTGCTCGACCGCCGCGACGGCACGATCATCCACGCGAACAAGTACGTCAACGTCGACTGGGCCGAGAAGATCGACCTCAAGACCGGTCGTCCGGTCAAGGTGAAGGAGCACTCACCGTTCGACCTCAACAAGCCGGTCAAGGCTTCGCCGTCCGCGATGGGCGGCAAGGACCAGCAGCCGTGCGCGGTCGACCCGAAGGATCCGAAGATCTTCTTCTGCCCGACCAACAACTGGTACATGGAAGACGAGCCGAAGGAACGCGGCGCGATCATGACCGGCATCGTGTATGTGTTCGCGAATGTCGCCATGAAGCCCGAGAAGCCCGGCAACCTGGGCAACTTCAAGGCCTTCGACGTCACCACCGGCAAGACCAAGTGGGAGATCAACGAGAAGTTCCCGACCTGGGGCGGCGCGCTCGTCACCGACGGCGGCCTGGTGTTCTACGGCACGCTCGACGGCTGGTTCCGTGCGGTCGACAAGGACACCGGCAAGATCCTTTGGTCGAAGAAGCTCTCGTCCGGCATCATCGGCAACCCGATCACCTACAAGGCGGCGGGTCACCAGTACGTGTCGGTCTTCACCGGCATCGGCGGCTGGATCGGTCTGCCGATCTCGGCGGGTCTGGATCCGGCCGATCCGTTCGGTGCGCTGGGCGCGGTCGGCCTCGCCTACCAGAACGGATTCGACAAGGTCCCGACGGGCGGTTCGCTGTTCACCTTCCGCGTCGACACCGGCGAAGCGGTGGGCAAGAAGGTAGCGAAGAACTGATCGTTCGATCGCAATGAATGCATCGGGGCCCGTTGCGGGCCCCGATGTCTTTTGCACGATTCGCGACAATCCCGCAGTGCCCGTTCATTCGCACAATACCGTTTCGTTCGTGCTGCAGCCGCGCCGCGCGGATTTCACCGTGCGCAGAGCCGCGAATGCGCCGACATTCTTTTCGATGAAAGATTCTTCATTCCCTGCGCCGATCGCCGCGCATGAAATTCTCCCAATCCGTCCCGATCTTGCGTAATGTCGAACGCGACGGGCTAAGCTAATGTTGCATTCAGCCGAATGGTTCCACATTCGAAATTCCCCGCAGCCTGGAGTCGACGGGTGTCCGTGAAAAGCCTCTCCTTCTTCTGCGCGCTGGCCCTGCTGGGCACGTGCGCCAATGCGGTCGCCGACGATGCGCTGCCGCTGCGCGTCTGCGCCGATCCCGGCAACATGCCGCTGTCCAACAACAAGGGCGAAGGCTTCCAGAACAAGATTGCCGAGACGCTCGCCAAGGGCATGGGGATGACGCTGCAGTATTACTGGTACCCGTATTATGGCCGCGGCCTCGTGCGCAGCACGTTGAATGACGACAAATGCGACGTGCTGATGGATGTGCCGTCGGATTTTGAGATGGCTTTGACGACGAAGCCGTATTTCAAGTCGACCTTCGTATTGGCGTATCGGAACGACCGCAAATACAACATCAAATCGCTCGACGATCCGATTCTCAAGAACCTCAAGATCGGCGTGCTGCAAAGTTCGCCGGCGCGCGAGGCGCTGCGTACGCACGGCGTGTTCGAGAAGACCAGCGTGCAGTACGTGTTTTTCGACTCGACGTACCATCCCGAAGACCATCCCGGCAAACAGGTCGAGCAGGTCGTCGACGGTACGCTCGACGCGGCCGAGACCTGGGGTCCGGTCGGCGGCTACTACGCCGTGAAGGAAAAGGCGCCGCTGACGCTGCTCCCGCTCAATCGCATCGACGACGGCATTCCGCTCGAATTTTCCATGTCGCTCGGCGTGCGCCGCGCCGACAAGGAACTGAAGCAGCGCATCGACAAGGCGATGGAAGCGCACAAGGACGAGATCAAGGCGATCCTGGTCAGCTACGGCGTACCGCTCGTCGAGTGCAGCGACTGCGTGGTGTCCGGCGACCTGCCGGCGCACGGTCCCTATACCGCGCTCGAGAAAGCCAATATCGCCGCGCGCGGCGACCATCCGGAATCGTCGGCCTCCGAGCTTGCGGCGACGAAGTCGCGCCTGCAGAACGGTGGCGACGCGAGCAAGGAGCTCTCCGACGCGGTGGTCGGCAACGATCCCGATCGCGTGCGCTGGCTGCTCGATCACGGCGCCGATCCGAATGTCGTCGCCTCGCTCGACTACAACGCGCTGCAATGGGCGGTGCGCGAGGGGCACGTGAAGATCGCCGAGATCCTGCTCGACCACGGCGCGCACGTCGACGAGCACGACAAGGACGGCTGGTCGCCACTGATGTTCGCGGTCTACCGCAACAATCCCGACATGATCCGCCTGCTGATCGCCAAGGGCGCCAAGAAGAATGCCTACGGCGGCGGCGGCTGGAATCCGCTCTCGGTCGCGATCACCTACGGCGATCTCGATGCGGTCAAGCAGCTCGTCGAGGCCGGCGTCGACGTCAACGTCTCCAACGAGGCCGGCTACACGCCGGTGATGTTCGCGACCGCGAAGAGTGCCGACGGCGTGCTCGACATGCTGATCAAGCGCGGCGCCGACGTCAAAGCGGCGAACAAGGCCGGCATCACGTCGCTGATGCTCGCCGCCGCGGAGAACAATGCGCAGGCCGCCAAGCTGCTGCTGGCCGCGGGCGCCGACCCATCGGCGAAGGACAGCAAGGGCCAGACCGCGGTCGACATCGCGCGCGACAAGGGCAATGCACAGGTGCTGGCCCTGCTCGGCAAGGCCTCCTGACACCTCAAGCCCGTTTCCGCATGCCGTCCATCGAATTCCGCTCCACCGATCCTCATCGCACACCGCAGGGCACGCCTCGCGTGCCCTGCGCGCGTCCCTCTCTCGCCACCGAATGGAGAACCCCATGACCCCACGTATCCTGCTCTGCACCGCCTCGCTGGCGGTGGTCGTCGCCGCTGTCGCCGTGCCGAAGTTCCTCGACAACGCGCGCGCCCAGGAAGTGAAGGAGCAGTGGGACATCAGCTCGCCGCCGCCGAGCGATGCCAATACCGACTCGAAAGCCAAGCCGGCCGCCGCGGCACCGGCCGCTGCCGGCGCGAAAGGCGCAGCGCCTGCGGCCGGCGGCACCAACGAGCACGGCCTGACGATCGTCAAGAATCCCTACACCGACAAGGCCGACATCATCGCGCAGGGCAAGGAACTGTTCGTCTCCAAGGCCTGCAGCGGCTGCCACGGCGCTGGCGGCGGCGGCGGCATGTGCCCGCCGGTGATCAACGATACCTGGGTCTACGGCAGCGACGACACGACGCTGTTCAACCTCGTCAAGCTCGGCAGCACCGGGCTGCAGGCGAAGGGCTATACGCGCATCGGCCACGAGAACGTCGTCGGCGACATGCCGCCGTTCGCCGGCGTCGTCACCGACGACGAAGAGTGGAAGCTGATCGCCTACGTGCGTTCGAAGTACGCCGGCGACCCGTCGGAGCGGAACTGGTAAGCGACGCACACTGTCGAAGCGCGCGCGGCAGCTTCGCCGCGCGCTTTCATTCCCGGAGTCCGCATGCCGACCGCCCGTCTTCCTCTTTCGCGCCCCGCTTCGCCGACCGCCCTCGCCCTCTTTCTGACCGGCGCCGCTGCGCTCGCTGCGGCCGCGCCCGCCGCAGCGGCCGCGCTCGCCTATGTACCGAACCAGAAGAGCGGCACGATCTCGGTCATCGACACCGCCGGCGACACCGTCGTGAAGACGCTGAGCGGACAGAACTCGCTCGGCAAGCGCCTGCAGGCGATCGACACCAGCGCTGACGGCAAGACGATCTACGTCGTCGATGCCGAACACAACAATCTCGTGGCGATCGACCCGGCGACCGATACGGTGACCCATACCGTCGCGATCGGTCCGGAAGCCGAAGGCGTGCGCATTTCGCCGGACGGCAAGATGCTCGCCGTCTGCGCCGAGGGGCAGCACAAGGCGCTGCTGGTCGACACGGCCTCGTTCAAGCTCGAAGCGAGCATCGCGACCAAGGGCCGCAATCCGGAGCATTGCGAGTTCAGCCTCGACGGCAAGCTGCTGCTGACCAGCAACGAAGGGTCCAACGACATCGACGTGATCGATCTCGCCAAGCGCGCGTCGACCGGCACGATCCCGACCAGCGGCCACCCGCGCGGCGCCGCGTTCATCCCCCGCACGTCGCAGGTCTACATCGCGCAGGAAGCGGCCAATGCGGTCGACGTGGTCGACCTCGGCACGCGCAAGAAGATCGCCACCATCCCGACCGCGCTGCGCACCGCCGGCATCAGCATCAGCCACGACGGCAAGCGCATCTATGCCGCCAACGGCGGCGCCGGCAGCGTGTCGGTGATCGACGTGGCGACCAACAAGGTCGTCGGCGAGGTTCCGGTCGGCAAGCGCCCCTGGAACATGGCGCTGACGCCGGACGGCAAGAAGCTCTACGTCGCCAATGGGCGCTCCAACAGCGTCAGCGTGATCGATACGCAAGCGCTCAAGGTCGTCAAGGAAATCCCGGTCGGCGAACTGCCCTGGGGTGTCGCGATCCCGTGAGCCGGGCCGGCCCGCGCGCCGTGCCCGAGCACTGTTCCGTCATGCGTCCGCGAATGCGCCGGGAGGTGTTCCATTTCCGGCTCAGCCGCGGCGCAGGAGCCTGAGCGGGACGTCCGGGAAGGGCGTTAACGCGAAGAAAAACCGTACCTTGCGAGCACCGCCTCGCGACCGCTGCCGTGGCATACACATTGCACCTCAAAGCGGCGTTGGCGTCATCGCCGAATTTTCCCCTGGAGATACGTAATGAAGACAAGAGCTGCAGTCGCCTGGGAGGCAGGCAAACCCCTTTCGATCGAGGAAGTCGATCTCGAAGGCCCGCGCGCCGGCGAGGTCCTCGTCAAGATCGTCGCCACCGGCGTGTGCCACACCGATGCGTTCACCCAGTCCGGCTCGGATCCCGAAGGCCTGTTCCCGGTCATCCTCGGCCACGAAGGCGGCGGCATCGTGCAGGAAGTCGGCCCCGGCGTGACCAGCGTCAAGCCCGGCGACCACGTGATTCCGCTCTACACGCCCGAATGCGGCGTGTGCTCGTTCTGCACGTCCGGCCGCACCAACCTGTGCCAGGCGATCCGCGTGACGCAGGGCAAGGGCCTGATGCCGGACGGCACCTCGCGCTTCTCGCTGAAGGGCAAGCAGATCCTGCACTACATGGGCTGCAGCACGTTCTCCGAGTACACCGTGCTGCCGGAGATCGCGCTCGCCAAGATCAACCCGGCCGCGCCGCTCGACAAGGTCTGCCTGCTCGGCTGCGGCATCACGACCGGTATCGGCGCCGTGCTGAACACCGCGAAGGTGTGGCCGGGCGCGACGGTCGCGATCTTCGGTCTCGGCGGCATCGGCCTTGCCGCCGTGCAGGGCGCCGTGATGGCCAAGGCCTCGCGCATCATCGCGGTCGACCTCAACCCGAGCAAATGGGAGATGGCCAAGCAGCTCGGCGCGACCGATTTCGTCAATCCTGCCGACTACAAGGACACGCCGATCCAGCAGGTCATCATCGACCTCACCGACGGCGGCGTCGATTTCTCGTTCGAGTGCATCGGCAACGTCAAGGTCATGCGCTCGGCGCTGGAGTGCTGCCACAAGGGCTGGGGCGAGTCGGTCATCATCGGCGTCGCCGGTGCCGGCCAGGAAATCTCGACCCGTCCGTTCCAGCTGGTCACCGGCCGCGTCTGGCGCGGCTCGGCGTTCGGCGGCGTCAAGGGCCGTTCGCAGCTGCCCGGCTACGTCGATCGCTACATGGCCGGCGAGCTGAAGGTCGACGAGTTCGTCAGCGAAGTGCTGCCGCTCGACCAGATCAACCATGCCTTCGACCTGATGCACGAAGGCAAGGTGATCCGCTCGGTCATCAAGTACTGATCCGAATCCGCGGATCGCAAGGTTTCATCGTGAAGCAACCGCCGCAGCCAGCGGCGATATGTCAGTAACTCGGGAGGTAACACTCATGGCTGTTTCCATTCATCCGGCGGTCGACAATGGCGTCAAGAAAGGCGCCGGCGATAGCTTCGGCGGCGGTACGCTGACCTGCAAATGCACGTCCGATCCGGTCAAGGTGACCATCGGCGCGCAGACCGCGTTCAACCACGTCTGCGGCTGCACGCAGTGCTGGCGCCCGAAGGGCGTCACGTTCTCGCAGATCGCGGTGGTCTCGAAGGACAAGGTCAAGGTGACCGAGCACGCCGAAAAGCTCGCCGTCGTCGATCCGTCGAAGACGATCCTGCGCCATGCGTGCAAGGTGTGCGGAACGCACATGTACGGCCGCATCGAGAACACCAAGCATGCGTTCTACGGCCTCGACTTCGTGCATACCGAACTCTCCAACGAGTCCGGCTGGTCGGAGCCGACGTTCGCGGCATTCGTGTCCTCGATCATCGAGGCGGGCTACAACCCGGCGGACATGGGTGCGGTGCGCGCGCGTCTGACCGAACTCGGCCTCGCGCCGTACGACTGCCTGTCGCCGCCGCTGATGGACGCGATCGCGACCAACACGGCGAAACTGTCCGGCGTCCTCAAGTCCTGAGCGCCCGTCGCTCGATCCGCAACGAACGGCCACGCGATCAGGACAGGCGCTGTCCCGACGCGTGACCGCCCGGCACGCACCCGGGCCGTCGACCGACGGCCCGGCTGTCGAGGAAAACGATGAGCAGTCATCTGCCGTCTGCGGAAGGCACCCGGGGAATGCGCGTGGCGGTCATGGAGTCTCGACCTTTACGGATAGCCATCGCTGACGATCATGCGGTCGTGCGCAGCGGCTATCGGCGGCTGCTCGAACTCGACGAGGCGGTCGAGGTCGTCGCCGAATTCGCCGATGGCGAGAGCGCGTACCGCTGGCTCAGCGGACACGAGGCCGACATCCTGATCCTCGATCTTTCCATGCCGGGCCGCGGCGGCCTGGCGACGCTGCAGCGCCTACGCCATCGCGTGCCGGAACTGCGCGTGCTCGTGTTCACGATGCACGACAGCCCCAGTCTCGCCGCTCAGGCTTTGCGCCTCGGAGCCAGCGGCTATATCACCAAGAGCAGTCCGCCCGAATCGCTGATCGAAGCGATCCGCACGATCCACGCCGGCGGTTGTCCGCTGTCGAACGAGGTCGCCGGCGCCCTGCAGGCGAATGCGGAAGAGGACCTGCTGCCGCACTGGCGCCTGTCGCCGCGCGAATTCGACCTGTTCCTGCTGTTCGCCGAAGGCGCCAGCGTGGAGCAGGTCGCCGCCAGCCGCAGCCTCAGCATGAAGACCGCGGCCAACTACCAGACCACGATCCGGCACAAGACCGGCCTCGGCAACGCGCTGGAAATGTATCGCTACGCGCAGACGCACGGCCTCTTGCGCGTCAGCGCGCCGGCGCGCCTGCAGTAGGCGCGGCGAAGCGCGCGCGCAGGCGCAGCCCCGGACGCTGCACACCGGCGAGCGCACGCTCGATATCGAGTTCGCCCGCGTGCGCCCAGACGCGCTCGCGCATACCCGCCAAGCCGTTGCCGCGCTGTGCGGCGCCATCGCCCGAGTCGATGCCGACGCCGTCGTCCTCGCATTGCCACTCGATCGCGCCGTCGGAGGTGGTGCGCAGCGCGATCGCGACGCGCGTCGCGCCGGCGTGGCGCATCGCATTGGTCAGCGCCTCCTGGGTCAGGCGGTACAGCGTCAAGGCGAGCTCGTCGGGCAGGTGCGTCTCGTCGATCGCGTAGTCGAGATCGAGGTGCACGCCCTGGCCTGGACGTTCGCGCCAGCTGCGCACGAGGTCGTCGAGCAGGCGGCGCAGCGACACGCGCGCCGCGCCGGTGTCCAGTTCGCGCGGACGCAATTGGCGAAGCAAGTCGCGGATGCCCAGGTGCAGGCGCTCGCAATGTCCGGCGAGCGCACGCGCGACGGCCTGCGTCGGCGGCTGCGCCGCGGTCTGGTGCGTCAGCCACAGCGCGTCGGCGCGCATCGCGGTGAGCGCCTGGCCGAACTCGTCGTGCAGCTCGCGCGCGATGCGCGCGCGCTCCTCCTCCTGCGAGGTCAGCAGCTTCAGGCTCAGGCTGCGCCGCTCGTCCTGCGCATGGCCGAGCGCCGTGGCCAGGTGGTTGAGCGCGCGCCCGATCGTGTCCATCTCGCGCAGCCGCAAGGAAGGCAGGCGGTGCGAGAAATCGTTGCGCTCGTAGTGCGAGATCGCGTCGAGGATCGGTTGCATCGGCGCCAGCGCGCGCTTCAGCGTCCAGTACACGGCCAGCAGCACCGCAATCGCGAATCCGGCCAGCACGCCGAGCATGCCGACCAGGTTGTCGAGCGCTTCGCGCTGTTCGCTGGCCGGGTTGAGCGCCAATGTGGCGACATACAGCTCGCCGTCGTCGCGCTGCAGCGTCCACGGTCCGGAGGACTCGGCGCGACTGCTGCGGATGCCCGGCGCGAGCAGCGCGAAGACGCGCTCGATCCCGGTCGCCGGCGCGTTCACGCGCGGCGCGACCAGTGCGTGTCCGAGCGCATCGCGCAGGTCGAGCTGGATGTGGCGCAGGTTGTCCGAGGCGTTGATGCGCTCGAGCTCGGACAACTGCGCGTCGATGCCATCGCGCGGTCCGTTCTCCAGCGCGAACAGCCGCTCGAACAGGCGTACCGTCTCGACTGCGCCGACTTCCTCGCGCTTGACGTCGAACTGCGCACGCCACAGCGCGAGCGCGAGCGCGCCGACCAGGATCGCCAGGCTGACCGCGGCGATCCGCACCATCAGATAACGCGACATCTCCACGCGCTCGCTCCGATTTTCGGGAAGGACTCCCATGTTCGCCGCCGCTGCGCCCGCCTACCGTAGACGCGTATCCAGCGCTCGGCGTGGCGGCTTGCGACGCCGGCTCGACATGCAACGCCACCCCACCCAAAAGTACAAGAGGTGCTCCGATGATTCTGCTGTCCCAGCGCGAAAGACGGGCGCGGCTGGCGCCGCTCGCCGCCGCCCTGGCCGGCTGCATGGCCGGTGCGCACGCCGCGGACGCGCCGCCGACCGGCGCCAGCGAGGACGTCACCACGCTGGACCTCGTCAACGTGGTCGGCGTGAGCCCGGTCGCCGGCACCGACATCGCCGCCAACAAGCTGCCGTACAACGTGCAGTCGATCGACGACTCCGCCCTCGAGCGCGCGCAGACGCTCGACCTTACCGATTTCATGAACCGCCATCTGGCCGGCGTCACGACGAACGCCGCCGCGGGCAACCCGCTGCAACCCGACCTGCAGTTCCGCGGATTCACCGCGACGCCGCTGCTCGGCGGCTCGGAAGGCATGTCGGTGTACCTGGACGGCGTGCGCGTCAACGAGGTGTTCGGCGACACGGTCAACTGGGACCTGGTCCCCGAAGCCGCGATCGAGCGCATGAGCCTCTTGGCCGGCTCCAACCCGGTGTTCGGCCTCAACACGCTCGGCGGCGCCATCTCGCTGCAGACCAAGACCGGCTTCAGCGACCCGGGCACCAGCTTCGAGTTCTACGGCGGCTCGTTCGGCCGCACCAATGCGACGTTCGAGACCTCCGGCAACTCGGGCCAATGGGGCTGGTACCTGATGGGCAACCGCTTCGACGAGGACGGCTGGCGCAACGAGTCGCCGTCCAACGCGCGCAACTTCTACGGCACCTTGTCCTGGCGCGGCGACGCCGCGTCGTTCGACCTGCACCTGGGCCACGCCGACACCGATCTCGCCGGCAGCGGCGCGACGCCCGCACAGGCGCTCGCACAGAACTGGAGAACGATCTTCACCGCCGACGAGACGCGCAACACGATGGACCTGGTCAGCGGCCAGGGCAGCTTCAATTTCAACGACGCGACGAAGCTGTCGTTCACGCTGTTCCATCGCGAGGTGAAGACGCTGTCCTACAACGGCGACATCAGCGACTTCGACGCCTGCGACGAGGACGCTACGATCCTCTGCGACGACGACACGCCGATCGTCGACCAGAACGGCAATACCGTGTCGTCCGAATACGACGCGATCAACAACATCGGCCACCGCAACCAGAAGAGCGACGGCGGTACCGTGCAGCTGACGTTCGACCAGCCGATCTTCGACATGCAGAACCAGCTGGTGGCTGGCCTCGACTACAACCGCGGGAGCCTCACCTACCGCTCCACGCTCGAAGTCGCGGTGCTGCAGGCCAATCACATCACGACGAATCCGGGCCTGTTCATTCCGGACGACGCGCTCAGCGTCGACAGCCGCACGCGCAGCACCGGAATCTACGCGACCGATACGCTGTCGATCACCGACAAGCTCGCGTTGACGTTGTCGGGCCGCAGCAATCACACGCGCACGACGATCAACGATCCGACCGGCGACAATCCCGACCTCGACGGCAAACATGGGTTCTCGCGTTTCAATCCGGCGGCCGGCATCACCTATCAGTGGAGCCCGGCGATCAATTTCTACGGCGGCTACAGCGAATCGACGCGCGCGCCGACGCCGGTCGAGCTGACCTGTGCCGACCCGGACGCACCGTGCAAGCTGCCGAACGATTTCGTCTCCGATCCGCCGCTCAAGCAAGTCGTCGCGAAAACCTGGGAAGGCGGTCTTCGCGGCACCTTCAGCGTGGACGGAAATGGCGATCGCGTGAACTGGCATGTCGGGCTGTTCCGCACGACCAACGCCGACGACATCCTGTTCCAGTCGACCGGCGGCACGCAGTCGAACGAAGGCTTCTTCGCCAACGTCGGCGACACGCGCCGGCAAGGCGTCGAAGCGAGCCTCTCCGGCACGCTCCTCGACAAGCGCCTGGACTGGTACGCCAACTACACGTATCTCGACGCGACGTACCTGACCGGCTTTTCGGAGAACAGCGCGAACCATCCTGATGCCGACGACGACGGCCTGATCTTCGTCAAGAAAGGTGACCGCATTCCGGGATTGCCCAAGCACAGCCTCAAGCTCGGCGCCGATTTCGCCGTCACGAAGGCGCTCAGCGTCGGCGGCGACGTCATCGCGAACTCGGGCCAGTTCCTGCGCAGCGACGAGGCGAACCTGCTCGGCGAAACGGCCGGCTACGCGCTGCTGAACCTGCGCGCGAACTACACGTTCAACGAGCATTTCAGCGTGTTCGCGCGCGTGGACAACGTGTTCGATCGTCGCTACGTCACGTTCGGCACGCTCGGCGATCCGGGCGACATCTATCCGAACTTCGACGACCCGCGCTTCTACGGGCCCGGGCAGCCGCGCGCCGGATGGGTCGGCTTTCGCGTGGCGCTCTGACCACAGCGCGCGGTCGAAAAGCAAGCGTCCACGGCAAGAGTCAACTTGCTAGAATCGGTGACGAGGGGCCGCACGCGCGGCCCTTCGCATTTGTGCACGCAAGGAATCGAACACTCGCATGTTGAGCATCGAACAACGCATCGCCGCGGACATCGCCGCGCAACCCAGCCAGGTCAAGGCGGCCGTGGAACTCCTCGACGGCGGCGCCACCGTGCCGTTCATCGCGCGCTACCGCAAGGAAGTCACCGGTGGCCTCGACGACACCCAGCTGCGCCTGCTCGAAGAACGCCTTTCCTATCTGCGCGAGCTCGAAGACCGCCGCGCGGCGATCCTCGCCAGCGTGGAGGAACAGGGCAAGCTCGACGATGCGTTGAAGGCGCAGATCCTCGAAGCCGACACCAAGGCGCGCCTGGAAGACCTTTACCTGCCATACAAACCCAAGCGCCGCACGAAGGCGCAGATCGCGCGCGAAGCCGGGCTCGAACCGCTCGCATTGGGGCTGCGCGACGACCCGACGGTCGCGCCGGAAGAGCGCGCCGCCGCCTATGTCGACGAAGCGAAGGGCGTCGCCGACGTGAAGGCCGCGCTCGACGGCGCGCGGCAGATCCTGATCGAATCGATCGCCGAGAACGCGACCTTGCTCGGCGAACTGCGCGACACGATCTGGAGCAAGGGCCAGATCCGCGCCAAGGTCATCGAAGGCAAGGAGAACGAAGGCGCGAAGTTTCGCGACTATTTCGACCACGCAGAAGCGATCTCCAAGATTCCGTCGCATCGCCTGCTCGCGCTGATGCGCGCGCGCAACGAAGGCGTGCTCGCGCTCGAACTCGCGCCGGCCGCCGAGGCCGACCAGGGCCACGCCGAAGCCGAGGGCCGCGTCGCGCTGCACGCCGGCATCGCCGCGCGCGGCCGTCCCGCCGATGCGTGGCTGATCGAAACCTGCCGCCTCGCCTGGCGCGTGAAGCTGCACTTGTCGCTGATGCTCGACCTGTTCGGACGTGCGCGCGAAACCGCGGAAGACGAAGCGATCCGCGTATTCGGCGACAACCTCAAGGATTTGATGCTCGCCGCACCGGCCGGCCCGAAGGCCGTCATGGGCCTCGATCCCGGCATCCGCACCGGCGTCAAGGTCGCCGTTGTCGATGCGACCGGCAAGGTGCTGGCGACGAGCACGGTGTATCCGCACGAACCGCGCCGGCAATGGGACCAGTCGATCGCGGAACTGGCGGTGCTGTGCAAGAAGCACGACGTCGCGCTGATTTCGATCGGCAACGGCACCGCTTCGCGCGAAACCGACAAGCTCGCCGGCGAGCTGATGAAGAAGTACGCCGACCTCAAGCTCGCCAAGATCGTCGTCAGCGAGGCCGGCGCATCGGTGTACTCCGCGTCGGAAATGGCCGCTAAGGAATTTCCGGATCTCGACGTCTCGCTGCGCGGCGCGGTGTCGATCGCGCGGCGCCTGCAGGATCCGCTCGCCGAGCTCGTCAAGATCGAGCCGAAGGCGATCGGCGTCGGCCAGTACCAGCACGACGTCAACCAGTCCAAGCTCGCGCGCGCGCTCGATGCGCGCGTCGAGGACTGCGTCAACGCGGTCGGCGTCGACGTCAATACGGCATCGGTGCCGCTGCTCGCGCGCGTCGCAGGGCTCTCGGCGAGCGTCGCGGAGAACATCGTCAAGCATCGCGACGAGCACGGCGCGTTCCGCACGCGCCAGGCCCTGAAGAAAGTGCCGCGCCTGGGCGACAAGGCGTTCGAGCAGAGCGCAGGCTTCCTGCGCATCGCCAACGGCGACAACCCGCTCGATGCCGGCGGCGTGCATCCGGAAGCGTATCCGGTGGTCGAACGCATCATCGCCGCATGCGGACGCGAAGCGTCGCGCCTGATCGGCGACGGCGCGCTACTGCGCGGCCTCAAGCCCGAGCAGTTCACCGACGAGCGCTTCGGCCTGCCGACCGTGCGCGACATCCTGAAGGAACTGGAAAAGCCCGGTCGCGATCCGCGCCCGGAGTTCGTCGCGCCGACCTTCGCCGAAGGCGTCGAAGACCTCAAGGACCTCGCCGTCGGAATGGTGCTCGAAGGCCGCGTCACGAACGTCGCCGCCTTCGGCGCGTTCGTCGACATCGGCGTGCACCAGGACGGTCTCGTGCACGTGTCCGCGCTGTCGCACAGCTTCGTGCGCGATCCGCGCGAAGCGGTCAAGGCCGGCGACATCGTCAAGGTCAAGGTGATGGAGATCGACCTTCCGCGCAAGCGCATCGGACTCAGCATGCGCCTGGACGACGTGCCCGGCGAAGCACGCGGCGGCGCGCGCCCTGCCGGCGAGGCACGCGGCGAACGACCGCGCGGCCCCGCTCGCCCGGCACCCGGGCACAAGCCGAGCGCGCCGGCGGTCACCAACAGCGCATTCGCCGACGCGTTCTCGCGCGCCCTCAAACGCTGAGCCGCAGCCAAACGGAAAATGCGCGCGGCGCCCACGCGGTGCGCGCACGTTCTACCATCGCCGATGCACACTGCAGGAGACGGCGATGAAACGAATCGAACATGGCATGGCGACCGTACTGGTGGTCGCCCTGGCGAGCGCGCTCGCCGCATGCGGCGGCTCGGACGCTCCTTCCAAGCAAACGGCCACTCCCGCGGACGCCTCGGCGTCGGCGCAACACGGCAAGGACGCGGCGGCGCCGCCGGCCACTCCCGCGGCCCCCGCGCAGACACCGGACGCCAAGTCCGACCCAAATGCCGCGGCGAATCCGGCGGCTTCGGACACGCCCGCCTCGGACACGTCTTCGGACAAACCCGTCCAGAGCAGCTACTACGCTCGGCTGCCGCAGCCGGCACCGGGCGCATCGGCGCCGCCTGAAGCCGCGGCTTCGATTCCGCCGGCAGCGCCGCCCTCGACGAGTGCGGCGCCACCCCCCATCCATGGCGGCGACGCCGGCGGGCGCTACGCGAACGTGATCAGCGTGCAGCCGGTCAAGCAGACCTCGAACGGGCCGCACGAGGAATGCCAGGACGTGCGCGTCGTGCACAGGCACAAGCCGAAGGACGACAACCAGATCGCCGGCACCGTGATCGGCGCGGTCGCCGGCGGCGTTCTCGGGCATCAGGTCGGCGGCGGACGCGGGCGCGACCTGGCCACCGTGGCCGGCGCGGTCGGCGGCGGCATCGCCGGCAAGAAGATCCAGGAAAATCAGCAGAACCAGCAGACCTACACGACCACCGAGCGCCGCTGCCGCAAGGTCAGCGGGCCGAGCGAGCAGGTCGTCGCCTACGACGTGGTGTACGAATACCTCGGCGCGACGCATCAGGTGCGCCTGGATCACGACCCCGGCGATCGCGTCGAGCTGCCGGTGCGCGGTATCGAGTGATCTGCTGGGTTGCGATTTCGACTTGAGACGTGCAGTCGCCGACACGCAATTTGCCCGCGTCGCGTTGCCACGTGACGCGGCGCGCGCGCCGAACGAAGCACCGCGAGCGTGGTCTACCGCGGACTCGTCGAATCGCACGCTTAGATGGGCGTTCGCTCTGCCCGCCGTCGAACACTTGAACCGGAGGGTATTTCCAACATGTCCACGCCGAGCATGCTGACCCGCTACAAGTTCTGGGCCGACGAGCTGATCTACGCATCCGTGCGCGAACTGCCCGAAGGTGAGGCGACGCGCAAGCGCGCGACGCGGTTCGGCAACATGGTGCATACGCTCAACCACATCCACGTCATCGACCGCATCTTCCAGGCGCATCTGGAAGGACGGCCGCACGGATTCACCGCGCGCAACACGCCGACGCATCCGCCGCTCGACGAACTCTGGGAATCGGTCAGGACGCTCGACCAGTGGTACGTCGACTACGCCGCCGCGCTGTCGATTGCGCAGTCGGGCGAACGCATCGAGTTCCGCTTCGTCGACGGCGGAGCCGGCGTCATGTCGCGCGGCGAGATGATCGTGCACGTGGTCAATCACGCCACGTACCACCGCGGCTTCGTCGCCGACCTGATGTACCAGGTGCCGGCGATGCCGCCGGCGACCGATCTTCCGGTGTTCCTGCGCGACGTTGCGCAGTAGCGTGCACGCCGGTCGGCTGGCGCTCGATCCGCTAGCGCGCGCTCACAGCGTCCACTGCCACTGCAGTCCGAGCATCACGGCGCGGCCCGGCGCCGGCTCGAAGTAGCGGCCGTTGGCGTCGTTGATGATGACCGAGCCGGCGTATTGGCGATCGAACGCGTTGTCCAGGCGCAGGAACGCGCGCAGTTGGCCGGTCGACACGTCGAAGCCGTAGGCGATGTCGGCGCCGGCGATGAAGTACGACGGCGCGGCGTCGCTGCCGATGTCGTTGACCGAGACCGAGCTCACGTAGTTGCCGTTGATCGACGCGCGCCAGCCGGTGTCGCGGCCCCAGCTGAGCACGCTGTAGAAATCCTGCTTGGGAATGCCCGGGATGCGCGTGCCGGCCGCGACCGGCGTGTTCGGCGTCGTGCACGTCGAGGTCGTGCACGTCAGGAACGGCGAGCGGAACGTCGCATCGAGATAGGTGTAGGCGAGCTGCAATTTCCACAATTCGCTTAAGCGCCAGGCGAGCGAGACTTCGGCGCCGTCGCGGCGCGCCTTGCCGATGTTCTGGTAGGTCGTGCGGCCGCCGCTGCTGGTCGCGATCGCCAGTTCGTTCTGCGTGTCGGCGCGGAACACGGCCACATTGAGATCGATGTCGCGCGTGGGGCGCATCTTCACGCCGAGTTCGCCGTTGCGGCTGCGCGAAGGTACCAGGTTGAACGCGAGGCCGGCGCCGCCGTCGGCGCGGTAGCCGAGTTCGTTGAACGTCGGCGTCTCGAAGCCCTTGCCCCACGACGCGTAGACGTTGGCCCAATCGGCGGCGCGATAGAGCAGGCCGGCGACCGGCGTCGTCGCGCTGTAGTCGACGCGACCGCTGTCGTCCGGATTCGTCGCGGTGATGTAGTGGTCGACGGAATCGAACTTGACCTCGCTGTGGCGCAGGCCCGCGGTCAGCGACCACGCGTCGGCGAAGCGCCAGGTCGCCTGCGCGTACTGGTCGAAGTCGAACACGCCGTCGTCTTCGTCGCGGCGCAAGGCGCCGCGCACGCCGAGCACGTCGCCGACGAAATTCTCGTAGCCCTGGCGGTGCTGGTCCTGCTTGTCCCAGCTGACGCCGGCAGCGATCTCGAACGGCCTTCCGATCAGGTCGCCTTTCCAGATCCAGCGTGCATCGGTGCCGCCGTAGTCGCCGCCGAGGTCGACGACGCCACCCGAATGCAGCGGATTGGCTTGCGCCGACACCGGCACCGAAAGGAACTGCTCGACATCGCGATGACCGTAGTAGCCGAGTACGCGCAGCGAGTTGCCGCCGCCGATGTCCTGCTCGTAGATGGCGCCGCCCTGCTCCTGGTGCACGCTCTTGCGCGTGTTGAACTGTTCGGCGACCGCGGCGACGCCGTTCGGATCCGCATTGAACTGCGCGTGCGTGAGGCCGAGCGGATCCTGCGCGCCGGGCAGCGACACCGTGTTGACGATCAGCGTGAGCTTGCCGCCGTCGCCGATCTTGAAGCCGAGCTTGGCATTGCCGGACTCGCGTTCGGCTTCGCTGTGGTCGCGATAGCCGTCGGTCTGGAAGTGCGTGACGTCGAGGTTGTAGTCGACCGGCCCGGAAACGCCGCGTGCGTTCGCGCTCGCGCGCACGGTGCCGTAGCTGCCGCCGGCGATGCCGACGTCGACCTCGGGCGGTTCGCTGCCGTCGGCCGTGAAGATCTGGATCACGCCGCCGGACGAATTGCCGTACAGCGCCGAAAACGGACCGCGCAGCACTTCGATGCGTTCGGCCGAGTCGAGATTGAAGTTCGACACCTGGCCCTGCCCGTCCGGCATCGTCGCCGGAATGCCGTCGGTGTACAGGCGCACGCCGCGCACGCCGAACGTCGAGCGCGCACCGAACCCGCGGATCGAAATCTGCTCGTCCTGCGCGTAGTTCTGGCGATCGCGCGCGAGCACGCCCGGGATCGTGGCGAGATATTCGGACGGGTTCACGCCGAGCTTGTCGTTCTGGTCGGCCACGCTGACCGAATCGATCGACGCCGGGATGTCGTACGCCGACTGTTCGGTGCGCGTGGCGGTGACCACCACGGCCGGCAGGCTCGCATCGGGCGCGTCGGCATCGGCCGCTGCAGCCGCGCCCGTCGCTGTGAACCCTGCCCAGAGAAGCGCGCCTGCGCCCCATTTCGATCGATGCATTCGCCCTGGCCCGATGACTTCGCGTGCGATGGCGCGTGCACCCGCGCGAACGCCATCAGGCCCGCGATGCTAGCAGGCGATCCTTTGCTGCCGGTCTAGCGAAAATCGTGAACCGGCCGCCGCCTGCAGCGGCAGCGACCGGGAGCGCGGGAACGGCCTACTCGGCCAGAGGAATCTGGTGCTTGCGGATCTTGCGATACAGCGTATTGCGGCTGACGCCGAGCGAATCGGCCGTGTGCGTGATGTTCCAGCGGTTGCGCTCGAGCTCGCGCAGCAGCGTCGCGTGCTCGGCGGTGTCGAGCGGCGTGCGGCAGCAACCGTCCGCGACGTTGGCCGACGCAGCCGTCGCGGCGGCGTTCATCGTGATCGGCAGGTCGGGGCCCGGCAGGCCTTCGGCCGCTTCGTCGAGCAGTTCCTGAGGCAGGTTCGACAAGCGGATCGCGCCGTCCGAGCACAGCGCCGCGGCCGTGCGCAGCACGTTGCGCAGCTGACGGATGTTGCCCGGCCAGTGATAGGACAGCAGCGCGTGCAGCGCGTCGGGCTGGATGCGAACCGGATCGCCGTCGCGCGTTTCCTCGCGCAGCAGCACGTCGACCAGTTCGGCGCGATCGGCGCGGTCGCGCAGCAGCGGCAGGTTCAGCGTGGTGCCGTTCAAGCGGTAGTAGAGGTCTTCGCGGAACTCGCCGTCCTGCACCATCTGGCGGATGTCGCGATGGCTCGCGCTGATCACGTGCAGGTCGACCGTGATCGCCTGGTCGCCGCCGAGCGGCACGATCTCGAATTCCTCGATCACGCGCAGGAGGCGCGTCTGCAGCGTCAACGGCATGTCGCCGATTTCGTCGAGGAACAAGGTACCGCCGCTCGACTGCAGGATCTTGCCGGGACGGCCGTGGCGATCGGCATCGGTGAACGCGCCGCGCGTGTAGCCGAACAGTTCGCTCTCGATCAGCGACTCGGGGATGGCGCCGCAGTTGACCGCGACGAACGGCTTGCCCGACCACGCCGAGGAGTTGTGCAGCACGCGCGCGAACGCTTCCTTGCCGGTGCCGGTCGCGCCTTGCAGCAGAATCGGCACGCGCTTGCTGAACAGCTGCTGCGCGCAGTTGAAGTTGTGCTGCATCGACGGATCGTTGCCGACATGGCGACGACCGGCGTGGTCGCTCGCGGCGAGCGAAACGGTGCGTGCGACGCCGTCGCCGTTCGCCGGTGCGCGTGCGCCCGCCTGCTGCGGCGCGCGCACGAGCGCGTAGAAGCGGCGGCCGTGCTCGACGTCGCGGATCGGCCAGATCGTGCGCGCATCGGTGGCGGCGCGCTGCTCGAGCGTGGAGTAGGCGAACTGGAACACCGACTCGATCGAGCGGCCGACCAGGCGGCTGCGGTCCGGATGGCCCAGCTGGGCGAGCGCGCTGTCGTTCACGGCGAGCACGGTGCCGTCGCCGGCGATCGCGATCAGCGCCTCGTGCAGCAGGCCGACGAATTCGGGACGGCTGTGGAATTGCAGGATGTAGCCTTGCGGGAACTCGCGCAGGAAATGGAAGCGCGAGATCAGGTTCGCCGACATCGAGACCAGGGCCATCGTATGGCGCTGGATCAGGCGCGTGTCGCTGCAGTTGGCCGAAGACGCGTCGAGCACGCCGAGCACGCCGCCGTGCGCGTCGATGATCGGTGCGCCGGAGCACGACAGCGTCACGTTGTAGCCCATGAAATGTTCGTCGCGGTGCACGGTCACCGAGCCGCGCTCGGCGACGGCCGTGCCGATGCCGTTGGTGCCTTCGTGGCGTTCGTCCCAGAGCGCGCCGAGCCAGAGGCCGGCGTGGCGGAATTCCCGCTTCAAGGTAGGGTCGGTGATCGTGTGCAGGATCGTCGCGTCGGCGTCGGCCAGGATCACCGCGTAGCCGGACCCGGAAATTTGGTCGTACAGGCTCTCCATTTCGGCGCGCGCGACGCCGAGGAGGTCGCCCATGCGCTGCTGGCGTTCGCGCAGGTGGGCGGCATCGAGGACATGGGTGGCGCGCGCGCCGGTCGGCTCCATGCCGTATTCGGTCAGACACCGGTTCCAGGAGCGCACCACATGGGGCGCCAGGGAGGCCGAATGTTCGCCACGCACGGACTTGATCACGCGGGACGCGTGTCGTACCGCCAGTGCCGAGTCGCCCATGGGAAATCCTCTCGATAGGCCGGCAGTACGCGCCTCTGGGACGCTTTGACCACCCGCATTCATCCATCGGATGCGGGGGCCGGGAAAAATTCCTGCCAGGGGTCGCAAGCGTGGTCCTATCGGCCCCAATTCGCAAACCGCAACGCAACATAAATTCGGCGTCACGTCGCCGCGGCGCGGCTGCCCTCGGACGAGGCTGGCAGGGACGATACCCAGGCACGGTCCGCCTGGCGCACACTCGCCTCCCCGGCCGCACGGCGGAACTCGCTGCCCACGGCGGGCGTCGAAAGCGCCCGCAATGCGTCAATTGTGCATGTAAAGACGCATTTACGCGGCAGCAACGCCGGTGTATCCGTGCTGCTGCTAGCCTTTACATGTCCGCGCATGGCGAAGCAGTCGCCGGCGCGCTCCCTGATGCCTCAAGGACTAGCCTGCATGTCGCGTTGGAAGCTCGCGCTCCTCATCCTCGTTCTGGTCGTCGCCGGCCTCATCGGCTGGCGCCTCTGGCAGTCGCACGCCGCGACGACGGGCCCGGGCACGGGCCGCGCCGGCCGCGGCGAAGGCGCCGACGCGCCGGTGCCGGTGACCGTGATGCCGGTCGAGCAGAAGGACGTCCCGGTCTACCTGACTTCGCTCGGCACCGTGCAGGCCCTGAACACGGTCACGATCAACGCGCAGGTCAGCGGCCAGATCCAGTCGATCAACTTCAAGGAAGGGCAGGAGGTCAAGGCCGGCGACGTCATCGCGCAGATCGACCCGCGCACGTTCCAGGCCGCGCTCGACCAGGCCGTCGCCAAGCAGAAGCAGGACGCCGCCCAGCTGTCGGCTTCGACAAGCACGCTGCGCCGCTACGAGGACCTGATCAAGCAGCACTTCGTCGCCGCGCAGGACCTGGAGAACCAGCGCCAGACCGTCGCACAGCAACAGGCGCTGGTCGCCGCCGACGCGGCCGCGGTCGCCTCGGCCAAGGTGCAGCTCGGCTACACGCGCATCGTCGCGCCGATCGACGGCATCGCCGGCATCCGCCAAGTCGACGTCGGCAACCTCGTCACCGCCAACGCGACGACCGGTTTCGTCGTGTTGACCCAGGTCCATCCGATCAACGTGATCTTCACGCTGCCGGAACAGAATCTCGAGCAGGTGCGCAGCGGCCAGGTCGAATCGCCGCTGGCGGTGACCGCGCTCGACCGCACCGACTCGCACGTGATCGCCGAAGGTACGCTGAAGGTCATCGACAACCAAATCGACACGACCACCGGCACGTTCAAGCTGAAGTCGGAATTCACCAACGAAAAGAACGCCTTGTGGCCGGGCCAGTTCGTCAACGTGCGCGTGCAGACCAAGACCGTGAAAGGCGGCGTGGTGGTACCGGCGACATCGGTACAACGCGGTCCGGACGGCAGCTACGTGTACGCCCTGCAGGCCGACAACACGGTCGCGATGAAGCCGGTCACGCTGCTCGGCGACGCCGGCGACAACGGCACCCTGGTCGGCGGCGGCGTCGCGGTCGGCGACCGCGTGGTCACCGAAGGCCAGTTCCGCCTCAAGCCCGGCAGCAAGGTGCAGGCGCTCGCGCCCGGCGAAGCGCCGCCGGCGACCAGCGCGGAAGAGCTGGCCAAGCTCAAGCAGCAGGACAAGACCCAGCCGCAGCGTCGCGGCGGTGGCGGCAAGCGTGGCGGATGACGCGGGCGTGACGAACGGCAGGACGTTCTCGTGAGCTTTTCCTCGATCTTCATCCAGCGCCCGATCGCCACCTCGCTGCTGATGGTGGCGCTGCTGCTGGTCGGCCTGATCGGCTATCGCGCGCTGCCGGTCGCCGCTCTGCCGGACATCGACGCGCCGAGCCTGGTCGTGACGACGCAGTATCCCGGCGCGAGCGCATCGACCATGGCCTCGCTGGTGACGACGCCGCTGGAGCGCCAGTTCGGCCAGATCTCCGGCATCACCACGATGAGCTCGGACAGCTCGGCCGGTCTCTCGACGATCATCATCGAGTTCGACAAGAGCCGGAACATCGACGCCGCCGGCCAGGACGTGCAGTCGGCGATCAATGCCGCGCGCGGCACGCTGCCGACGAACCTGCCGTACCCGCCGGTCTATAACAAGGTCAACCCGGCCGACGCGCCGATCCTGACCTTGATGCTGACCTCCGACACGCGCCCGCTGCGCGAGGTCAACGACTACGCCGACAGCATCATCGCGCAGCGCCTCTCGCAGATCAGCGGTGTCGGCCTCGTCAGCATCGCCGGCAACGTGCGCCCGGCCGTGCGCGTGCAGGTCAACCCGGCGCAGCTGGCCGGCCTCGGCTTGACCATGGAGGACGTGCGTTCCGCGTTGACCCAGGCCAACGTCAATGCGCCAAAGGGCAGCCTCAACGGCACCGTGCAGAGCTTCAGCATCGGCACCAACGACCAGCTCGCCGACGCCGACGACTACCGCTCGACGATCATCAGCTACAAGAACAACGCGCCGGTGCACCTGTCCGACATCGCGCAGGTCATCGACGGCGTCGAGAACGACCAGCTCGCCGCGTGGGCGAACAGCAAGCCTGCGGTGCTGCTCGACGTGCGCCGCCAGCCCGGCGCGAACATCGTGCAGACGGTCGCCGAGATCAACAAGCAGCTGCCGTCGCTGCAGGCGCTCTTGCCGGCCGATGTGCACCTGCAGGTGTTTTCCGACCGCACGATCACGATCCGCGCCTCGGTCGAGGACGTCGAGTTCACGCTCGGCCTGACCGTGCTGCTGGTCATCGCGGTGATCTTCGTGTTCCTGCGCCGCCTGTGGGCGACGGTGATCCCGAGCGTCGCGGTGCCGTTGTCGCTGTTCGGCACGTTCGGCGTGATGGCTTTCGCCGGCTTCTCGCTCGACAACCTTTCGCTGATGGCGCTGACGGTGGCGACCGGCTTCGTCGTCGACGATGCGATCGTGATGATCGAGAACATCGTGCGCTACATCGAGCAAGGCAAGCAGCCGAAGGAAGCGGCCGAAATCGGCGCCAAGGAAATCGGCTTCACGGTGCTGTCGCTGACCGTCTCGCTGATCGCGGTGTTCCTGCCGCTGCTGCTGATGCCCGGCGTTACCGGACGCCTGTTCCACGAGTTCGCCTGGGTGCTGACGATCGCGGTCGCGATCTCGATGCTGATCTCGCTGACGCTGACGCCGATGATGTGCGCCTACCTGCTGAAGGCGGACGCGCTGCCGGCCGGCGACCACGTCGACGAGCACGAGGGCGCGCATGCCGAACGCAATACCTGGACGCGCATCCTCGACGGCTACGGCCGCTCGCTCGACTGGGTGTTCGCGCGGCAGCCGCTGATGCTGCTGGTCGCCTCGGTCACCGTCATCGTCACGATCGCCCTCTACATCGTGATCCCGAAAGGCCTGTTGCCCGAACAGGATACCGGCCTGATCACCGGCGTCGTGCAGGCCGACCAGAACATCGCGTTCCCGGCGATGGAGGAGCGCACGAAGGCGGTCGCCGAGGCGCTGCGTCACGTGCCCGGCGTCGCCGGCGTCGCCGCGTTCGTCGGCGCGGGCTCGATCAACCCGACCTTGAACCAGGGGCAGCTCAGCATCGTGCTGAAGACGCGCAGCGAACGCGGCGGCCTCGATGTCGTGCTGCCGAAGCTGCAGCAGGCGGCGGCGCAGATCGCCGGCATCGCGCTGTACCTGAAGCCGGTGCAGGACGTCGCGCTCGACACGCGCGTGGCGCCGACCGAATACCAGTACTCGCTGTCGGAAGTGAACTCGAAGGATCTGGCCACGTTCGCCGCGAGCATGACCGATGCGCTGCGCCAGCGGCACGAGCTCGCCGACGTCGACAACAACCTGGCCAACAAGGGCAATGCGCTGAACCTGACGATCGACCGCGAGAAGGCGAGCCGGCTCGGCGTGCCGATGCAGACGATCGACGACACGCTGTACGACGCGTTCGGCCAGCGCCAGATCTCGACGATCTTCACGCAGCTCAACCAGTACCGCGTCGTGCTCGAAGTCGCGCCGGAGTTCCGCACCAGCACCGCGCTGCTGAACCAGCTGACCGTGCGCGGCAACGGCAACGGCGCGCTGGTCGGCAGCAACGCGACGACACTCGGCCAGTCGACCTCGAGCAACTCGGCGACGCCGTCCGGCATCGGCAACACCGGCAACATCGGCATCGGCGTCGGCGCGGGCGGCACGATCCCGCTGTCGGCGCTCGCCGCCGCCGTGCAGGAGAACGCGCCGCTGGTCGTCAGCCACCAGGACCAGCTGCCGGCCGTGACGATCTCGTTCAACCTGGCGCCGGGCTATTCGCTGTCCGACGCGGTCGACGCGTTCCATCAGGTCGAGGCGAGCATGAAGTTCCCGCCGCAGGTGCGCGGCCAATTCATCGGCAAGGCGGCGGAGTTCTCCGCGTCGCTGACCGACGAGGTGCTGCTCCTGCTCGCCACGATCGTCGTCATCTACATCGTGCTCGGCGTGTTGTACGAGAGCTACATCCATCCGATCACGATCATCTCGACGCTGCCGCCGGCCGGCGTCGGCGCCCTGCTCGCGCTGATGGTCTGCGGCATGAGCCTGTCGGTCGACGGCATCGTCGGCATCGTGCTGCTGATCGGCATCGTCAAGAAGAACGCGATCATGATGATCGACTTCGCGATCGACGCGCAGCGCGGCGGCCTCGACGCGCGCGCGGCGATCCGGCGCGCGTGCATCCTGCGCTTCCGGCCGATCATGATGACCACGGCTGCGGCGCTGCTCGGCGCGCTGCCGCTGGCCCTCGGCAACGGCATCGGCTCCGAGCTGCGCAAGCCGCTCGGCGTCTCGATCGTCGGCGGCCTGCTGCTGTCGCAGCTGATCACGCTGTACACGACGCCGGTGATCTACCTGTACTTCGAACGGTTCTCCGATTGGGTGAAGTCGCGCCACGAAGCGCGCGCGGCAAGGCATCTGCGGGAGCGGACGGCGTGAACGCGGTGCTTCGCCGCGAAGCAGCCCCCTTCCGCCCTTCGGGCACCTTCCCCCGCTGCGCGGGGGCAGGAACGGCCCGAGACCGCAGCGGGAGTCCTTCCCCTGCGCAGCGGGGGAAGGTGCCGGCAGGCGGAAGGGGGCAAAAGCTGCCACGCAAGCTCGCCATTTTCCGCCGCGAGTCCGATGACGCGTCTGCACACGGAGCGCGCCCATGAACATCTGCGCCCCCTTCATCCGCCGCCCGATCGCGACGTCGCTGCTCGCGATCGGCGTGTTCACGCTCGGCATGATCTGCTACTTCCTGCTCGGCGTCGCCGCGCTGCCGAACCTCGAGTTCCCGGCGATCTTCGTCACCGCGAGCCAGCCCGGCGGCAGCGCCGACGTGATGTCCTCGACGGTCGCCGCGCCGCTGGAGCGCCATCTCGGGCAGATCCCCGGCATCGATACAATCAATTCGTCGAGCACCGAGAACAGCGCCTCGGTGATCCTCATGTTCGACGGCAGCCGCAGCGTGGACGACTACGCGCGCGACGTGCAGGCTGCGATCAATGCGGCCGCACCGGACCTGCCGTCGGGACTGACCAACGCGCCGACCTACCGCAAGGCCAATCCGAACGCGCAGCCGGTGCTGATCCTCGCGTTGACTTCGGATACCGCGCCGCTGTCGCAGTTGTACGACTACGCCGACTCGCTGCTCGCGCAGCGCATCCGCCAGCTGCCGGGCGTCAGCGACGTCGACGTCGCCGGCGGCGCGACGCCGGCCGTGCGCGTCGATCTCAACCTGCGTGCGCTGAACGCGATGGGGCTTTCGCCGGACCAGATCCGCAATACCTTGAGCGCGGCCAACGTGACCTCGCCGCTCGGCTTCCTGTCCGACGGCAAGACGACCATGGCGGTCTCGGCCAACGACGCGCTGCATACCGCAGCGGACTTCGCCGAGCTCGTCGTGTCGACCAAGAACGGCGTGCCGGTGCACCTCAAGGACGTCGCCAAGGTCTACGACGGCCAGCAGGACCAGTACCAGGCGGCATGGTTCGGCACGCGCCGCGCGATCCTCATGTTCGTGCGCAAGCGGCCGGATGCGAACGTGATCGGCACCGTCGACAGCGTCAAGGCGGACATCCCATTGATGCAGGCGTGGCTGCCGTCCGGCGTCACGCTGACGCCGTTCTTCGACCGCACGCCGATCATCCGCGCGTCGATCGACGAAGTGCAGGTGAGCCTGATGATCAGCCTCGGCCTGGTCGTGCTGACGATGGCGCTGTTCCTGCGCCGGCTCGCGCCGACGCTGATCGCGGCGACGGCGGTGCCGCTGTCGATCACCGGCGCGTTCGTCGTGATGTACATCCTCGGCTACACGCTCGACAACATGTCGCTGATGGCGTTGGTCGTCGCGATCGGCTTCGTCGTCGACGATGCGATCGTCGTGATCGAGAACGTCATACGCCACATCGACGCCGGCATGTCGCGCATGGAAGCGACCCTGCTCGGTGCCAAGGAGATCGGCTTCACGATCGTCTCGATCACCGCTTCGCTGGTCGCGGTCTTCCTGCCGGTCGTGTTCGCCAGCGGCATCACCGGCATGTTCTTCAAGGAATTCACCGTCACGCTGATCGCCGCGATCGTGTTCTCGGCAATCGTCTCGCTGACGCTGACGCCGGCACTGTGCGGCGTGTTCCTGAAGCCGCACGACGCGGTCAAGCCGTCGCGCCTCGGCGTGTGGCTGGATCGCTTCCATGCCGGCATGTTGAACGGCTATCGCCACCTGCTCGACATCGCGCTGCGCTGGCCGCGCCTGACCGCGCTGCAACCGCTGCTGCTGATCGTCATCACGATCTTCCTGATGCGCCTGGTGCCGTCCGGCCTGTTTCCGCAGCAGGACACCGGCATGCTGCAGGGGCGCACGACGGCTGGTTCCGACGTGTCGCCGTCGCGCCTGATGGAGCAGCAGCAGTTGCTCGCCGGTCTCGTCATGAAAGACCCTGCCGTCGAAAGCGTCGGATCGCGCCTCGGCGGCGGTTGGGGCGGCGGTGGCGGCGGCAGCGGCCAGCTGTACATCAGCTTGAAACCGCTCGAGCAGCGCAACGGCGAATCGACGTTCGCGGTGATGACGCGCCTCAACAAGATGGCGGCGAACGTGCCCGGCATCCAGATGCGCCTGCGCCCGGTGCAGGATTTGCCGAGCGGCGGCGGCGGCGGTTCCAGCGGCAGCGGCGGCCAGTACCAGGTGTCGCTGAAGGGCAACGACAGCGTCGAATTGCAGGCGTGGGCGCCGAAGCTGGTCGAGGTATTGAAGAAGATTCCGCAGCTGCGCGACGTCGGCAGCGACATCGACGAAGCCGGGCCGCGCCAGATGCTGCAGGTCGATCGCAACACGGCCTCGCGCCTCGGCGTCAGCGTCGCCGCGGTCGACAGCGCGCTGTACGACGCGTTCGGCCAGCGCCAGGTCTCGACGATCTATTCGGACATCAACCAGTTCAAGGTCGTCGTCAGCGCGCTGCCGAACCAGGCGACCGATCCGAGCTCGCTCAGCAAGATCTACGTCGCGACCAGCAACGGGAGCATGGTGCCGATCACCGCGGTCGCGAAGATGGTCGACACGATCGCGCCGACCGAGATCGACCACGAGGGCCAGTTCTCGACGATCAGCTTGAGCTTCAACCTGGCGCCCGACGCGACGATGGGCCAGGCGACGAAGATCATCCAGGATGCGATCGCCGGCATGCGCATGCCGGGCGACATCCGCATGGACTTCGCCGGCGACTTCCGCAATTTCCAGAAGCAGCAGGGCGACAGTTCGCTGCTGATCTTCGGCGCGATCCTCGCCGTGTACATCGTGCTCGGCATGCTCTACGAGAGCCTGATCCACCCGGTCACGATCCTCTCGACGCTGCCGTCGGCCGGCGTCGGCGCGCTGCTCGCGATGGTGGTGACGAACACGGAGCTGTCGGTCGTTTCGATGATCGCGATCGTGCTGCTGATCGGCATCGTCAAGAAGAATGCGATCATGATGGTCGACTTCGCCCTCGTCGCCGAGCGCGAACACGGCCTGGCGCCGCTGGAAGCGATCCGCGAGGCATCGCTGGTGCGCTTCCGCCCGATAATGATGACCTCGATGGTCGCGATCTTCGCCGCGCTGCCGCTGGCGATCGGCTTCGGCGTCGGCGCCGAGCTGCGCCGACCGCTCGGCATCGCGATGATCGGCGGCCTGCTCGTCTCGCAGACCCTGACCTTGCTGTCGACGCCGGCGATCTACCTGCTGTTCGCGCGCATGAGCGAACGCCGGCGCCAGCGCAAGGCCGCGCGCCTCGCACGGTTGCAGGTGCGCAGCGCCTGACGCTCGCCGAAGGCTATTCGGCTCGTGAGAACGCGATCCGCTGTCCCTTCCCCTGCGCAGCGGGGGAAGGTGCCCGAAGGGCGGAAGAGGGCGCTTGCGAAGGCAATCCAGCGCGCCTCTTCGCACCCTTCGTGTTTCAGAGCGCCCTACTCCGCATCCAGCAACCGCCGCAGCGGATCGAGCAGCGCGCCGTAGCGATCGGTCAGCCGCGCCGAGCGCTGCAGCGGCTTTCGCACCTGCGCCGCGCTCGCCGTGCGCACTTCGCGTTCGACTTCGTGGAAACGCAAGCAGACCGGATCGAAGTCGAGACCGCAGTGTGCGAGCAGTGCGCGCACTTGGTTTTCCGGATCCTCGATCAGCGCCTCGTGCACGTGTGCATGGATCCAGCCGGGCATGCGCGCGCTCCAGGCCTGCATCGCGCGCGTGCAATCGCGGTTGAAGGCCGCGAGCTCGCCCAGATCGTAGGTGAAGAACTGCGCCTCGCCGAAATGATGTTTGTAGGCACTCCAGCAGGTCTCCAGCCGATCGCGTCGGCAATGCACGATGTGCGCGCCAGGCAGCATGCGGCGGATCGCGCCGAGCGTCTGCCAGTTGTGCAGCGTCTTGTCGGTGAAGCGCGCGCGGCTGCCGCGCCACACGGCGCTGCGCTGCAGGTACTCCTCGCCCAGGCGCGTCCAATCCGCCGCAGTGGCCTCGGCGACCCAGGCCGGGAATCCACGTCCGCGCCGCTTGGACTCCTGTTGCAGGACCCACGACACGTCGCCGCGTTCGCCGCCGCCGTCGACTTCGGGATGCGCCGCGAGGATCTGCTCGGCGAGCGTCGAGCCCGAGCGCGGCATGCCGACGAGGAAAATCGCCTCGCTGCCGCGCTGATCAGGCACTTCGACGAGGCTGGCCGGCGCAAACGCCTGCAGGATCTCGTCGACCAGCCCGCTGACCGCCGGCGCATCCCAGCGCACATGCCGGCGCTTGGCCGTATTGGCGACGCGGAACAGCTCGAACGCCTCGGCGTAGCGGCCCGCCACTTCCAGCATCGAGGCGTAGGCGAAACCGAGGTCGATCCGCTGCGCTTCGTCCAGCTGCGGATTGGCGTACGCCCGCGCCGCCGCGGCGAGGTCGGCGCCGTCGGGACGAAACGCCTTGAGGTTGCCCAGCGCGACCCACGCCGAGGCCGACTCGGCGTCTTCGGCGAGCACGGCGCGCAGTTGCGCTTCCGCGTCGGCCAGTCGACCGAGCGTCTTCAGGCTTTCCGCTCGCAGGATGCGCGACGGATGGTGCCGCGGCTGGATCTTCAACGCGGCATCGAACGCTGCGCATGCGCCGGCGGCATCGCCGGACAATTCCAGCGCCCGTCCGAGGTTGTACCAGGCATCGAGCAGGGCTGGATCGAGCCTCGCCGCCTGGCGGAACGCGGCGATCGCAGCCGCCTCCTGTCCGGCCAGTGCAAGCGCGGCGCCGAGGTGGTTGGCGACGCCCGCATCGGCCGGGCGCAGCTTGCGCACCTGGTTGAACAGCGCGATCGCGGTCCTGATGTTGCCGCGCCCCTGCTCCAGCAAGCCGCACAGGCGCAGCAGTTCCGGATGTCCCGGTTGCAGGGAAAGCGCCTCTTCGAGCGGCAGTGTCGCCCCTGCGAAGTCGCCGCGTTCGAGCGCCTGCTCGGCGCGGCGCGCCAGCGCGTGCACCGCAGGCGTCAACGCGGGCGATGGATCGGCGCGAGGAAGTGCCGGCGTGTTCATGGCCGCGCAGTATAGGCGCTGCGGCGGCGGCGCCGCAGACGCATCCGAGCGCGGCGATCGCGTTTTGTGTGCGGCGCAGTCCTAGGGCGACGACGTGCGCGTATCGGCCCAGACCAGCGCTTCGTCGCTGCGCTGCTCGCTGAAATCGGTGCAGCGACCGTCGCCATGGCCGATGAAGCCGCCGTCGGGTTCGCACAGGCGCTTGCCGGTGTCGTCGTACAGCGTGCTCGGCACGTCGCAGCAGCGCGCCGGCACGAAGTACACGGTCTTGCCGCGATAGGTGTAGCGCAGGATACGCATCGGCGGATTGGTCCGCGGCGCCGCCGTAGCCTTCGCGATCAGGTCGGCGACGAACGGCGGTTGCGGCACCGGCGCGGGCGCCGGCGCATCGACGGCGTGCGCGCACATCGACGCGAAGAGAAGCGAAAGCAAGAACGGACGCATGGACGTGCTCCTGTACAGGATGCTTTCAACGCAGGCCGCGCCCGCCGGGACGGTCCGGCGGCCGGGTCAGAGGCCTAGCGCATTCTCATCGAGAACGCCGGCTCCGCGTGGCGCAGTTTCGAAAGTTTGCGACGACGGCAGCGGCGCCCCGTGCAGGAGATGGTCCCGCATCGCATCGAGAGCGGCGTACCCGTACGGCATCAGCGGTACGTGACGATCGCCGAAGCCCGGCAAGGCGAGAAAGCCATCGAAATGCTGCGCATGCGGCACGCGCCAGTACGTCGCCGTGCGTCCGGCCGCTTCGAGCGCGGCGACGTACGGCGCACTCGCGAACGCGATCGGCAGAAGCCCATCGCCCTCGCCCTGGGCAATGACGATCGGCAGGTCCGCTCGGGGAATCTTCGCCGCGGTGGCGGCCACCGAAGCACGCAGCGCGTTCGCGTCGTCCGTGCTGCCGACCCACAGCGCGCGCAACGCTTCGAGCGTGCGCACGGAGGGATCGGCCGACGCATCGGTGCCGCCGAGCAGCATCACGCCCGCACCGGGCGCGATACCGCTCGCATCGGCCCACCAGGCCGCGCGCATCGCCGCATCGGGCGCTGCCGGTGCGCCGTTCGCGCCGATGGCGTCGAAATGGAATCCGCACGGCATCGCACCGGGCGGTGCGCGCAGGTACGCCGAGGCATACGTCGCCGCGAGCATTCGCCACAGATCGAATGCGGTCGTACTCGCCGCGACTTCGAGCGTGCGGTCGTCCCATCCGATCGCATGCAGGCGATCGAGCGCGCTGCGCGCCTGCGCCGCGATGTCGGCGCCGGCGACCAGGCCGGTTTCGTGCAGGGTGGCGCATCGAGCGAGCCATGCCGGCGCGACTGCGCCTTGCACGCGCGCGAACGGTGTCGCGGAGAAACGCTCGTCGGCCAGCGCGCACGGCAGGTACAACGCGGCCTCGGTCGCGTAGTCGTACAGCGGACGACCGCGACCTTCGACGTGGACGTTCGGCTCCAGCGCGACGACGCCGGCCAGTACCTGCGCATCGTCCAGGCCGGCCGCCTGCAGCGCGGCGGCGCCGCCGTTCGACAAACCGACGGCGATCACGCGGGTGTTTTCCGGCGTGAACGGCGCCTGCTGCGGATACGCGCGATCGAGCATCGCCAGCCCGAACGCGGCAGCTTGCAGCACGTGCCGGCCCCAATCGGCCTCCGGGTTGTCGCCCGAATGCGCGTGCTTGATGGCGACCCCGTTCGCGACGGCGCCGCGAGGCTCGAAATCGAGGACCGCTTCGCCGCGCGCCGCACGCGTCCCGTCGAGCTGCACGCCGGTATCCGACGCCGCATCGAAGTAGCCTGTTCCGGTGCCCTTGTCCGTGTACGCGACGGCGCAGCCGCGCGGCAAACCCCACGCGCCGGCCAACGCGATCGCGCCGTAGATGCCGCGCGAGCCCGACGAAGGCGCGACCAGCAGGCAGCGCGCCTTCGCGTCGAAATCGTCGGGCACCTGCACCAGCACGCGGTGCGGTGCATTGGCGCCGGAGATCTTCGCGAACGCCTGGTACTCGCGCCCCGGCACGTTCGGTGCGCCGCCGTAGAGGCGGCCGTAGCCGCCGAGCGGACCGAGGTCGGTGATGCCGTTCCAATTGGCATGGATCGCTCGCCGCCGCAGTTCCTGCGCAGTCGGTGCGACGGGATCGGCGAAGGCCGGCGGTTTCGCTCTCAGGCCATCGAGGCCGAGGCCGGCACTCACGAGGTCGTCCGTTTCGCGGTGGGCGGTCTGGCGAATGTCGCCGACCAGGAAGTCGGTCATGAGGCACGCGTCGGCAGGTGCGCAAGCTGGTAGCGTAGCAAGCCGCGATACGGCCGGCGCAAGCGCGGTGCGCGGCGAAAGGACGCCGTCTTACGATCATGAACCCACCGCCCGCCAGTCATCGCCGCGGCATCCTGTCGATGCTGCTCGCGGTCGCGACGTTCTGCCTGATGGACGCGTGCATGAAGGCGCTGACGCCGCACTACCCGCCCATGCAGATCGCTGCGCTGCGCGGGCTGACGTCGCTGCCGCTGATTGCCGCCTGGGCGCTGCTCGACGGCGGCGCGCGCCAACTCGTGCGCGTGCGCTGGCCGCTGCACCTGCTGCGCGGCGTGCTGTCGGTACTGATGCTGGCGGCGTTCGCATACGGCTTGAAGACGCTGCCGCTGGCCGAAGCCTATTCGCTGTTCTTCGTCGCCCCGCTGCTGATCACCGCGCTCGCCGTACCGATTCTCGGCGAGCGCGTAGGCTGGCGGCGCTGGAGCGCGATCGCGATCGGTTTGGTCGGCACCGTGATCGTGCTGCGTCCGAGCGGCGCCGGCATGCTCTCGCTCGGCGGCCTCGCGGTGATTGCGGCCGCCGCCGCCTATGCCTTGTCCGCGATCGTCGTGCGCGTGCTCGGACGCACCGATTCGACGCAGAGCATGGTCTTCTGGATGCTCGCGATGCTCAGCCTCATCGCCACCGTGCTGGCATGGCCGCAATGGGTCGCGCCGCGCACCGAACACGCCTGGCTGCTCGGCGCGCTCGCGGTGACCGGCGCGGTCGGGCAATGGGGCATCACCGACGCGTTCCAACGCACACCGGCCTCGCTGCTGGCGCCGCTGGAATACACGGCCCTGGCCTGGGGCCTGGGCCTGGACTGGCTGCTGTGGAATGCGCTGCCCGATCGCACGATGTTGATCGGCGCGTCGATCATCGTGGTCGCCGGGCTGTACTTGCTGCGACGTGAGCGCGATCCGCAGGCCGTCACACCGCCGTGAGGATGCAACAACGCATTCGAAGGGACTTCCCCGACGACTGATGGGGCGTTGCGCAGGACAATGATTTCACTTCGCCGGTGCCGGCCTCGCCGCCTCGATCTGCGTCGTCGCCGCCGCGACGGCCTGCACGACCGCGGCCGGCTGCGCTTCCGGAATGTCGTGCGAAGAATGCGCGACCGCGACGACGCTGCCGCGCGCCGACTGCCGCGCGATGCGTTCGCGGCCGGCGGCATAGCCTGCGTCGCCGGCCTTGCGCAGCTCGGCCTGCTCGGCCGGTACCCAGTCGTTGGTGCCGTCGGCGGCCAGCACGACCAGCGGCAGCCGCGGATCGAGCGGCGCCGCCGCTTTCACGGCGGCGATGTTCGCCGCGTCGACATCGCGTTCGGACAGCGACGTCTCCCAGTACGTCGCGCTGCGATAGCGCTGGCGGATGCTGTCGCCGAGACGCTGGCTCAGACCGGGAAATGCCGGCGGCACGCACGCTTGCTCGGCCGGCGTCGCCTTGGCGAGATCGCCTTTGCGCGCGGCCTCGCCGCACTTGCGGCCGTAGTCGGAGTTCTGCGCGCTCATCGTCGCTTCGAGTTCGGCGAAGGCGGGCGCGTCCTGCGCGAGCGTTTCGGAGACCGGGTCGACGAGGACGAGTGCGGCGACATCGGCCGGATGCGCGCCGGCGTACAGGCGCGCGATGTAGCTCGCCAGCGAATGGCCGACCAGGATCAACGGCGTATCGAGCTTGGCCGCGCGTACGAGCGCATGCAGATCGTCGGCCTCGGCTTGGGCCGTGCGCGGCATCGGCCCGGCATCGCTGAAGCCGAGACCGGCGCGATCGTAGGAACACACCCGATGCGTCGCGGCGAGCAGCGGCTGCACCTTGCGCCACGACATCGACGTGGTGCCCTGGCCGCCGTCGAGCAGCACCGTCGGCGCACCGTTGCCGCTGCAGCGCAGGTTGAGACGCCGGCCACCGCCGATATCGACGAGGCGGGCGGGCTTGGCGTAGATGTCGAGCGAACGATCGGGCGGCGGTGCGGATGCCGTTTTCGCCGGTGTGGCTGCCGGAGCCGGCGCACTCGTTGCCAGAACGGCCAAAGCGATACCGATCAGATGTTCGCGCATGCCCTGCTCCTGCGATGAAACGTCGATCTTAGGTTTGGTCCGCGGTGCGTGTCGACGGCATTGCGTGCTTCGGCGCGTCTTCGAACAGAATCGGTCGTGCGCGCTCGCTTCGCTTGCAACACACGGTTCGGTGCGACTCCTTTCCCGCCCGTGCCGCCGACTCGCGTGCCTAGTGCGCCGTCTCACGCTCGGCGTGGCGCGAGCGAAACGACTTGTACCGCCCCGCGATCCCCATCGGCAGCCGGCCGATGTCGATACCGGCCTTGGCGAGCTCGGCTTTGAGCTCGTCGCGGAATGCGTGATAGTCGACCTCGGTCGAATGACGCAGCCCGCGCGCCTGCGCGAACGGGGAACGTTCGAGCTCCCGCCGTATCGCGTCGTCCATCGCTGCCGGACGGCGATAGCGGCCGAGCAACTCCGCGCATGCGAGCTTGGCCTGGTAGTCCGCCAGCGGCCACACGCAGCCGGTCGGCTGCAGCAGGCCGATGAAGTAGAGCGTGGGGTATTGGGCATGCATCATGCGCAGGTACAACGGCACTTTCGGCGCCTGGCGGAAGTCGACCAACGACGGCTCGAAGAACGGGAAGCTGATCCAGAATCCCGTGCAGGCGCAGACGATGTCGAACCGCTCGCGGCGGCCGTCGACGAATTCCACCTCGTCGCCGTGGAACTGCAAGATGCCCGGCCGCGGCTCGATGCGGCCATGTCGAATGAAGTCGAGCAGATCGGAATTGAGCGTCGGATGGTGCGCGAGCACCGGCTCGGCGTTCGTCGGCAGGCCGTAGGCGCTGTAGGGCCCCTGCAGGAAGGTCAGCAGGCGCGTGAAGATCCACTGCCGCAGGCGCCGCGGCAGCCAGCGGCTGCGTACGGCGAATACGTCGCTGGGCTGGCCGAACAGGAACTTCGGCAGGAACCACTGCGGACTGCGCATCGACAGGCACACCGCCGCCGCGACGCGCGCCGACTCGACCGCCACGTCGCAGGCGGAGTTGCCGCCGCCGATGACGAGCACCCGCTTGCCGCGCCAGGCATCGGTGACGCCCTTGAAGTCGTGCGAATGCAGATAGGTGCCAATGAACTGTCCCGGATATTCCGGATGCCGCGGATTCCAGTGATGGCCGTTGGCGACCATCAGGACGTCGAAGGATTGCGCGTGCGCGCCGCCGTCCTCGTCGAGGTATTGGACGCTCCACGCACCCGACGCCTGCCGCGTCACCTTCTCCACGGTGTGCCGGAAGCGAATCCGCTCGAGCACGCCGAAGTGCCGCGCGTAGGCTTCGAAATACGCCTGCAGCTGGCGATGGCCCGGATAGTCCGGGTACGCCGGCGGCATCGGGTAGTCCTCGTACTCGGACAATCGCTTCGAGCTGATGATGTGGGTGTGTTCGTAGACGCTGGAATGCCCGGTCCGCGCATCGAACACCCAGTTGCCGCCGACCTTGTCGTTCTTCTCGAAGACGACGACGTCGAGCCCGGACTCGATGCAGTTCTTCGCCGCGGCGATGCCGCTGGGTCCCGCACCGATGACGCAGACACGCAGTGTGCTCATCGCGCTTCCCCTCATGGATCCGATGCGTCCTCCCGCAAGCGGGAAACGCGTCGTGCCGCCTGCCTCTAGATGGCGTCCTGCGCCATCACGACCGGCGGCACGATGAGCTCCTCGTTGCGCAGCGGCGATTCGAGCAGCGCCAGGAAATCCTCGCCGCTGATCGGCTTGCTGAACCAGTAGCCCTGCCCCTCGGTGCAGCCGTTGCGCGCGAGCCATTCGAGCTGGCTGGCCGTCTCGATGCCTTCGGCCGTCGTGCGGATGCCGAGCTCGCGCGCCAGGCGTATCACGGCGCGGATGATCGCGGTCGAATCGGCGTCCATGCCGATGTCGCGCACGAAGGACATGTCGATCTTGATGCGGTCGAACGGAAACGAACGCAGCGACTGCAGCGACGAATAGCCGGTGCCGAAGTCGTCGAGCGACAGGCGCACGCCGTAGTCGTGCAGCTCGTGCAGCGCGGTGCGCGTAGCCAGATCGCGCGACAGCAGCGCACTCTCGGTGACTTCGAGGTCGAGCCGTTCCGGCGGCAATCCGGCCTGGTGCAGGGCGCTGACGACGTCGAGGACGAAGCCGGCCTTGCGGAACTGCAGCGGCGACAGGTTGACGCCGACCTTGATCGCGCGCGGCCACTTCGCCGCGGCCGTGCAGGCCTCGCGCAGCACCCAGTCGCCGAGCGGACCGATCAGGCCGATCTCCTCGACGATCGGAATGAATATCGCCGGCGAAACGGCACCGTGCGCGGGATGGCGCCAGCGCAGCAGCGCTTCGACGGCGACGAGCTCGTTCGATTCCAGATTGATGATCGGCTGGTAGACGAGCGAGAAGTCGCCGTTGTCGACCGCGTTGCGCAGATCCTGCTTCAGGTTGCGCCGCGACTGTACGGCGATCTCCATATCCGGCACGAAGAAGCGGAACGTCTTGCGCCCTTCGCTTTTCGCCTCGTACAGGGCCATGTCGGCGTGCTTGGAGAGATCGGCGAGCGGCATCTCGGCATCGCAGGTCTGCGCGATGCCGATGCTGGCGCCGATGCTGACGCGCTGCTCGTCGATGTCGAACGGGTCGTCGAGCACGGCGAGGATCTTCTGCGCCAGCAGCGAGCCCTCCTGCGGTCCGGGCGGGCAGGACTGGATCACCGCGAACTCGTCGCCGCCCAGGCGCGCGACGAATGTGCTCTCGCCCATGCAGGCGAGCAGCCGGCGTGCGACGCCTTCGAGCAGCAGGTCGCCGACGCGATGGCCGAGCGTGTCGTTGACGCCCTTGAAGTCGTCCAGATCGATGTACAGGATGTTGATCGCGCGATCGTCCGGCAGCGCCGCCAGCACGTCGGCGGCAAGCTCCTGGAACTGCGCGCGGTTCGGCAGCCCGGTCAGGCTGTCGTAGAACGCGAGCTGGTTGATGCGCGACTGCACTTCGTCGTGCTCGATCGCGATCGCACACAGGCTCACGCATTTCTCGACGATCTGGCGTTCGACCTCGGCCGGTCCGCGATGCGTCTTGTAGTAGAACGCGAACGTGCCGACCACGCGCTGGTCGCGCGCACGGATGGGGCTCGACCAGCACGCGCGCAGTCCGATCGGCGACGCCAACGCCTTGTAGTCGGCCCACAGCGGATCGTTCTCGATGTCGGTCACCTCGACCGCCTCGCGCCGATATGCCGCCGTCCCGCAGGAACCGCTGCGAGGACCGATCGGAACGCCTTCGAGCGCGTGGGAGTAGTGGTCCGGCAGGCTCGGTGCGGCCAGGGGATGGATGCGCCCCTGCGCGTCGACCGTGAGGATCGTGCAGATCGCTTCGGGCGCCAGCTGCTCGGCGCGCAGGCAGATGCGCTGCGCGATCGTCACCAGTTTCTCGCCGCGCGCGACCGCTTCCAGGATCTCGCTCTGTAGGCGCAGCAGGTTTTCGCTGGAACTGGCTTCGGTCATCTCCGTCGCGCTGGCGCGCCCCTCAAGCGTCTGTTCCCTGTCACAGCGGACCTGCGGAATCCCCTCCGCGCAGCGCCAAGCAAGGTCGACCAAATGACCAGCATGGCACGCAGCCGGGCACTTTCATGGTGACGTACGTCACATACCCGGGCCTGTTCGTTCATGAAACGGCTCCCCCAACCGCTGCGACGCGCTCCTATCCGGCCGAAGCGCCTTCGACCGACTCGCGCATCGGCTCGCGATCGAACCGATGCAGATCCACGTGCGCCGTCGCGACGGGTCGGTAGTTCTCGTCGAACGCGACATCGCCCAGGCGCCACCCGGCCGGCGTCCACAAGGCGCCCCAGAAGCGCCGGAACGCCCCCCATTGCATCGCGACCAGGCCGCGCTCGTTGTCGATGTCGACCATCGGATCGCCGACGCCGGTACGCCGCGGCGCCTCGCCGTACAGCGCGGTGCCGAAGACGACGTCCCAGATCGAGAACACCTGCCCATAGTTGCAATCATGCAGCTGCGGCCGGTCCGGGTCGACGATCATGTGATGCAGGCGGTGGAATTTCGGGTCGACGAAGACGCGTTCGAGCACCCGGCCGAAGCCGAAGCGCACGTTCGCGTGCGACCAGTTCTGCGCGAGTTCGCCGATGAACATGAGCAGCGCGAACTGCTCCGGCTCGACGCCGATGAACAACCCGACCGTGGCCAGCACCATCGACTGCAGGAAACCGTCGACGTAGCTGCCGCGATCGTTGGTCCAGCAGCTCATCTGGCGCTGGCTGTGATGCATGCTGTGCAGTGCCCACCACCACGGAATCGCATGCTGGGTGCGGTGCATCCAGTAATAGACGAAGTCGTAGATCAGGTAGTAGACCAGGAACAGCGCGAGCGGATGGTGGTCGAACCACGGCACCCAGTGCGCGAGCCCGGTGGCGACCTCGTCGCTGCCGGTCGCCACCGGCACGCCGCCGCCGAACCAGTTGGCCAGCGGCGTCAGCACCAGATAGGCGAACAGGGGATTGAGCCCGAGCAGCATGACCAGCGTATAGGTGCGGTCGATGCGCGTGTAGCGGCGATGATCCCACGGTTCGGCGGGCGCCAGGGATTCGAGCGGACGGAACACCAGCCCGATCACCGCGACCTGGGCGGCGGCGATCAGCAGCGCCTCGGCGATCTCGCGCGGATCGCCGGCGAGCCCGTTCAGATGGATCAACGTGAGGAATGGCGTGACCGCGAATGCGTTCAGCCAGTCGACGGCATGGGACCACAACTCGACCATGCCGCAATTGTAACTCCGCAGCGAGGGCACGCGGCCGGCAGCAGCGCCGGCCGCGCGCGTTTTTTCGATCAGCGCATGGCGACGCGGTCGGTGCAGCTCACGTCATCGACGCTGACCTTGACGATCTCGGTCGTGTGCTGGCCTTCCGCGGTATCGAAGTAGTGGCGATCGACCGCGATCGTGCGGTTGGCGCCGCGCGGAACGGTGTAGCTCACCAGCTTGTTGTCGCTGCGAGTGGCGCCGCTCTCGGTCTTCCAATCCGCCTTGTAGCGGATCACTCCGCTGCAGCCTTCGGTGGCGCACTGGTCGCCGGTGACACCGAACACGATGCGGAACTCATCCTTGTTCAAGCGCATCACGACCGGGTCGTTGGTCAGCGAAACGGCACACGCGTCCGCGGGTGCGGCCGAAGCGATCGAGGCGGCGCCGAGGACGGCGAGCGCGACCAGGCTGAGGACAGTCTTCTTCATGGTGAATCTCCGGGCAGTTGGGAAGCGTGCTGCCGCGATCGCCAGAGGAGACGGACTTTTCGGCGGAACGGTCCTTTGTGCGACGCAGCAATTGGTGCCATATATGCGCCGTATACAAAGTAAAATCAATAAGCTGGGAAAAGCCTAAGCATGCGGCAGTGCGACGCAGAGGCACTCATCAGGGACTTTCGGAGGCGCCTGGGCCGCGCGCGACCGCCTCCCGGCTTACTCGCCGGGAGGCCATTGCCGGAAGATCACGCAGACGCCGGTGACGTCGCGCACGGCGAATTCGAGGGCGCCCCAGGGTTTTTTCGTCACGTCGCGCCCGTTCGGGTGCAGCAGGTCGGGGCGCCGCGAGCGGATTTCCACGTGCTGCACGCCGATCGCGTCGGTCTCGATCGCGATCTCGGGGCGGTCCTTGGCGGCGAATTCGGGGCTGGCGACCAGATAGGCCTTGGCGCCGTCGCGTTCGATGATCGCGAGATCTTCGTCCTGGTGGAGGATCTCGAAACCGAGGCCGTCGACGAAGAAGTCGATGCCTTCGTCCAAATGGTCGTAGAAGATCTTCGGGATCAACCGCTGCAGCATGACCGCGCTCCTTTACGGCGCGATCATGCGCACAAGCGACGCGCGCAGGCGAGAACGGCACGCAAAAGCTGCCAAGGCCGTCGCACAGATTGTGAGCGACGGCCCGATCGGTCTTGCCTAAGCCGCCGCGCCTGTGCGCCGCGGCGTTGCCGCTTCAGACCGGCAGCGGACCGAGGAAGTCCAGCTTGCCGATCTCGACACCGCTCTCGCGCAGGATCGCGTAGGCGGTCGTGAGGTGGAAATAGAAGTTCGGATGCACGAAGCCGAGCAGGTACGACGCGCCCTTCATCGTCGCGTCCTTGCCGCGCACCGGCAACGTGATGTCCTTGTCGTCGCTGCCTTCGAACTGCGCCGGCGTCAGCGTCTCGAGGTAGGCGATCGTCTTGGCGATACGCGCCTGCAGCTCGTCGAATGTCGTTTCGTCGTCCTCGAAGGTCGGGCGGTCGGCCCCGGACAGGCGCGAGCTGGAGTTCTTCGCCTGGTCGGTCGCCAAGTGCACCTGGCGGGTCAGCGGCAGCATGTCCGGGTACAGGCGCGCCTGGGTCAGCACGGACGGATCGATCTTCTTCGCCTCGGCGTGCAGCACCGCCTTGCGCAGGATTTCGGCCAGATTGCGAAGGTTGGTGACGAACACCGGCACCGAGGCCTGGTACATCGTGAGGGACATGCGGATCTCCTGGATGAGGGTTTTCTTCTAGGCGCCGGGACGGCGACCGCGCGTCATCGCAACGAGCGCGCGGCGCGGACGACGTTGTGGCGGTCCGCGCCGTTGCAACCCGGGACCCCGCGCAAGACTTCCGGCACATCGCCGCATCCGGTGCGGCGACTATGCTGACCCGCTTTGGTTGCACTTTCCCTTCGACGAGTGGGCACTACCATGCTGAAACGTTCGACGACCGCGCTGTTCGCAGCGTGCCTGATGCTGACGGGCGCATGGGCGCCCACGATGGCCTTCGCCGCCGACGACGGCGGCAAAGACGCCGCCAAAGAGGGCGCGAAGGAAGCCGGCAAGGACGATTTCGGCAAGTTGCCGCCGTTCCCCGCCGACAAGACCGTGCACGAGACCACGACGGTCGACGGCAAGAAGCTCAGCTACGACGCGACCGTCGGCTCGCTGCCGGTCGAGGACGAGAAGGGCAAGACGATCGCCGACGTGATGTTCATCGCCTATACGATGCCGGGCAAGGACCGTCCGGTCACGTTCGCCTTGAACGGCGGACCCGGCGCGTCATCGGTCTATTTGAACCTCGGTGCGCTCGGACCCAAGCGCGTGCAGTTCGGCGCCGAGGGCAACAGCCCGTCCGATCCCGCCGTCGCGCGCGACAATCCCGGCACCTGGCTCGATTTCACCGACATCGTCTTCATCGATCCGGTCGGAACCGGCTTCAGCCGCGCGCGCGTGCCGGAAGATGAGGCGAAGAAGAAGTTCTACACGACCGAAGCCGACATCAACTACCTCTCGCGCATCATCTACGACTGGCTGGTCAAGAACGACCGCCTGATGTCGCGCAAGTATCTCGTCGGCGAGAGCTACGGGGGCTTCCGCGGCCCGCGCATCACGCACTACCTGCAGACGCGGCTCGGCGTCGCGATGAACGGCGTCGTGCTGGTGTCGCCGTACCTCGATCCGGCGGCGAACGACAACGGCGACCTCTCGCCGCTGCCGTGGATGCTGACGCTGCCGAGCATTTCGGCGGCGAACCTGGAGCGCCAGGGCAAGCTGAGCGACGCGGCGATGGCCGACATCGTCGCCTACACGCGCGGCGACTACGTGACCGACCTGCTCAAGGGCCGCAGCGACCCGCAGGCGGTCGAGCGCATCGTCAAGCGCGTGACGGAGCTGTCCGGCCTCGAGCCCGAATTCGTGCGCCGCGCCGGCGGACGCCTGGAAACGCAGGCGTACCTGCGCGAAGTGTTCCGCAGCGAAGGCAAGCTCGGCAGCCGCTACGACTCCAACGTGACGGCGTGGGATCCGTTCCCGTTCTCGCCGGAACAGCGCACCAACGACCCGATCCTCGACGGCATCATCGCGCCGACGACGACCGCGATGGTCGACTTCATCACGCACACGGTCGGCTGGAAGTACAGCGGGCGCTACAACGCGCTCAGCTACGAAGTGAACCGCCTGTGGGACCGCAACTCGGAGAACAAGGGCTCGGTCGAGGAATTGCGCCAGTCGGTGGCGATCGACTCCAAGCTGCAGGTGCTCATCGCGCACGGCTGGGGCGACCTGTCGTGCCCGTTCATGGCCTCCAAGCTGATCGTCGACCAGATGCCGCTGATGGGCGATCCGAACCGCGTGCAGGTCAAGGAATACCCGGGCGGTCACATGTTCTACAGCCGCGGCGACAGCCAGGCCGCGCTGCGCCGCGACGTCATGCGCGTCTATACGGCACACTGACCCTGCTACGCCGGTCGCCTCGCGATCGGCGCACTTGCGCGCGGACCGGCGCGCCGGGACACTGGTCGGCCCCGGCACGTCAGGCCCCCCGCGATCCTCTCCAAGCACATCCAAGGCACGGCCAGGCTCGCGGTCGACGCGACGCTGGCCGTGACCGACATCGTCGAGGCGATGCACGCGAACATCGCGCGCATCCCCGGCAGCAGCGCGCCGCCTGCCACGCGGACACGCGGCGTGACCGGATGGGTCTACCGCACGATCCGGCGCGTGACTGGCTGGGTCGGCTTCGGCCTCGACCAGGCAACGGCGCGACTGCAACCGCTGATCGACCGCGTCGCCGCGACATCGAGCGGCCCGGCGCGCGAAGGGCTGGTCGCCGCGCTCAACGGTCTCGTCGGCGATCATCTCGTCGCCAGCGGCAACCCCTTGGCGGTCCCGATGCAGTTCCGCGCCGCCGGCCGCGAGCTCGCCGCAGCCGAAGGCGGCCGCACGCTGCTCCTGGTCCACGGTCTGTGCATGCACGACGGGCAATGGCTGCGGCGCGGCCACGATCATGGCGCCGCGCTCGCACGCGATCTCGACTACCGGCCGGCCTACCTGCGCTACAACTCGGGCCTGCACGTGGCCGCGAACGGACGCGAACTCGCGCGGCGGCTGGAGGACTGGGTCGACCGCGCGCATACCCCGGTGACCGAGCTCGCCATCGTCGGCTTCAGCCTTGGCGGCCTGGTGGCGCGCAGCGCCTGCCACTACGCGAACGAGGCTGGCTATCGCTGGCCGCGACGGCTACGGCACCTGATCTTTCTCGGTACGCCGCACCATGGCGCGCCACTCGAACGCGGCGGCCATGCGATCGATCTCGCGCTGGGCCTGAGCCGCTACAGCGCCCCGCTCGCGGCGCTCGGCCACCTGCGCAGCGCCGGCATCACCGACCTGCGCTACGGCCGCGTGCTCGCCGACGAGCACGGCCTCGACCGCTTCGGGAGCGAGTCGGCGCCGCCGCAGCACGTGGCCCTGCCCGAATCGGCGACGTGCGCGGCGATCGCGGCGAGCAGGGGGCGCAGCGCGCGCGACGCCACCGATCGCCTGTTCGGCGATGGACTCGTCCCGGTCGCAAGCGCGCTCGGCCACCATGCCGAGCGCGTGCGCACGCTCGCCTTCGCGGCGGATCGGCAATGGGTCGGCTACGGCCTCACCCATCTCGATCTGCTCGACGACACCGCGGTGTATGCGACCTTGCGCGGCATGCTGGCGGCGCCGCCGAAGAGACGCCGCGGCGCACGATGAAGATCTGGGTCGACGCGGACGCCTGTCCGAACGTCATCAAGGACATCCTCTACCGCGCCGCCGAGCGGACGCGCACCGAACTCGTCCTGGTCGCCAATCAGCCGCTGGCGATACCGCGTTCGACACTCGTCAGCCGGCGTACCGTCGCCCAAGGCCTGGATGCCGCCGACGACGCGATCGTCGAATGGGCTTCGCCAGGCGATCTGGCCGTCACCGCCGACATCCCGCTCGCCGCGAAGCTGGTCGACAAGGGCGTGCTGGCGATCAATCCGCGCGGCGAGCTGTACAGCGCCGAGAACATCCGCCAGCAGCTGTCGATGCGCAATTTCATGGACGAACTGCGCGGCAGCGGCGTGCAGACCGGCGGGCCGAACGCGTTCGGCCCGCGCGACAGGCAGGCCTTCGCCAACCAGCTCGACCGCCTGCTGGCGCAGCGCATTCCTGCCGCCGGGAAGCCATCCTAAACGGCACCTGACCGGCGTCGAATCGTCACGCCGATGAAAGCGTGCCTTAAGCATTCGGGAGCACAGTGCGCGTTCGCGCACTCCCTGCCCGCCGCGCGCCCACTGCCGGAATCCGCGCTTGAGTCTGCTCACCGATCCCCTACCCGCCGCTCCGGGCGAAGCCGTCCAGGAACTGCGCCGCCGCGTCGCGCGGGCCGTGCTGCGCCGAGTGTTCGGTCAGGCCGAGCGTTCGCCCGCCGCCGCAACCCCGCTCCCGCTGCGCGGCATCCACCGCATCCTGGTCTGCCGCATCAGTCATACGCTCGGCAACACGCTGCTGCTGACGCCGCTGCTGCGCGAACTCCAGGCGACCTATCCGGGCGCCGAGATCGAGATCCTGACGCGCTCGCCGGTCGCCGAGGACATCTATGGCGCGTTCTTCAACGTGCGCCGCATCCACTGCTTGCCGCGCCACGGCTTCAAGGCGCCCGGACAGCTGCTGCGCATCATCCACATGCTCAAGCGCGAACGCTTCGACCTCGCAATCGATTCGTGCGTGCGCTCGCAGTCCGATCGCATCGGCGTGATGCTCGCCAACGCGACCTGGAAGCTGGGCTACATCGATCCGCGCAAGAGCGGCACGCTGACCCACGGCATCCCCGTCCCGGCGAACGTGCGCCACGTCGGCCAGTTGCCGGTGCACCTGCTGCGCAGCGCGATCGCCGAGCCGGCAGCGGAGAGCTATCCGCCGCTCGACATCGGGCTCACGCCCATGGAGCGCGAACAAGGCGCCGACGCGCTTGCACGCGTCCTGGCGACCGGCACCGGCGGGGCGGCGGCGAGCCGTGTCATCGGCGTATTCGCCAATGCCACCGGCGTCAAGCATCTCGGCAGCGAGTGGTGGCTGCGTTTCGCCGGGACCCTCGCCGCGCGCTTCCCCGACGACCGCATCGTGGAGATCGTTCCGGCATCGGGGCGATCGTTGCTCGACAACCGCTACCCGACCGTCTTCTCGAGCGGCCTGCGCAAACTCGCGCAATCGATCTCCGCGCTCGACGTTTTCGTCAGCGCCGACTGCGGTGTGATGCATCTGGCCTGCGCGACGGGAACGCCGACGCGCGGCATCTTCGCCGTGACCGATCCGACCGAATGGGGACCGTACGGCGACGGCAATGCCGTCGTCGATGCGCGCCAGCAGTCGGCCGATACGGTGGCCGCTACGCTGGAGCTGCCCTTTTCGACCCAGGACGAATCCGGCGCGGTGCCCGCATTCCGCCGCCATCGCAGCCGTTGAGACATCCGGGCGCATACTTGCGCCGATGAAATCCGCAAGACGGCCGCCCGATCCGAACCGCCTGGATACCCCCGCGCGCATCAAGGGACGCGGCGCCGCGTCGAACCCCGAGGGGCGTTTCGAGTCGATCGAGAAGACACGCGAGGACGACGGCTGGCATCGCGAAGAAGAACCCGCGCCACGGCCGCCTACGCACGTGACCGAGGAACGCGCGCGCTCGATCGTCAGCCGCAACGATTCGCCCGATATCGGCTTCGAGCATTCGATCAATCCGTACAAGGGCTGCGAGCACGGCTGCGTGTATTGCTATGCGCGCCCCTCGCACGCGTACCTCAACTTGTCGCCCGGCATCGATTTCGAGACGAAGCTGTTCGCCAAGACGAACGCGGCCGAGCTGCTGCGCAAGGAACTCGCCAAACCCGGCTACGTCTGCTCGCCGATCAACCTCGGCGCGAACACCGATCCGTACCAGCCGATCGAACGCCGCTACCGCATCACGCGCTCGGTGCTCGAAGTGCTCGCCGAGTTCCGCCATCCGTGCACGATCATCACGAAAAACGCCTTGATCGAGCGCGACCTCGACATCCTGCAGCCGATGGCGCGCGCGAACCTCGTGCACGCGTTCGTGTCGGTGACTTCGCTCGACAACAAGCTCGCCAGCACGCTGGAACCGCGCGCGAGCGCGCCGCATCGGCGCCTCGAAGCGGTCGCTGCGCTCAATGCGGCCGGCGTGCCGTGCGGCGTGATGGTCGCGCCGATCATTCCGATGGTGACCGACCGCTGGATGGAACAGATTCTCGAGCGCGCCGCCGCTGCGGGCGCCACGCGCGCGGGCTACACGATCCTGCGCCTGCCGTACGAACTGAAGGATTTGTTCCGCCAGTGGCTGGACCTGCACGTGCAGCAGCGCGCCGAACACGTCATGAGCCTGATCCGCCAGATGCGCGGGGGCAAGGACAACGATGCACGCTTCGGTTCGCGCATGCGCGGCGAAGGGCCGTTCGCCGAGCTGATCCGACAGCGCTTCGCGCTCGCGTGCCGCAAGCACGGCATCGGGCGCGGACGCGACGTACGCCTGGACGGCTCGGCCTTCGCGCCGCCGCGCCCGCTTTCGCCGCAGCAGGAACTTTTCTAGCGGCGCGCGACTTCGTCGGACATCAGCGTGACGGGCGTCGCGATACCGAGCCGGCGTGCGATCAGCGTGTCGATGCTGACCTTGCCAGGGCCGGCGATGAACAGCCAAATGAAGATCAGGATATCGACGACCTCGTCGAGCTCGACGAACTCGTCGAGGCCGCCGACGTTCTTGATCGCGACGAACGCGATCGCGACGATCATGTTGATCGTCATCGCGATCGTGGTGAAGCGCGTCAGCAGTCCGAGCATCAGGAACAAGCCGCCGAGAAACTCTGCGCTCGCCGAGAACGGCGCAGTGAACGCCGGCACGGGCAAGCCCCAGTCGACGAAGCGCGCGATCGCGCCGTCGAGGTTGTGCAACTTGGCCCAGCCTGTTTCGAGCCAGAAATAGCCGAACACGACGCGCACGATCAGCGGGCCGAGCCAATTCAGGCGCGTCAATACTCGCAACGCGGTTTCGCAACTTCCGGCAATCACATTGCGCATCGTCCGACTCCGATCGGTAGTGTGAACGGGGAAAAAAGAGGCCATCGAACCGCAACCGCCGTCAACGGAACTTTCGCGACCGCGGCATCATCTCTCCCCGATGCCGGCGTTGCATCCGTTTGCGCGCTCGATGCGTACATGACCGCTGTCGGCGCGAATTTCTTTCGCTTCGGCGCGGCGGTCGTGTTTCGCTGCATAGCAGCAACGAAGGCGTGCAAGAATTCCGGCACTGCCCCGTTCCTGTCCTGTGCCCGCCGGGGAAAGCGAGACATCACGAGCAAGATCGACACTCGTGCGCGGCACTCTCAATCACACACTACGGAGTACATCAATGAACGCTTCCAAGCTGACCGGTATCGCTCTCGCCACGGCCGTCGCCGGCCTGTTCACGCTCGCCAGCGCCACGCCGGCGTTCGCTGCCGACGAAGGCAAGGTGAAGTGCGAACACTCCTCGTCCTGCAAGGGCCAGGGCGCGTGCAAGCAGGCGAGCAACTCCTGCAAGGGCCAGAACGCGTGCAAGGGCGAAGGCTTCACGATGCAGAAGGACAAGGCTGCGTGCGACGCGGCGCAGAAGGATGCGAAGGGCGGCAAGTAAGCTCGCGCCGATCCTCGTCCGCGGCCCGGGGCATGCGCCCCGGGTCGCGGATTCCGTGCGAGGCAAGACCGATGTCCAATACCGACCCGCGCTACCGGCCCCTCGGCTTCGGCCTCGGCCTGCGCGTCGATCACTACGAAGACATTCTCGAAGGCGCTCCGGCGATCGACTGGCTGGAGGTGCTGTCCGAGAACTACATGATTCCCGGCGGCCGGCCGCTGCAGTTCCTGGCGCGTTTTCGCGAACGCTATCCGCTGGTGATGCACGGCGTCTCGCTGTCGATCGGCAGCAGCGATCCGCTCAACCGCGACTACCTCGTGCGCCTGCGCCAGCTCGCCGAGGTCGTCGAGCCGGCGTGGATTTCCGATCACCTGTGCTGGACCGGCGTCGACGGCAGCAACCTGCACGACCTGATGCCGCTGCCCTACACCGAAGAGGCGATCGATCACGTCGCCGCGCGCGTGCGCGAAGTGCAGGATTTCCTCGGACGACGCATCCTGCTCGAGAACGTGTCGAGCTACACCGCGTTCCATGCTTCGCAGCTCAGCGAGTCGCAGTTCCTCGCCGAGATCGCGCGGCGCGCGGACTGCCTGATCCTGCTCGACGTCAACAACATCTACGTCAGCAGTCACAACCACGGCTTCGATGCGCGCGCCTACCTCGACGACATTCCGGTCGAGCGCGTGCAGCAGTTTCATCTCGCCGGGCACGAGAACAACGGCGAGCTGATCATCGATACGCACGACGCGCCGATCGTCGACGACGTCTGGGCGCTGTACGCCGATGCGCTGCGCCGCTTCGGTCCGGTCTCGACGATGATCGAGCGCGACGATCGCATTCCGCCGCTGGCCGAGCTGATCGCCGAACTCGATACCGCGCGCGCGATTGCCGCCCCGATCGTGCGAGCGATCGCCGCATGAGCGCGCTGGCCGAACTGCAGCGCCGCCTGCAGACGCACGTGCTGCGGCCCGAGTCGGCCGCCGTCGCTGCCGCTGCACGTGCCGCCGTCGTCGAAAGCGCGGGCGCCGACGGCGCGCAGCGCCTCGGCATCTACACGCACGCCTATCGCGCGCGCCTGCTCGAAGTGCTGGGCAACGATTTCCCGGGACTGCGGCAACTCGCCGGCGCAGAAGACTTCGAACGGCTCGGCCGCGGATACATCGAAGCGACGCCGTCGCCGTACTACAACGTGCGCTGGTATGGTTCGGCGCTCGCGAATTATTTGCGCAACACCTTGCCGTGGTCGCAGCACGACGCGCTCGTGCAGATGGCGGAGCTGGAATGGAGCATGGGCCTCGCCTTCGATGCGGCGGACGAGCCCGTGGTCGAGGTGGCCGATGCCGCTGCCGTCGCGCCGCAGGACTGGCCGCGCCTCGGCTTGCGCCTGCACGCTTCGCTGCAGCGGCGCACACTCGACTGGAACGTCCACGCGATCCGTCGCGCGGTCGACCACGACGAACCCGTGCCCGAACTGCAGGCGCTGGATGCGCCGCAGCCGTTCGTCGTCTGGCGCAAGGAATCGAGCGTGCGCTATCGCCGTCTCGAAGACGACGAATCGGCGGCGCTCGACGTGATTGCGCAAGGCTCGACGTTCACGCAGTTGTGCGAACGATTGTGCGACTGGCATGCGATCGATGCCGTGGCGCAGCGCGCGGCAGGCCTGTTCCGTCTGTGGATCGAGGATCAGTGGGTCAGCGCGCTGGAACTCCACGACGCCTGAGCCGCCGCGCCGAAGCGTGCCGGCTGCGCGCAGCGCGTCAGTACGGCCAGAAGATCGCGAGGAAGATCCCGCCGAGCAGGCCGAACTTGAGCGCGTAATACAGCGTCTTGTTGATCTCGCGCAAGCGCTTGGCGTACTGGCGCACGCGATAGAACGAAGCGAACGCGCGATTGAGCCCGCCGGTGCTGTCGCCCTCCATGTTCGGCGACGCCGCCGCGGCGACGAAGCGGCGCGCGACGAAGCGGTTCAATGCCGTGGCCCAGCCGTACTTCATCGGCCGCTCGACATCGCAGAACAGAATGATGCGATCGCGATCGGTCGCGTTCTCCGCGCGATGGATGAACGTCTCGTCGAACATCACGCTTTCGCCGTCGCGCCAGCTGTAGCGTTCGCCATCGACCTCGATGTAGCAGCGATCGTCGCCCGGGGTGACCAGGCCGAGGTGGTAGCGCAGCGATCCGGCGTACGGATCGCGATGCTTGCGCAGTTCGCTGCCGGGCGGCAGCTCGGCGAACATCGCCGCCTTCACGCTCGGAATGCCGCGCAGCAGTTCGGTCGTGCGCGGACACAGCACCGCTGCCGACGGATGCGCATCGTCGTACCACTTCAGGTAGAAACGCTTCCAGCCGCGCCGGAAGAACGAATTGAAGCCGACGTCGTTGTATTGGTCCGAGGCCTTGATCTGCTGCGCCGCGCGCAGCGCCAGCGCCTCTTCGCGGATTTCCTGCCAGCGTTCGCGCAGCGGAGCCAATTCCGGGAACTGGTCGACCGCGACATAGCGGCTCGCCGGCACGCGCGAACACGCGTACATCAGCACGTTCAGCGGCGCCATGAACGTCGAATGGTCGGTGATCTGCCGCGACAGCCGCAGGCGCACGCGGCCGCGCAGGTGCACATAGGCGGCCGATGCCAGGAACGCCAGAAGAATCAGCCACTTCATGGTGTCGCGGGAGTCGTCAAAAAGGGGAACCTTTCCATTGTAGCGGTCCGACCGGAATGCAAGCGCGCCGGTCCGGCCGTTGTTCCGAGCCTGTCGCGGCCTGGTACGGCGAACTGTTCCGTTCCGGCAACAGCTCGCGGGCAATCTGTAATGAAAAACTAACGCCTGTTCAGCTTCGGCGGCCCTCTGGGGGCGGTTTTTCCATACTGCAGCGCAAAAACTTTTCAGCGGAACCTTTCCAACGCGTCATTTTGCCGCGTGCTTCGGCGCAGCATGCCGCGCCATGGCACACAACCTGCTCTTTAAGGGGTGCTCCATCAGCGGAGGAGGAAGCCATGCATCCCATTTCTAAGAGGTCGAACGCCATGTCCCGAGGCCCAACCGTGTCCCGTCGCAACGCCCGCACCTCACGCCTGTTCACGGCACTGTTCAGTTGCGGCTTCGCCGGCGCGGCGCTGTTCGCGGCCGATGCCGGCGCGGTGTCGATCCAGGGCAGCGACTGGGAACTCGACGTCGGCGGCATCGTCAACGCCTACTACACGGCAGCCAGCTGCTCGGGAACACAGCTCGCCAGCGGCGTCGCCATGGCCGGCAAGGGCCTGGGCTGCGCCGGCGAGAACCACAAGACCACCATCGGCAACGGCCTGCTGCCGAGCGGACTGATCACCAAGTTCAAGACCACGCAGGACGGCATCGACATCGGCGGCACGATCGGCATCATGGTGCACGCCGCGACCTCGTCGGGCGTCGCACCCAACTCCGGCGTCGACGTGCGCCAGGCGTTCTTCACGCTCGGCACGGCCGACGCGGGAACACTGAAGATCGGCCGCGACTACGGCATCTTCGGAGCCAACGCGATCCTGACCGACATGACCCTGCTCGGCGCCGGCGCGCCGGCGGCGGCGAGCCAGCGCAACCGCGTCGCGCTCGGCCATATCGGTTCGGGCTACACCTATCTCGACAACTACGGCCAGCTCACCTACACCTCGCCGACGCTCGGCGGCGGCTTCACCTTCAGCGGCGGCGTCTTCAGCCCGGTCGATGCCGGTCCGTATGTCTCGAAGGCCTATCCGCAGCTGCAGGCGCAACTGGCTTACAGCGTGGAGGGGTTCAAGGTGTGGGCCGGCGCCAAGGCGCAGAAGTTCTACCTGTCCAGTTCCGCGAGTCCGGACACCGTCCCGAGCGACACCAACTTCAACGAAGTGGCCGGCGAAATCGGCGCATCGTTCAAGTCCGGTCCGTTCGGACTGCTCGCCAACGTGCAGTACGGCAAGGGCATCGGCATCCTGTCCGACGGCGACCAAGGCGCGCAGAAGGGCTTCAACTATCTCGTCCAGGGCACCTACAACCTGACGGAAAAGCTGAAGTTCGGCCTCAACTACGGCAAGAGCCAGAACAAGGACAACGACACCTACAACGAGCTCTACAACCTCAACTTCAAGTCCAACGACAACGTCACCGGCGGCCTCTACTACCAGCTGACCAAGAGCGTCACGCTGGCGGCCGAACTGATGAAGCTGCAGTCCAAGGACTACGCCGGCAACACCGCCAAGCAGTACGGCGGCGACATCGGCGGCATCATCTTCTTCTGATCGCGGCACCTCCGCAAAACCCGTTGCGCCCCGAACCAACCCCACGCACCGACCGCCCAACGTCGGCTGGTGCGTGGGATTGGACTTGCACCGCCCTCCCCGGCACCCGCTCCGATTCCGATCGATCGTCTATGATCGAGGCCGCCTTCCGCGCCTGCGATCGCCCATGCCCGACCGCGTCAACGACACCCTGCGCCGCATCCTGACCGCGCGCGTCTACGACGTGGCGCGCGAGAGCGAACTCGATTTCGCCGCGCACCTTTCCGCGCGGCTCGGCAACCGCGTCCACTTGAAACGCGAAGACAACCAGGCAGTGTTCTCGTTCAAGCTGCGCGGCGCCTACAACAAGATGGCGCAGCTGTCGCCGGAGCAGCTCGGCCGCGGCGTCTTCGCGGCGTCCGCCGGCAATCACGCGCAAGGTGTCGCGCTGGCGGCACGCAAGCTCGGCACGCGCGCCGTCATCGTGATGCCGGTGACGACGCCGGCGGTGAAGATCGACGCGGTGCGCGCGCACGGCGGCGACGCGGTCGAGATCGTGCTCAGCGGCGACTCCTACAGCGACGCCTACCGCGAAGCGATGTTCATCGGCGATGCGCGCGGCCTCACCCTGGTACATCCGTTCGACGACATCGACGTGATCGCCGGGCAAGGCACGATCGCGATGGAAATCCTGCGCCAGCACCAGGCGCCGATCCACGCGATCTTCGTGCCCGTCGGCGGCGGCGGCCTGATCGCCGGCATCGCCGCCTACGTCAAGGCCGTGCGGCCCGAGATCCGCGTGATCGGCGTGCAGACCGAGGACTCCGACGCGATGGCACGCTCGATCGAGCGCGGCGAGCGCGTCGAACTCGGTGAAGTCGGCCTGTTCTCCGACGGTACTGCCGTCAAGCTGGTCGGCGCCGAAACCTTCGCGATCTGCCGCGAGCACGTCGACGAGATCCTGCGCGTGGACACCGATGCGCTGTGCGCCGCGATCAAGGACGTCTACGCCGACACGCGCAGCACGCTGGAGCCGGCCGGCGCGCTCGCGGTGGCCGGCGCGAAAGCCTACGTCGAGCGCGAAGGCATCGCCGGCAAGACGCTCGTCGCGATCGCCAGCGGCGCCAATCTCAATTTCGATCGCCTGCGTTTCGTCGCCGAGCGTGCCGAGGTCGGCGAAGCGCGCGAGGCATTGTTCGCCGTCACCATCCCCGAACAGCGCGGCAGCTTCCGCCGCTTCTGTGCCTTGCTCGGCGCGCGCAGCATCACCGAATTCAGCTACCGCATCGGCGACCCTGCCAGCGCGCGGCTGTTCGTCGGCGTGCAGACGAAGGGCGCCGGCGAGAACGCCGAGATCGCGCGCGACTTCGTGCGCGGCGGCTTCGACGTGCTCGACCTGACCCACGACGAGCTGGCCAAGCTCCATCTGCGCCACATGATCGGCGGCCGCTCGGCGCTGGCCGAGCACGAACTGCTGTACCGCTTCGATTTTCCCGAGCGGCCCGGCGCACTGGCGCGTTTCCTGGCCGCGCTCGATCCGGCCTGGAACATCAGCCTGTTCCACTATCGCAACCACGGCGCCGATTACGGCCGCATCCTGGTCGGCATCCAGGTGCCGGAAGCGGACCACGGCGCGTTCGCCGTCTTTCTCCAACGCCTCGGCTACGCCTGGCGCGACGAAAGCGACAACCCGGCGTATCGGCTGCTGCTGCGCGCCTGATGACCGCGACGGCTCCGCCGGCGGCAGCCTCGTTCGCCGAAGCGGCCGACGATACGACCCGCCTTGCGCGCATCGCCGTGGCGCCGCGCACGTTCACCGGCGATGCCGGCATCGCGGGGGCATGGCGCAAGCCGCAGGCGTTCTTCGAACGCACCCTGCTGGAGCGGCTGACGGCCGCCGGCGCCCTCGTCGTCGGTACGTGCCTGCCGCGCGAACCGCACGATGTCGCACGCCTGGCGATCGCGTATGCCGCGCAATGCGACGGCCTCGTGCTTCAGGGCGGCAGCGACATCGCCGGCGCCGATCGGGGGGCGGGGACCGATCGCGAACGCGATCGTTTCGAGATATCCCTCGTCGAGTCGTTCCTGCAGCTCGACAAGGCCGTCCTCGGCATCTGCCGCGGCATGCAGCTGATCAACGTCGCGCTCGGCGGCTCGGTCGCGGTCCTGCCCGATGCGCAAGCGGCGCGGCATAGCGATCCGCCGATTTACGAAGCGCATGCCCACGCGATCGATCTTGTCGAGACGGGCTATCTCGCCGCGATGTATGGCACATGTAAAGGTCGGGTCAACACGGCGCATCGGCAGGCCGTAGCTCGGCTCGGCGCAGCGCTCGAAATCGAAGCGACTTGTGCGGAGGACGGCAGTATCGAAGCCTTTCGTTCGCGCGCACATCGCTATGTGATCGGCGTGCAGTGGCATCCGGAGTTCGATCACGGTAGCGCGGACCGCCTGGACGGCGATCGCTTGTTGCGCGACTTCATCGCCCACGGCTTCGTCCGGTAAACTGTCGCGATACCCTTCCTTTCGTACACGTCGCCTGATGCCTGGACTCGCCGAACCCGCAGGGCATCGAGCCGCGCTGCCCGCATGGAGCGGCAAGCGCGCGACCTTGGACGGCCTGCGTGCCCGCCTTCGATGCAGCCGCATCCCGGAAGGCTTCTCGATCAGCCACGCACGCTGGATCGAGCGGCGCGAGGCCGCACTCGATTTCATCGGCAAGCAATCGGGCGGCGCCATCGTCGCCGTACGCAGCGATCGCGCCGACGAAGACGCGCTGCATGCCTCGAACGCCGGTCACTACCGCACTTGTCTTCACGTCGATGCATCGGATCGGCATCAGGTCGAGGCGGCGGTCGATGCCGTATTCGCCAGCTACGGACATCCGCGCGCGGCCGAAGAGGTGTTCATCCAGCGCCAGGTCGCTCCCGTGCGGGACGCCGCCGTGGCTTCCACGCATGCCGTGCCGGACGGCGCTGCGTACTACGTCCTCAGCATCGCGCTAGGTCCGCACAGCGACGACGTGACCCGCGGCTCCGCCGATGTCGATACGTGGTATCTGGCGCGCGACGACGTGCGTCGCGATGCGTTGCCGCAGCGATGGTGCGCGTATCTCGACGCGCTGACCGAAGTCGAGTCGGCCTTCGGCGCCGTGCCCTGCGAAGTCGAGATGGTCGCCGACGAAAGCGGATGCGTGTGGCTGCTGCAAGCGCGCCCGCTGCTCGTGCCGGCACACGACGAACGCGCGCTGATCGCGCTGCGCCGCGAGACCGAAGTGCATCTGCTGCAACGGTTCGCGCGATCGCCACCGCTGCTCGGCATGATGCCCGACTGGAATCCGGCCGAACTCCTCGGCGAACATCCGAGGCCGCTCGCGCGCAGCCTGTTCGACCGGCTGATCACGCAGCGAGCCTGGCGCCTCGGTCGCGCCGCGCTCGGCCATGCTCGCGTCGACGACGAAGCGCTGCTGCAGATCCATGCCGGCCGCCCCTACATCGACGTGCGCGCCAGTTTTCGTTCGCTGCTGCCGGCCGGGTTGCCGCCGGCCCTCGGCGCACGCGTCGTCGACGCTTACGAAGAACGCCTGCGCGCCTGTCCGGCGCTGCACGACAAGGTCGAATTCGAGATCGCCTTCACGGCCGCGCACTCGGGTATCGAGAAGCACATCGAAACGCGCTATCCGGGGCTGCTCGACGCCCATGAGCGCGCCGCTTTCGCACACGCCCTGCGCCGACCGACGCGCGCCGCACTCGACGGCCCGCTCGCGCGGCGATTGCAACGAGGTTTCCTGCACGACCTCCAGCGTGCGCCGCCGCCTGCGCAACCGCGGCCACTGCGCCGTGCGCTCGGGCGGCTGGAGCTGCGCACCGGCGTGCGCTTCGCCATGGCCGCGAGAATGGCCTTCGCCGTCGAAGCTGTGCTGCGCGCGGCCGTCGATGACGGAGCACTCGACGCGCGCCGCTTGACCGGCTTCAAACGCGCTGCGCTGTCCGATGGCGCGAATCCGGAACCTGCGATGGACACCGGTCACGTGCGCGCCGGCACCTTCGAACTGGCCGTGCCGACGCGGCGCGAAATCGGCGCACGCAGGTTCGAGCCCGTCGAAGCCCGAGCGGCTGATGCGGCACTTGCGTCCGCACTGGGCATCGACGAAGCCGCGCATCTCGCGCGCACGCTGCGCGAACTCGGCAGCGCGCTGTCGCCGCAGGACCTGATCGCCCACTATCGCCTGCTCGTGCAGGTGCGCGAACTGGGCAAGTTCGCACTCGCACGTGGCGTGTCGCTCGCCTTGGATGCGCTCGAGGTGCGCGCGGGCACGTTCGGCATCGATCGCGAGGACACCGGCTGGCTGCTGCTGGAAGACCTGCTCGACGAGGAGGCGCACGCTACGCTCCTGCGCCGGCGCATCGACGAAGCCGCCGCGCGGCATCGTCTGGAGAGCGCACTGCGCATGCCGCTTCTGCTCGGCGATACGCACTTGAACGGCGTCCATTGCGCGCCGGGCCAGGCGAACTATCTCGGCTACGGACGCTGCTGCGGTCCTGTCGCGGCCATCGACGCGCGCTCGACGCCGGACGACGTGCCGCTGCATGCGATCGTCGCGATCGCGAGCGCCGACCCCGGCTTCGACTGGATCTTCCTGCGCCGTCCCATCGCGCTGCTGACGGCGTTCGGCGGTCCGAATTCGCACATGGCGATCCGTTGCGCGGAGCAGGGCGTGCCTGCACTGCTCGGCGTCGGCCTCGAATCCTTCCGCCGTCTTGCCGGCGCGGCCCGCATGACGATCGATTTCGACACGCGCACATGGAGCTTGATGTGATGGATTGCGCCGCTGCACTGGAATGGGACTACAGCGAACTGGCCCACCACTACCGGCAACGAGCCCCGTACTCCGAGGAAGGCTTGCGCGAGTTGTTCGCGGCGCTGCGCCTGCCGCCGCAATCGCACGGCGTGGACATGGGTGCAGGGACCGGGCGCCTGACCGCGTCGCTGGTCGCGCAAGGATTGGAGGTCACCGCGATCGAGCCGAACGCGGCGATGCGCGCCATCGGTTCGGCCGAGGTCCCGCAGGCGCGCTGGCTGGCGGCGCGTGCGCAAGCGACCGGACTGCCGGCACGATGCGCGCGGCTGGTCACGTTCGGCTCCTCGTTCAACGTAGTGCCTGCCGACGCGGCGCTGCACGAGTCGGCACGACTGCTGCAGACGGACGGCTGGCTGGTCTGCCTATGGAACCATCGCGACCTCGATGATCCCGAGCAGGCCCGGTTGCAGGCCGTGATCGACGAGCATGTGCCGGGCTACGCGCACGGCAGCCGTCGCGACGATCCTACGCCGGTACTGGCAGGCGACGGCCACTTCGACGAGGTCGTGCACCTGCAAGGCACGCTGCTGCACGAGCTGCCCTGCGCCGATTTCGTGCACGGTTTTCGCGCGCACGCCACACTCGTGCGGCAGGCCGGCGCGGCGCTGCCGCGCGTGCTCGATGCACTGACGACGGCGCTGCACGGGCGCCGCACGATCGCGGTTCCTTTCGTGACGCGCATCTACGCGGCGCGACGCAACGCCCGGCCATGACCACGGCGATCGTCCTCGCGGCCGGTCGCGGCTCGCGCCTGGGCAAATACACGCGGCATCTGCCGAAGGCCCTGGTGCGCGCCGGCGGAAGGTCGCTGCTCCACTGGCATCGATGCGCGCTGCGCGAATGCGGCGTGTCGGCCGTCGTCGTCACCGGCGGCTATCGGCGCGACCGATTGTCGCTGCACGCGGCCGAGCTGGTCGACGTGCCGGACTGGCACGCGGCGGGCCCGCTCGCCTCGCTCCTCGCCGCGCGGCCCGAGCGCTTCGAAGACGGCTTCCTCGTCGTCTACGCCGATTGTCCGCATCATCCATCGAACGTGCAACGCCTGCTCGCATCGTCCGCGGACATCGCCGTGGCGGGCGACCGCGAATGGAAAGCGCTGTGGACGCAGCGCTGCGAAGACCCGCTGCTCGATGCCGAGACCTATCGCGGCGCCGACGGCGAGCTGCAAGCGATCGGCGCACGCACGCACGACATCGACGCGATCCAGGCGCAGTTCGCCGGGCTCGTGCGCTTCACCGCGCGAGGCTGGCAGCGGACGCGGCAGGTTCTCGATGCCGCGACGACGCCGCCGACGGACATGACGGGACTTCTATCTCTGTTGCTGCGCGCCGGCGAACCGATCGCGGACGTGGCGATCCACGGGCGCTGGTGCGAGATCGACAGCGCCGATGACCTGCGGCTGTGCCGGCGCCGGCTGCGCGATCGCTCGCCGTGGAGCCACGACTGGCGCGACAGCCGGAACGAATCCCGATGCCGGTGATCTGGATCACCGGCCTGCCCGGCGCCGGCAAGAGTTCGACTGCCGCCGCGGTCGTCGAACGACTGCGCCGAGACGGCGACGCCTGCGTCGAGCTCGACGGCGATCAACTGCGGCTCGCGCTCGCACCGTTGGCGGGCGGCTACGACATCGATTCGCGGCGCCGGCTCGCGCACGCCTACGGCGCACTCGCCGCTCTCCTCGACGCGCAAGGACTGACCGTCGTCGTCGCGACGGTTTCGCTGTTCCACGAGATCCATGCGGCCAACCGGGCCCGCTTTGCCGAGTACCTGGAGGTGCTGCTCGTCTGCGACGAAGCCACGCGCGCACGCCGCCGATCGCAGGAGGGTCCGCAAGTCGGCATCGACATCGCCGCGGAGCTTCCGGTCGCGCCCGATCTCGCACTGCGCAGCGACGCGCTGCCGCCCGCGGCGATCGCGCGGGCGATCCTCACGCAGTGGCGCGACCGTCATGGCCGCTAGCCCGCTCTTCCATGACCTGCCCGAACGCCCGGGCTATGCGCGCTACGACCTCGACCTCGTTTCGCCCGAGGTGCCGAGCGGCGCCGCGTGGCTGGTCAACTGCCTGCTCGAGCTCGGCGTCAGTGCATGGAAGCCGTGGGGCACCGACGACCGCGTGCACTGGCAGCACCTGCAGGACTTCGACTATCGCTACGTCGGCGGCGACAACGGCTGGAGGCGCGTGCTGCCGGCACTGGTCGACGGGCGCGACTTCGCCTTCCGCGCGCAGCCCTGCGTGCGCGCCCATCATGCGTGGCCCGGCGTGCACCCGCCGGCCTCGCGCACGATCCTGTTCGTGCGCGATCCGCGCGACGCGCTGCTGTCGGCTTGGCATCGGCTGCGCCGGATCGGCACGATCGCGCCGGACCAGGATTTCATCGCTTTCTGTAGAAGTCCCTTTTTTCACTATCCGATCTCGTGGCAGGACTATCTGCTGCTGTTCCTGCGCACGTGGCGCGCCGCCCTCGCCCGCACCGAGGCGCTCGTCGTGCGCTTCGAGGACTACCGCCGCGACGCCGCCGGCACCTTGCTCGCGGTTCTGCGCTACCTCGATGTCGAAGCGGCGGAGCCGGCCGTGCAGGCGGCGGTGACGGCATCGGCGATCGATCGGGTCAGTGCCGAGGACCGGCGCCTGCATGCCGAAGGCATCGTGCCCTCGACGATCGTGCGCGGCGTTCCTCCGGGCGAATACGAGCGCCAGTTCGACGACGCCGCGCATCGGCTCGTCGGCGCGCGCTTCGACGATGTGGGCGCATGGCTCGGCTACGAACCGTCGCCGACAGCGACAGCCGCCGCGCGCGCGGTGCAATCGCGCGAGCAGGTCCATGTCGGCATCCTCGATGCGCTGCGCAAGGCCGGCATTCCGATCGACGGCGCCGGCTGGCTAGCCGCCACACTCCTCGACGGCGCGAAGGATATCGATCTGGCGGCGACGAGCGAATCGAAGCCCACGGCCTAGTCGAGCGCAACAGGCGTCCTCGTGGCGAGCGCCTCGCGACGCGGAACGGTTCGATCGTCGCTCGCGTTCGAGCCGGGCATCGGCCGGCGGTGCTGATCGCCGAGCGAATTCCCTGCGCGCACGCTATCTTTGCGCGGATGCCTCGCCTCCTCTACCGCTTTTCCGACTACCGCATCGATCCGTCCGCGCGCGAGATCACGCGCGCCGGCGAACTGCAGGCAGTGTCGCCGCCGGTGTTCGACTGCATCGCCTACCTGATCGAGCATCGCGAGCGCGCGGTCGGCCGCGACGAACTGATTTCCGCCGTATGGGGCCGTGCCGAGATCAAGGACGACCTGCTGGCGCAGACGCTGGTGCGCGCGCGCCGCGCCGTCGGCGACAGCGGCAACGAACAGCGGGCGATCCGAACGATTCCGCGTTTCGGCTATCGCTGGATCGCCGCGATCGAGGTCGACGACGACGGTCGCGACGGGCCGGCCGAAGCCGGCACGCGAACCGGCGCCGCACCGGCGCCCGAGACGTTAGAGCCCGCTGCCACACCGAAACGCGCACGGCGGCCCCACCTGATCGTCGCGACTGCACTGATGCTCGCGGTGATTGCCCTGGGCGTCGTCGTGGCACCGCGCCTGCGCCAGCAGGCTCCAGTCGCGGCGGGATCCTCCGCCACAATCACCGCATCCGCCGGCGAAGTGTTCGTGGTGCTGCCGGTGCGCGTGGCCGAAGCCGCGCGCGAGACGGCCTGGATCCGCCTCGGCGGCATGGACTACATCGCGACGACGCTGCGCGAGCAGGGTCACCTGCGCGTGCTGCCGAGCGACGCCGTGTTGACGTTGATCGGGCAGCACGAACCCTCGACCGCCGACAGCGGCGAGTTGCAACGCCTGCAATCCGCAGCCGGCGCCGCCTACCTGGTGACGCCGCGAGCGACGCCGACCTCGCGCGGCTGGCGGCTGGTGCTCGATGTGTACCACGACGGTCATCGCGCCAGCTACGCGGCGGACGGCGCCAATCCGCTGGAGGCGTCCGCACGTGCCGCATCGATGTTCCTCGGCGGCCTCGGCTTGCCGTCGCATGCGGACGAGGCCGACACGACGCCGGCGACCGAGCAGGCGCAGCGCATCGGCGCCGCCTTGCTCGCCGGCGATCTCTCCGAGGCACGGCGCGTTGCCGAGCAGGTGCCCGAAGCGCTGCGGCAGACGCCCGAAGTACGGCTGATGATCGGCAAGGTTGCCTACCGCGGCGGCCATGTCGACGAGGCGCAGGCGATCTTCGCGCCGCTTGCCGCCGACGCGACGCTGTCGCCGGCCAACCGAGCCTGGGCGCAGATCGGACTCGGCGCCGTCGCCGTCCGCCGCGAGGACTTCGACGCGGTCGAACGCGAATACGGCGCCGCCATCGCGACACTCGGCGACCATGCCGACCCGTATCTGCTGGGCCTTGCCTACATTGGACGCGGCATCGCCCATGGCGGGCATGGCGACATGGAGTCCGCGCTGTCCGACCTCGGCCGCGCGCGCGTGGAAATGGAGCGCGCCGGCAACCGCATCAGCATCGCCGACATCGACATCGACGTGGCCCTGGTCGAGGCGGACCGTGGCCGCCACGCCGACGCGATCGCGATCTACGACCGCGCGATCGCCGCGCTGGCCGAGTTCGGCGCGCGCGACCATCTGGCGATCGCGCTGCTCGACAAAGCGACGTCGCAGCTCGCGTTGCTCGACCTCGACGGTGCGCTGGCGACCAGCGGGCGCTCGTGGGACATCGCCCGCACGCTCGAGAATCGCAGCGTCGTGCACCGCTCGGCGGCGGTGCGTGCACGCGCCTTGCTCGCCGGCGGCCAGCTCGGCGCGGCGGCCGAGCTGCTCGATCCGGCCGATCGCTCCGCGCCCGCCGAAGAGGATGCCGAGCTCGCCGTGCTGCGCGCCCGCCTCGCGTTCGAGCGCGGCGACGCGGCGGCGGCGGCGAAGCTGGCCGGCGACCAGATCGATCGCCTCGGCACTGTCGCCGCGGCGGCCGGCGCGTCGGCGGACGCCGTCGAGCTGGTCCTGCTGTCGCTCGACGTGGCACGCGCCACCGGCGATGCCGCACCGGTACAGCGCCTGGTCGAACGCATGCGCGCATCGGCACGGCCCGCCGATGGCGCGCGCCGGGCGACGGCGCTGCAGCTGGCCGAGGCCGAACTTCGCGATGCCGCCCACGACAGCGGCGCCGCATCGACCTATGCCGATGCGCTGGACGCTGCCGACCGTGGCGGCGCACCGGACTTGATCGTCGCGGTCGCCGCCGCCGAGCTGAACTACCTGATCGCGCACGGCTCGCTGGACGCCGCGATGACCGTGCTCGGCCGTCTGAGCGCCTATACGTCCACCGACTACACCGCCGCGAGCGCCGCCGCGGCGGTGTACCGCGCGCGCGGCGAACGCGCCCTGGCGCAGGCGAGCGAGGCCCGCATGCGCGCGCTCGCCGGAGAGCGTGCGGTGCCGCCAGCGCGCTGAGGGAACCGCGCTTCACGCATCGCCCATGCCTTGCCCATGGGTCGCGCAGGCATCGCCCATGCGGCGCACGCACCGCTGCACGGCGCGCGCTCGCAGCTGTCGCATGCTCCGGGGGCGACGCGCCGGCACCCAAGCCGGCCCGCCTACCGAAACGGAGCTGAGGTTTCATGATCCCACGAGTCCTTGCACTGGCTGCCCTGGCCGGCGCGACCGCGCTTCATTCCGGGCCCGCCCGCCCGGCCCCCACGACCGGCAGCGGTACCTGCAGCGCCGGCATTTGCCTCGACGTGACGCTCGGCACCGACACCAGCGAGGGCGGCTGCGGCACGGTCACGTCGCTCGACGTGACGGCCGGCGATCCGGTCAACCTCTGCTACACGGTCACCAACGGGTCCAGCGACACCCTGAACTACCAATGGCTCGGCGACGACGTCGACGGCGCCTTCCTGACCGCCGCCCAGCAAACGCTCGCGCCGGGTGCGAGCTACCAATACAACCGCGTGTTCGCTGCCTATCGCAGCGAGACGCCGACCGCGACCTGGCAGGCGACGGCCGCGCAGACCACCTACGCCCACGACGACAGCGGAGCCTCCGGCTTCGTCGACATCGCCTCGACCGGCGACCTGGTCGGATACCCGCAGCAGAACAGCTGGATCGCGATGACGAGCCTGCCGTTCGCGTTCCGTTTCTACGACCAGACCTCCGACCAGCTCTGCGTCAGCGCCAATGGCCTGCTGTTCTTCGGCGTCGACACGTGCCCGATCGAACCGTTCGCGCCACTGGGCGTGTACTGGTTCGAGAACGTGCCGTTGCCCGCGCTGCCGGCGCCGGCCATCGCGCCGTATTGGATGCACTTCTACTTCGACGGCCAAGTCCACACGCAGACGCTGGGTACCGCGCCGAATCGCCAGTTCATCGTCGAATGGTCGAACGAGCAGGCCTGGAACAGCTCGGGCGACGGCGGCACTGGCAATCCGATCGTCGCGTTCGAAGCGATTTTCGACGAGGCCAGCGGCAACCTGTCGTTCGAGTACGAGCACACCGCCTTCGGCGATCCGGCCAGCGACGACGGCGCGGCCGCGACCGTCGGCCTGCAACGCGATGGCGACTACGCCGACCAGTATTCGTACGACACCGCCTCGCTGCACGACGGCCAGTCGATCGTGTGGACACCGTCGCATCCGGTCGGCTACAGCGCCAGCGCCCAGGTTCAGCTCGCGGTCGGCGCGCCGATGCTTGCGCTGACGCCGACGGCCTTGGACGGCGCCGCGTCGGCGGGCGCGTCGACGACGCTGCCGCTATCGATCGCCAATGGCGGCAACCGCGACCTCGACTGGACCTTGCAGAAGGCGGCCGTACCGGCCGACGCGCACTTCCCACGCCACGCGCGCGAGTTCGCCCATGGCGTGCGCGACGGCAAGACGGCCGAACGCGCACCGTCGGCGGCACCGTGGTCGCGAGCGCCGTTCCCGCAGCGGCCGCTCGGCGACGCCGTGGCGGCCTACGCGATCGCCGCGCTGCCCGACGGCGTCGCCTTCGTCGCGTTCGATGCAACCCAGCCGGGCTCGCTGGAGACCGTTCTCGACGGCGAAGAGTCCGACATCACCGCGGCAACCTTCATCGGCAACGATTTCAGCAAGGAGTATGCCGTCAAGGTCACGCAGAGCGGCCCGCTGCACTTCTATACGTCAAAGTTCGGCACGCTCGACACCGCGACCGGGCAGTTCACGCCGATCGCGACGATCACGCTGCCGTCGATCACCTACGTCGGCGCGCTGAAGTGGGATCCGGTCAGCGGCATGCTGTACGCGATCACCGTCACGTCGACCGGCAGCGGCGTGCAGAGCTACGGGCTCTACACGATCGTCGCCGCCACCGGCGACTCGGCCTTCGTCGGATCGATCCAGGGCAGCGGCGTCAACCCGAACATGCTGATCATCAACGCCGCGATCAGTCCGAACGGGCTTCTCTACGCGATCGACATCGTCGACAACGTGCTGCTGGCGATCGACAAGAGCACCGGCAACGCCGCCGTCATCGGCCCGACCGGCCTCGTTGCGAATTTCGCGCAAGGCATGGACTTCGACCAGAGCACCGGCCTTCTGTACTGGGCGGCCTACACCTTGATCGACGACGCCGGCGACTACGGCAGCAGCGTCTATACGCTCGACGTCGACAGCGGTCATCCCACGCTGGTCGGCGACGTGCAGGATTCGGCCGAGCTCGCCGCGCTCGCGATCGCCCACGCCAATCCGTGTCTCGACGCCGGCGACGTGCCGTGGCTCGCGTTCGACAGCACGGCCGGTACGACCGTGGGAGGCAGCACCAGCACGGTCACGCTGACGCTCGACGCCGCCGGCCTCGCCCCCGGAACGTACCAGGCGAACGTGTGCGTCTACACCAACGATGCGAACCACAGCATCGCGGCGGTGCCGGTGAGTTTCACGGTGACGTCCGACGTCATCTTCGAGGACGGTTTCGACGGACCCTGAGGCGACTCCCTGCCGGTCCGCGGCGCCGCTTCGGCGGCGCCGCCTTTTTTCTACGCCGAGATCGCCAGGCGTTCGCTGCGATAGATCCGCGCGGTGAATGCGAACACCAGCAGCGCCGCGACCGCCGTGCAGACGAAGCACAAGGCGAGTTCGCGCGGCGCGACCGCATCGCCGCGCAAGAGCCGCGTGACGGCGATCTGCTGGCCCATCAACGGCACCGCGTACATCCACGTCTGCGTCTTCAGCGGAAACATCGACAGCATCAGCGTCGGGATGACCGGCACGAACATCAGCAGCGACAGATACGTCTGCGCTTCGCGGAAACTCTTCGCGAAGGCGGCCGCCAGCGTCTGCAACGTCGCCAGCAGCAGCACCAGCGGCAGCATCGCCAACAGCGTCAGCACGGCGAAGCGCGGACCGATCTCCAGGCTCATGCCGAGCTTCTCGGTCGGCAGGAACTGCCCGGCGATCGAGAACGCGACGATGCTGATCAGCAAGGTCGTCAGCGCGAAGACGCAGGTCGCCGCGAGCTTGCCGGCGAGGATCTTGCTGCGCGACACCGGATTGACCAGCAACGGCTCCAGCGACTGCCGCTCGCGCTCGCCGGCGGTGGTGTCGATCGCCAGCGCCATGCCGCCGACGAATACGCCGAGGATGAAGAAGTACGGCAGCATGCCGAACATCGTGCCGCTGCGCGACTGCGCGGTCGACTGGTCGCGATCGGCGACCACCAGGGGGCGGATCACGTCCGGCGAGAGACCGCGCGCGACCAGCCGCAGCGCGCCGGTACGCTGGCCATAGTTCTCCAGCAGTGCGCGCAGGCGCCCGACCGAACCTTGCGCGTCGCGCTGGGACTGGTCGTAGATCAGCTCGACCTGCGCCGGCTCGCCCTTGTTCCACGCCTCGACGTAGCTCGCAGGAATGCGCAGCACGACATCGGCGTCGGTATCGCGCACGGCGCGTTCCGGATCGTCCGGCGCCGGCTTGATCTCCACGCCGTGCTGCTTCAGCGCATCGACCAGGTTCGGCGCGCGCTCGGCGCCGATCACCGGCAGCGGCAGCGGCTTGTCGGCCTTCTCGATCTCGCGCGTGACCGCCGTATTGATGATCAGCACGAACACCAGCGGCGCGAACAAGGGTCCGGTCAGCAGCGTATTGATGATCGTGCGGCGGTCGCGCAGGTTCTCGCGGACTTCCTTCCAGAACACGGTGAGGGCGGATTTCATGCGCGGGTTCCTTGTGTGCGCGAGGCGGCGGCGAACACCCGATGGTCGATGCCAATGCCGTCCGTCACTCCTTTCCAGCCGTCATTCCCGCGAAAGCGGGAATGACGACGGCGTGCGTTGGTTTGCGGGCGTGCTTTCATGCCGCCAACCCCTCGTCCGAACCGATGATCTTCACGAAGGCATCCTCCAGGCTCGCCTCGCCGGTCTGCGCGAGCAGCTGCGCAGGCGTTTCGTCGGCGACGACGCGGCCGCGCGCGATCACGACGATGCGATCGCACAGTGCGCCGACTTCCTGCATGATGTGGCTGGAAAACAGCACGCAGCGGCCTTCGTCCTTCAGCTTGCGCATGAAGGTGCGCATCGCGCGCGTGGCCATCACGTCGAGGCCGTTGGTCGGCTCGTCGAGGATGACGTTGCGCGGATCGTGGATCAGCGCGCGCGCGATCGCGGTCTTCACGCGCTGGCCCTGCGAGAAACCTTCGGTGCGCCGCGCCGCGATGTCGGCCATGTCGAGTGCGGCGATCAGCTCGTCGGTGCGGCGCCTGCGCGTCGCCGCATCGAGGCCCTGCAGGCGGCCGAAGTAGTCGATGTTCTCGCGCGCGCTGAGGCGCTTGTACAGGCCGCGCGCATCCGGCAACACGCCGAGTCGGCGGCGTACGCCGAGCGGATCGGCCGCCGCGTCGATGCCGTCGACGAGGACCTGCCCGCGTTCGGGTTTCATCAAGGTGTAGAGCATGCGCAGCGTCGTCGTCTTGCCGGCGCCATTCGGCCCGAGCAGACCGGTGATTTCGCCGTCGCGCGCGACGAACGAGACATTGTCGACCGCCTTCACGGCGCCGAAGGTCTTGTGCAGGTCTCTCACCTCGATCATGGCGCAGCTCCATTGAAGTCGATGAAGGCCGGGGTCGCGCCGAAATCGGCGATGCACCCGGCATCGAGTTTCTTCACGTCGAGCGTGTCGACGAACCGATCGACGACCTTCGGCAGGCAGCCGCGCCCCATCACGCTGTGGCCCTGTCCTTTCGCGACCAGCTGGCGTCCGTTCGGCAGGCCCTCGAGGATCGCCTCGCCGTAGCGCGGCGGCGTGACCGGATCGAGTTCGCCGGAAAGGATCAGCACGGGCTTGTCGCTCTGCACCGGCACGTGGAAGTCGGCCGGACGCGTTCCGCGCGGCCAGATCTCGCATTGCGCGCGCATCACGCGCACCAGCACGTCGCGCAGCAGCAGCGAAGCATCCTGCGGCCGATCGATCAGCAGGTCGGCATCTTCCGCGCAGATCACCGACAGCTGCATGCCGCTGCCGGCGATGTCGGACACTTCGTCCGAAATGAGCTCGGCCTGGCCGACCAGCGGCGCGGTGTCGCCTTTCAGCGCGCGGTCGATCACCAGCGGCAGCAGCGCGCTCGTCTCCGGCGAGTAGGCGAACAGGCGCACCAGCGAAGCGAGCCCCGCTGCACCGAGCGGCCTGGTTTCGCCGGCGTAGGTGCGCGGATGGCGCAGCGTCACCTGCTGCGGCGTCGCCGCGAGCTGATCGCGCAGGCGGTAGAGGTTCGCATAGGGATCGCCGAACGCTTTTGCGCAGGCCGGCCTGCGCGTGCAGTCGGCGAACTGCGCCTTGAGCGCCGCATCAAGGTTGCCGGCGAATTCCGCGCCGAACACGAGTTCGTTCGGCGCCGGGCTGTCGAGCACGACGCTGCGCACGCCGTCCGGATGGCTGCGCAGGTACTGCTGCGCGACGCGGGTGCCGTAGGAGACGCCGACCAGGTCGAATTGCGGCGCACCGAGCGCCTGGCGCACCGCTTCGAGGTCGCGCACGGCGGCGGTCGTCGTGTACTGCGCGGGATCGGCGTTCTTGACGACCTCGTCCAGGCAGGCGCGGGTCGCGGCGCGGATCTTGTCGAAGTCGATCGCGTCGGTCGACTTCGCGGCGTCGTCGTCGAGATCCTGCTTGCAGTCCAACGGATGCGAGGCGCCGGTGCCGCGCTGATCGAGCAGCAGAAGATTGCGATGCCGCAGCAACGGCGCGAAACCCCCGGCCGCACGCGGATACACTGCGGTGGCGGCCTGGCCGGGACCGCCGGCGAGCAGCACGACGAGATCGCGCGCCGCCGCCGGCGCATCGCTGCGGATCAGCGCGAGATGCAGGTCGATACGGCGTCCGTCGGGCTTGTCCCAGTTCTCCGGCACTTGGAACGGCGCGCAGAACGCGGCCGTCGTCGCCGCCGAATCGCGCTGGCCGAGTTCGCACGGCGAGAACGCCAGCGTGCCGAGCGTGAAACCGCGCTCGCCGCTCTTCTGCACCAGCGCGACGCCCTGCGTCGAAACGGCATCGCCCGCAGCGTCGGATGCGGGCGACAGCCATCGCTTGGCGGCGAGCGCGCCGAGCGCGACGACGACCACGGCAATGCGAAACACGGTGCGTTTGTTCATCGTCTGTGCTCGGCGGGATCGAAGATCGCTTCGATCGATTTGCGGAAAAGGCGTGCGATGCGGAAAGCGAGCGGCAGGCTCGGCGCATAGCGGCCGGTCTCGATCGCGTTGACGGTCTGGCGCGAGACTGCCAGTTGCGCTGCCAGATCGCCCTGCGACCAGGCTTTCGCTTCGCGCAGCTGGCGCACGCGATTGTTCATCGGCGCAAAGCGACCCGGTGTGGATGCGTGCAGCGCAAGCGCTCTGCGTCGAACAGCAGGAGCGGCGCGCAAGCACCTTGCATACGCCGTGCTCGCGGCCGCGTATGCGTCCCACGTGATGCATACCGCATGCGTTTCCTCGAAACCCCTATCAAATCGACTTTACAGCTGTATGCAATCCGCAGCAATCACGATGTCAAGCGAACTTGACATGCTCCGGACCCGGCCGCCGGCGAATTGCGAAGCGCATCACATCAAAGACGCGCCTAGTTACAAGTCGACAATTCGCGGTTTTCGATTTCACGTTGCTGACGTCGATGCTTGCCGCCGTACGCGCGCTTTGGACGTGTAGCGACGTGAAAGCGACGCGGACGACGAGCGCCTGCGTTGGCACGCACCGTGCGTATGGATGGCCGGGCACTCCGCCCGACCAACCGCCACGAGATCATTCATGAACATCAAGACCGCCTTCACCTTTGCACTGCTCGCATTCGGCAGCATGACCGCCGCGCAAGCCGATGCCGCCACGGCCACGACGAGCTTCAACGTGAAGATCACGATCACGAGCACGTGCACCGTCGACACGCCCGCCGCCACCGACGTGAACTTCGGCACGGTCGCGTCGACCGCGACGAACGTCGCCAACGCCGGCGCGCTCAACGTCAACTGCACGAACAGGACGCCGTACACGATCGCCCTCGACAACGGCCAGAATTTCGGCACCGGCCCGCTGCGCAACATGAAGGGCGGCACCGGCGCGGACCTCGTCGCCTATCAGCTGTACCAGGACACCAACCACACGCTGCCGTGGGGCAGTACCTCCGGCGCCGGCGGCAACGTCTTCGCAGGCACGGGCAGCGGTTCGGTGCAGAACGTTCCGGTCTACGGCGTCGTACCGAGCGCGAATTCTCCGGCCGGCTCCTACAACGACGTCGTCACCGCCACGCTGACCTACTGAGGAGCCGCGCATGCCGTGCTTCCCGATCGCGCGGCACGTGCTGCTGGCGGCATCGTTCGCTGCCGCCGGCCATGCAGCAGCGACCGGCCTGCAGGTCGCGCCGACTTCGCTCAGCCTTGCAGCCAGCCAGAACGCCGACGGCATCTGGCTGAGCAACACCGGCAGCGGACCCTTGCATGCGCAGGTGCGCGTGTACGCGTGGACGCAGGAGGCGGCCGCCGACCAGCTCGAACTCTCGCATGGATTGGCGATCAGTCCGCCGATGCTCGAACTCGCGCCCGGCGCGCGGCAACTCGTGCGCGTGATCCGCGTCGGTGCGCCGCCGAGCGGCCATGAAGCGGCGTATCGCGTCATCGTCGACGAACTGCCGATCGACGAGCCGGGCAAGCCCGCGGGTGCCGATGCAACGACTGGCGACACGGCCAGCAAGGGAGCGCTGAAATTCGTACTGCGCTATTCGATTCCCGTTTTCGTCGCGCCCTCGGGCGACGCCGCGATCGCGCCGCAGCTCGGCGCGGCACTGCATCAGGGCGGCGCGAAGCCGGTACTCGAAGCGACCAATACCGGCAACATGCATGCGCAACTCGGCAACCTGGTTTTCGTCGACGCCTCGGGCAAGCGCAGCGAGCTCGTGCCGGGGCTGCTCGGCTACGTGCTGCCGGGGCAAACGATGCGTTGGCCGATCGACGCGCCGGCCGGCGTGCTCGCGCCCGGCGGCAGCCTGCAATCGAGAATCAACGGTGAAGCGAGCGAGCGCATCCTGGCGCCTGTCGATCCCGCTCGCTAGCGCGCTGGCATGCTGCGCCGTCCACGCTGTCGCGCAAGCGGATGCCGCGGCCCAAGGCGGCATCATCGCCGATGCGGATGACTGGACGATCGGCACCAGCCTCTATCTCGACGTCACGATGAATGGCGTGGCGATGGCGCGGATCGCCCATTTCGACGAGCGCGCCGGCGAGTTGTTCGTGCGCGCGTCGACGTTGCGCGAGCTCGGCTTCGTGCTGCCGCCGGGCGCGGGCGATCCGCTGCGCCTGGCCAGTCTCCCCGGCGTCGCTGTCGACTACGACGCCATGCGCCAGCGCGTCGCGATCACCGCCCCGCTCGGCCTCCTCGACGTGAAGACGAAGCGGCTCAATGCTGCCGAGCCCGCGCCGTTGCCAGCGACCAGCTCGCCCGGCGTGGTGCTCAACTACGATCTCTACGCGACCGCCGGCGGCGGCGACGGCAGCCTCGCCGCGAGCACCGAACTGCGCGCGTTCGCCGGCGGCACCGGCGTGTTCGACAGCACGCAGGTCGCGCGCCACTACCGCGTGCCCGGCAGCGGCTGGTACGACGACTCGGCGCGGCTCGATACGAGCTGGCAGTTCGCGTTCCCCGATTCGATGCTGCGTCTGGCGGTCGGCGATGCGCTGACCGGCGCACTCGACTGGACGCGTGCGACGCGCATCGGCGGCCTCAGTTTCGGCACCGACTTCGCGTTGCAGCCGTACCGCGTGACCACGCCGCTACCGGCGTTCTTCGGCGCCGTCACGCTGCCTTCGACGGTCGACCTCTACATCGACGGCATCCGCCAATTCAGCGGCCATGTCGATCCGGGGCCGTTCCAGTTGAATGCGATCCCGACGATCAACGGCATCGGCAGCGCGCAAATCGTGATGACCGACGCGCTCGGCCGCAGCAGCACGCTGAATCTTCCGCTGTACGCGACGCATCAGCTGCTGCAGGCGGGCCTGGCCGATTGGTCGGTGAACCTCGGAGTGGTACGCGAGAACTACGGACTGGCATCGTTCGACTACGCGAGCGACCCGATGGGCAGCGCGAGCCTGCGTTACGGCGTCAGCGACCGCTTCACCGTCGAAGCGCACTCGGAAGGCAGCAACGGCGTTGCAAACGCCGGTGCCGGCGCCGTACTCCTGCTCGGCACGGCCGGCGGCGTGCTGTCGGGCTCCTACGCACGCAGCAGCGGCAGCGGCGAGGGCGGTTCGCAGATCGGGCTCGGCTACAGCTGGACCAACAACCGCTTCAACTTCTCGGTCGACAGCCTGCGCACGCACGGCGACTATCGCGACGTCGCCGCGCGCTACGGACTCGCGCCGGCTCGCGTCAGCGACCGCGCGGTCGCGAGCTTCGCCACGAAGAGCGGCGGCAGCTTCGGCGTCAACCTGCTGCGCCAGCAGTATCCGCAACAGGCGGCCGCGCGCTACGCCGGCGCGTTCTGGTCGAACACCTGGGGCGGACGCCTGTCGCTGAACCTCGGCGTCAACCAGAACCTCGACGACGCACGCGACCGCAGTGTGTTCGCCGGCATCACGTTCACGCCCGACCAGCGGCGCACGTACGCCGCCTCGCTGCAGCGCACGCGCGGAGAAACCAGCGCGACCGTGCAAGCGAGCGAGCCGATCCCCGGCGACGGCGGCTTCGGCTGGCGCGCCTCGGCCCAAGGCGGCGGCGACAGCAACGGAGGTGTCGCCGAAGCGGGCTGGCTCGGCAACCAGGGGCAGCTGACCGCCGGCGTGAACGCGCTCGGCGACAGCCGTTACGGCTATGCCGACGCGAACGGCGCCTTGGTCCTGATGGGCGGCCATGTGTTCGCGGCGCGCCACATCGACGATGCGTTCGCCGTCGTCTCGACCGACGGCGTCGGCGGCGTGCCGGTGCATCTGGAGAATCGCGCGATCGGCGACACCGACGCCGGTGGCCTCCTGCTCGTCACGCGCTTGAATGCCTACCAGCGCAACCAGCTGTCGATCGATCCGATGTCGCTGCCGGCGAACGTGCGCGTCGATCGCGTCGATGCGCCGATCACGCCATCGGACCGCGCCGGTGTGATGGTGCGCTTCGGCATGGCGCCGCAGCGCGCCGCTTCGATCGTGCTGCTCGATGCCGCCGGCCAGCCGATCGCGCTCGGCAGCAGCGTGCGCGTCGCCGGCAAGCGCGAGTCCGCCGCCCTGGTCGGTTTCGACGGCGTCGTCTTCCTCGACAATCTCGACCTGCACAGCGTGCTGACCGTGCAGACGCCGGCCGGTCCGTGCCGCACGCAGGTCGACTATCCGCCGCACGCCGCCGGGACGATCCCCGAGCTCGGCCCGCTAAGCTGTCGACCGGAGACGCCATGAACGCACCGCTTCGCCTGTTCGCACTCGTCCTGGTTGCGTTGCTCGCGCTCTGCGGCGCCCGTCACGCGCATGCTGCGACCACGTGCACGGCCTCGATGACGAACGTCGCGTTCGGCGCAGTCGATCCGACCGGCACGCTGGTCGACGCGACCGCCACGTTGACCTACCAGTGCACGTTCAGCGGAGTCCTCAGCGGCCTGCTCGGCGACTACATCACGATGTGCTTCAACATCGGCACCGGAACCGGCGGCACCGGAGCGGCGCCGCGCACGATGCGGGACACGGCGGGCGACACGATGAACTATCAGCTGTACACCGACGCCGCACGCAGTCTGGTATGGGGTTCGAGCAGCGTGCCCGGTACCTCGACACTGCAGACCACGCTGCATTTCCAGATCCTCAGCAGCGGCACCAGCCGCGGCGGCACCTTGACGCTGTACGGCCGCGTGCCGGCCGGCCAGACCGCGCTGGTCGTCGGCACCTACGGCAGCAGCTTCAGCGGCGGCGATGCCCAGATGAACTACGCCTACAACGAGGCCCTGCTCGATATCGGCAACTACCCGGCCACGTGCACCAGCGGCGGCAGCGGGAGCGGCACGACCACCTATCCGTTTTCCGTCGGCGCGAGCGTCGCGCCGCGCTGCCAGCTCGCCACGGCGAGCGATATGAACTTCGGTTCGCCGGCGAGCAATTTCGGCGGCAACATCGACCAGACCTCGGGCATCAGCATGACCTGCACGAGCGGCACCGCCTGGCAGATCGGCCTCGACAACGGCCAGAACGCGCTCGCCGGCGCGCGCCGCATGCTCGGCGGCGGCAACACCGTCGTCTACGAACTCTATCGCGACAACGGCCGCACGCTGCGCTGGGGCAATACGTTGAACAGCGACACCTTGAGCGGCTCCGGCAGCGGCAACACGCAGACGCTTTCGGTCTACGGCCGCGTCGCGCCGCAGGCGGGCATCGCGGCGGGCAGCTACAGCGACAAGATTACGGTGACGATCACCTATTGAATCGCCCGGCGTACCGAGGCGCGCCGCTCAGCCGGCGACGGCCAGCACCGCCTTGCCGCGTTCGAGTGCCGCCGTGCCGCTGCGCGCGAGCTCGAGCAGCTGCGCGACTTCGCCGAGTTCGCCGAGGAACGTGTTCACCTCGGCGCCGGTGCCGGTGTATTCGACCGTCCGCACGCCTGCACTGATGTCGAGCACCTGCGCGCGCGGATGCCGCCGCATCGTCGCGACGAAGCGCGTCAGCGCGTCGGGCTCGACGTCGATCTTGACCATCAGCAGTTCCGATTCGAGATGATCGCGGCCGGTCAGGTCGATGATCTCGATCACGTCGATCAGCTTGCGCGACTGCTTGATGATCTGATCGATCACCGCATCGTCGCCGACCGTGACCAAGGTCAGCCGAGACACCGACGCATCGTGCGTCGCCGCCACCGTCAACGAGTCGATGTTGTAGCCGCGCGCGGCGAACATGCCGGCCACTCGCGCGAGCGCGCCGGCTTCGTTTTGCAGCAATATCGAGATAATCCTGCGCATGGTTCCTGCTCAGCTCATCATTCGGTTTTCAATAAGCGTCCGCGTCAATGCGGATGCCGCGAGCGCCTGCGGACCGCCGCCGATTGCGACAACGACATAGTGATGAGGCTCGAAGCCATCGAACTTCGTATGCGTGACGAAGAATTCCGCAGCGTCCTCGATCGACTCGCGCGGGTGCCATGCGGTCATCACAAAGTCCTCTTCCGCCGAGTCGCCGTCCCGTTTCCGGGCAACGCACGCGCGGTCGATGGCATCATCCCAGCGGGAACAATCATGTCCCGAGCAGACGGCGTAGCGACATCCCGATGCGACCAGCTCATCGGCGAGGCCATTCAGTTCCACGTGGCTCAACGTCGAATCCTCCGCAACGATCCACGCCGCGAATTCTTCGCCGGGCACCGGCGTCGCGAAGCGGTAGGGCCGCTTCAGTCCGACGAAGTGGAATCGTTCGTTGCTCATGGGCTCAAAACATCTCTGCCGGCCCGGCTTCGCGCACAACGGCTGCCGAGCGCGAAGGAATATGCTCGCCCGTAATCATCTCCGCATAGCTCGCGCCCGGTCCGACCATCGGATAGACGCCCGCATCCGGATCGATGATGACTTCTAGGAAGGCGGGGCCGTCGAACGCGACGAACTCGGCGACGACGCGCGCGAGGTTCTCGCGCTTGTCCAGCCGCTGCGCCCACGGAAAGCCGTCGGCTTCGGCGGCCTTGACGAAGTCCTTCTTGTGCAAGCTCTTGTCGCTGCCGGAGAAGCGTCCCTTGAAGAAGAGCTTCTGCCACTGCCGCACCATGCCGTCGCCGTAGTTGTTCAGCACGACGACCTTGATCGGCAGCTTGTAGGTCGTCACTGTTTCCAGTTCGCCCAGGTTCATGCGGATGCTGGCGTCGCCGTCGATATCGATCACCACCGCGCCGGGCCGCGCAAACTGCGCGCCGATCGCCGCGGGCAGGCCGAAGCCCATGGTGCCCATCGAGCCGGAGCTGAGCCAATGCCGCGGCTCGCGGAAGTCGAAATACTGCGCCGCCCACATCTGGTGCTGGCCGACGCCGGTGCTGATCACCGCATGGCCTTGCGTGTGGCGGTTGATCTCCTCGATCACGGCATAGGGCTGGATCAGCGGGCTGGCACGGTCGTAGTCCAGCGCGTGCACCTGTTTCAGTTCCGCCACGTGGCGATGCCACGGTGCATAGCGTGCGGACAGCTTCTCGCGCCAGCCGTGGCGTTCGCCCCAGGCGCGCAGCTGCGCAAGCGTGCGCGTCAGGTCGCCCGTATGGTGCCAGTCGACGCTCTTGACCTTGCCGATCTCGGCCGGGTCGATGTCGATCTGCGCGATGAACTTCGCCTGCGGTGCGAACTTGTCCGGCACGCCCGCCACACGGTCGTCGAAGCGCGCGCCCAGCGCGAACAGGAAGTCGCAGTCCTCCACCGCATAGTTGGCGTAGGCCGTACCGTGCATGCCCAGCATGTGCAGGGCGAGCGGCTCGGTGGTGTCGTAGGCGCCCAGGCCCATCAGGGTGGTGGTGACGGGCAGGCCGTAGTCGGTGACGAAGGCGCGCAACTCATGGGAAGCGCCGGAGGCGATGGTGCCGCCGCCGGCATAGATCAGCGGACGTTTCGACTGCGCCAGCGCCTCGAAGAAGGCCACGCACTGCGCGTCGTCCAGGGTGGATTGCTCCAGCCGCTGCAAGCGCGCGCGATAGCCGGGCATCGGCAGCAGGCCCTCGCCGTGGAACGGCAGCAGGGTGTTCTGCACATCTTTGGGGATATCCACCACCACCGGCCCGGGCCGGCCGCTGCGCGCGATCTCGAACGCGGTGCGCAGCGTGGCTTCCAGCTTCTCGGCGTCAGTGACCAGGAATACATGCTTGGCGCAGGCGCTCATGATGTTGGCGATCGGCGCTTCCTGGAACGCATCCGAACCGATCGCGGTGGTCGGCACCTGGCCGCACAGCACCACCATCGGCACCGAATCGGACATCGAATCGCGCACCGGCGTCACCATGTTGGTGGCGCCGGGGCCCGAGGTGACGATGGCCACGCCGACCTTGCCCGAGGCACGCGCATAGCCGGCCGCCATGAAGCCCGCGCCCTGCTCGTTGGCCGGCACGATCAGCGGCATCGGCTCGCCGCCGCTGGGCCCGATATGCGTGGCGTTGTAGCGGAACACCGCGTCGTACACCGGCAGGATGGCGCCGCCCGAATAGCCGAACAGCACGTCCACGCCCTCGTCGGCCAGTACCTGTACCACCACCTCGGCGCCGCTCATGCGCAGCGCATTGAGGGGATGGGTGGCGTCGTCGGCGTGCATGGCGTCGGCGATG
>Ga0105249_10000118_pt1 | contig 107887 bp, 106 predicted proteins | sample KBSS44metaG_FD_81522 | JGI IMG/M metagenome (GOLD analysis project Ga0105249, IMG submission 81522) | Switchgrass rhizosphere microbial communities from Kellogg Biological Station, Michigan, USA - KBS S4-4 metaG | ecosystem: Host-associated > Plants > Roots > Rhizosphere > Soil | place... | reverse complement strand
GAAAACGAAAAGGGCGCCCGGCAAGGGCGCGCGGAATATCAGGCGTGCCGTTACCTCCCGGCGCCCGTGCGGGGCGCAATCCAATTGGGGATACGGATCCAGTGGCCGCGCGCTGCGCGCTTGCCACTGGCTACCATCCTTCCGCCCCTGCCGGCGCGAGGAAACCACAACGGCAACCGGCTGGGTTTCGCAAGCTGAGTCGATGGATCAATTTCAACATCCATTGGTTGCACTTCTAAATTGAATTCGCGAATGGAAAATGACATTTGGAAGATCCGTTAAGCAAACGCGATAAGAGCTTGCCACAAGCTACCTTCCTACGGAGCGCCCGTATTGGTCTATACTCCCACCCATGCGATACAGACAATTCGGCCGGACTGACTGGCAGGTCAGCGAGATCGGTTACGGCATGTGGGGCATGGGCAGTTGGTCGGCGTCGGACGATCAAGAGTCTCTGGAATCATTGCAGGCGGCGGTGGAACTCGGCTGCAACTTGTTCGACACCGCCTACGCTTATGGGGACGGCCGGAGCGAAGGGTTGCTGGGCCAAACCGTGCGCGCCAATCGCGACCAACGGCTGTACACCGCCACCAAAATTCCGCCGCTGAACAAGCAATGGCCGGCGCGTTCTACGTTTACTCTGCAGGAATCCTATCCGCCGGATCACATCGAGGAATACGTGCATCGCAGTCTGGAGAACGCCGGACTGGCGAGTTTTGACCTGATGCAGTTTCATACCTGGGACGATTCATGGCTCCGCGATGACCGCTGGTTTTATAAGTTGGACGACCTGCGCGGCCAACGCTTGATTCATGCGATCGGCATCAGCCTGAATCGTTGGGAGCCATGGAACGGCGTGCAGGCGGTGAAGACCGGCCAAATTGATTCTGTCCAGGTGATCTACAACATCTTCGATCAGAACCCGGAAGACGAGCTGTTTCCCGCATGTGAAGAGATGAAGGTGGCGGTAATCGCGCGCGTGCCGTTTGATGAAGGCACCTTGACGGGAACGCTAACCAAGGAAAGTCGCTGGCCGGAAGGAGATTGGCGCAACATCTACTTCGTTCCCGACAACCTGATTCCCAGCGTCGAGCGAGCTGAAGCGCTGAAAGAGTTACTGCGAAATTGGAACCACGAGCACAGCACGCGGATGACCATGCCGGAGCTGGCGCTGCGCTTCATTCTGAGTAACCCGACCGTGAGCACGATTATTCCGGGGATGCGAAAACTGTCGCACGTGGAAACAAACATCGCTACCAGCGAGGCGGGTCCCCTTCCCGACGAATTACTGCGGCAACTGAGATCACATCGCTGGGTCCGCAAACCGGCCTCCTGGTCGAATTGATTTGTGGCGTCGGGACTTGTTCGAATGTAGAGCCGCTCGCGATAGCGAGCGGTTTAGAACCGCTTGCTACCGCAAGCGGCTTTGTGGTTGGCGATCGCGCAACTAGGCACCTAGACATTGCTGGGACAGCACCCAAACGCTACTGAAATGCAATTGGATTTTGGATAGGTTACCGCGTGGTTTTTCCTTCTATGCAGCAGCGGGCCGGAAATGAAGCAGGCTGAGGATGAAGATCACGATAACGACGATGACTTGCAGCAGATACATGATTCCTCCCCAACCATAGGATTGCAGCTAATTAGACCGAAACTTCAGTTGGGAGTTTAATCACCAGTCCGTTTGCTGGATATCACTTTGCCGCAGACGACGGTATTTTGACGCAGGCCGTCTCTTTTGCGTGACGAATTGCAGTGTGGAACAGGCTATTCTGCCTGTTCTTTTTATTGCCCTCCGCCAGGCCCATGCCACTGAGAGGGGGGCATCTCAATCACTTCGTCGCTCGGACGTGCAGCGTCAGTACAACCTCATCTCTGATTAAATTATCAGCGGCGCCGGCGTAGTTGATGCCGAAATCCTTCCGGTTGATGGCGAAGGTGCTTTCGACGGTGACGGCTTCAGGCGTGGCGGCGATCTTTGCCGGGAAGGTTATCGCCTTGGTCACACCGTGCAATTGCAGGTTGCCGGTTACGGTGTGGGTGGCGTCTTTGTCACCGCCTGGCTTTATCTCAGTTGAAGTGAATGTGGCGGTGGGAAATTTCGCTACGTCGAAAAAGTCGGGTGTCTGCAGATGCTTAGTTAAGCCCGGATCGTCCACTTTGACTGAAGCCATTTCGATGCTAACCGTGACGCTGCTGGTCTCAATCTTGCCGGTGTAGTTGACGGCGCCGGAAAACTTCTCAAAGGAACCATGATGGCTGCCGGTAACTTTGGAGGCGTCGAATTCGATTTTGGAGTTTGCGGGCGTGATGGAATATTTCTCGCCGGCAGTGGCCGCCGGTGAAGTAGCGGGTGCAGCATCACCCACAACGGCCTTCGACTTATCGCTGGCAGGATTAGAACAGGCACAGATTAATAAGAGTGCGGATAGCAAAACTGTAATGCGAATCATTTGAAACTCTCCTTGAGCGTTGAGATTTCCTGCCAGTAAACAATATCGCCGGGCGGCTGACAACTTCTTCGCCTGCGCCGCCGCGGAAAAGCGCTGACAAGTCAGCGCATTCCAAAGCCGGTTCGCTACGGAATCAATAACAACTTCCCGGTGGTTTTTCTGCCTTCGAGATCGCGGTGTGCCTCACCAGCTTCGGCCAGGGGATAGGTCTTATGTAGGCGAAGCTTCAGATTGCCGTCGGCGATCATTCGCAAGACTTCATTTGAGCGCTGTTCGAGTTCTTCGCGCGAATGTATGTAGTGATGCAGACTGGGCCGCGTCAGGAAGAGCGATCCTTTCTGCGACAGTTTGATTAGATCGAAAGGCGGCACCGCGCCGCTCGCCCCGCCGAAAAGCACCAGATAGCCGCGCGGCTTTAGGACATTAAGGTCTCTTTCAAAAGTGGACTTCCCTACTCCGTCGTAAACAACATGCACGCCCTCATTATTCGTTAATCGTCTGGTTTCAGTCTCAAAGTCCTGCTGGGTATAGACGATCACTTCATCCGCGCCGGCTTCACGTGCGAGCTGCGCTTTTTCCTCTGTCCCGGTGGTGCCAATCACGCGGGCGCCGCGAAGTTTGCACATTTGCACGACCAGCGCGCCGACGCCGCCCGCGGCAGCATGGACCAGCGCCGTCTCACCGCGCTGAACGGGATACGTGCTATGCGTTAGGTAATGCGCTGTCATTCCCTGCAGCATGGCGGCGGCCGCTTGATCGAAGTCGAGCGTGTCAGGGATCTTAACCAAACGTTCAGCCGGGACGGCGGCATACTCCGCGTAAGCACCAGCGACGCCCGTGTAAGCTACGCGGTCGCTCGCTTTTAGGTTTGTCACTTCAGCACCCGTGGCGGTGACCACGCCGGCGCCTTCCTGGCCCAACGTCAAAGGAAGCGGCGCGGGATAACGACCTTCGCGAAAGTAGACATCGATGAAGTTCACCCCGGCGGCTTTGATTTGGACAATGGCTTCATTTGCTTTGGGAGTGGGCTGCGGCAAGTCGACCAACCGCATGACGTCTGGTCCGCCGGTCTCAACAATTTGAATGCCTTTCATGGGAGTTATCGTAAAGCGTAAACGGCAAGCCGGAATCGGCTTTACCTGGCGTTAAGCGTGCATCCTTTTCAGCACGCCGCCTTCCGCGTCCGCGAGCGGATGAACCACGATAAAAGCGTTCGCATCCAGGTCATGAACCACCGACTTGATGCGCCCGATTTCCAGGCGTGTAACGACGCAGAATAGAATATTCTGGTCTGCATCACTGAGGCCGCCGCGTCCTTTGTAGACCGTCACGCCGCGCTCCAGGTCGCGAATGATCGCCTGGCGGATCTCCTCGTTGCGCTCGGAGATGACGATGATTCCGGTGTATTCCTCCAGGCCGTGAATAAGAAAGTCAACAGTCTTCGATGCGGCAAAGTATGTCAGCATCGAATAGAGCGCGGGTTCAATCCCGAGAAAGAACGCTGCCGCCAGGAAAATGAAGACGTTCAGGATGAGAATTACATCGCCAACCCTGAGCAGATTACTGCTCTTGCTGATCAGTAGCGCCGTGATCTCCGTTCCGTCCAGCACTGCACCGCCGCGAATGGCTAGGCCGATGCCTGCGCCGATGAAGAAGCCCCCGAAAACAGCAGTGAGTAGTTTGTCAGGCGTGACATCCGGAAACTCTACAAACGCCAGACAGAGCGATAAACCCGCAATTGCCAACGTGCTCTTAAGCGCAAAGATCTTACCGACCTGACGTAGACCGAGTGCGATGAAGGGAAGGTTGATAACGAGGATAATGATCGCTAAGGGCCGGTGAAGCTGGTCAGCGAGCAGCATCGAGATTCCAGTAACGCCGCCGTCGATAAACCGGCTGGAAAGGAGGAACCCTTTCAACCCAAAGGCGGCCGAGAAAATACCCAGAATGATGAGCAGCACGTTTACAATCTCGCGAATCGTTCGTTTCATGACCGGATAGAATAACCCGAAAGTTCCCAGCCATGAATGTCAGCTACAAACCCACGTTCGGCACAGCAGGGCAATACGATTCGCGATATAATGAAGACTGAGTTTAGGTCGAATTGGAACAACCGGGGGCAAACTGGCGTTTGCTTTACAGAGGATTAATAAGGAGCACCAAATGAGCTGGAATTCACCTTCGTGGCAACAACCGTCGGACAGACAGCCGGAGCTGGCTGTACCCGGCGTGACTGACGAGCGCGTGGGCGCTTTTCTCAGCAAGGTCTATGGCTGGATGTTCGGCGGCCTGCTCATTACGGCCATGACCGCTTTCGCGGTGGCTACGTCGCCGACGCTGATAGAAACACTGATCCTAAACCGGATCGTGTTCTGGGGATTGCTGTTCGCGCAGCTCGGCGTAGTCTTCTACCTGTCGGCCCGCGTGAATCACATCGCACCGGGAACAGCAGCAGCGCTCTTCATCCTTTACTCAGGCCTGGTGGGGGTGACTTCGTCCGTGATCTTGCTCATCTACACCGGCTCATCCATCGCCTCGACTTTTGTAATTGCGGGCGGAATGTTCGGCGCCACCGCGATCTTCGGAACGCTGACGAGAAAGAGTCTGGCGGGTGTGGGCCACTTTATGTTCATGGGCCTAATCGGGTTGATTCTTGCTTCGCTGGTAGGCTTTTTCTGGCAGAGCGATGCGCTGCAATTCGTGATTTCAATTGTCGGTGTCGTGGTGTTTACGGGCTTAACCGCATGGGACGCGCAACGGCTGAAGCAGATGGCGGTGGCCTTGCCAGACGGACGCGTTGGTTCGTACGCGGTCGTAGGCGCACTTTCGCTCTACCTGGATTTCATCAACCTGTTTTTCTTCCTGTTGCGGTTAATGGGCGGGCGGCGGAATTAGTATTGCGCGGTAATCTTTTGGCGGGAACGGCGAAAATCGAATTGTGACTAAGGTCCGAGCTACTTCCCTTCTTCAAGCCGGCGTTTGATTAGCAGTTCCGAAAGTTCTGGCACAACTTCCCAGGCAATTTCCCGAACCACTTTTTCCGACATGTGCTCAACGACGCGCCGGGCAATCGCATCGATGTCGGCCGCGGAGAGGTGGCGGCTATCAGCCGACTCGGCCGTGCGCGAGGGAGCACTGACATCCTCTACGTGGGAAGCTACCGAAGCCGGGACCGGCGAACCCTCTGATTCGTCAAGCTGGGCATCAACTGGAATGAGAGACGGAACGATGTCCCAGGAAACCGATTGTGCGGCTTGCGCTGTCTCGGGTTGGTGAACCGGTTGATGCTCCAGGGCTTCGTACTTTTCCGGTGTGCTCAGCCGCGACTGATCAGACCATCCCTGCTCAAATTCTGACTCGTAATCTGTCTGGGACGTTGAATAGCCGGCGGTCGATCCTACGATCGCGGGCTCGACCATTTCGCCCTGGCTGTCGCGCTCTTCCGCGGCAAAGGAGGCAACGGGTTCCTCTTCGAGTTCCAGAATCGAATCGTCATACGCCGCCGGCGCGGGCGCTGCATCCAAATCTCCCAGATCCAACAACATCTCATCAATCGTAAAGTCGTTGCCTTCCGGCGTCGCTTGGGGTTGCTCGGTCATATAATCCATACGTTCTACTCTCAAAGGCATATCGGGTTGGGATTCACGTGCGGAGCTGTAGTCGCCCAGCGGCTGCGCCATATCCACCGCATATTCGGTGGCCGGGTTCGCCATCAAAAGATCGCTCGCGAAGGCGTCAGGTTCCGCCGACGGTTCATCCAGGGGTTTCGTATCAGCGGTCGTCAGCTCAATCTCCGCAGTACTCAACCGCTTCGGTGAATCGGGCTGGTCTTCACTTTCGCCGGCTGCCGATTCATCGATCGCGCTGACGCTGCCAACCGCGGCGGCTTGAGCGAACTGGCCTTCAGCCAGATCATCGGTGGAGAGCTTCCGCGTATTGGCTTCTTCTTCAGCCGGGTTTTCCGACAAGTCTTTTGCACGGTCTTCCGCAGGCGAGCCACCCAGCAGCGTGCCCACTCGATTGACCAGTTGTCGAATTGATTGGAAGGGCTTCGTCAAGACATCGTCCGCGCCGACCCGGCGGGCCTCCGCTTCATCGAATGGCTCGAAAGAGCCAACCAGAAGCATAACAGGAATGTGTTGGAATCGCTCATTTTGTTTAATCGCGGCGCAGACTTCGTAGCCGGTGCGGCCCGGCATGATTACATCTGCCAAAACAACGTCGGGAGCGAACTCTTCGAGCTGAGCCATGGCCTGATCGCCATCACTCGCGCTCGCCACGCGCATTCCTTCGTCCACAAAGGTAAGCTCGACGACTTTTTGAATGGTTAGTGAGTCGTCGGCAACTAAGAGCTTTAATCCGGAAATCACGATTCCCTCGTCGGCAAGTGGGGCAGGCAATTGACTGGCAGCCTGCTCAAGGGGCTGGATCGAAACCTAACACCCACGGCAATCGCGCGTCAAGATGTTTGGAAAAGTGGGTAGCGCGCGGGCTTTAGGGCGTGACCACGATATCGTCGGCGGTATTGGGTTTGCCATCTGCGCCGGGCGAGCGCAGGGTGAAGGCGCGGCTCTGACCCTCGTATTGGTACGGTTGGTGCCAGGGGTCGATGCGAATGATTTGCGAAAGATACCGCGGGTTCAAATGGTCAATCAGTGCGACCAGACTATCAGAGACTACGTAGGATCCGCGCTCGCGCTCGTAAGCTTTCAAGGCGGTAGCGATGGTTTGCATCTCGGAACGAGCGCGCGATGTCTTTTCCGCATTTAGAGCCCGCACCAGCAGATCCACATCCTCCCACTTTCTATCTCCGGTGCGAATTTCAGCCACGCGCCATTTGCCGCCATCACCCTTAGTCAACCGAAATGCAGTTTCCACCTGGGCCACGACGACGGCCGAATTCCCCATCGGCGAAATCTCTTTGACACGCACGGCGTCCGAGGGCAACTCAATGCCGGCCATGCGCGCGATTACCCGGCGTGCTTCCTTCATTGACAAGCCATCCGCTGCGCTCGCCGGCCTTACCAATGTCAAAGAAACCAAAGCGGTCAGGCTCGCGCAAATTGTCGCGGCCACAAAAAATAGTCGTCTGTTCATAAACGAACTCCGGTCAGTTGCGATTCAAAGGAAGTGCGGCGAGCAAACTCATGACAGGTGGCGCGGAAGTTTTTACGAGCTGCTCTTGCCAATCAACATGCGTAGCATGATTTGTAGTTGCGCGGTGGTGAAAGGCTTTGGCAAAAAGACTACGGCGCCGGCCGCGAAGCTATCGGAAGAGAGTTTCGGATCCTGCTCCGCGGTCATCATCATCACCGGAATCCGCATCAAGCGCTTTTCCGTTTTCATGTAGCGCACCAGTTCGGGTCCCGTGATGTGCGGCATCACCACGTCAAAGACTGCCGCCGTAAAGTTCGTATCGTCGTGCAGGATCTTATAGGCCTCGCGGCCGTCTCTCGCAGTGATCACCGTGTAGCCCTCTTTCTCCAGAATGGTTGTAACCAGACGGAGAATCGCGGGATCGTCGTCAGCGACGATGATGCGGCGGGCGTGGTTACTTTTAACCGCTTGAGAATCGTTCATTGGTTACCTGAATCAGACTTCGACAGCGCGACTGCTCTCGCCGGCCCTGGCCGATAGTTCCGCCGCCAGCTTGATTGCTGCGACCATACTCGAGTGTTCCGCCAGGCCCTTTCCCGCTATGTCAAACGCAGTACCATGATCAACCGAGGTGCGGATGAAAGGCAAACCGAGCGTCACGTTCACAGCTTCACCAAAGGAAAGGCACTTAACCGGAATCATAGCCTGATCGTGGTAGCAGGCCACCACTGCATCGAATTCACCGCGCGACGCACGCAGGAAAATTGTGTCGGCGGGAAATGGTCCCTGCACATTGATATCGTCGGAAAGACGGCAAGACTCGATCGCCGGCAAAATTTCCGACGACTCTTCAAAGCCGAACAAGCCACCTTCCGCGCCGTGCGGGTTTAGCGCGGCAACTGCCAAACGCGGTCGCTCAATCCCCCAACGCCGAAGCTCATAGTGAGTGAGCCTGATTCGCTTTTCCACGCGCCCGCGCTCGACCATCCGGATGGCTTCCGCCAGCGGAACGTGGGTCGAAAGAAGTACCACCCGCAGGTTTTCTGCGACAAAGCCCATGGCGTAGTCTTCGGCCCCGGTCAGTTGGGCCAGGAATTCTGTATGGCCGGGGAAACTGTATCCGCCCAAAAACAACGCCCGCTTGTTAATCGGCGCCGTCGCCATTGCGTCGATGTCCCCCGAGGCACACAACTCCACCGCCGATTCGATGTATCCGGCAGCAGCCTTTCCGGCTGCGCCGGATTCAATCCCGGGTTCGATGTAACCGCCGATGTTGTCGAGGTGAAAAATTACCGGCGAGTCCAGGTGAACGGGTAACGGTTCACCCTTGCGCACAATGTCGTAGCCACTCTGCAAATCCAGCGTGCGGGCGGTGTGAGCCAGCAGTTGCGCATCGCCAATGATGATCGGAACGCAAATCCTTAGGACTTCTTCTTCGGCCACCGCTTTGAGGACAACTTCGGGACCGATTCCAGCAGGGTCTCCCATCGTAATGCCGATCCGGGGCCGCTGCCGCCGCGATCGGTTGCTGTGAGTCGAGCTGTGCGGCGAATCTGCCATGGCTTAACACGGATAAGGCAGGTCGCGGCGGAGAGTTGTCGCAGTGACCATCTGCCTCATCGGTGGCGGAACGCGTCGCGAACTATTCAGTCGCGACGCGGTCCTCAACCTTGTACATGTATTTGATGTTGTGTTTGAGAACGAGAAGATTGGGCGCCGCTTTGCGATTCACTTTGAGGGCGCTGCGGTCATACCACTCAATGGTGCCCTCGATTTCTTCGCCGTCCTGCAGAACGATCAGCATGGGCGTATGCGCATCGATCTGCTTCTTGTAATAGAAAATCTCCGCGTTGGTTTCCGACGGTGGCGGGACACGCTTGCGCACCTGCACCGGAGCTGCTGGCTGAGCGGCCCTTTGGGGTGCATGCGAACTCTCGCCCCCACCGCGGGGCGGACTGCCATTCTGCCGGGGGCGCTGCGGGGGAAGATCCCGCCCCTTCGTCTTAATATCAGCCAAAGTTGGTCTTATTAGTTTGCGATTCACAGTAACTTTCTACCTCCATCGGTTAAACCGGAACGCGCTCTTCCCTGCCAAGCGCTGCGGCATCATCTGGGCAATGATGGGGAATTATTAACTTACTCTCGCAGGCGACAGCCTCCGAGGAGAGAAGTGAAAAACTTAATCCGTAATTACATATCAGGGATTGGCGGACATGCTACACGAGACAATGAGAAAAAGCAAAAGCAAACGCATCATCCTCCGTGAACGAGCGTTGATCACTAACGACTACTTTGGGGGAACAAAAATTGGCAGGCGATCCTGTCAGAACCGCCTGCGGTAGCGGGCGGGCCCGTCGATTGCGGATTGCGGAATGCAGAATGCGGATTGGAAAAGAAATGGCGAGTGGTCGCTTATTCCGAAATCCGCGTTCCGCAATCCGCAATCCGCAATCGAAAGGTCCGCCCGCCACCGCAGGCGGTTCTGACAGGAGAAGTCTAGTCTGCTTTCTTACGAATGAACGTCGGTACGTCCAGGTCTTCTGAGCGCGCAGCGTTTATTCCCGGCCGCGTCACATCGTCACCCGGTCGCTGCGTATAGCGCGGCGGTGCGGTGGGCAAAGAGACGGTCGCCGGCGGTGCAGCCATCATGGCCGCATCGGCAGCGAATCCTGTCGCAATAACCGTGATCTTCACTTCGTCCCGCATCGTCTCATCGATCACGGCGCCGAAAATAATATTCGCATCTTCGTCAGCCGCTTCACGAATTACTGATGACGCCGCGTTGACTTCGTAGAGCGTCATATCCGGTCCGCCGGTTATGTTAATGAGCACTCCCCGCGCACCCTGAATCGTGGTTTCTTCCAACAACGGCGAAGAGATCGCCTGTTGCGTGGCTTCAATAGCGCGGTTTTCACCACTCGCACGGCCGGCCCCCATTAAGGCCATACCCATTCCGGCCATGATCGCTTTGACATCAGCGAAATCAAGATTGATCAAACCCGGAACGGTAATCAGGTCGCTGATTCCCTGCACCGCCTGGCGCAGCACATCATCCGCCACCTTGAATGCTTCACCCAGGGGAGCAGTATTCGCTACCGTGTGCAGCAGACGCTCATTCGGAATGGTGATCACCGTGTCCACGCATTCATGCAGCTCGCGCAGTCCTTCTTCAGCCTGCATCATGCGTCGCCGACCTTCGAAGTGAAACGGCTTCGTCACTACTGCCACTGTCAGCGCATTCAATTCAGTCGCCAGCGAGGCAATGATGGGCGCGGCTCCCGTTCCAGTACCGCCTCCCAAACCCGTAGTGACAAAGACCATGTCCGCGCCTTCCAGCACTTCGATGATCTTTTCCGTATCTTCGAGCGCAGCCTCGCGTCCCACGATGGGATCGGCGCCGGCTCCGAGGCCTTTAGTGAGTCGTCCCCCCAGTTGAATCTTGATCGAAGCCTTTGAACGTTTCAGCGCCTGCAGGTCGGTATTGGCTACGAGAAACTCAATCCCCTCGATGCCGGCGTCGATCATTCGATTGACAGCGTTACCGCCTCCGCCACCGATGCCGATAACTTTAATGCGCGCGCCGGTGATCGGCGGCTCGTCATCGATGAAGATATTTATGCCTTTGCCCGGCTCGCGGACGTCTGGTGTCATAGGTAATTCCTCTCTCCCTATTCGGGAAGGCTTCCAGGGCCGTTTTCGTTTATATTGGGCTGGTTCCGTCATAGGCGTCTATATCTTGCGGACTATATATTGTGTCGATCGGCGCGCCAGCATACAACAACTTGTCAAATAATACTACTGAAACGATTGCGAAATTTTGAGACAAAATGCGTGAGCTTGCCGGTAGTGCCCCGTTTTACTGCCCCGGCACGCAACTCGAGCGTCTGCGCGCGCTGTGACACGAGTGCGAGGCCCGCAGCGGCTGCCCAGCCCGGACTTTGAATGTCCTCTACCAACCCGCCAAAACGGTCGCGTTCGGGATATCCGAGGCGCACCGGCGCATCGAAAACCTGCTCAGCGATCTCCACCATTCCATCCAGCAGAGCGCCGCCGCCTGTTAACACGACGCCGCTGGAAAGTTGCCGCTCCCAACCTGAATCCTTGATCTCATCAGCGACGTGCATCAGAACTTCTTCCGCGCGCGGCTGCAAAATGTCGCAAAGGATTTGCCGCGAAAGTTGGCGCGGCGCCCGACCACCAACTGAAGGCACTTCGACCAGCTCGCCTCTTTCTGAATCGGACAATGAACTGCTGGAGGCGCAACCAACGGCGCGCTTGATCCGCTCAGCCTCTGGAATCGGTGTGCGCAAACCGAAGGCGATGTCATTGGTGAAATGCGATCCGCCCAGGGGAAAAACCGCGGTGTGCTGTACCGCTCCCCGCTGATAAACGACCAACCCAGTCGTTTCGGCTCCGATATCAACCAGCGCGGCGCCAAATTCCTTATCATCGTCACTCAACGATGCTTCCGCCGCCGCCAGTTGTTCCAGCACCATATCTGCCACCACCAAACCGGCGCGATTCACTGCGTTGATAGCGTTTTGACGCGCGGTCACTGGGCTGGTGACGATATGGACCTTGACTGCCAGGCGCGCTCCCATCATCCCAATTGGGTCGTTAATGCCATCCTGATCGTCAACGATGAATTCTTGTGGCAGCCGGTCGACGATCTCGCGTCCGGCGGGAAGCTGGATGGCACATGCCGAATCGATCGCGCGCCTGACATCGTCGGCAACAATCTCGCGATCGCGACCGGAAACCGCCACGATCGCCTGGCCGTTAAACCCAATGATGTGCGAACCAGCCAAATTGATCGTCACCTCTTCCGCTTCCAGCCCGCTCATCCTTTCTGCTTCTTCAACTGCGCGCTTGATAGCGTCCACGGCTGCATCGGGATTGACGATCACGCCTTTGCGCAAGCCGCGCGCTTCGGACTCGCCAATACCGATGATGTCCAGCAGCCCGCCTTCGCCAGGCTCGCCGACGATACACGTCACCTTGCTGGTACCGATGTCCAGTCCCACGGTGTGCTGCGCGCGTTTGGCCATTAAGCTCTGCTCCTTCTCATGCTGGGGGTCATCCGGTCGGACGAGACCGGGTAAGGGCTTTAGCTTCGTCGCGTGATTTAGTTTTATTGCCGCCTCGATCGTTGTCAGTCTGTTTACCGGTTGGCTTCGCCGTCGTCAGGCTGTTCCCCGTCGCGGCAACCTTAATGCGCTTGCTCGCTGCCGCCGCTGGGTCGCTCGGTTCAACCACTCGCGCGACATCACCAGCGGCGTCGCCGATAGTCGAGACCTGGGTGCCGGTTGCATAACCAACAATCGCCCGCACTCCCTGCGTGATGTCCACGTACGTGATCAAGCCGCCCTGCGGCTGCGCGCGATACTCGTCCAGCGTCTTCAGCGCGTCCTGCAAACGCTTGCCCGGGTCCTTCGCACCCAGGCGAACGTCGATCTGCGAATCCGCTCCCGCTAACTGCGCGCGGACGTCGCGGATATCAATCAGATTTACTTCGCTTACTCGATCGGCCAATCCAGCCGCGCCCCATTCGCGCCTGAGCTCCAGATACTTCTGCATCCGCTCGACATTTTCCAGGCGCGCTTCTTCCGTGGCGTCTTCGTTCCAGCCGCGAATGAAAAATGCCGGGATCTGATCGGTTGGCGTCATCTCGCGAAGAACGATGGCGTCCTCATCCGCCCACAGAAAATGACCGGCCGTTGTGCGGACTACACCTGCGGGCACGCGTTCGCTGATGCGGACACGCAAACCGTCCGGCAGCACGCGCGTTACGACTGCGGTCCTGATGCCCGGCAGCCGCTCGATTTCCGCGCTGATAGCCGGCAAATCCGCGCGCCAAACACCGCTCCGGCTGGCCGCATGGCGCACCAGGTTTGCCACTTCATCGGGCGAAGTCCGCGATGTGCCGGAAACGTCCACTCGACGGACCTGGAAGAAGGAAGCCGAGGTCGCTGTTCGATAGCCGACAAAAATCATGACGGCGGCCGCGACCACCAGGACGACTTTTGCGGCCCGCGGCAGGTAAGCGAACAGGCGTCGCATGACACCGCCGTCGCGACTCTTCACGCCGCTGTCGCGCCGCGCCGGGCGCTGCGTGAAGGTGGCTGAACGACCCTTGGCCGGTTGCGTGCGGCGTCCGCCTCGCGAGGTAATGACTTGATCTTTCAAGAGTGTGCCTTCCTTTCCGGCGACTCAGCAGAATTCAGTTCGGTTGGAGTTACCTGCCCGTTTTCGCAGGCCTCGCCGACAGCGTTTTCCTGAGTGGAGGTGAGCGGCCGTGAGCGCCACAACTCAACCTCGTATTCCAATTCAAGCCCGTGCTCGCGCTTCACGCGTTCTCGAATTTCTTCAGCCAGCGCCAGCGCGTCCGAGGCCTGGGCGTTCTCGCCTTCAGTGACAATGAAGTTCGCGTGTTTGGGGGAAACTACGGCGCCGCCGCGTCGCGATCCTTTCATGCCCAGCTCATCAATAATCTTGCCGGTGCCAATTGGACTGTCCGGCGGGTTCTTGAAGAAACAACCCGCGGAGCGGGCGCCGTGTGGCTGCGTCGCCAGTCGTTTGCTCTTCGCGTCTTCCATTCGCGCCTGTATTTTTTCCACCTCATCCGGTCGCAGATGCAACGTGGCGCCCAACAACAACTCGCCTTCGCGAAATGACGTGTGCCGGTAATCCCATTTGATTTGCCGGCCGGGCACTTCTACCACCTGCCCATCGCGAGCGACTCTGACACTTTCCGTGACCGTGCCGATCTCGTGATCGTAAGCGCCCGCGTTCATCCAGAGCGCCCCGCCGACAGTTCCCGGAATTCCTCCCAGCCCCTCTATGCCGGCCAAACCGCGGCGAGCGGCGTCAATGCATAAGCGCGGAAGCGAATAACCCGCGCTGACTGAAACTCGTTCGCCTTCAAATACCGGATCGCCCTTTAACTCTTTCAAACTCACCACCACGTAGTGATGATCGTTGTCATCGGCCAGGACATTGCTGCCGGAACCTAATGCGCGCCACGACACTTGCGCTTCATCCAACGCCTGGATGACGGCAGCGGCCTGCGCTTCCGTCTCCGGCGAAATAACCCAATCGATGGCGCCGCCCACACGCAAACTGGTTAACTCAGCAAAGCGCCGGCCTCGTTCCGCGCGCACCTGAAAGCGGGCCGCGATCTCTTCGATGGCTTCATCGCGACGGCGAACATCCAAATCTGTTACTGCTTCCGTTTCCATTCGCACTATGCCGTTTTCGATTCGCCCTGTTCGCGCAACAGGGAAATCAATTCATCGCCAACCTTGTAAATCGTCCCGGCGCCCAGTGTGATCACCAGGTCACCCGCGCGCACGTTATCGCGGAGAACTGCGGCGGCGCCTTCGATGGGCCCAATGTATTCGGCGTTCTTGTGGCCGTAACTCTTGATTCGTTCCGTCAGCACCTGAGCATCAATTCCCTCGATCGGATTTTCACTGGCCGCGTAAATATCCGAGACCATCAACACGTCTGCGTTGTTAAAGGCGCGGGCAAACTCTTCCATCAAATCATGCGTGCGCGTGTACCGGTGCGGCTGAAACAGAACTACGATGCGCTTGTCCGGCGCGGCAATCTTCGCCGCCGCCAGGGTGGCTTTGACTTCCGTCGGATGATGACCGTAGTCATCAACCACCAGCACCCCACCTTCTTCACCGCGGAATTGAAAACGCCGGTCGGCGCCGGTGAACTCGGCCAGCGCCTTCTTGATTTGATCGAACGGAACCTGCAGTTCCAATCCCACCGCAATCGCCGCCAGCGAGTTGTAGACGTTGTGCAGTCCGGGAACGCGCAACGTAACGTCACCAATCACTTCAGTCCCCTGCCACACCGTGAACCTGGAACCAAACGCGTGATCGAATTGGATGGCATGCGCCGACACATCGGCCTGGGCGCTGAGGCCGTAAGTGACGTGACGCCGTTCCACGCTTGGAATCACTGCCTGCACGTTCGGATCGTCCAGACAAAGGACTGCCGCGCCGTAGAACGGGACCTTGTTGACGAAACTGACGAAGCACTTACGCACGTCATCCATATCGTGGTAGTAGTCCATGTGCTCGCGGTCGATGTTGGTGATGACCGCAATCGTGGGCGTCAGCATTAGAAACGAACGATCGCTCTCATCGGCTTCGACCACCATCAGATCGCTTTTCCCCAGCCGTGCGTTGGAACGATAAGCGCGCACCACACCGCCAACCACAAACGTTGGATCCAGATTCGCGCTGCCCAGCACCGTCGCGACCATCGACGTCGTAGTAGTCTTACCGTGGGAGCCGGCGACCGCGACCGAATAAGGTTTTAGACGCATCAGCTCTGCGAGCATTTCCGCCCGCGGGATTACCGGAATCAGCCGTCGACGCGCTTCCACGATCTCAGGATTGTCATCGCGCACCGCGGTCGAACGAACCACGACATGGCAGTTGCCGATGTTTTCCGCGCGATGGCCTTCTTTGAAATCGACCCCGAGCAGTTCCAGCCGATCGGTGGTTTCCGATCTCTTCTGATCAGAACCCGACACGCAGAAGCCAAGGTTCGCGAGAACCTCGGCGATGCCCGACATACCGATGCCGCCAACACCGACAAAATGAACAATTTGAATGCGACGAAACATAAGTAACTCAGCCTCTAGCCTCTAGCCTCTAGCCTCTAGTTTCTAGCCTCTAGCCTTCACCAACTCCTCCATCAAATCCACACTCGCAGTCCCCGCATCCTTCCGCGCCAGTGAGCGGCTCGCATCCTCCATTCGCGAAATCTCCGCCGGGTTCGCGATCAGTTCCATAATCTGGCCCGCCAGTTTCTCCCCGCTTAAATCCTTCTGCAAAAGCATTCGCGCGGCTCCCGCCGCCTGCAACGCCTCCGCATTCTTCCGCTGGTGATCATCCGCCGCGAGCGGAAATGGAATCATGATCGCCGCCTTTCCCGCCGCCACCAGCTCAGCACTGGTCGTCGCCCCCGCCCGGCAAATAATTAAGTCCGCTGCAGCAAATGATTGCACCATGTCGTCAATGTACTTCTTGACGTCCACATTCCCTTTCCAGTCCGCCGCCTCGTATGCGCCCTTGGTTTTTTCGTAATCGCTCTCTCCCGTTTGATGCGTGATGCGCAAGTTGTCGCGCACCGGCTGCAACAACGGCAGCGCCGCAACCATCGCTTCGTTGATCGCGCGCGCGCCCTGCGATCCTCCGAAAATAAGAATCGACAATGCGCCCGGCTCGCGCTGCTTCGGCGGAATCTCAAAGAACTCGCTGCGCACCGGATTACCCGTCAGCACGCCCTTCCCGCGAAAGTAGGGCAACGCCTCGGCGAACGATACGGCCGCTCGATCGACCCACTTCGCCAACCTGCGGTTCGTCCAGCCCGGCAGCGCATTCGAATCCATCACCATCGTGGGCAGGTCCATGAATACCGCCATCAGCAACACCGGCCCCGAGACGTAACCGCCGGCGCCGACGACGATGTCCGGCTGAAATTCGCGAATCACTTTGCGGGCGGCCAGTAAACTGTTTGGCAGAACTGCCAGGCCGCGCAAACGCGCCGCAGCGCTGACATTCTTCAGACCCGCGCTTTCAATGAGCGAAAGTTCAAACCCTGCTTGCGGCACCAGCCGCGCTTCCAAACCCCTTGCCGTGCCGACGAACCGCACTCTCGAACTCGGGTCGCGCCGCATGATTTCGTCGGCGACTGCGATGCCCGGATAGATGTGGCCGCCCGTGCCGCCGGCCGCGATCAATACGCGCATCGCGCTCATCCCTGCCGCGCCGAAGCGGGCAAACGCAGACCCGCCGGCAGCGTCTGCGTCATGGACGCGCGTCCTTTTTGCGCTGCCGCTTTGCCGGCCCGCAGCAGCGCCGCATCGTTCGTTAAATTCGCGTACTGCGAAATATTCAACAGCAACCCGGCCGCAGCCAGGGTCGGTACTAGTGACGATCCGCCATACGAAATGAATGGCAGCGGAATTCCTTTAGCCGGCAGCAGGGCGATGGCCACGCTGATGTTAAAGAGCGCTTGCGCCACAATTCCCACCACCAGACCCAAACCCAACAGCATGCCGAACCGATCCGGCGCACGCAGCGCCGCGCGCATCCCGCGCCAGAGAAACACTGCAAACACCAGCACCACCACGATGGCGCCGAACAGGCCTAACTCTTCTCCCACTACTGCATAAATGAAATCCGAATGCGCGAAGGGAAGAAAAAACATCTTCTGCTTGCCTTGAGCAAAGCCAAGCCCGCGCGTTCCGCCAGAGCCAATGGAAATCAGCGACTGCACCACTTGATAACCTTTGCCCAGCGGGTCGGCCCACGGATCGAGGAACGCGATTATTCGCCCGCGCCGAAACGGACTGAAGATCAACATACAGACGACAACGAAAAGCATCGGCAGCGAGACCATCGCCAGGTGCCACACTCGCACACCCGCCGAATAGCAAACGGCAAAGCAGACAATCGCCAGCATCATCGCCGTTCCCAGATCGGGCTCTTTCAAAATCAGAGCTGCCAGCGCCCCCATCACTAACAGGCATGGCGCCAACGTGCGCCAGAACGACGTCTCCTCCCCCGCGCGCTTTTCCAGGTAGTAAGCGAGGAAAATTGCGAAAGCCAGCTTCGCGCCTTCCGATGGTTGAATCGAGAAACTGCCAAAGCGGATCCATCGATGCGCGCCATTAATACTGGGAAAAGCAAATACGGCCAGCAGCAACACGACGGTCCCAATCAGCAGACCGTAAACGAGGCGCCGATTTCGCAGCCGCTGATAATCAAACTGCGTCGCCAAAATCATCGCGCCGAATCCGATTAACGTCCAAACCGCCTGTTTGATGACGTAATGGAACTGGCTGTGCTGTTCGCCCTGCGCGACAACAGCTGAGGCGCTGTAAACCATGACGATGCCGAACAGCGCCAGCCCAATCACCGAGCCAAACAACCATTTATCAGCTTGTAGTTTCCGCGCCATATCAACTTTGAGTTTCGAGTCAGGAGTCGGAACCTGAGGTCAGTACCGCCCACGGTAGTGGGTGGGTAAACCCAAGAACCCATCCGCTACCGCGGACGGTACTGACCTCATCCCCCGAGACTCGAAACTCCAGACTCTAAACTCGAAACTTCTTCCTTAAACACCTGTCCCCGATGCTCGAAGCTGTTGAACATATCGAAGCTCGCACACGCTGGTGCCAGCAAAACGATGTCACCTGGATTGGCTGCCGCGAATGCGCGGCGCACTGCATCGCTCATCTCCGTTGCATGCTCAATAGCCGCCTCACCTTTCAAATCACGTTCAATATTTGCCGCGTCTTCACCAATCAGGATTAACTTCCGCACTGTCGCCCGCACCAGCGGCGCAAGCGGCGTATACGGCGCCTGCTTGCCGCGACCGCCTAAAATCAGGACCACTTTCCCTTCATCATCAGCAAATGCCTCGAGGGCCTTCATCGTCGCGTCGACGCTGGTCGCCTTCGAATCGTTATAGAACCGCACGCCATTTATTTCAGCTACCTGCTCCAGGCGATGTTCCACCGGCCGAAACGACTTAATCGTTTGCCGCAGTGATTCGGGCGCGGCCCCACACGCGAGTGCCGCGGCGAGCGCCGTCAGGACATTTTCGACGTTGTGCACGCCGCGCAGTTGCATTTCGTCGCGAGTCACCAGCACTCGCTCGCCTTCGGTCGTACGCGACACCAGCTCGCTGCCGCGAAGGAACAATCCTTCGTCCAATTGCTTCGTCGTGCTTATGCGCGTGACATGCGCGCGCAACCCACTGGCCCACGAGGACACTATTTCATCGTCGGCGTTAAGGATCGCCACATCTCCCGCCGTCTGATTGCGGAAGATGCGATGCTTGGCGGCAGCATAGTCATTCAACGTTTCATATCGATCCATGTGGTTCGGCGTAACGTTCAGCACGGCTGCCACCGTCGGATGAAAATCGACGGTCGTCTCGAGTTGAAAGCTGGAAACTTCAACCACCGTCCAACCATCCGCGCGCGAAGAATCGACCTGGGAAATCAGCGCCGTGCCGATATTGCCACCCACCTGCACTGTCATCCCTGCGTCTCGCAACATTGCTCCTATCAAGCTCGTGGTCGTAGTCTTGCCGTTGGTGCCGGTGATGGCGACGATGCGACCCTGCAAAAACCGCGAGGCCAATTCAATTTCGCCAATTACCTCTGCTCCGGCGCGATCCGCATAGCGCATCGGAATGCTTTTCGCCGGCACTCCCGGGCTAATCACCACCAGATCGATCTGGTCCAACAACCAGGACGGCGGTTCGCCGGAAAGACAACCAACACCCGCCGCTTTCAAAGCCCGCGCTTCTTCCGGCCATTCATCCACCGGCTTGCGATCGTTTAGGGCGACAATCGCGCCCCTTTGCAACAGAAACTGCGCACTCGCAATACCGCTGCGGGCCGCTCCCATCACCAGAACTTTCTTGCCCGCAAGCTCCACGTTAATTGTCTACAACAACCTCCACCCGTTTAGCGGCGGGCTACTGCCCGCCGGTATGATTCACAACTCATTTAAAGACGGCGGGCGGTAGCCCGCCGCTAAACTTGAAACCTGAGACCTGAGACCCGAACCCTCCTACCGCAGTTTCAAAGTTGACAGACTGAGCAGAGCAAACAGGATCGCCAGAATAAGGAAGCGAAAAACGATCTTCGATTCCTTCCAGTCCTGCATTTCAAAATGGTGATGCAGCGGCGTCATGCGAAACAGTCGCCGCCCGGTTCCCGTGCTGGCCCTGGTCATCTTGAAGAAGCTGACCTGCAACACCACCGAGAACGCCTCGATCACAAAAACACCGCCTACCATTACCAGGATCAGCTCCTGCTTCGTCAGCACCCCAATGGTGCCAATCGCGCCACCGATTGCCAGACTGCCCACGTCACCCATGAAGACCTGGGCCGGCGGCGCATTAAACCAAAGAAACCCCAGACTAGCGCCGACCATCGCCCCGCAAAAAACAGTCAGCTCCGCCGCCTCCGGCCGGTGCGTGAGATCGAGATAACGCGTCCAACGTGAATCGCTAATCAAATAAGTGAACGCCGTCAACGCCGCCATGGCGATGAAGGTCACGCTGATCGCCAGCCCATCCAGGCCGTCCGTCAGATTTACCGCGTTGGTCCAACCGACCAGCACCACCACAATCAGGACCAGGTACAGGAACGGTCCGATGTAGCTGACCCCGTCGGGAATCGCCGTGGCCTTAATAAAAGGAATGGCGACATTCCATGAATACTTCGTGGCGAAGTATCGCGTGGAAAGGTAAAGCACCGCCCAAACCCCAATAGCGATCCCGATCTGGCCCGCTAACTTTTGCTTTCCCGTCAGGCCCAGGCTTCGTTGCCGCGCCATCTTCCGGTAATCATCCATGAAACCGATCGCGCCGAACAAGAGCGTCGCTATCACAGTGATCCAGACATAGACACTCGAGAGCCGCGCCCACAACAAAGTCGAGATCAGCACCGACGCAATGATCAGGATGCCGCCCATAGTCGGCGTTCCGCGTTTCGCCATGTGGGCCTGAGGACCTTCCTCGCGGATTTGCTGGCCGATGTTCCATTTTTGCAAAGCGCGAATCGCGCGGCCGCCAAACAACAGCGAAATCAGCAAGGCTGTAATCGTTGCGTAGGCCGTGCGAAAAGTGACGTACTGAAAGACGTTGAGCCCCTTGACCAGAAGCGACTCATGATCTTTGTAATGGCCATACAACAACTCAAAAAAAATGTAATAGATCATCTTTTCAGACTATCTACCAACGGAAACTGCCGGCGCAACGCGCTAATAACCTTGTCGGTCTCCACGCTGCGCGATCCCTTTACCAACACCAAATCTCCGGCGCGAACTTCGTTTACCAGCGCCGTTCCCGCCGCGTCCGAAGTGGCAAAGAAGCGCGTTGCCCCTAGACCCTCATCGCGAGCGCCGGCGACAATCTCTTCCGCCAGGCCGCGAACGCCCCACAAAACATCGATTTTCAAGGCGGCGATATCGCAGCCTGCTTGCCGGTGCATGGACGCTTCCTGCGGCCCCAACTCCATCATTTCCCCGGCTACCACAATGCGACGCTTTACATTTTCGCCTGCATCCGCCACCGCCCGAACCATGCTGATCAGAGATCGCGGGTTCGAATTGTACGAGTCGTCGACCACCGTAAAGCCTGCCGCAAACTCAAGCACCTCACCGCGCATGTGCGGCGGCACTGCAGTTTTCAAAGCCGCTGCGATTTCCTTCGGTCCAATCTCGAAAGACGTCGCGACCGCCGCTGCCGCGAGCGCGTTCATCAGATTATGACGGCCAGTCATCGGCAACTCGGCTGCAGATTCTCCCAACGGTGTTCGCAGCCGAAAACGATTCAAGCCAAAACGCAGCGTGTCGATTTCAAGGGCAGTCACATCCGCCGGATTATCCAGCCCAAAAGTAATCACCGGTCCGTGACACTTTTCCCTCATGGCCATTACCAGTCTATCGTCGGCGTTCAGCACGGCGGTGCCGCCGGGCTTCAATCCTTCGATCAACTCCGCCTTTGCCGCGGCGATGTTTTCGATCGAGCCGAGATACTCCAGGTGCACCGGGGCAACCAGTAGCTCGACCCCTACGTCTGGCGCCGTGATTTGCACGAGGCGCCGAATTTCGTGCGTCGGCGAAGACATGCCCATCTCCAACACCGCCAGATCGTATTGATCGGGAGAATGCCCTTCGCTCACCATTTGCAACACGGAGAGTGGCAATCCCAAACCGTTGTTGTAGTTGCGCTCACTTTTCAGCACGCGTCGCCCACTACTTCGCAGAATGTGCGCCGTCAACTCTTTCGCAGTAGTCTTTCCAGCGCTGCCCGTGATCCCTACAACGGGGCGGCCCCATTGCTCATACACTTTGCGAGCAAGTGTTTGCAGCGCCGCAATCGCGTCGTCCACCAGCAACAGCCGATCGCTCAAAGCAACGAGCGTTGGATCATTGGCGACTCGATCGCGGCGGGCCACGACGGCGACAACACCGCGTCCGAAAGCGTCGGCGATGAAACCGTGGGCGTCAGCGAAACTGCCATTGAAGCCCGCGCGCTCGTAATCCGGCTGGGAAAGCGCAAAGAACAACTCACCTTCGGCGGCCGAGCGCGAATCGATCGTGAAATTCTTTATTTGTTTGTCAAACAACTCGGCGCTCCAGCCGTTGGCCGTGGCGCCCATTAGTTCTGCCGCAGTTCTAAGATTCACACTATTTCAGCCCTGCGAAGCGCTCGGCGCGCTCTCACCCGTTTCGCGAGCCCCTGGTTCTGCCGTCTCGTTCGACGTTTCGCGTCGAGCTGGTTCAGAGTTGGCTTGCCGCGATCTAATGCGCCGCAGGCGCTGGCGACACGCTTCAACTCTGAACCTGACATCTTTTTCAAATGGGGGATGAAAGCTTTGGGAGTGGGGGATCATCTTTACCTTCTCTGTTTCTCTCGCGTAATGCAAGCCGGCAGCTTGCGCGCAAACCGGGCGTTTCGCATGCCGGCCGGCAGGTGCGCGATCTGCTCAGTTTCTTCGTTCAAATTCCACCCGCACCACTTGTCCCGAGTCAATTTCCATGCCGGGATCCGGTGCTTGCCTTAATGCCCTGCCATCGCCGCGCGCTTCCAGTCTCAGCCCCAATTGCGAACACAGTCGCATCACATCGCGAACACTCTGGCCTCGCAGATCGGGCATCAGCGCACCGCGTTTGGTGGCTGCCGCATAAACTACTTCCTGCACGTCGGTTTTCACTCCGCGCGAAGTCACCCGCGGGAACGTGGCTTGGCGCTGCTGGTCGCTCACTACCGCTTGTGCCGGTTCTTTCCCGGCGAAGTTCGGAGTTTGCGCGATCAGATCAGTCGCCAGATCGACCTGCGTGTCCGGCATCACGTCAAGATCCGGCAGAATCTGTTCGGCAATCTGTCGAAAGACGGGCGCGGCCACATCGCCGCCGTGATATGCACCGGCCGGCTCGTCAATCACCACGATGATCACGATGGCTGGATTACTGACCGGCGCGAAGCCAACGAATGATCCGATGAACTTTGTCTTGGAATAGGTGCGCGTAGCCGGATCGATTTTCTGTGCGGTGCCGGTTTTTCCTGCCGCCCGGTAACCATCCAACTGCGCCCGCTTCGCCGTACCTCTGATGGTCACGCCTTCCAGCATTCCGCGCAAAGCCATCGCGGTCTCAGGCTTCAGCACCTGGCGCTGTTCGAGTTTAGGCTGAAACACCACCGTGCCATCCGGCGAACGAATCTCTTTGACCAGGTGCGGAGGCACTCGCACGCCATTGTTGGCGATCGCTGCGTAAGCCGAAGCCATTTGCATCGGAGTCACGGAAACTTCCTGGCCGATCGCTACCGAGCCAATTGATGAGGGACTCCAGCGCCGCAAGGGATGAAGGATGCCGCCCGACTCACCCGGCAAATCGATGCCGCTGCGCGCGCCAAACCCGAAGCGCGTTATGTAGTCGAACATCGATTCATCGCCGACCATCAAACCTAACTTGATCGCGGCGACGTTGCTTGATTGCTCCAGGGCATTGGCGATCGTCAGCAGGCCGAAGGGATGGTGGTCATGGACCACGCGCTTCGCTACTGTGATCTGGCCCATCTGGCAATTGATCTGATCGTCAGGCTTGACCAGGCCCTTTTCAAGCGCGGCGGAATACGCCACCACCTTGAAGGTCGAGCCCGGCTCATAAGTAGTTTGCAACGCGGGATTGCGCCGGGCCTCAGGCGTCGCTGCCTGCAAATCGTTGGGATTAAAGCTGGGAGCGTTCGCCATCGCCAGAATCTCGCCGGTGCGCGGATCCAACGCGATCGCGCTGGCCGACTTCGCGTGTGTCAGATCGACGGCGGCCTGCAGCGCCTGCTCCATACGATATTGCGCGGTCTGATCGATCGTCAGAACGACTGTCTGGCCGGGATGCGGTTGCACCTCATAACTATCAAACGTTTTGTCGCGGGCGTCCCGCGCTTCGTACAGCCGGCCCGGCTCACCCTTGATCCGATCGTTGTAGTACTGCTCAATTCCGCCCAGCCCGATTTCGTCTATGTTCACAAAACCAAGTACGTGCGCCGCCAGGCCATCGTTCGGGTAATAGCGTTTCGGCTCAGCCTGAGATTTCAGCCACCCCAGGTTTAACGCTTTGAGTCGCGCCGCATCATCCTCGATCAAACGCCGCGCGACCCAGACGAACCGCTTGTTCGAATCTTTCGCTGCCGCAAAACGAGCGCGCAGCACTGCCTTATCGACGGGCAACGCCTCAGCAATGCAGTCAAGACCCTTGTCCAGGTCGGAAATTTTTGTCAGGTCGGCTTCAACGTAGAAGGATTCCGTGTCGATGCTGCGGGCCAGCTCGCGTCCCTGGCGATCCAGCACTTCGCCGCGTCGCGCTACGGTTGTCCCTCCGCGCTGCTGTTGCTGACGCGCGCGTTCAACCAGATCGTCGTGCTGATAGACTTGGAGATTCACCAGGCGGGCGGCGATCAGAAACATCCACCCAACCAACAGGAAGGAAACGATCAGGGCGCGCCGTTGGTAGCTATCCGGTCGAGGCTTGGTTGAAGAGGTGCGCGCAAGCATTTCAATAATCGTGCCCGGCTGATTTGCCGCTTTCCATTACTTGTCCGGCCCACGCGCGGACGGAAAAACCAAAGAGAGTTAGAACGATGCTTTCTACGCATTGCCATGCGAGGGGGAACAAATCTCGCCCGTGCGAACACGGTCTCCGCCGTTATTACCTGGCACGGACAGTGGGCGGCACGTTGGCCGGCAGTTCAGCCTCCTGGCGTTTTACCCTGCGTGCAGGATCAATCTGCCCTGATTGCACCGCGCGCATTCCTAATCCTATGGCCGCGCTTTCCAGCCGCGCCGGCGTAGCTGCGACCTGCTTTGCCAATAACAGCCGGTCCTGTTGGTCCTGCAGTTTCGCCTTCTCGGCCCGTAGCTTCTCGCCTTCATAGCCCAGCCGCACCGCTGAGAAATGCTGACCGGCGGCGTAAACAAATCCGCCGGCCAACACCAGGCCGCTAAGGAGCATCAAGGCCAGCCGTTTGAGAGCTGCGCGATCGCGCTCTCGATGAATGACAAAATTGCGCTGTTTCGAGGGAACTCTCTTCATTTCGGGTCAAACCTCGGAAGAATGTTATGGCCCAGGGTAAAGGCCGGTAGTAAAAGTTATTGGCCGGAGAGCTTGCGGCAGGCCCTCAGTTTGGCACTGCGGGCGCGCGGGTTCTCCGCTACTTCAGTTTCATCGGGCACAACCGGACGGCGCGTCAGTATCTCGACAACCTTGCGAGCGCCGCACGAGCATTGAGGCATGCGCGGCGGACATTCACACCGTCCCGAAAGACGTCGCAGCGTTTGCTTGATGACGCGATCCTCGAGCGAGTGAAAACTAATCGCCACGAAGCGTCCATCCGGTTCTAAAAGATCGATGGCGGAAGCGACGAACTGATCCAGCCCATCTAGTTCCTGATTGACCGCAATTCGCAGAGCCTGGAAGGTCCGCGTGGCAGGATGGATACGCTCACCCGGACGGCGGCCGATGGCTTTCACAACTATTTCGGCCAGTTCCCTGGTAGTGGCAATTGCCTCGCCGCGTTCGCGGCTGGCCACGATTAACTTAGCAATGCGGCGCGATCGTCGCTCTTCACCGTATTCAAAGATCAGTCGTGCAATTTCTTCCTGTGGTAATCGAGCCAGCAGATCGGCGGCTGTTTCTTCCTCACTGCCCGCGTTCATTCGCATATCGAGCGGCGCGTCGAAGCGAAAACTGAATCCTCGCGACTCCGAATCCAACTGCAGTGACGACGCGCCAAGATCGACCAGAATGGCGCTTACGTTTTCAACTGCGGCATCAACCAGCACCGCCTTTATCTCGCGAAAGTTGGCGTGGGCCGCCTGGAACCGGGACTTGAATCGCGCCAACCGCTTTATTGCAAAAGCAATCGCCTCTCGATCGCGATCGATGCCAATCACCCGCGTTGCATCGGAAGCCTCGAGAATCGCTTCGCTGTGGCCGCCTAAGCCCAGCGTGCAATCAACAAACACCCCGCCGCGTTGCGTCGCAAGATATTCAATCGTCTCGCGAAGCAACACGGGGCGATGGGGCGCGCCCCTGCCCCCCAAAGGCGCAGCCATCACCACCGCCCCGTGATCTTGTTCAAAGAACAACTATCAATACAGATTGCCACTGGTCATGCGTCCGTGAAGTTAGATTCCCAAACGCGCAATCGCCGCCTCGTCCTCTTCCGTATAAGGGTCGGACAGCAACCGCTGCTGGAATTTCTCCAGCTCCCAAACTTCCAGGTATGTCAAATAACCGAGCACAGCCACGTCGCCTAAAACCTCCGCGCTCTTTCGCAGCAGCGGGTGAATCAACACCCGGCCTTGCCCATCCATGTTCGACTGCTGGCCGTAGTAGTTAGCGCGATCGAGAAACTTGCGTCGCGCCGGGTCCATCGAAGGCAACAGCGACAAGCGCTGCTCAATGGATTCCCACTCCGGCAATGGATAGATGCGAACACATTCTCCGGTCAAACTGGTCACATAGAAGTTGGCGCCATACTTCTCGTCCAGGAAACGGCGAAACAGAGTCGGCACTTTAAGCCGGCCCTTGGAGTCAATCCGAGCCGTATAGTTTCCTCGTAGCATGGACTTCGGCGCTTGGAACTAGTCAAGATGTGACCCGAACCTGATAAGTTGAGAAATGAGCTTTTGGGTGCCCCAGCGCTCCACTTGAGACCACTTTCGACCACCCTCGACGCATACTACGCCCGTAAATTAGGGGTGTCAATAGGAAAAACCAACGTTTTTAAACGTTCAGGAATTTATTTGCTGGTTAGATGAAAGTGAACAGAATAGCGGCGGCATTCAAAGAATAAACTGATTTCTCCTTTGATTTGCATCCCTTTGCGCGGCGTCGGCTGCGCTTTTTTCCTGCTCATCCCGTACGGCCAGCCCACAAAATCCATTTTTCGATTTCGCCGAAAACGATGCTTGGCGCCGATTCTCAAGAGAGCATAGCGCAGCATCAATCGCTATCTCCGCTTGGCGAGTAGGTCAGTTTCAATTCCTTAATGTATAGTTGCGCGCCGTATTACGCTCAGGAAAATCTAGTAGACTGATCGCGAATGAGTACTCTCTTCAGCGGACTTGCCGGATTGCTGTTCTTTGGCGCTCTCGCCGCGCTGGCCAACCTCACCGGTGGGTTATTGCTGACCACCTCGCGCGCCCACAAACTTGATCAAAGATTTCTCAAGTACCTGATCGCGCTGGGCGCAGGCTTCATGCTGGCGGCTATCTTCATAGAGATTCTGCCGGAAACGATCGGCCTCTGGACTGCGGGCACTAAGGGTGGAATGGCAGCTGAATCTGTCCTCGGCGCAATGACATTGTTGCTGGCCGGTTATCTTCTGATCCAATTATTCGAACACACGCTCGCTCCCCACTTTCACTTTGGTGAAGAAACGCATCCGGAATCAATGTTGCGCTCGTCGGCAGCCTACGCGGCAATCGGCGGTTTGACGATTCACACTTTTTTTGACGGCGTCTCAATCGCCACCGCGTTTTTGGTGAACTTCAAAGTCGGTCTCCTGGTTTTCATCGCGATTTTGCTGCACAAAGTTCCGGAGGGATTTACGGTAGCCTCAATCGTTTTGGCGTCCGGCCGCTCAGCGCGCAAGGCTGCAATTGCGACTTTGGTCATCGGCTCCGCGACATTTGCCGGAGTTGTGTCGGTCGCTCTGCTGGAGTCACGTGTGTCGACCGCCATCATGTATGCCCTGCCGTTTTCCGCCGGCGTAACGCTGTACGTCGCCGCTAGCGATTTGATCCCCGAAGTGAATCACAAAGAAGAAAAGAACCCCATGGTTTCGATCGTCGTATTTGGTGGTGTGGCGCTCTTTTATTTACTGCATCGCATGATTCCCAGGGTTTGATTTGATAATGGTTTTTCGCAAGCCAACTGTGCGTTTCGCACTTCCCTTCCTCGGCGCGTTCCTTTTGAGCGCGCTCGTGGCTCGCTCCCAAACGGTTTCTCCGCTACCACCGCCGACCGGATATGTTAACGATTACGCCGGGGTAATAGACGCCGCAACCAAACAGCGCATGGAAGCGATCCTGACGGCGCTGAAACAAGAGGCGGACATTGAGTTTGCGGTAGCAACGGTAAAAACCACCGGCGATCGGGACATCTTTGACTATTCGCTGGCGGTCGCACGCGGCTGGGGAATTGGATCGAAAGAGGCAGACCAGGGTTTGTTGCTGTTGGTGGCCGTCGACGATCGCAAATACTACGTTCAGGTCAGCCGCCACCTGGAAGGAGATTTACCTGACGGCCTGGTGGGTGAGATCGGTCGCCGGATGCGCGATCCGTTTCGCCGCGGCGATTACAGCGCCGGCATCATGGCCGCGGTCCAAACCTTTGTTTCGACGCTGCAGGAAAAACGCGGCTTTACTATTGGTGACGTAGACAAGCGGCAGGCATATCGTCCAACCCAAACGACTTCTCCGCGCAGCGGCGGTGGCATTCCACCTTGCGTAATTCTCTTAATTGTTGCCCTGGTTCTTATCTTTCTAATGGGCAGCCGGGGGCGGCGCGGCGGTGGCGGCAGTGGTTGTATGAACCTCTTCCTGCTCGGATCGATCTTGAATAGCGGCGGCCGTGGCGGAGGGTTTTCCAGCGGCTGGAGTGGCGGAGGCTTTGGCGGTTCTAGTGGCGGCAGTTCCGGAGGTTTTGGTGGTTTTGGCGGCGGTGGCGGCTTTGGAGGTGGAGGCGCGGGTGGAAGCTGGTAAACTAACCGGTACGCGAATCAAACATGGCTAAGTCAATCATCCAGGATGCGCTCAATCATCTCATTGATGATTTGAAAGCAACGCATGGCGACAACCTCGCTTGCGTTGTGCTCTATGGTTCAATGGCGGCCGGCGATAACGTTGAACTGCGCTCGGACTACAACCTGCTGATTGCCCTGAAGCGGATCACGCCGGAGGACCTCCGTCTGGCGCAACCGCCCATGCGCGAATGGCAACGGCTGGGTTATCCGCTGCCCGTCTACTTTACGACGGGTGAACTTCAGGACGCGGCTGACGTATTCCCCATTGAGTTTCTGCATATGCATCAGGCGCGGCGGGTTTTATACGGCAGCGACCCGTTTGCGACGCTGGAGGTATCGAGTGCGAACTTGCGGCATCAGACTGAGTACGAGTTGCGCAGCAAGTTGATTCAATTGCGCCGCCTTTACATTCCGGCTTCGACCTCAGGGGACAAGTTGGCGGCGTTGATGAGTGACAGCCTGTCGAGCTTCGCCTCGCTCTTTCGAGCGGTGCTGCTGCTGAAGGGCCAGGAGCCGCCGGCGGCGAAGCCGGAGACCGTGCGGGCGACTGCGAAAGTTTTAGGGTTGAACTCGCAACCGTTTGAACAAATCTTTGCGTTACGCTCTGGCGGCGAAAACAGTTTGCCGGACAAGGAAGCGAATGAGCTATTTGCCTCGTACCTGGCTGAGATTGAAAATGTCATCGAGGCAGTCGATGAACTAACGGGGTAGCTCGGGCTTTTAGTCTGTGATGGGTTAAGTCGGAATCACGGACTGAAGTCTGTGCAACTAGCGGAGAACAAAATGATGACCAAAAAAATGTCACTGATCGCGCTGCTATTCCTGGCGGTGTTCACGGGCGGCTGCAGCTACAACACGCTGCAGTCAAAGCAACAAAACGTCAAAGCCAAATGGTCCAACATTGAGAACCAACTACAGCGGCGCGCCGATTTGATTAACAACCTGATCGAAGCTGCCAAACTTGCCGGTGTTCAGGAGCAGGAAGTGTTTGGCACGATCGCCAAGGCCCGGTCGCAATTGTTGAATGCCACCGGCGCGCAGCCCGCGGCGGAGAACGGTGACAAGACCCCGGAGCAGAAGCAGGCGGTCATCGACGCCAACAACAGCTTCGGCGGCACGATTGGTCGTTTGCTCGTGCTGCAGGAAAACTATCCGCAGTTGCGATCGAATGAGAACTTCCTGAAGGCGCAGGACGAAGTGGTGGGGACCGAAAATCGCATCGCGACGGCGCGCGGCGACTATAACACCGCGGTTCAGGACTACAACACTACTCGAGGTAGTTTCCCGACCGTGATTTCAGCTAAGCTCTTCGGTTTTCCGCCGGAGCCTTACTTTAAGGCGGAAGAAGGCGCGAGACAGGTCCCCAAGATCGATTCCAATTCGCTGCGTCAGAACCAGGGCAACACCAACGCCACCAAGTAACTTTGGAGTGCGCCGGCAGAGCGAAGCGGCGACGGCGCTTTGGTTAGGGGTGGTGTCGCGCTTGCCACCGCACTTCATAAAGAACACAAGGCCAGCTATCGGAGCTGGCCTTGATCGTTTTCAGATAGCTTCGCCGAAGCACCGGCCTAATTTAGGAGCATCTATCGCTTTGGCAGCATGCTGTCCCACCTCTTTGCTCAATTTCTTCATCGCCGCGATGGCTTCCTTTGGCTCCATGCGAGGATGAGCGAGCGTAGTCATGAAGAACGCGCGCAAAAACTACTGCTACTGAGTCTGGCTGTCAACAAAAGCGTACTCAGTTATAGAAGAAGAGATACAAGACCGTTTGCATCGACTGGTTCAGAGGTACGAAGGGCAGAACTATCTATGAACGGCAGGTGGACTTAGAATCCGCGCGAGCTGCACATGGCGCAATGGTCGCAGGGCTTCTCGCCCGGCTCCATCGAACATTTCTTTTCGTTCTCGAAGAATTCAACCAACTCGGACACTGTAGCTTCTTCGACGCCAAATCTTTCCTCGCTGGCATGCGTGGCCGGGATGTAAACGCCTGAGAGCCAGGGCGAATGAGTCGGTGGCGTGAACTCAGAAAACTTGTCGGCCGGCTCTTGCCCGGCGCTGCGAGCGCTGGGTTGGGTGCGTTTCTGACCAGGCTTTGGTGCAAAATCAGCAGGCGAATTCGTCGGTCGCGCCGCGTTTACGAAGTCATGAAAACGGGCCCTTGGCGCTTCTTCAGATTGCGCCGGTCCTGTTTCGGTTATCGTTGACTCAACGCGATCAAGTTGTCTTTGCAAGTCAGTGAGGACGGATCGGATTTCCGCCAACTCACCGCGAGCAGGCGCGGCGCTGTTTGCACGGGGCCCGGGCACGGATGAGTTTTGCGCCACACGCCGCGCCACGCGCTCAGCTATCAAACGGGCCTGATCAGTTTCCGCCATGTTCTTTGTGGGACAGGCATTCCTCCCTGTCCCTGTCCTTTGTCCTGTCAGAACCACGCGCGGTAGTGGGCGATTAATTGTAAGAGTGAATAAGTCCCGCATCTTCAACCGCCCGCTACCGCAGGCGGTTCTGACATTGAGTAACAGCGCTACTCGTCTTCCAACAGATCAATGTAATCAATCACGCCGACGATGGCTGAGTCGATTGCCGCTCCGGGCTCGCCGGTGGCCGCCGTTGAAGCGCTCCAGCCTTCCTGCACAATCAACACCTGATCGCCAACGCCGGCATCGACCGCGTTCAAAGCCAGAATGGTCGACCCCGTCTCCTCGCCCTGCGGGGTGATTTGCTGGCACAGCATCACGCTCGCGTTTTCGTAACGCACATTCTTCTGTGTGGCGACGATGTTGCCGAGCACCTTGGCGAGAATCATTTCTTTGAACCGTTCGATCTTTGGTCTTTGAGCTTTGATCTTAGATGCTCTCAAAGATCAAAGGTCAAAAATCAAAGATCATCATCCACAGCAAACATGCTCGTCGGAATCTACGATGCCGACGATCGTACAATCTGTCGGCGTGTCATCACGCTTGAAGGGGAAGCTCGCTTCCTTTCCCCGGCACCAAAAGACCAGCTCATTAATTCCCGCCCCCACCGAATCGACCGCCACCATCGGTTTTGCCTGCGGCTTAAGGTCTTTATTCAGAGGCTGAATGATAAGCAGTTTGCGGCCCACCAGGGATTCGTTTTTGACCGTGGCCACGACCGTGCCAATAACGCGTGCAAGCTGCATCGGTTTTTTACCCGTGAACCGTGAACCGTAAACCGTGAACCGTGAACCGTGAACTGTAAATCTGAAGACAAGAACGATTCCCGGTTTACCGTCCGGTCCCGGTTCATGGTTCCCGGTTTACGGTTTACGGTTTACGGTTCACGCTTCACGCTTCACGCTTCACGTTTTCCAGGCACATCCACCGTATCGATGACGCCAACGACGGCGGCATCCACCGGCGCATCTTTCATGCCCTGCGCCAGGCGCGCGCTGGATCCCGCAACCACCAGCACCCGCTCATGAAATCCAGCGCCGACGGTATCGACGGCCACGACATACCCGGTGGTGTCGCTACCGTCCAGGTTCAGCGGACGCACGATGAGCAGCTTCTTTCCCAACAGCCGCTCGTCCTTTTGGGTGGAAACAACTGTTCCCACAATCCGTGCGATGATCATGCCTAGTTGCTGTTACCGATCGGCAAGGCATCATCGACGCTGCCGTGTGGCCGCGGAATCACATGAACGCTGACCAATTCGCCCACGCGTCGTGCAGCCGCGGCTCCAGCATCCGTCGCAGCTTTTACCGCCGCCACGTCGCCGCGCACAATCGCAGTTACAAATCCGGCGCCGATTTTTTCGTAACCAATCAAAGTAACGTTGGCCGCTTTGACCATGGCGTCCGCCGCCTCAATCATCGCCACCAAACCTTTGGTTTCAACCATTCCGAGTGCTTCTTGCATTCAGTTTCTCCTTTGGGATCGTAAACCGTGAACCGTGAACCGTGAACCGTGAACCGTCAACCGTGAACAGAAAGCACGTCACTATTAACTTATTTTTTACAATTCAAAGTTTACCACTTCACGTTCTACGGTCTACGTTCACGGTCTACGTTCACGGTTTACGGTTTACGGTTCACGGTTCACGACTTCCGGTTTACCGCTTCGTTCAGTAACTCCACTAATTCTTCTCGCGTGAGCGCTATCTTACCTGAGCCATTCGCCGAAGTGTATGCCGGGCGCGCCGGCCGGTCGCCGGTGGCGCACGCGATGCCCGTATCATGCAGATACCCGCAAGCCTGGCAGCGCGCGCCTTCTCCCAAATATCCCGCCGCTTCGCGCACGTTAATCAGTTTCTCAATTGCCGCCGCCGGCAAATTCTTTGAGCCCCCCAGCACGCGCGAAAGAATTGCAATCTTCGCCGTGTGCTCCAGAGTTTCCAGACGGTCAAACGCTTGCCAGAGATCAGAGCCATACGCGACCGCGCCATGATTCGCCATCAGCAAAGCGTTGTGATGTTTCAGCAGCGGCCGCATGGCCCTGCTAAGTTCGTCTGTAGAAGGCGTGCCGTATTCAGCGAGCGGCACACAACCCAGTGTCAGAATCACTTCCGAAAGAATCGGTTGATCGATTGCCAGTCCCGCGACAGCAAACGCCGTCCCATTTGGCGGATGAGCGTGGCAGACAGCCCTGACATCCGGACGATCGCGGTAGATCAGTAAATGCATTTCCAACTCACTGGATGCTCGCCGATCATCGAGCGCTTTGCCTTCCAGATCTGTAATTGCCAGGCTGTCCTCGGTCATCCGGCCCTTGCACGTCATTGTCGGCGTCGCGACCACACGGCCATCGTTGAGTCGCGCGCTGATGTTCCCGTCGGAAGAAACGACGTAACTGCGCTCGTACATCAACTGGCCGATGCGCACTATGTCGCGCCGGGCGGTTTGTTCGTCCATTGACGTCATAAGTAAGAACCGTCTGCGTAGCGGGCGGGCCCCAGGGATCGAGGAATGCGGATTTCGGATTGCAGATTAAAAGACGACCGTATCTGCTTTCTGAATCCGCACTCCCCAATCCGCAATCCGCAATCGTCAGGCCCGCCCGCTACCGCAGGCGGTTCTGACCTACAGCTCGCGTTGCTTCACAGCTTCTGCCTTATCCTGGCGCCGATTCCTCTGTTCGGCATTTGTCACGCGGCCGGCTCGAGGCTGCGCTAAATAATATGACAGTGATTCCAACGACGTCGTGAGATCGACTGTCTTCACTCTTACGTCCAAGCGCGAATCCAAAGGCACCGGCGCAAAGTTCAGGACCGCTTTCACGCCTGCCGCCATGATTTGGTTCAGAACTTTCTGGGCGGCCCGGGCCGGCACAGCAATCACGGCTATATCGATTGCCGCTTCAGTGACAACCCGCGCGATGTTCTTCACATCATGGACTTTGATGGCTCCGTGGCCAATTGACTGTCCAATTTTTGCCTTATCGTTATCGAAAATGGCGGCCACAGTGAAGTTCGATCGCGCGAACCCATTGTAGTTTGCCAGCGCAGTTCCCAGCCGCCCGGCGCCGACGATACCAACGCGACGCGGCTTGTCCAGACCCAGGATGTTCGTCAGGTGCCGCCGCAGATCTTCAACGAAGTAACCGACTCCGCGCACGCCAAACTCGCCAAAGTAACCGAGGTCCTTCCTGATCTGGGCCGAATTCAGGTTGAACTGTTCGGCGAGCGCTTTCGACGAAACAGTTTTGATGCCGGCCGCTGCCAGCAAATTCAGGCAGCGCAAGTAAACGCTCAGCCGGCTGGTCGTGAGCTCCGAAATCTTTTCCGACTTCATTTCTGTTTATCCGACGCCAAGTATAGCGCCAATGGTCAATCAGCGGAAATGTGGCTCAATTCAAGAGAATAGGTCATTCTGAGTTGCTGCCGGGCAATTAGGCTCCCAGTTTACCCGTTCTCATTTTATCGAGTTTCCACTTCATTCTAGCAATAGCTCGTCGTAGGTACGTAACTGATCCAGCTCCACATTGGAGTATGAGATTCGAATCCTTTACGCCGAAGGCGTTTGAATAACTCAGCCCAGGGTAGCACCCTGGGTGGAAAGCGGGACCAAGATGACTACCCTGAAAGGGTTGAATACGATTAGCGATGCGCGTGATGTTTGACCCCTTCGGGGTGACGAGTCATCATACTGGACACGTACCCAGGGTGTTTACCCTGAACTGAGTTATGCAAGGCATCCTCGCGTCTGGCAACGACCCCGCCAACCTCGTATAATCAAACCACTCCCCGCGGTAATCATCCATGCACCAACGAAGCCGGTTTGGATCCAGTCACGCTCTGTTCTTTTGCGGCGCGCTGATCGTCAGCTTTGGCGTGTTGGCACACGGCCAGGGCCAAGTCACGTATCCCACCGAAAGGCCGCGGCGCGCTCTGCCCCCTGATACACAGCCCGAAGAAGTAATTCGTATTGACACCAATCTTGTTTCAGTCGATGTCACCGCGCTGGATAGCGCCGGCCGGCCGGTGCGAACTCTGCGCAAAGAGGATTTCAAAGTCTTCGAGGACGGCGTCGAGCGCCCTATCGCCCTGTTCGATCTTGAGCGGCGTGAAGAATCAACGCGACCGGTGGCCGTGGCTTTTCTCCTCGATTTGTCGGGCAGCATGTCTACCGATGAAATGATTCGCGTGCAGGAGGCGATGCGCGAATTCTCGCGCCGCCTGGCGAATCAACCATCCGCTTTCGCCGTAATGACGTTCGGCATGCGGGTCAAGCTCCTCCAATCGTTCACTACGGATCGGCAAAAACTGGATCGTGCCTTCGATCGCCTGGCGCGCGAGCCCAATGGACTTTCAACGCATACGTATGACGCAGTCGATGATGCGATTCGTTTAATTGAGCGAAAGGCGCCGCTGACGCTGGAACATCAAACGATGAAGCGCGCGGTGGTGGTAATCACAGATGGTTTCCCCGTCGGCGATACCGTTTCGGCGGAGACCGTGATTGAAAGGGCCAATGCCGCCAACGTCAGCATTTACGTTGTGACCCTGCCTTCGTATGCGCGGCTGCTGACCAGCGCCAACACAACGCCGTTGCCGACACCCCTCGACATCAGCGGGCTGGTGGAAAAGACAGGCGGCATCAACGTCTATGCGGACACGCGCGACTTAGGGCCATTGTTTCGTTCGTTGGCCGCAGAAGTTACATCGGCCTATGTGATTGGGTTTTACCCGCCCGAAGAAAATCGAGCAGATGGGAAGTTTCACTCCCTCCGCGTGGAAGCGCCCGGTGGCCTAACCGTACGACAGAGCCGGCCCGGCTACAAAGCGGCGCGGAAGCAATAAACCAAAGACGAAGCTGGAGAAGTTAACTGGACCTTACCCCCGATTCACGGTCCGGTTACATGTCGTCCTCATCCTCATCGTCGTCCAAATCTTCTTCTTCCACGATATCGAGCTCAACCGGGTCGAGTCCTACCACCTCAAGGTCGGTTCCACAGTCGTCGCACGACACAATATCGTTCTTTTCCGCGTCCGTATCCACGTGGACGTCGGCATCACATTCAGGGCACGTTCCGGTCGGCACTTCCTCTACCTCCAGCGCAAGTTTGTTTTGGTGACACTACACGGTCCGTTTGAGGACCACAAATCTCATTCGCATTAACTAATCGGAGCGAACAATCTAACCGCGCGCGCGCAAATTTGCAACCCTCTTCTTCAGCTGTTTTTCCGATGCAGCGAGGATGAAATCGGGCTGTGGTTAGCCACAGTTCTACTTACGTACTGTTCGCAAAACAGCACAGAGGGCTACATGCCACACCGCTGGTCTCGTCCGCGTCGCGCACTTTCCTCTTACTCACAATACTGTGCACGATGGAAAGGCAAGCAATCAAAACGAGAGGCATAAGGAAGCCGTTGGCTATTGTCGCGGGCTGGTTTGCGCTGTACTTGTTGTTGTTTCTGCCGGTTTTGTTTTACCACCGGGTGTCCCTGTCGTCCTCGCAGGCAGCGGCTGCCAAAAACTCACCCCACCCTGCTAACGAGAAACACGCGGCGGCTACAAAAGGCGAGACGGTCTTCTGGTCCGACAACGACAACGATGGGATTCCCGATGGCGCGGAAATGAAATCGTTTCAGGACCGCGAGAACTTTCGCCGCTGGTTCACCAGCATCGCTGAACTGCAGTTTTACCGCACCAGTGACGCCTGGAATCCGGAACAACGCGATTGCGCCGGGCTCGTACGCTTTGCCTGGCGCGAAGCACTGCGCCCGCACAACGCTGCCTGGTTCCGCCGGATGGGTCCCGAATACGAGCCGGTAGCAAACGATGTCGCCTCGTTCAAACTTGAGCAAAACCCGCTCGCTGAGAAGCTGTTTCGCACTGACTTCGGCTCATTCAATCGCAGCGACCTTGCCAATGGAACGTTCGCGGAGTTTGCCGATGCGCGTTCGCTGAAATCCTTTAACACCACCTTCGTGGGGCGTGATCGCAGCCAGGCTGAACCGGGCGACCTCGTCTTCTTCTACCAGCCGTGGGTCCAGAAGCAGCCGTATCACGTGATGATCTTCCTCGGGGCAGCGCAATTCTCGGAGGAACGGTCTCGCGATTGGGTGGTCTATCACACCGGACAGTCGCGCACGGACAGCGGCACGGTGAAGAAAGTTCAGCTCTCAGTTCTGGATCAGCATCCCGATCCGCGCTGGCGGCCCGTCGCCGGCAATCACAATTTCCTGGGCTTTTACCGTTTGAAGATTCTTGACTGACACCTGATTGACAGTGGAGGCAACTGTGTCCATAGCCAGAAAGCTTGCGCTTCGGGTCCTGCCTACGGCGGCGACCTATTCGATAGTTATCGTACTTGTCTTCGGATTCAGCCTGATGCGCTCTCGCGCTTCGCGGAACCCGGTCAACGCGCCGGAGCAACTCCCGGCGAGTCTTACCGGACGGCCGTTCTTTTCCTTATCAACTCACCGGACTTTTGCACCCGGCGAGCGCGCTCGCCTGTGGGCGAATTATCAAGCGGTTGATTACCTCGACTTTCGCGTCTATCGCGTCAAGGACCCTTCGAAGTTTTTCAAACAGCTGGACGATCCCCACCAGATGGGCGACGCGGACAAGGCTGAGGTGGCGGGCAATTATGCTCGCACGCTTTCCACCCTGGAGCGCATGCGCACATTGAAGGACACGGTCGTTTCCACCGTCCGGACTTACGTCCGCAAACAGATCAAGCGCGAATACCGCTACGCATTCAATCAGGCTTTCCGCCGGCAGGAGGAACCTCAGCGGACCCCCTTGAACGTCGCCGATTACGCTCGCGTGCCCCTGCTGAATCCGCAGCAATTGGTCAGCTCGTGGCGCGAACCGCTGCCGCAACTCACCGATCAATATGACCGGCGGCAGGTATCGCTCGGCCGCCGCGAACCAGGTGTCTATGTAATTGAAGCCGTAAACGGCACGCTGCGAGCATACTCAGTTGCGATCGTTACCAACCTGGCGATGGTGGAAAAAACTAACCGCGACGGCGAACTAATGGTCTACGTGGTCGACCGCAAATCAGGCGCGCCGCAGCCGGACGTGAAGCTGGAAGTAATGAGCGGCGATCGACGCCTGACTCGCGGCGCCACCGACCAGAGCGGCATCTTCAAAACAAAGATCGAACCGGTGAAGTCAACGGTCGCAACTGAGGACGAAGACCCGGAAGAAACCACCAACCCGAGTTATATGATCATGGCTCGCTCCGGTGAAAATTTTGCCATCTCGGATCTCGATTCGTTCTATTTCTCAGACGTTGATTACGAGTACGACTCGCGTATCACCGGCTACCTCTATACCGACCGCCCTGTTTACCGGCCCGCCCAGCATGTTTACTTCAAAGGAATTCTGCGCCGTTGGACCGCGTCCGGCTATGCAATGGTTGAAGGGAAAGTGGCTAACGTCACCATCGAGGATCCAAACAACGGCAAAGTTTTTGAGCGTGATTTGCCGTTAACCGCCCGCGGCACTTTCAGCGGCGATCTCAACCTGCCTGAGGAAACGCCCCTTGGCAGTTACCACATTCTCGCGAGCGTAGGAAAGGTAAAGACGAGTGGCTACTTTCAAGTTCAGGAATATAAAAAGCCTGAATTCAAAGTGAAGGTTAATGGGCCCAACAAGTTTGCCGCCGTCGGCGAGAAAGTGCAGTTCACGATCGATGCCCGTTACTTCTTCGGCGCACCCGTTACCAACGCCCATGTGCATTACTACATCAGCCGCTCGCGCTATTACCACTGGTGGTGGGGCGAGAGCGACGCGGACGATGAATCGAGCGATGAAACTGAAAGTGCCGACGACGAAGATGACTTTGTGGATTCGTCATACTCGGGCGGCGATGTGGCAAAAGAGGCTGAGGGCGAGCTGGATTCTAATGGCCGCATGACCGTGGAGTTTGAAGTTCCGAAACCTGATGAGAAGGACCAATGGGACTACAGCTACAGCCTCAGTGCTGAAGTGACAGATGCTTCGCGGCGCGAGATGCACGCCAGCGCAAGTTTCATCGGCACGCGCGGCAAGACCATCGCGGACGCCCGGCCGGAACGTTACCTCTATTACCAGGGCGACAACGCGAAGATTCGCGTCCGCACTTCTGATTACGAAGGCCATCCGGTTTCTCAGCCTGTGACGTTAAAGTTCTTCGAACAGAAATGGGAGCGAACAGAAAAAGAGGAAGAATACAACGGCTATAAGTACAAGACCTATGAATACATTTCGCACCAGCGGGAACTGGCTACGACATCGGTAACGACGGATGGCCAGGGAAACGCAGTCTACGATTTCCTGGTTCCCTCCCCCGGCTGCATTTTCATCAAGACCGTAATTCATGAAGACGGCCGGGAAATCGTCAACCTCGGTGGCTCGTTCTGGGCGCCGGATCGCGAAGGAACGTGGTCGGATTTCGATTACCGTTATGGCGAAGAAAACGGCATCAAGCTTGTACCCGATAAGAAGTCTTATCAACCGGGCGACACAGCGCACGTGCTGGCGATGCTGCCGCAGGAGAATGTACACCTGCTGGTAACAACGGAACTGTCGCGCGTGATGACGTCGCGACAGATTGATGCGCCTGGCCGCAGTATCGTGATCGATGTGCCAATCGATGCTAACTGCGAACCGAACATCTATCTCGGCGTCGCCTTTGTTCACAACGATGACATGTATAGCGAAAGCAAACTCATCTCCGTCCCTGCTCGCGACCGCATGCTAAAGCTAGACATCATTGCGGACAAACCTGAATACAAGCCGCGCGATACAGCGTCGTACACAATCGTCGCGCGGAACGCCGATGGCTCGCCGGCTGCCGGGACGGAAGTAAGCCTGGGAGTTGTTGACGAAGCCATTTACAGCATCGAGCCCGAATCCGCCGGCAATATCAAGAGTGAATTCTACGGGCGGCGGTACAACCAGGTGGAAACTGTCTTCGCGATTCGATACTCCTTCACCGGGTATTCAGGTGACCAGCCAATGCAACTGGCTGCCAACAAACCCGCATACCAACTCGCCGACTTTAAGAACGACAGTCCGCTCGCAGAGCCAACCATCCGGCGCGAATTCAAGGACACCGCCTTCTGGCAACCGGAAGTGATCACCGGCGCTGACGGCAAGGCCAGGGTTAAGGTGAAACTGCCCGACAACCTGACGACCTGGCGCGCCACGGCGCGCGGGATCACGGCGGACAGTCATGTCGGTTCCACGGTGCAACGCGTTATCGCGCGCAAGGACGTAATCATGCGGCTGGAGATGCCCCGCTTTCTGACGCAGGGCGATAACGTCACCATCTCCGGCGTCGTGCATAACTTCCTGAAAGGCAGTAAGGCTACGGTCATTTCTTTGGAGTTGAGCGGCGCCCAATTACTTAGCCCGGCGAGCGAGACAGTGACCTTGCCGCCAAATGGAGAGCACCGCGTGGATTGGCGCGTCAGCGCGCAACAAGTGGGCCAGCTCCGCCTTTTGGCTAAAGCCCTGACGGACACTGAATCCGACGCGGTCGAAATGACGATGGACATCGTGCCGCATGGTTTGAAGCAAACCGCAGGCGCTGTAACGACCGTTACACAAAACGACGGTGAGCAGACACTGTCATTGGATCTGCCGGCTAATCCCGACGCGCAGGCGCGTTCGTTACGGATTGAAGCCGCGCCGTCCATCGCCGGCACGCTCTTCGGCGCGCTGGATTATCTAACCAGTTTTCCGTACGGCTGCACGGAACAGACAATGTCCAGCTTTCTGCCGAACGTCATCGTGTCGCAAACGCTCAGGGACATTCAGGGAACAAAGATCCGGGCGACAAACGATCTGCCCAAGAAAGTACAACGTGGGTTGGATCGACTCTACAGCTATCAGCATGACGATGGTGGCTGGGGTTGGTGGAAAGACGACAAGACCGATCCATTCATGACCGCGTATGTAGTCGACGGCTTAAACCTGGCGCGCGGCGCGGGGTTTCATGTTGACGAGGGCCGATTGAACCATGGACGCGAAAAGCTGATCGCCATTATCGCAGCCAATAAGGGAGACGATGGGAATCCTATCGATCCGGAAACTCGCGCTTATCTGATTTATTCACTTGCCACCAGCGGCCGCGACGGAGCGACGCATTTGGAACAGCTCTACGCGACGCATGCAACACTGCAGCCTTATGGCCGCGCGCTGTTGGCCCTGGCGCTGAAGCAACGTGGCGACGCGCGAGCTAATGAAATAGGGGCGGAGATTGAAGGCAGCGCGCGTATCAACGACTTCGACGCACATTGGGAAACTCACCGGATTAATCACTACGGCCGCCCGTTAGTGTTGGACGTTGAAACGACCGCGTTGTCGCTGAAAGCGCTGGCTCGAATTAATCCGCAGAGTCCGCTGCTTGCGAAGACGGCCCGGTGGTTGGTCAACAACAGACGGAACGGCTACTACTGGCTGTCCACCAAAGAAACTGCCTTCGCGCTATTTGGACTCAGTGATTATTTGAAGGTGAGCCGCGAGCTCGATCCGAACTACACCTTCGAAGTCTATCTGAACGGACAGCAAGTCCTGTTGCAGCATGTCGGGCAGACCGAAGTGGCAAGCGCAAAGAGTTTCGTAGTTACGCGCAAAGCCGGTGACGTAACGGACAAGAATTCCATTCGCATTGTGAAGCACGGCCGGGGCGCTCTCTATGTTTCGACGGCGCTCGAGTACTTCACCGCCGATGAAGAAGTGGCGGCTTCAGCCTCGCCGGACTTGAAACTGACACGCGAATATCTTCGCTTGCGGGTCACTGAAGACGACAAAGGCAAGAAAGCCTGGGCCATCGAACCGCTCAGCGGAGAGTTGCGTTCCGGCGACTTGATCGTGTCACGGCTGAATATTGAGGGTGGCCGCTCGCAATACATGATGATTGAAGATCCGATCCCAGCCGGCTGTGAACAAGTTTCCCGTCTGGATGGACTCGGTCTTGGTCCGGCGGATCGCAATTGGACCGATTGGTACAGCTCGCGCGAATTCCGCGACAATCGGACGGTGTTCTTCCTCGATTACTTTGACGGGAAGGCGACGTTCCAGTACGCCCTGCGCGTAGAAGTGCCGGGAGAGTTTCGCGTCGCGCCTGCCCGTGTCGAATTAATGTACGAGCCGTCGGTGCAAGCGAACACGAGCAACGGCCGGCTCACGCTCCTGGACAAGAAGTAATTTGGAGGGCGTCCCTCTGTGGTCGCCCCACGTTCGCGGGCCGCCCAATAAGGCACCCGCAACAATTAGAGGCAACATGTTCAACTCAACCATTCGCAGAATCTTCGTGACGGCAGCGAGCCTGCTGAAACAACGAAGAATACTTGGCGCCTTCGCGTTGCTGTATGCACTGCTATTGGGCGCAGTCTATGGCCTGGTCTTCACGCCCGAAGCGACCGTGGGTCAGGTGCTGGTGACCCTGGCATTAATATTGGCAACGCCTTTCCTGTTCTTTCTTTTGCAGGCGGCGATTCTCGATAACGCACGCCACGGCAAATTAGATCCGCGTCGCGTAATACGTTCGGGATTCAAACTGTTCGCCGTGACACTGCCGGTGATATTGGTAGCGGCCGGTGCGTTTCTGCTGCTAAACCAATGGCAGTCACACTATCCGGCGCCCATTCCCCCGCCATGGCTGAGGGCAGAGGGCCTCGCTCCGGAGCCGCTGCGGCAAGACATCCACTGGCCGACGCTGATGTTTTCAACGCTGCGATGGATTGTGTTCGGCGTGCTGGTTCCGCTCTTTATCATCCATTTGTGGATCGCAACCACAAATCCTAGGCGCGAAACCAGAGTTCGGAAGAGCTTCTCCTTCATCAAGCGAATACGCCAGATTTTCGTTCGCGCTTTCGCGCCGGCATCGGTGTTCACCTACACAATCGGGATGCTGGTAGTCGTGGTGGTTCCCTACGCGTTACTGTTTGTGCACATTCCAATTAATGGAGCGCGGACCGACTTCGCCGTGTTCATCGTCCGGCTCATTTTCGTTTTCATGGTCACTCTTTTTGGCTGGTTGATAACGATTACGAGCCTGGCCCTCGATAGTTTTGACCTCCAGGACCAACTCGAGGACGAGCGGGACGCCCTCACGAGTCTCGAGGAACACAGCTCCGATTCTGTTTCTAACTATTTCGCTCATGCAGCAAGGGTCCGCCAAAGGCTATGACGTCAACTACACTTCGGCTCGAACGATCCAGCCAGGTTCACCTTCTGCTGCTCCTGTGCGTGACCTTGTCGCTTTCAGTTTTGGCTTTGTCGCGGCGCGGGACTTCCCCGCTTGATTTCGGCGCCGCCGAAGCTGCTCCGATTTCCGCCGATCAGATCGACGCGGCGCTGCAAACAACCGCCACCGCAGCTCTCGGCAACGCGGAGGGAACCATCATCGTGATGGATCCTCAGACGGGTCGCGTTCGGGCTTTGGTCAATCCTGAGCTCGCTTTTGGTCACGCGTTCGCACCCGGCTCAACGATCAAGCCGTTTACTGCCCTGGCCGCGATGCAAGCCGGATTGATCGACGATCACTCCCGGGTGCTTTGCCGGCAGCACTATGCGCACGAGGACTTCGCCACGGTCTGTTCGCATCCCACAGACTTGCCGGCGTTCGATCCGGAGCAAGCACTCGCTTACTCATGCAATTACTACTTCGGCAAGTTGGGTGAGCGATTGAGCGAAGACTCCTTTCGCCGCACGCTTGCCTCGTTCGGATTTGGCCGAAAGGTTGGACCGGAAATCCCCGGCGCGTCGTCCGGGAAACTAGCCGGGAGCAGATGGAGCTCAGAAGCTGCGCTCGGCGAAGGACCATACACGCAGGTAACGCCCGCCCAATTGATCGAAGCCTATTCCGCCATCGCAAATGGCGGGAACTTGTGGAAACTGCAGACGGAGAGGACGGAAAACTTCAAACCGCAGCTAGCCGCAACCGTGGAAATCGATCCGGCACAACGCGCAATAATTCTGGCGGGAATGCGCGGCGCAGTTCGCTTTGGCACCGCACAGAAGTCAGGGCTCGATTCACTACCTATGAATGTTATTGGCAAGACGGGAACTTCAACGCCACTCAAAGGTTTTCGCACACAAGGTTGGTTCGTCGGTTTCGCGGGTGGAACTAGCGAGGCGTTCGCCGCGGATGACGTCAATCTGGCTGTGCTGGTTTTCATGAAACGATCTCATGGCGCAGACGCTGCTGCCGTGTCGCGACCGCTTTTTGAAGAATTCGCCCGATTGCAGGGAAGTAAAAACGCCGCAGCGAATACAGCAAAACCTCGCCGAACCGCCGCGGCCAACTCGACGACAACGCCAACCGTGCGGGTCCACCTGGTGCGCGAAAACACCACGGTGGAAATGCCCTTTGAGAATTACGTCCTCGGCGTCGTCGCGACCGAAGGCAGCACTGAAGACGAGCCTGAAGCGCTCAAGGCGCTGGCCGTGGCGGCGCGGACCTATGCCTTAAAGAATTCGGGACGACACCAGCGAGAAGGGTTCGACTTCTGCACCACCACTCACTGTCAGCGCTTTCAACTCACGCCGGAAAATGAGCCTCCCGACAAACGAATCGTGGACGCCGTCAGATCGACGTCTGGTGAAATAATTACTGACGCACAGGGCCAGGTGGCCGAATCTTTCTTTGGGGCTTCTTGTGGCGGCGCGACGGCGAACATGAGCACCTTGTGGGGCGGCGCGGCTCCCGCGTACTTGCGCGGGGTCCATGACGATTATTGTACGACCATGCCGCATCACACATGGACCGACGTTATTTCCCGTTCGCAACTCCTGACAGCGATCAAGTCTGATCCGCGCACCGATGTAGGTGGACGGCTGGACGACGTTATTGTCAGCCGGCGCGACGCGTCGGATCGCGCTGAACAAATCACGCTGACGGGTGATAAGCGAAAAGTGGTTCGTGGCTGGGATTTCAAAATCATTGTCGGCCGGGCGCTAGGGTGGAACAAGTTAAAGAGTTCCCGATTCACCGTGCAGCGAATAGGCAACGACTATCTTTTTCGCGGCAGCGGCTTTGGGCACGGGCTGGGTCTTTGTCAGGAAGGCGCGCATGTCATGGCCCAGCGAGGAACGAACTACCGTCAGATTCTGGCGAAATATTTTCCGGGGACGAGTGTTCGGCGGGGGGAAGCAAACGTAAAGGGCGCTGAGGATGTCGCAGACGATCGCAAAGGTTTTCCTTTGCGCCCTTTGCGAGACCCGCTGCGTCCTTTGCTTTTGAATATGCCTGTCCCCGCAACTACCTGGCATGCTGATCTGCTACCAAACCGATCCGTTAAGCCACGCCAGGCGCATGGTTCCGCTCGACTGGGGCTCGCGAGCGAACACTTCCGTGTCACCTATTCCGCCGCCACGAATCGAAAGGATGTCGAACTGGCTTTGAGTATCCTCGACAGCGCACACGCAAATATCAGCCGGCGCGCCGGCCCGTTGAAGGGTTTGCCCACACTCACTGTAAACATCAACGACACCACTGGCGATTTCACAGGCCGCACGGGCCAGCCCTGGTGGGCCGCCGCCGCCACACGGGGCGGTCACATCGAATTGCAGCCACTTGCCGTGCTGAAACAGCGCGGCGTGCTGGCTACTACTCTCCGCCACGAAATCGCGCATGCTTTCATCCACGCTGCCAGTCACAACCGCGCGCCGCGCTGGCTGTCGGAAGGGTTCGCTTTGCATCTGGCCGGGGAAGGAAAAATGATTTCGCGGTTTGCAGGCAAAGAGAAGCTAACGATCGCAGAACTGGAAGATCGCCTGGCTCGCACGGTATCCGCGGAAGAGATGCGAGCCCTCTACGCTGCCGCGTTTCGAAGGGTGCAGGCAATCATACAAGCAGAAGGGGAGAATAAAGTGTGGCGCCAGTTGGCAAGTTATTAAGCTGGGCGGGGAGAGCGAGGGGAAAAAGCGGGGGCAAGCCCGCCTTTCTGACTGAGAGTATTCCTGGTTGAAGTGTTGAAGTGCGACTCTGAAGGTTGAGTGTGCAACGCAACACTACTACCTTTCACTCAACGCGTAAGCCAGCATCCGGTTGTCCTGCGAAACGTAAAGCAGGTCGGCTGCCTCATCGCTCACGAATCGCGAATCCGGTGTTCCCATGCGGATGGTGCGTTCAGTGATGCCGGAATTGATGTTCACCCCGGCCAGGCCGTTTCCGCGATTGAGTTCGGTATAGAAATACATCCATTGACCACGCAGAGCCGCCAGCCGGCGCCGCCGCCAGAGATAACGGGACAGGCGTTCGAGTTGATGCGCCGGATCCAAACGATCCATCAACCGCTCCTCAACATCGATTGAAGGTCGCGGCAGTGAATTGATCGATGGCCGCGGCAACGAATCGAGTGTGGGCAACTGCGGCGAGCCACCCCGCCCGATGTTGGAAATTTGCCGCGCGCGCGCCAGCATGCCGTAGGAAGAGATGCGATCGCGCACGTACTCCTTACCGTAATCGGTGGCCATGCTGGTAAGACTGGGAAGCGCTTCGCGCACCGCCAGTCCCGACCAGCGCACGCTGGTAACTGCATTAATCAACTGGATACCGCGAAAGGCTGTAGTGGCTGTCCCGCCATACCGAAAATAAAGCGACGCTGCTCGCGCCGCGATGGCGGCGACGGTTCGTAAGAATCCGCGACCCGGCGGATTGTGGTGCGCGCGCCAGATTTCCCGTCCATCGGAAAGGCTGAAGGCCGCCACTTCATTCGTGCCGCCAACGACCGCTTCGCCCCGTTCATTCAGCAACACAAACGCCGCATTCTTCACCTGATGGGAAGTTTTCGCGCGGCGTTTTCCATTCGCCGCGTCCAGAACAATCAGATCATCGCGATCGGCCACTACGATAGTGTTGGCGTCCGGCAGAGCGATGTTCGTGATGCCTTTGTCTGCGCCTTTGTAGCGCCAGAGGACTTTCCCCTTCTCCAAGTCGATCGCGCTGACACCATAAGGACCGCGCTCCACGGTCTCGCCATCTTTCAGCCGCGCAAACTGGCCACCAGTGCGGACGTATAGCACGTCGCGGGTCAAAATCATTTCGGGAACTGAGCCAAGGTCGTTCGCTTCCCACACGGTATCGCCATCGCTGCGAGAGATAGCGCGCACATGACCGCGACCGGAAACGTAAAGATTCCGTTCGTCGGCTACCGGATCAGCTTCGGTGAGGGCCAAACCTTCTTCATTAACGCGGAATTTTTCGCGCTGGCGGGTTTTGCCGTTGGCCGCGTCGAGCGAAGTGACACCCTCGTAAAAGAGATACAGACGATCATTCAAGAACACCGGCGCGCGGTAATTGTCGAGCGTGTAGGGAACATCCTCGCCTTCTTTCCAGCGCGCAGGCATCATTTCCACATCGCCGTCCAACTCGTACTTCCAGAGCTCCCGGCCGGCATTTAGATCGAAAACATGGACCACCGGCTTGCGCTTAAATCCGGCCTTTGGTTTGTCGCGCGCGTCGCGCACAAACACTAACGCCAGCCGGTTCGCATTTTGATCGAGGGCCATCTGCATGACGGCGCCGCGAACTTTATCGCTGCGCCAGAGCGTGTCGCCGGTCATCAGGTCCGCCGCCTCGACTCGTGTCTTGTTCCCTGATTCCAGGTTCATCAGCAGGATGTCCGTACCCGGCACCGCCGCGACATCCGTTTCATCCAACTTCACATTCTTTCGCCGCCAGAGGATGTCGCCAGTCTCTCCATCAACGGCGTAAAGGGACTTCTCCGTGCCCACCACGAGCACGCCGAGTTCGGTCGCTTGATAGAAGCTGATGCGACCATCAAGCCGGGCGGCCCAGCGTTGCGCGGCGAGACCTTCGCCGGCACACAAGCAGAGCAGCAGCAGAATGAACAAGAGACGAAGCGTTTGTTGTTGGTTGGCCATAATTCAATGCGAAGGGAGAGGTGAGCATGATAAGCGAAAGCACGAAAGCGCCAAAGGCGCGAAATGCAAGAGCCTGGGCCTAGTTCAATCGCTATTTAAGAGACATAAGCACCAACCTACAAGTGTCTTCTATCGTCGCGACGAAACAAATAAAATCTCGTGGTCAAAGAGGAACGAGAGAAGCTCGGCTATCTGATCAGTTGGGATTTGATCGGATAGCATTTCGGTCTCGATGAAGGCTGCGCCAAGGCTGTAATGTCCGCCCGGTAATAGTGACAAGTCGGTTCGAAACCGAGTTTGGCCAATACGGAACCGAATATCTTGCATGATGAGATCGTCGCCAGACGCTAGCCGGACATCCGTGCCATAGACTCGAGCGGTAATCTTGTAATGCTGCGCCACGCAACCCACGATGTCATGAAAGTCCAGCCGCATTTTGACGCCGCGAACGCCGTCCTTCGAACGAATCGCCCGAATCGATCGTTCAATAATGGGAAGGGCAATATCAGCCAAACCGGGATCCACCTTTATTTGCAATGGTTCTTCTTCCATGTCTCTACGTGCTTGGAAAGTTATCCCATGGAGATTGATCGCTCCAGCGGATAGCGCGTAGTCGAGACCCTCACGATCAAATAAAGTCTGTATCGTCTCCAGGGCTTTAGACGATGCGTGATCAAGGCCACTCCACGGCGAGAGGTTGACAGTTAGCTCCTCAATAAAACTCCATTGTCTGCCGAAAACTTGCACGGCCCGATTTGAAGTTTCGCCACAAACGCTACGAAACTCGTCAGCTGTGAACACTTCTGTGTGTGCATGTTTGAAAACCTCATTGGCGAGGGCAAGGATGTTGTTAAGACCTGCTTCGGATTTGATGTTGAATCCCTGCAAGAGACTAAGAGGAGGGAAGAGATCTCCGAGGTCGATACCCAGAAATCCAACTGGAACCACCCGGATACGTTTGGAATATGCGAATCCGGATTCGAAGTAAAGCCAATTTGACAGCATCGAATCCGGAGAAACGAAAACTATCATTACCAGGGCACTGTCAAGCGCCTTTTCTATTTGATGTACCCAGTTCCGGCCCAGCGGAATGCTTTGACCATCACTTGAAAGGAATACGTCAATGCTACCGCCCGTCTTCTGGACAAATAATTCTTTCAAGCGCGCGAGTTGCTTCTGATCTTGGGAGGAATGGCTAAAAAAGATTGTAGGCTTTGACATCTGTCCCTTTTTGCAAGCGTTAATCCGACCAGCGCATGAAGAAATCCTTAATATATCAAAACTCAATCCCCTGCTGAGCCCGAATCCCGATCTGAAATGGATGCTTGATTTCGGTCATCTCCGTAACTAAATCTGCGGCCTCGATCAGTTCCGCGGGAGCGTCGCGACCGGTGACGACGATGTGCAGCGCGGGTTGCGCGGCTCGAATTAGACGGAACTCTTCCAACACTTCTGCCACGGGCAGCATGTCGTAGCTGAGTACATAAACCAGCTCATCGAAAACCAGCAGATCGTAATCTCCGCTACGCATTTTCTCAACACACAACCCCCATGTGGTGCGCGCGGTGGCGCGATCCTGTTCCGGATTCTTTGTGTCCCAGGTGAAGCCGTCGCCCATCGTGTGCACTTCGATGCCAAGCTTCTCAGCCGAAACGTGTTCACCATAACGATCGTTGCGCGACTTCATGAACTGAATCATGCAGCAGTTCAGACCGCGGCCGGCGGCACGCATCATCAGACCCAGCGCGCAGGTAGTCTTCCCCTTACCGTTTCCGGTATGGACCATCAGCAGACCCCTGGTCTGTTCCTGATAATCCTGGCGACGCCATTTGTATTTCTTTTCCATGGTTAGAGGCTAGAGACTAGAGGCTAGAGGCTAGGAAAAGCAATACCGGGGCGAGAGGCGAGAGGCTAGAGGCTAGTAAACAAAAGGCGGGCAACGCCCGCCTCCAAACCTAGCCTCTAGTCTCTAGCCTCTAGCCTCTAGCCTCTAGCTTCTAGCCTCCACCAACGCATCTTCCGTAATATCTTTCAAACCATTCGCCCGTTCGACGGCGTTGCGCAGCAAGCTGACAATCTCCATCTCGACTTCTTCCCACTCGCCCTTCAGCGTGCAGCCCGCGGCGTTGCGATGCCCGCCGCCGCCAAACTTCTCCGCCACCTTGGCCACGTTAACGTCGCCTTTGGAGCGAAGACTGGTGCGATAGACGCCTGGCGCAGTCTCTTTCAAGAGGGCCACCGCCGCAACTTCGCCGACGGTCAGCGGATAATTTACAAAGCCGTCAGCATCTTCGTCGGACGCTCCGGCCCGTTCCTGCATGTCCAATGTCTGGCGCATCCATGCGACGTGGCCGCTACTATCGCGCCGCGCGGTGGAAAGCACTTCGCCGAACAATTGGATTTTGCTCCACGGGTAGCTGGCGAAAACTGCTTCCGCGGTCTTGGCCGGCTTCACTCCGGTGCGCACCAACTCTGAAGCGACCTTGAAAGTACGCTCAGTCGTGTTCGAGTAATGAAACGACCCGGTGTCGGTAATGAGCGCGGTATATACGCATTCGGCGATCTCGCGCGTAACGCGAACGCCGGTGGCCTTGCTCAGGTTGTAAATCATTTCGCCGACGGCGGAGGCGGTGGAATCGATCCAGTTGATCGAACCAAACAGGGCGGTGGTGGCGTGGTGATCGATGTTGACGACGAATTCCTTATCGAGATCGATCAAGCCGGGGCGCGAGATGTCAGAACACTCAATCACAAAGACCGCGTCATATGGCCGGTCAACGGCAGGCGTTACGCGCACACTGTCCGCGCCCGGCAGTTGCCGGTAGGCGCAGGGCACTGGATCGCGCATGATAACTTCCGCATCTTTGTCGAGGGCTCGCAGCAGCCAGTAGAGACCAAGTGAGGACCCAAGACTGTCACCGTCCGGGCGCGCGTGGGCGGTAATAGCAAACCGATTCTTCGATTCAATTAACTCAACAACCTGACTTAACATTTCAAACAGAGTGGAACAGAATTTCCCCTGCGCTTTATCAGAGGGTGAAGCTCTGCCACTTACTCTTCCTTTCATTCACTAGCCGGAGGAATCTCAAGCGTCTGCAAAACCTGGTCAACTCGATTTGCCTGCTCTTCAACCACATCGCGTACAAAATGAAGCTCAGGAGTATGCCTAAGACTCAGCGCAAAGCCAAGCTGCCGGCGCACATAAGGCGCGGCGTGCCGCAGGGCCTGCATCGCTGTCAAACTTTCCGACTCATCGCCGGCCACCGTTACATAAACGCTCGCGTCTCGCAAATCATCTGAGACGCGGACATCCGTCACCGTCACCATAGCGACCCGTGGATCTTCCAACTCATATCCGACAATCTGCGCGATCTCGTCGCGTAACGTATCGGCAACTCGTTCAGGCCGTCTCATAAATCAGTCGGCAGGAGCAGGCGGCAGGAGCAGGAACCGCAGCAGGAACCGGCAGTCGGCGTAGTATCATCACTAGATTACGAGTAGTGGCCTGCCATCTGCTCCTGCAGTCTGCCTCCTGCTCCTGCCGTCTGCCCCTGCCGTCTGCCTCCTGGCTCACAGCTCCGTCGCCGCGATCTTCTCGATCACGTACGCTTCGATCTGGTCTCCAACTTTTACATCGTTGAAGTTTTCCAGCCCGATGCCGCACTCGAAACCTTCGCGCACTTCAGCAGCGTCATCCTTAAATCGCCGCAGCGACGCAATTCCACCTTCCCACGAAACGACGCCGTCGCGAATCAAGCGGGCGCGCGCGTTGCGCCGGATCAAACCGTCGATCACCATACAACCGGCAATCACACCGGCCCGGGGAACACGGAAAATCTCGCGCACATCGGCTTTACCGAGAATCTTCTCCTTCTCAACAGCCTCCAGCATGCCGATCATGGCCGCGCGAATCTCTTCCTCGACCTTATAAATGATCGAATGCAGGCGCACATCCACGCTCTCTTGCTTGGCGAGCTCAGCGGCGCGCACTTCCGGCCGCACGTTGAACCCGATGATTACCACCGCGGCAGATGACGTGCCCGCCTGCGTGGCCGAAGCCAGCAGTACGTCGGACTCGGTAATAGCACCCACACCGGAGCGAATCACTTTCACCTTGACCACTTCGGTGGAAAGTTTCTGTAACGTGGATTTCAAAACCTCTACCGAACCCTGCACATCGGCCTTGATGATTACGAGCAGTTCTTTTACTTCGGTCTGACCGAGGGCTTCGATACCGCGCTTCGTGCTTTGCAGCAACGTATTCTGACGCGACAAAGCCTGGCGGTGCTGTGAAATCTGCTGGGCCCGCGTGATGTCGGCCACCACCTGAAAAGACTCGCCCGCCTGCGGTACGCCCTGCAGACCGAGGACTTCTACTGGTGTTGCGGGACCTGCTTCGCTCACCGCTTCCCCGCGATCGTTGAACATCGCGCGCACCTTACCGTAGACCTGGCCCATGATGAAGGGCTCATGCAACCGCAGCGTTCCCTGTTGGACCAGCACCGTTGCCACCGCGCCGCGTCCTCGATCGAGCTTTGCCTCCAGCACCACGCCGGACGCAAGCCGCGTCGGGCTGGCACGCAGATTCAGGATGTCTGAAGTCAGTAGAACTGTCTCCAGCAGGTTCTCGAGGTTCTGGCGTTTCTTTGCCGAAACCGGCACTACTTCGGTCTCGCCACCCCAATCGACCGGCTGTAAACCCTGCGTGGCCAATTCCTGCTTGACGCGATCCGGGTTAGCCGAAGGCATATCAATCTTATTGATCGCGACAATGATCGGAACGTTGGCCGCGCGCGAGTGTTCGATAGCTTCGATCGTCTGCGGCATCACGCCATCGTCGGCGGCGACGACCAACACAACGACGTCGGTGGCCTTGGCGCCGCGGGCACGCATCATGGTGAATGCTTCGTGACCCGGCGTGTCGAGGAAAACTACGCGGCGCGTTTCGCCCGGGTGATCCGGCACCGGGACCTGCACGCTATAGGCGCCGATGTGCTGCGTGATACCGCCCGCTTCTCCGCCCGCCACGTCGGTCGCCCGAATTGCATCCAGCAGCGAAGTCTTACCGTGATCAACGTGACCCATGACAGTGACTACCGGCGCGCGCGGCAACTCCACATCGTCGGCGTCGGTGGCAATCAAGTCTTCAAACTCTTCTTCCGCCACCATCTCTTCAAACGGCACAAACGACACGGCGTAACCAAAACGCTCGCCCAACTCCGCCGCCACGTCATCATTCAAAGCCTGATTGATGGTGGCAAAGACGCCGCGTTGCAGCAGGAGGGTCACGATTTCTTTCGGCTTAATCCCGAGTTTTTCCGCGAACTCTTTCACGGTCGAGCCTTCAACCAAACGCACTGACTTCAGCTCGCCGGGAACGCCGGGAGCCTCCATCCGGCCGGCAATTCGGTCTTCCAGGGACAGGGCTTTCGGTGGGGCAATGAAATCGCCGCCGCGATCAAACTTGCCGCCTCTTCCTTCGCCCGGCCGTTTTCCGCCCCGCGTCGGCGCGCGGCGCGAGCGTCGGCGGCCGGCATCCGGTGGCGGAATATAAGTAGTCTGCGGCGTCAGCGTTTCTCCCGGCGTCCCGGTCCGCTCGGTCCGCGCATAAACGCGCGGGGCGCGAGTTGCACCGGCTTCCCCGCGGTCCTGCCGTTCTCGTCGTTCACGTGGAGACGGACCAGCCGGCGCCGGCACAGCGACAGGCGCGGGTGCGCGTTCGCCATGACGAATACCCGCGTTCAACGCGGCGGCCGTCGGTCGCATTACTCTGATTTGTCGGCTTGGACCAGGAGCCGGCGCGGGAGGCGCGGCAGCGGCCGGCGTAGATTCTTCAATTGCTGCGATGGGCTCTTCTGCTTCAACTTCGTCAGGTTGTGCCGGCGCCTCCGCTTCCTCGGCAACCGCGGCCCCGGGTTGTTCGGCTCTCACTGCCGGCGCGAGTTTTCGGATCACACGGACGGCCGTTGGTTTTGCGGGCTCGGTGACGGGGGCTTCCGGGTCGGCTGCGGTGGGCGCAACTTCCAATGGTTGCGGCGCAACCTCGGCTTCTTCAGGTTCGTCCGCCGGTGCTTCTTCGACCACTGGCCGCGCGGCCTTTTTCACCACCCGCACAGCGCGCTTTACCGTCGCTTCTTTTTTCGGAAAGTACTTGTTGCGAATCTTGTCCGCCAGCTCTTTGCTGACAGAATTCGAAGGCACACTGACATCCACACCTTCGCGACGCACCTCTTCAATCAGGCGTTTAGTGTCGAGCTTGAGTTCCTTGGCTAGATCGTAAAGGCGAACCTTTAAGTGAGCGGTCATGCATTCCTTCGGCGACGCAGCAAACGGCGTCGAGCGCTTCAAAGTGGCCTAAGAGCTCTCGCTCTCCGCCCTTCTAGGAAGCGTGCATTTCAGGAGTGCAGCGCCAAGACAGGTTCTGGAGGCGAGCAGCGAGGCGCACGGGAGAATCCGCGCGCCCGCCACGGTTATTCGGCCGCATCTGAGGAAGCATCTTGCTTCTCTTCGGTAACACTCCCGTCCGCGGCGGCCTGTTCATCAACAGGCGGAGCGGGAGTAAAGGAGTTCTGCACTTCCGGAGCCGAAGCTTCCGAAGCAAAATCTGCCCGGGGCGAAAACGAACTCTCTTCTTCCTGCGGCGGGTCGCCTTCACCAACACGACCGGCGGCTTCGATATAGGCAGCGCCGGTGGATGTAACATCCGGTGCGGGCGTAATCGTGTCGGGACGAAGATCTTTACCCGGCTCCTGCAGGACTACCTGTCCGCGGGAGGTGGGATCCGCTTCAGTCAATGCGACGGGCGAAGCCGAGTCCTGCGCCACTGAGTCACCTTCGGCGCTGAAGGGAGTGCCCTGTTCAACCGCTTCGTCGTAACCGGCGGCCGTGTCTGCCGCCACCGATTCAGTTTCAGTTTCGGCTTCGATTGAATCTTCAACTGTCTCTTCGCCGGCAGCATCCAGCTCGCCGGTAGATTCATCGGCGGCAGGCTCCGTAGCTTCACCGGCTTGCAACCTTTGATCGCGCACGGCCAGGACCTGCTGCGCGGCCTCGATTATCACTTGCGCTTCGTCAAGACTCAGATCGAGGAACTCAACCAGATCATCGACCGAGGTTCCGGCCAACGCGTCGATATCGTTGATACCGTGCTCCGCCAGCGCGTCAGCCTGCGGCGCAGTAACACCCTCGATCACTGACAACGGCACGGGCTCGCCCGAAGCGATCATCATTCCCATTTGCTCGGCGATTTCCCGTTTAAGCTCTTCTTCGCTCCGAATGTCGATGTTCCAGCCGACCAGCTTGGTCGCCAGCCGAACGTTCTGCCCGCGTTTGCCAATCGCCAGACTGAGCTGATCTTCGTTTACGATCACTTCCATCTGCCGATTCTCGATATCGGTAATGCGGACCTGATTTACTTTCGCAGGTGACAGCGCGTTAGCCGCAAAAACTGACGGCTCGTCGGACCATTCGATGATGTCAATCTTTTCGCCGCGCAACTCGCGAATGATCGCCTGTACCCGCGAGCCCTTCATACCAACGCAGGCGCCAACCGGATCGACGTCACGCTCGTTAGAAGTGACCGCGATCTTGGCGCGCTCGCCCGGCTCACGGACAGCGGACTTGATCACTACCGTTTCGTCGTAAATCTCCGGCACTTCCATTTCGAACAAACGGCGCAGCAACTCGGGTGAAGTCCTCGAGACTTCCACCTGCGGGCCTTTTGATTCCTTCGAAACGTTGTTGATAACGACGCGAATGCGCTCGCCCTGGTTCCACTGCTCGCCGCGCGATTGTTGCGAACGCGGCAGGATCGCTTCCAGATTTCCCAGGTCGACGATGATGTTTCCCCGCTCAAAGCGTTTGACGAAACCGTTCACCAGATCGCCAATCTTGTCGACATACTGTTCGTAGACATTCGACCGGACTGCGTCGCGGACTTTCTGGAAAAGAATCTGCTTCGCTGTCTGCGCAGCAATTCGTCCCAGCTCTTCCATTGGCAGTGGCAGGAGCAGCGCGTCGCCGATTTCCACTTCGTCGCCCGCCATTTCGCGAGCTTCTTCGATCGACAACTCAATCGCGGGATCGGTAACTTCGTCCACTACAACTTTCGACGCGGAAAGCTCGATGCCCGTATCCGGGTTCCAATCGACCTGAATGTCTTCGCCGGACTTGAACTGCTTCTTGGCGGCCGCGCGGACGGCTTCCTTCATGGCGTCGATCACCAGATCGCGCTCAATGCCCTGTTCCTGGCAGAGCGCTTCGATGTTTTGCCCGATGGATGTGCTCATAGTTCTTTGTTCGTCCAGCTGAACCGCTTACTGGCGATCCACCAGCTCGCGCTCTTTTGCTTTCCGAAACTCCTCTTCCACGTCGACTTCCAGATTAGCCTTGACTACATCTGCAAACGGAAAACTGACTTTGCCACTGGTCTTATCGTCGAAAACGATTTTCTCCCCTTCGACTCCGACAATTCGCCCGCGAAAGTTGCGCTGTCCGGTGATTGGCTGCCGCAGTTTGAGCTTGGCCATGCTCCCGGCAAAACGCGCAAAATCGTCAACCTGATAGAGACCACGTTCCAGGCCCGGCGACGAGACTTCCAAGGTGTAAGCAGAGTGGATAAAATCTTCCACATCCAGGATCGTGCCGAGGTGTAAACTTACCGCCGCACAATCTTCATGAGTTACCCCGTCCGGTTTATCAATGAAGACGCGAACAATCGGCTTGCCTTCGGGTCCGGCCACTTCCGCGTGCACGAGCTCAAGTCCGTGGTCGAGCGCAACTCTCTGCGTTATCTCCCGAACTCGTTCTGCAATCGATCCAGACCCCATCGTCCGCCTCAGTGCACAAGACTGAATCCGTGCTACCTCTCGCCCAAAAGAAAAAGTGGGCGCGAACCCACCGGACCAGACCCCGCGCTTCGAGCAAGCGGAGGATTATACGGTATCGACCAAGGTGAGGCAAGCGACCATCAGGTGGGGTCGTGTCTTGATTTTGGAGTGCGCCGGCGGAGCGCAGCGGCGACGGCGCTTTCTCAGCCCGACAGCTTCGCTTTTACCAGTTCACTGAGCGTCTTGCCATCGGCATTCCGTCCGGCCAACCGGGCCTGAGCGGCTTTCATGACGGCTCCCATTTCGCGCATTGAAGTCGCGCCGATTTCCGCAATCGCCAGAGCTACGGCCTGTTCGATTTCGGCAACGGGGGCCGCCTGCGGCAGATACGCTTCGATGATTTCGATTTCGCTCGCTTCTTTGGCGGCCAACTCCTGACGTCCCGCTTTCTCATACTGCTCGACCGAATCGCGCCGTTGCTTAACCAATCCGCGCAACACTTTCATCAGCTCATCGTCTGACAGGTCCTCGCCTTTTTCAATTTCACGATTTTTGACCGCGGCCTTCACCATCCGCAAAGTCGAAGTGCGAAGCGCGTCCTTGGCTTTCATCGCCTCCGTCAGATGACTATCAATTTGAGATTTGAGCAACATCAAGACCACTCCGTTCAATTTGCCAGGTTAGGAACTACCACTCTAGCGCAATTGCCCCGAATGTCAGAACCGCCTGCGGTAGCGGGCGGGCCTGGCGATTTCGGAATGCGGATTTCGGATTGCAGATTTAGGAAGACGACGCGATCTATTTATTAATCCGCAGTCCGAAATCTGCATTCTGCAATCGTTAGGCCCGCTGGCTACCGCAGGGCGATTTCGGACTACTTTTGGATTTTCTTTAACAGGCGGTCCGCGCGATTGCGGGCCATCAGCGGAATTCGCTCGTCCGTCTTCAGCTCGCGCAAGAGCGGAATCAACTGCTGGGGATCAGAAAGGCCGGAACGATTCAGCATTATTTCCAAATGGTCCATCAACTTGGGCGCGTCCAGCGGCCGGTTTTCCCGCGCCACGGTGATATCAAAAACGAATTTTGCCTGATCGCCCAGGCGTCGATACTCGTTTGCCAGTTCGGAAGCCTCGCGATTGTGCGTCCAATTGAATTCCGCAGCCCGCATGCGCGAACCCTCGCGCATTTTCAAACGCACAGTTCCCATGTGCGGAAACTGTTTGTCGCTTTGGTAATTCGTATCGGAATCCAGGAAGCGCAGTTCCTGCCAGAGCCCGGTAATGCGACTCAGGGCCGGGAGTGAAATTTCCAATGGCTCAATGATTGGCGTGCTCTCACCCAAACGTTCCAGCACCACTCGACCATGGCCGGCGGAATCATGCTCAACCACTACCCGGGTGATTTCGAATTGCGGCTGCGAAAACTCATACGTATAGATCGCGGACTGACCTGATGACGCCTCGCCCGCTACGGTCACAGCCGGCGCGAGTTCCGGCGGTCGATCGTTCTGTTTCTTTGACGGCGTCTGGCCGCACGTGAAAATCGCCGCCCCTAAAACCAGCAGGGCGGCGGAGAGAATGTAGCTCAAGCTCTGATGACGACTATTCAAACTTGACCGAAACCAGTTTCGAAACTCCTGCCTCTTCCATTGTGACGCCATAAAGGGCACGCGCCATCTCCATCGTTCTCTTGTTATGCGTTATGACGATGAACTGCGTGTTCGCCGACATTTGCGCCACCTTATTGGTGAAGCGGCCAACGTTGGCTTCATCCAAAGGCGCATCGACTTCGTCGAGCAAACAGAATGGAGAGGGACGATAATGAAATATTCCGAGCACAAGCGCAAGCGCCGCCATCGCCTTTTCGCCGCCCGAGAGCAGCAGAACGTTTTGCAGCCGCTTGCCCGGCGGTTGCGCTATGACGTCGATGCCTGATTCCAAAGCATCGTCCGCATCGATCAAACTCATTTCGCCGCGGCCGCCGCCAAACAATTCCTTGAACAACTCGCCAAAGTTTTGATTGATTTGCTCAAAGGCAGCGCGGAAACGCTCACGCGAACGACGCTTGATTTCTCGCAGTGCTTCCTCAGTGGAAGCGATGCCCAGTTGAATATCTTCGCGCTGGGCGCTGAGGAACGTGAAGCGCTGCTCAGACTCTGCCAGCTCTTCGAGCGCCATCATGTTGACGGCGCCGAAGCCTTCGATCCGCGTTCGCAACTCGTCAACTCGCGTGCGGCCGGCCTCCAAATCAAAGTCGGCGTCAACTGGATGCTCAGTCGCCAGCTCTGCCAGGTTCTGCCCCAACTCAGTGGTACACGCTTCGCGCACATAGTTAAGCCGGGCGAGACTTTCAGCCCGTTGCACTTCAATCGCAGCGCGCGCGTCGCGCGACGTGGCCGCTCGCCGGTTAACGTCAGCCAACTCAGCCGCAATCGCATCGGCGCTGTTTCTGGCTTCATTGAGCTTTGCCGTGGCCGCGGCTATTTGCTGCTCTTCCTGGGCCCGCTCTTCATCGATCGTTGACGCGCGGGCGTCAATCTCTTCGATGGAAACGCGAAGCTCTTCCAGCCGCGTGGCGATTTCCCCAATTTCCTGTTCGTGACGCGCCACCCGCGATTTCAAGTCGGCACTTTCCGCGTGCAAACGGCGTAGCTCGGCCCCGGTACTTCGTCGTCGCTCTGCCGCCGCCGCCGCGACTGAACGCTGTTCATTTAGCAGTTCATTTTCCGATTCGGCCTCGCGTCGCACCGCCAACAATCGCATCGACGCAGCGGTGACTCGTTCAACGGTCGCCAGGCGCGCAGCCTCAGCCGCTTCGGCGTCAGCCAGCGCATTAACGCGCCGTTCAGCTAAATCCGTTTGCTCAGCCGCCAGTCTCTCAGCATCGTCCGCCACCACGCGCATGTGACGCACCGAGCGCTCTAGATCCTGCTTGAGGTTTGCGGCCGTCAGTTCGCGTCCAATGGCATCGCGTTCTTCGCGGCCGATCACTTCGTTCAGAAGCATCACGGCTTCTTCCAGATCGACCAAACGAGCGCGCGCTTCCTTCACTGTTTCCGCCGCCCGCGCAGTTTCCTCAGCCAGCTCAGCCGCGCTTGATTCCAGCTCGCGCAGTTCGCGCTTGAAACTTAGCAGGCCGGCACTCTCTTCAATCGCCTGCGCATTGCCCGCGCTAACGAACTGGCCACCGGCAACCCAGTCACCGTCAACCGTGACGAACATGTCTCCGGTGGCAAGCGACAACGCCAGCGCATCATCAATCGTATCGACGATGCGGGCGCTCATTTTCTCCGGCAAGGTCCGCTCAAGGATTGTCAGCAGCTCGGGCGACGCTTGCAGAACGCTGCCGATTCGCGGGCCGTCGATGCCAACCGGATCATAACTGTAACGCGGCCGGTCAGCCGTGAACTGCCGGTAGCCGGCAACCTCGATTTCTCCGCTGGCCCCCTGGAAACCCGTCACCAGAAACGCGGCCCGTCCGGCCTGGTTTTCTTTCAACCAAAGTGAAGCGCGAGCAGCGTCCTCCGGCGTTGGCACCAGCACCGTTTGTAAAGCCGACCCGAAAATTCCCTCCACCGCATCTTCCCAACGCGACTCAACCTGAATTGCGTCAGCCAGTGTGCCGATGAAGTGAAAATCTTCCTCCGCATTTGCCGAGAAGACCCGCTGGACGGTAGTTGAGTAATTAGCCCGGCGCTGGTCCAGCTCGCGCAGGCTCTCGACCCGATGTTGCGTGCGGGAGTGTTCATCGCGAACTCGCGTCAATTCGGCATCGATGTCGGAAACCCGCTCGTGACCATCGACGACCGCACGCAGCGCGGTTTCACGTTCCGCGACCAGCCGGGCCAGTCGCTCGCGCGCGGTATTGATCTCGCTGGCCAGCTTTTCAGATTCCGCACTCCGTTCGGCGTGCGCTTTCGCGGCGCGCTCGCCTTCATGCATTAAGCCTTCCGCTTGCTGCGCCAACCGCTCGATCGCGCTTTCAAGTTGATGTGCGATTTCGCTCAAACGCTCAGCGGCTGCAGTGTGCGTGAGGAGGTGCGCGCGCGTTTCTTCAATTTCAGTTTCGGCGTGCGACACTTCAGCCAGCTTTTGCGCGTGGGCTTCTTCTGCACTCAGAAGCGAAAGCGCGCTCTCATCATTCTCAGCTGCCAGCCTGGCCTCTAACTCACTCACGCGTTGAGCTTCGGCTTCAACTAATACCAGCCGCGCGTTCAGCGCTTCGATCTCGCGCTGCAATTCACCGCGCCGCGCTTCCAGCGTGCCGATTTGTTCCTGTTGATAACTCCGCTCGCGAATGCGCCGGTCGCGCTGCAGCGCTGCGTCGGCCACGGCGGCGCGAACCTGCGCCAGTTGATCTTCCAGGTCGCGCGCACCCTGCGTAGCGCTGTGACTATCAGCCTCGCGCTGAGTCAACTCATTGGCCAGCGCATCTTCCGTTCGATTCGCTTCTTCCAACTGATGCTGACTGTGATCGAGTAAAGTTGTCAGCGTGCGATCCTCGGCCACATAAACCGACCGCAATAACTCGCGCAACTCTTCGCGCGAAATGCGATAACGCTTCGCCTTCGCCGCTTGCCGTCGCAGGCTGTTCACTTGCCGATCGATTTCCGCAATGATGTCAGAGATGCGCGAGAGGTTTCCGCGCGCCGATTCCAGGCGGGCTTCGGCGGCCCTTTGCCGGACGCGAAACTTCGTGATGCCGGCAGCCTCTTCAATAATTGTCCGGCGATCCATCGGCTTGGCGGAAAGAATCTGGCCGATGCGTCCCTGCTCAATGATCGCGTAGTGACCACCGGACAAGCCCGTGCCGGAAAACAGATCCTGAATGTCTCGCAGACGGCAGGCCCGATCATTCAGCAGATATTCGCTCTCACCCGAGCGATACAGACGTCGCGTAACTGAGACGGCTTCACCGGGCGCGAATTCCAACGCCTGGTGCTTTCGCCAGTGTCGCTTGCCGTGTGTTCTGGGAGTTTGAGTTTGGAGCGCCTCGACCACCGTCGAGTCAGTCGCCTGGAATTCGCCGGCTGCAGGTTCGTCCGCCGGAGTTGCTTCGACAACCGTGGCGTCCGCATCAGCCATCACGGGCGAGTCAATTACTATCGCCTGCTCGTCAATCTGCTCAAGGGTGGAATCGATGTCCTCAATATCCGGTTCGCTCTCGACGGTTTCATCGCGGACCAGATGGAGTACGACTTCCGCCATGCCACTCGGCGGCCGGTTGCGTGACCCCTGAAAGATCACGTCCTGCATTGCCGCGCCCCGCAGATGCTTAATTCTTTGCTCGCCCAGCACCCACGCGATGGCGTCGGCTACGTTGCTCTTGCCGCAGCCGTTGGGACCAACGACGGCGGTGATGCCGTCCCCGGTGAAGACGAGGTCCGTATAGTCTGCAAAGGATTTAAACCCGGTGATTTCTAGCCGTTGGAGTTTGAACATTTATGGGTCTGTTGTTTATTGCACCGAAAAACCACGAAAACCAGGCCCTCTGAGTCCCTGTAAAAGCATGCCACTATAAGTTGGACTTTGCCGTCATGTCAACTAAAACATTAGCTAAAGCGACTTTATTTGTGTCACCAGCGAGTTTATGAAACCGGACCCGAAAATGGGGAGAACTGCAGGTCAGTGGCTGGGTTGGGAAGCTGCTTTTCGGGCCAGCAAGTAGTCAATTCCCCGGCGGATACCCAGGGGAGTCGTAGCCTCAGCTTTGAGCGTGTTGCCGTCCAACAACAGGGTCGGCGTGCCCGTGATTCCGCGGCCTTCACCTTCTTTGAAATCGGCAGCAACCTTCGCGTCGACGTCCCGGCTATTCATGTCCGAGGTGAAACGGTCGACATTCAGGCCCAGGTCGCGCGCATACGTGATAAAAGCCGGGCGTGGGTCGGGCTCATCCGCCCAGGCCTTTTGGTTCACATAAAGGCGATCGTGCATTTCCCAAAACCGGTTTTGACGCCCGGCGGCCTCCGCCGCATGGGCCGCTGCCATGGCGTTCTTGTGGATCTTAGTAAGCGGAAAGTGATGGAAGACGATGTGAACGCTGTTGCCGTATTCGCTCTCGATTTTCTTCAGCTCCGGATACAGCAGGCCGCAGGGCGGACACTGGTAATCGCCGTATTCGTCTATGGTAACCGTCTGGCCCGGAATCGCCCTCCGCTGTGCAACCGGAGAAGAGCTCGAATTACTCGCCGAGGGCAAAGGCAATTCTCCCGCAGCTGGCTGGTTTGCCCGCCACATCTTCCACACGGCTCCGACCGCGAGCAGTAGGACAACGAGAATGATGATAAACGGCAACGATCGCTTCATCGTGTTTAATCTGAGCTGCTTCGCCAGTGTATTTTTCTGAGCAGCACTCGTCAAATTACGAGAGTTGCTGTGCGGGCAGAATCAAATGAGAACGATCCACGCAATGACACGAGGCTTCCCTCATGCCATCTCGTGGATCGTTTGAATGATGCGACGAAGCCTCGCCTTCACTTAAGGCGCAGTCGAGCCGCATTCGGCGTTGCTATGTGTGACTATCGAGCCGAATCTTTCCTGATACTCCTGCGAGGTGACGAAAGCGCAAACCATGCCGCTGTAATTCCCCGGTTCGCGATTGGTCAGGACATTTACCCAGAAGTCGTAACCACCTTCATCCGGGTTGCGTCGTAAGTAGCCAAAGTATTCCGCCAGCACAAACGCGCGGACGTACTCAGCGTTTACAACTTCAGGAAAGTCGACCACCTTGACCAGCACGCGGGCGCGCCGGTTCGCCTGCGTCGAACTGCCGGTGTTGTATTCGTTGATCAACTCAGTCCGGTGGCTGCTGATATTAACGCCTGAAGAAGTATTCACCGAAGCTATCAATGCATCGACATATTCAGACGCACTTTGGCTGAGCGGGTACTTCGTCACAAACTCCGAACGCTGGACGAACTCCTCCGCCAATGCCAGGCGATCTGCAGCGAGATTGGTTCCGGCGTGCAGGCGATTGCGATCACCCATGAACTCCGTATAGCCAAGCCGGCGGCCAAACGATTCCTTGTAGATCAAATAAACGAACGAGCCCGTGTCCTGAAATTCGTCTTCGACAAAGAACGATCCGGACACACCGACTCGCCGGTTGCGAACGCATTGCTGGTCATTGCCGCACTTCGTAATCTCATTCGTCCAGTACTGCTGGCCTTCCGGCTCAGACTGACGGTTGAGAAAATCATGATAGTGCTGGCAAACGAACGTCGACGCATCGTCGATCGGATTTGTATTCGGCGTCGACGAGTCGTTGTCATTAATAGTCAGCGTGGTCGAACTGTCCGGGCCCAGCGCCGCGCCTCCTAAAGGATTACTGAGCGTCAATGTCAGCGCTTCTGCGCCCTCGACATATCCGTCCTCGTTTATCAAGACCGTAATTGGCTTGTCGGTTTCCCCGGGATTGAAGACCAGTCGTCCCGCAGCGTATTCGTAGTCGCCATGCTGCTGAGCCGTCCCATCGTTCGTGGTGTAGTCAACCGAAACCGTCCCGGAGTTGGCGCCGGACCGCACCACCGAAATGTTGATAAAGGTGCAGGCCTCAGTCTTGGCAAAACTGGACGAGCCAAATTGAATCGTGGAACCGCCCGGCGACGGCGTTGGGGTCGGCGTCGGCGAAGGTGTCGGCGTTGGTGTCGGTGTTGGCGTCGGCGAGCCGGTAGGACAAGCGATGTTGCCGACCAACTTATAGCTCATGCCGGTATATGGATCCTGCGCAGCGGCCGCGTTGGTCGTGTCGATGGCGGAGTTCGAGCGCAATGTCTGACTGCCATTTCCCGCAAAAGTCCTTCCGATCAAACTTCCCAGCACATCGCCCGGCTTTGGACTGGCAATCTTGTTTGCCGACAGGACGATCGTGATGATTCCGTTGGCTTGATCAACTGAACCGCTATCGGCGGCGCCGATCAAATTCGGCAGGGATGTGTTTGCCGGCACCGATTCAATCGTCGTCACCGTGCCATATTCGAATGAAGGAACGCCCGCTGCATCTGTGTTCATCCCGACGTAATAGGAACCCGTAAACGGAGTCGAATCATCAGGCGGGATAGGATAGTTCCAAAGGATGCGCCATTGCCGGTTTGGCAAGAGGGTCGAGCCTGGTGCCCCCAGGCTTGCTACCTTTAGTTTGAAAGTGACTTGCTGGCCCGCGGGCGGTGCGTTATCGCCGACGCGAACTTCCAAAACATCAAGATCGGCATTGCCCGGCGCGGCCTTTTGATCTCCCGCAGGATCGATAACCTCAGTTAAGCCGGCACACTGTGAATCCCCGATCGAGACGGACTTCACTTCGTTGTTGCCGCATGAAGAGCCGACAGCATTAGTCGCTGTAACTTTGTAGTAGTAAGTAGTCGATCCATTCACAGTGGTGTCGTCATGACTGGTGGCTGTCCCCACGTTCGCCAGAAATACTTCACCGCCGCTGGTCGTCCCGCGAAGTACGGCATAGTTGGTTATTGCTGAACCACCGTCGTTGGGTTCGGACCATGTCAGGTGGGCCACTGGGGCGGAAACTACACTGTCTCGGCCGACCGTCACATAAGGCGCGCCGGGAATAGTGGGATCCACCGGATCGCTCCCCGCAAACAAGCGCCGCCCGCCGGCCTGTCGCGCAACTGCCGCCACCTGAGTATAGGAATTACCGGTCGCGTTGGTTGGCGCCTGAATGCAAGCCGGCCCGGTGCAGCCGTCGGCGTACCCCACTAATATCCGGCCCTGTTTGTCGAGATCGATACCGATGAAATCCAGCAGGTTACGATGAGGCGGTGAGCCGCCTCCCAGATGGATTCCATTTCGCTGGACGGGATCATTCGGCGTCGCATTTGAAAGCAGCCAATGTGCGCCGCCGTCGTAAGTGGTGGCGACATACACGTGCCAGATACCGGCGAACGCTTTATCGTCAGGAGCGCCGGCGGTGGTTGAACCAAGAAAAGCGTACGCGGCCCGGTCGTCATCGCCCGCCACAATAGTCGGAAACGCAACCGCCCTGATGTTACCCAATGACCCCACGTCAAAACTGTTCTTCCAGGTCAGGCCATGATCGTCAGAAACTGAAACGCCCGGCACACTGTCGCTGCTGCCAAAGGCGGCATAGAGCCGGCCAATGGGTTGGGGAGTCAGGCCTCCCGTAGTAACGACATCGCCCCGGCCCACTGCGACAGCCGGATCGCTGCTGGACGTGTTACTACCCGGGATCGACCGGATGTTCCAGGTGATGCCGTTGTCTTCCGAAACGATTACCACGGTGAGCGTATTGCAACTGCGGTTCGGCACATAGACCGTCCCATCTGGTCCAACCTTCACGTGACCGTGCAGGCCCGAACAACTTGTGTTCGAACCATAGATTGGCACGCCGGCGCCGAAGGTCAGGCCGCCATCATCGCTGCGCGCGCAAAACGCCGTCACGATATCCTGCGAGCAGTAATAGACCGCATGCGAGTAACCGGGCGCAGTTCCAATCAGCGGCGCATGAAACGGTCCCGCGCCGACACTTTGATGGTCCACGCCGGAAGGTATTCCACCGCCCTGGCTGGGAACCCACGTGTCGCCGTCATTATCGGAATAAGCTGCCAGACTGTCCTGTCCGGATAGTTGAGACACAAACGTTCGTTTTACATCGGGAGTTACTTTGTTGAAGCCGTGATCAGTGAAGAGGATTGGATCCAAACTGTTCACCTGGTTCGGCGCGCTCTTGTCTTCCCAGAGTGATGAGGGAGTAGTCGGACAAGTGTCATCGAAAGTTATTCTGAACGTCGTCAGATAGGAAACATACATTGCCTTAGCAGTTTCCCAATTGGCGCCGATCGAAGGCTCGCCTGCGTCGACGCCCTTTCCCTGTGCGATCTGGGCCCACGACGGATACAAGTTCTGAAATCGCGGTGCGAGACCCGATCCGGCCGGAGCGGGTGTAAGTCCGGAAACAACACTGGCAGTGCCTTGATATTGATCCGAGTTTGGCGGCACAACGGCATAACCGATATGGGCGGTATATAAGCCGACGCCGGTCGCGCGAGGATCGATGAACGCAACCTCTTCCGTTCCCGGTTGTCCCTGGTTCGCGCCCTGGGCTGCGACCGGCCCGCTGAGATCGCCTTTGTGAATATAAAGATCATAGTCAGTCGCCGGCAGATTCCACGCCACTCGCACCTGGGCCAGCTTGCCGACCCAATCCGATTCGCTGCCGCCGATAGTTAGTTGGAAAGTGTCGCAGTTCTGGCCCGGACCGCTGTCGATGCAGTTACCTTCTCCGAGCGTGCCGCCCGTTCCGGTCACGGTTCCCACCCAGTGGACTGGTGGACCACCGGGAGGCAGCGTTCCGCCCGTAGGACTTGAGGCAAGCACTCGCGAGGAACGGACCAACGGCCACGCGCACGCCACCAGCGCTACGATCGTGGCGAACAGAAGCACCAAAGCCCAACGCATCCTATCGGTTGCAATGCGGGATCGAAGATCGGCCTTTTTCATGACAACCCTCCTAATGCACAACCTTGTTTAGTCGGTCGCGCGGCTTACGCGACCACCGTGTGCGATATGAAAGACCCACAGCCTCGCCAAGTCTTGTTTAGAACAACGAAGACAGCCAAATATAGAGCTATGGGGACAGTTTGAACTTTAGAGCCGGCCGGTTGAGGAAAACTTGAGAACTGAACTCCTCACTGACTTGATTACGAAATGAAACTGAATCGCAACAAAGCGAGCCGGTCGCAAAGGAGGGAATATCGGGTCATTTAACTGCCTGGGGTGCAGCAGAAATTATCACTCATGCGGTGTCGTGTCCAGATAGAAGTTAACGGGCCAGATCGCGGCGCACGAATAGCAGCAGATCAACGCCGGGACGCAACGCATAACTTCCGTTGTCAGTTACCGGATTGCGTATCTGCGTGTATCGTTCGTCGAAGGTCGCGTGGACTTCCGCCTCCTGAGCGGTTGAAGCGATGACCACGGCTTCGGTCGACGGGTTGATGCGTCCGAAGTAACCAACTCTTTTCAAATCGCGAAAATACCAGGGCAGCGGCCAGTAGTCGGGCGAAACAACGGTCACGCCGGTGTCGGCTCCCTGCCCGCTACGCGCCGCGATGTGATTGACTTGATCAACCATCGCCACCAGATCGCGACGCGTGTGCGCATAGACATACGTGTAACGATCGTCGTCGTAGTTAACAAAGTTAAGCGCGAACATCTGCGCGCTGCAAACGACAATCACCGCAGCGGCAGTCAAATAAAAATGCACCCGCCCCTGGTTGGCCGATGCTCTGGTCCAGAAGTAGAAGGTTCCCACCAGGTAAGCCAGCGCAAGGACCAGCGGAATCAGGAGGTACAAGTTGTACCGGAGATTGATTTCATAACCTAAGAAAGCGATTGCGCCGATCGATAGAGCCAGGGGAATCATCGGCTCCTCAAATTTGCGGTACAGCACATCCAGCACATAACCAGCCGTGATCGCCATTGGCACAACAAAATTCAAAGCAATCCAGGGCGTCTTGTAACCCACCAGAGAGTAAGCCGCGAGCGATCCGAATGCCCATTGGGCCACGAATAGAGCGAAGCGATTGTCAGCGCGCCAAACAGCGATCGCGGCGCCCACGATCGACACAATCAAAAGTGGCGACTCTTCTTCGCGCAGCCACTCCAGATATTGGAAGGCTGAGTGAACGTGTTCCTGAGTTCGGCCGGACCACAGGCTTAGCGTCAACAGTGCATCGTTAACACCCTTCGGATAGTTTGTCAGGAACGATGAATAGAAGAGGACGTTGACAACTATGAAGATGACGATGGCCAGCAAAGCAAGTTTCGCCACCCGGCCCGCGCCGCCCAGTCTCTGGAGGTTGTTGGCAATGCGCTGCCTTTCCATGAAGGCGAAGAGGAGGCAAAAAAGGAGGAAAAAAAGGAACGCTATGAACCAGTAGCCCATCCGAAAAGCCAGGATCGCCGGTCCGAGGGGAACAAGCACAAGCGGTTTGCGATCTCTCCCGCGCAGCCAAAAATAAACCGTGGTGCTCAGGTAGGCGAGAAAAATCACCGGGCCGTTGATGATCCAGGTTTCCTTCGTCGCCGTCATTAGCGCCGCCGACACCGCAGCCAGCAGTAAGTACCCCCCTCGCTCTTTATCGAAATACTGCAACACGGCGAGGATCATTCCCAGCGCCAGAAAGACAAACAGAGTCTGGTAAACAAAAGTCTGCGAGATAGACGCGGCGCTAATGGCGATTGCAATCTGCGCCGCCGCTGCGATGGCGACCAGAATCAGGTATATCAGTCCTTCCTTTTCGTAATACTTCAGAGCTGCCACGACCATTCCCAACGCCAGTACGAATAACGTTCCCCTGATGGGCGACACTGCGCGCGGCATGATTGCAATTAACGCCACCGCTGCTGCCCCCGCCAGGATCAGGTATCCGCCTCGCTCGTCGTCGTAATACTTCAGCAGGGCCACAATCATGCCCAGCGCAAAGAATACGAACAGCGTCTCGTGAATAAAGTATCGCGAGAGATAGACCGCGCCGGGAGAAATAGCCAGCAAACCCGCCGCTGACAGAGCGCCGATGCTGCCGATGCGACGGCGCAGATGCAGCACTAACCACACTGTTCCGATGCCGGCTAGCGCTGTGACTAATCGAATATTGAAAGTTGTCAGGCCGTAAGCGTCACCGAAGGGCTTCCCGCCGAGGACTCGCGCGACCCACGGGATAATCGCGGAAAAGAAATAGAGGGTCGGTCCGTGATAATTGGTCGGGTCGTAATGGTAAATGCCGTTTCGGACCAGAGTGACGAGAAAGTTTCCGTTCACCCCTTCGTCGTGATGCAGCGGAACCAGCGTCAGATCGTACAAGCGGAGAAAAGCCGCCACGAACATCACTGCCGCCGAGGCAATCAACCACGTCCGGCGACTGAACTCCGTCGGATGGTCCGCGTTAACAATCTCGCCGGCTTTCTTCGCGCCGGCGAGCTCCTGTTTACGGCGTGACTTTGTAGAGACGGTATCCACCCGTTTCTCCTATTTTCGTGTAGCCCGCAAAAAATGATTCGTTGACGGGAAGTGCGGCCGTTTCCAAATAACTTACCACGACGTAATCGACGCCGTAGCTCGCCAGCAAGCGAGTCGCGTTCGGTCCGCCACTATAAATTTGCCGGATATCCGACTCCCGCTTAGCGAATTCCAACCCGTGCGTCCAGATGTGACCCGGATAACCCATCAATGAACGACGGCCGGTTAAGAACACCGGATGATTATGTATGGGCGCGTGCAGGACCATAGCGCGCTGCGGCGTCTGCTGTTTTATCAACTCAGAAAACTGAATGCCATCGCGATCGAATTCACGGAAGGCTCCCTGGCCAGTCACCAGCGCGAACACATCCAGCGCGCCGGCCAGGGTCAGGGCCACGAATAACCCTCCAGCTAGAATGCGGCGCGACGCGTTCCCCCGCCAAAGCCGCGAAATCGCAAGCGCCACCAGCGGCGCCGATGCGACCCACCAGTAGAAAAGAACTTTGACGTTGTCCCAAATCCACGGCGCCATCTTAAACAAGTTGGGAACAACAAAGCACAGCGTGAATGGCAAATAAAACCACAGCAATCGCCGCGAGACCAACCGGCCATCTCGTCGCCACACGAGCGCCAGCACCAACAGAGGAATAAAGACGCCGGTGTTTTTCAGCCAGAACCAGACGACATCCAGGAAACGAATTATGCCGCTGCGCAGCATTGGGAAGCCAGTTAAGAATTGGCTGCCGAGAAGTCTTGTCTTGAAAAAGACTTCATCCGAACTGTCCCAACCAAAATGCCAACCAATGAAAGTACCGGCCTTCACAGCGGAACCATGCGTGGACCACAGGAGTTGCGGCAACGCAATGACGAGGGCCGCCGCAAAAAACGCCAGCCACATCCGCTTATGATCCCGCGGTAACATGAACCAAACGCCGAGCGTGCCAATCACGACCGCCAGGGGAACTATCGTCTCAAGCGACGTAGACGAGAGCCCACCGAGATAGTAACCAAGGGCCGCCAGCAAAAGAGGAACGACCGCCGCCAGCCATGCGCGCCAATATCTCTCGAGCGTCAGAACGGCGCCCACACCCATCACCACAATGAAAGTATGCGCGTGAACAAGCGGTAGTAAGCCGGCGACTACACCGGCGGCCAACATTCGCCGGTGCGAGGAAAGCAGAAAAAAGGAAAAGCGGGAGCTGGCATTCTCTTCAACAGCGGCGCCTTCATCAACCTTCACCGGTCTCGTAGTTTTACCCTTTGGCTTTTTCTTCTTTTTGGTTTCCTCGAGCTCTGATTTCCTGGGTTCGCCGGCGGCCCACCACTGCGTGAAGACGATGACCGCCAGCGGGATGCCCAATAGAATGCCGCGCTGAGTCAGCAGCAGAGAGGTCATGGCGTTGCCCCATCGCCAGGTCGTCTCCGGAACTATCGTGTAAGAGTGCGGTAACTTCGACAGCAAACCCATGAGGTCAAACTGCCTGTCGATCACGTTATTGACGAACACCAGCCAACCCAGGCCTCCGCTCAAAACAATCAGCAGCGGCGTAATCACCGCGGCCAGACGATCGCGCAACAGGCGTAGCGCCCAATAGTGAATCACGCCGACGAAGGCGATAGCTAAAATGAAATTCTCGATGAACATCGAGTCTCGCAGGCTGGCTCCCACGCGCACAAACATGGCCGAAACCAGATCGGTCGCAAAAGGATAAGTGAACCGCACGCCGGCGTACGTCGGATCTTCCGGCGGAAAATTTTGGCCGAAGACAAATCGCGTGATAACGCTCAAGTGGAATGGCAGGTCGCCAAAGTTGTTCAATACTCCGGTAAAGATTTCATCGTCGTGCTCGAACATTGCGTTCGCAAAAGCCAGCCACATTACGACGACGACCAGAAAGTAAAACGCGAGATAGAACATCGTCCAGCGTTCAAGGTGAAGTACCGCGTGACGGAAATCGCGGTAGGACTTTGTTACGTCAGCGAAGATGATCGAGCGGCGGCGGGCATTGAGCAGCAAGGCGAACGGCAAGGCCACAATCGCGGTAGACAAAACCAACGTTGCCCAATCGAGGCCAAACAACAACCCGCCAATGAAACCCACCAGCCCCAGAACGGCAAAGCCAATGCAGGCGCCCGCAAACAGACGCGAAGCGAGCGGCGCGTCATCATCATAAAGATATGTGGCTAACGCGCCGCCCGCAGTTAAGATGAAGGATAGAGTCAGAGCAAGAATCATTGGGGCGGTTGGGGATTATACGCGAACTATTTGAACTATGATCTTTGATCTTTGGCCTTTGATCTTTGATCTTTGATCTCGGCCAAACCGAGTCGAAGCCACGACCAGGCCTGTGCTATCAAAGATCAAAGACCAAAGATCAAAGATCCAGTTCCTGTTGCGTTTCAACTGGACAGGCAGAGGGGCCACAGTGTAAAGACTTGGTTTTATTTTCGAGGCTTATTAAGAAGGTGACACATGCTCCGCGCTGGAATTGTCGGGCTTCCTAACGTTGGCAAATCGACGCTCTTTAATGCACTGACCGCTCAAACGGCGGCCTTCGCAGCCAACTATCCTTTCGCCACTATCGAACCGAACGTCGGTGTGGTCGCTGTGCCGGACGAGCGTCTGGAACCGTTGGCCCGACTCGTGAAGACCGAAAAGATTGTTCCGGCCACAGTTGAGTTTCTGGACATCGCGGGCCTGGTGCGCGGCGCCTCCAAGGGGGAAGGCCTGGGCAACCAGTTTCTCGCCAACATTCGCGAGACCGACACGGTGGTCCAGGTGGTGCGCTGCTTCGAAGACGAAGCCGTGGTCCATGTCGAAGGCTCAGTTGATCCGTTGCGCGATATTGAAACGATTCAAATTGAACTGGCTCTGGCGGACATGGCCACGGCTGAACGTCGTCGCGAAAAAGCGCAGAAGAGCGCCAAGAGCGGGGACAAAACTGCTCGATCCGAAATTGCAGTACTGGAAAAACTGCAGCCGGTTCTTGAACAGGGAAAACCGGCGCGCACCGTCGTGCTAACTGATGATGAACGAACTATCGCGCGCTCATTTTTTCTCTTAACCATGAAGCCGACGATCTTTGCCGCGAACGTCGACGAAGCGACCCTCGCCAATCCATCCGACAATATCCACGTCAAAGCCGTGCAACAGGTCGCCACGAGCGAAGGAGCGGAGTGCGTCGTCATCTGCGCCCAACTTGAAGCCGAGTTGGTAGACCTTCCGCCGGAAGAGCGCGTGGCTTACCTGAAAGAACTGGGTGTTAACAGCAGCGGCGTCGATCGTCTGATCAAGAGTGCGTACTACCTTTTAGGATTGATGTCGTTTCTAACTGCCGGCGAGAAAGAAGTGCGCGCGTGGACCATCCCGCAGGGTACACGCGCCCAGCAAGCCGCCGGCGAGATCCACACCGATATTGAACGCGGCTTCATCCGGGCTGAAATCGTCGCCTACGACGATTTGCTGCGCACCGGTTCGAACGTGGCGGCCCGCGAACAGGGACTCACGCGTCTGGAAGGCAAAGACTACATCATGCAGGAAGGCGACATCGTTAATTTTCGCTTTAATGTGTAGTAGTAACCAAACTTGTGTTTCTGCGCCGGAGGCGCAGTAGCAAGGTAGCCAGTGGCAAGCGCGCAGCGCGCGGCCACTGGAAAACGAGGAAAACGAAACAGCGCCCGGCATGGGCGCGCAGAATATCAGGAACGCGCGTCCCTTCCTGGCGCCCGTGCGGGGCGCAAATCCTAATGGATACGCATCCAGTGGCCGCGCGCTGCGCGCTTGCCACTGGCTACCACCCTTCCGCGCCGCAGGCGCGTAGAACCAGCTTGAAACACCAAATGAATTGACTATTTTTCAACACCAACTGGTTGCACTTCCAAATTAAGTCCGTGCCATTTAGGGGAATGCCGCACCTATGAAAGGCGAAAGCGAACAAAACGAAGCGCGAGCACTATTCGGTTTACACGCCGGAGACTGGCGCGTGATCACGCTCATTGCCACGGTCAAAGTGATCTCATTCGTCTATGCCACCCGTGCTTATCAGATCTTGGAAGGAAAGCCTTTGTCCGGCTTCTTCGGCTGGCTGGAGATCTGGAACCGTTGGGATTCAATCAACTATCTAAAACTAGCGCAACTTGGATACAGCGCCACCGGCGAAACCAAAACGCTGATGGGTTTCTATCCGCTGTATCCATGGCTGGTCCGGGCCTTCGCCTTCGGCAGCGCGAATTACCTGCTGAGCGCGGTGGTGATTACGACGGTCGCAACTTTTGTGGCGGGAATCCTTTTCCGCCGGCTGCTGCGATTGGATTATCCGGAAGACCTGGCCCAGCGGGCGGTATTATTTCTGCTCATTTTTCCTGCCAGCTACTTCCTCCATACTGGTTACACGGAGAGCTTTTTTCTGGTCCTCGTCTTTGGCGCTTTTCTCGCGGCGCGTTCCGGCCGCTGGTGGATAGCGGGAGTGCTCGGCGCGCTTTCCTGCCTGACCCGAGCGATGGGACCAATCCTGGTTCCGGCTTTGTTAGTCGAAGCATTTCTGCAATACCGGCAGACCCGTCGCTGGCAATGGGGCTGGCTTTGGATAGCATTTATCGGCGTCGGCTTGTTTGGTTACTTGCTATTGAACTACCACGCCACCGGCGATCCGCTAGCGTTCCTCGCAATTCGGAAGCAATACTTTTTCTCTTCGCCGGCGTGGCCGTGGGTGGGAATCAGATCGAAAGTGGCGGCGATGAACTTCAGTACCAGCGATGGTGAAATGGTGGTAAACCAGGAAGTCTTTTTTATTCTGCTGGGGCTGGTGTGCTCGATTGTGAGCTGGATAAAATTGCGGCCGTCATATGCGGTTTGGATTACGGGAAACTGGCTGCTGGCAACCAGCCTGGAGTTCATACTGGGTGTGCCGCGTTATACGATTTGCATGTTTCCCGTTTTCATTCTCTTCGCGCAACTCGCTTCGCGTTTTGTTTGGCGGTTGATCATCGCGGTCTGGTCGTTAATGTTTCTGGCGTTGTTCACCGCCCAGTTTGTGCGAGGTCGCTGGGCATTTTAGCGCTAATGCCAACTTCAGTTTGCCATCGCTCAGTTACTTCAGTAGGGCACGCAGCCCGACCAGGATCAGATAGATGATGGCAACGAAGATCGCCACTTTAATGAGCAGGACCGCAAGTCCGAATAAAAATCCGAAAATTCCCAACGCGATGCCGGCTGCGGTCAAAACGAGGGGCACTCCGACCACCAGGACAAACAGTCCCAACAACAGCATGCCCGCAATCCTTAAAACATCCTTAGCTTCCTTCATTACTCGGTTCCTCTCTCTTTTTTGTTTGTCCGCTTGTTCGCTCGCCTGAGTATACGAAGGCTGTCCCGCAATCGTTCCGTCGATTTGTCAGAACCGCCGGCGGACCCAGCGATTGCGGGTTGCGGATTGCGGATCGCGGATTGAGGAAGAAATTGAGTCATAAGTCGAATCCGCAATCCGAAACCCGCAATCCGCAATCGCCGGGCCGCAGGCGGTTCTGACTGCTCTTATGCTAATCTCATTTTATCCATGGAAGACCGAACGAGCGGAAGTTTGTTTCCTGAACTCAGGCAGGATCCTTCGGCGTTGGCGAATTCGCTCACCCCGGGTCCGCTCGCCGATCGGATGCGTCCGCGCACGCTCGAAGAATTCGTGGGCCAGGAACATCTGGTGGGCGCAGGTCGCGTGCTGCGTCGCTTGATCGAAGGCGAAGGGACTTTTCCATCGCTCATTCTTTGGGGACCTCCAGGCACGGGAAAGACGACGCTGGGTCGCCTGCTGTCGGAAAGAACCGGCTCACGTTTTGTCGCCCTGTCCGCAGTCTTCTCCGGCGTGAAAGACCTGCGCGCGGCCATCGCTGAGGCCCGGCTGGACCGCAAGCGTGGACGGCGCACCATTCTCTTCATCGACGAGATTCACCGGTTCAATAAAGCGCAGCAGGATGCGTTGCTGCCCGCAGTGGAAGACGGCACGGTTACCTTGATCGGCGCCACCACCGAAAATCCATCGTTTGAGGTAAACGGCGCCCTGCTCTCACGCAGTCGGGTGTTGGTGCTGAATCCACTCGTGGATAGCGATGTGGAGACGATTCTACGGCGCGCTCTCGCCGACGAAGAGCGTGGGCTCGCAAGTTTGCAACCACACGTTTCCGATGAACTCATTGCAAAGCTGGCGCACTCAGCCGGCGGCGATGCCCGTGTCGCGTTGGCCGCGCTTGGCGCTGCGGTAGAGGCGACCACGCCCGACACTTCCGGCGGCCGCGAAATCACCGACGAACTTCTGGTCGAAGCATTGGGCCGGGCGCACTTCGCATACGACAAAGGCGGAGAGGATCACTACAACCTGGCGTCGGCACTGATTAAGTCGCTGCGTAATTCGGACGTTAACGCTGCTCTTTATTGGTTAGCGCGTATGATCGAAGGCGGCGCGGATCCAATCTTCATTGCGCGACGGCTTTGCATCCTGGCATCCGAGGACATCGGTTTAGCCGATCCAAATGCGATGGTCCAGGCAGCGGCGGCTGCGGAAATAACGAAATTGATCGGACTGCCTGAAGCGTTGTTCCCTCTCTCGCAGGCGACGATTTATCTGGCGCGCGCGCCAAAGTCAAATGCGGTGAAAAACGCTTATCAGGCAGCCGTCAGCGATGCCATGGAAACATCGCGCGAGCCCGTGCCCCTGCATCTGCGCAACGCGGTCACGCCGTTGATGAAGGCGGTTGGTTACGGCACGGGCTATCGCTACGTGCACAGCGACCCGCAAGCGAAAGATGAAATGGAGTGCTTGCCAGAGAGGTTGCGTGGGCGAACTTATTTTGAAGAAGATAAGGAGCAGGGGTAAACGCGCCTTCCCGACTGCGGGTTAATAAAGTCTCGCATTAGGATAATCGTGAATGACTTGCAGTCAGGAAGGCGGGTTTACTCCCGCTCTTAGTTTTTAATGATCAACATCAAATCTGAAAAAGAACTGGCCTTCCTACAGGATCTCTATGTCGCTACCGACTGGGGCGAGCGGTTCGCGGAGTTGGTGGACCAGCACATCAAAGTTCCAAAGAAAGGCAAGGCGCTTTACGTGGGTTCGGGCACCGGCAGTCACGCGATGGCTTTGCAAGTTCAAGCGGGCGCCGATCTGAAACTTGTTTGCGTGGATGAGAATGAAGAGTCGCTCGAGCTCGCGCGGGCCAAAGCGATCGCCATGAACCAGAACCCTGAGTTCAAACACGCTCGCTTTGAAGATTTTGGCTACGAGGACGATCGATTCGATCTTGTTCTGGGCAACGCTTCAATGCTGGCGCCGGCGCGCTTGCCGGCACTGGTTTCTGAGTTAGTGCGGGTCGCCAGGCCCGGAGCTTTCGTGGCGGTTTGGTTGCCAACCGCTTCCAGCTTTGGCGAGTTCTTTTCCCTTTACTGGGAGGCGCTGATCAATCTCGATTTGGCGGAACATGCTTCCGAGGCCGAAGTGCTGCTGAAGGAATCGCCGACGGTTTCAGCGGTGGAAGCTATCGCCGAATGCGAAGGCCTGGAGAAGCTGACTTCATGGACGAACGTCGAGGAGTTTGATTTCGAATCCGGCGAACAGTTTTTGAACTCGCCGCTGATTGCAGACTTCCTAATGCGTCACTGGTTAGAATCATTACCTGAACCGCTCCAGCCACAGGTCGCCGCCGAAGTGGCGCGCCTCATCGACACCGAACGTCATCAAGCGGATTTCTTCCTGACGATTAAGGCGACGCTGGTGACTGGTCGCAAAGCAAAGCTGCCACTCGTTGGCTAATTCCGTAGCGGACACTTTATTTGCAACAGTTCTCCGCGTTTGCGGCTTTGCCGCCTTGCGACCAGCCCGCCACCGGGTCAACTAGCGTTTGCGGCTTTGCCGCCGCACAGTGCGGAAAGGCTCTGCCTTTCCGATGGGGTTTCCCCCTTGATGAGGCTACGCCTCATGATGGAGGCGCAGCCTCCTTGATTTATCAAAAGACGTCCGCGGCAAGGCGGAGCCTTGCCGCACTGTGCGGCGGCAGAGCCGCAAACGCGAGTTCAATCCGTTGTATTAAAATAGCGCTCCAAACAAAACAGGCGCGGGAGCTATTGACTCCCGCGCCTGCTCCTTTCCCCTAACGCTTCGTCTTAGTGCTCGCTCTTGCCTTCGCTTACACGCAACCGCGCGCGCCGGCGCGCTTCCTCAAACAACTCTTCGTCGTCAACGGACGCGAGCGAAGCGGGCTTGCTGGTTTTCCCCAGGGCTTCATCTTCATCGGCCTCGGCGATTCCTTCACGAAACGCCTTTTTGCTTTGGCCCAGGGCCTTGGCCAGCTGCGGTAACTTGCTGCCGCCGAACAGGAGGAAGATTACCGCGATCACGAAGATCCAAATCATGGGACTTTCGGGCAGTAAAAACATTAATACATTCATTAGAAACTCCTTTGCCAATCAGTTGGCTGCGACTATTAATCGCTCCCGTCAGAACTTATTCATTCACGCACAGATTGCTGGCGTCGTTGGACTCGTAAAATAAATACTTTCGCCAAGTTTCATCCGCCCGGCCCAGGTAGCGCATGATTTGCCGATTTACGTGCAGGGAAAATCCGCGCGGCCGGCGGGCCAGATGCATGCCCGATTCCTCCGGCGTGCGATTGCCCTTGCGATGATTGCAGCGCTTGCAGCAAGCCACCAGATTGTCCCAGGTGGAGTCGCCGCCGCGCGATCGTGGTTGCACGTGATCGAGGGTCAGCTCCGAGGGCGTAAACTGCTTTCCGCAATACTGGCAGCACGAGTGGTCCCGCAACAGTATGTTCTTACGCGAAAGCGAACGGCGCTCGAACGGAATATGAATGTACTCAGTCAAGCGAATAACTGAGGGCGCGTGGATAGATAGCTTGGCAGAGTGGAGCATGTGGCCGTTGTGCTCCTCCATGCGCGCCACGCCCTTGAAAATCATCACCACTGCGCGCCGCTCAGTGCAGACATTGATCGGCTCGAATGATGTGTTCAGCACTAAAACACGAGCATTCATACCGAGGCGATATTACGCGAGGGCCAAAAATAAGGCAAAAGTAAACAGCCCAATGGGAAACCCCGGCCCAGCAAGTTCAACGGATCAAAGTCCGCGGTCAGGAAAGCCGGGCTGCACCTGTTGGCGGGCACGCCACCGGGGCGGCTTTGCCTAATAAGTAGCGCTTGCCCCAAAGTCGGTAGGCTAATCAGTCAGACAAATCAACTGCGAGACTAATGAGCGCACTCCGCCCGCGGGACGATCGGGAAGCATCGCCCGGGAACGGAGTGTCTTAACTAGAAGAGATAATATCCAGGCCTGCTAACCTCGCGCCTGACCCGCTCCTCTTGCGATCTGGTAAAGATCGCCAACAACGCGCGAAGCGCCAAAGGCTCCTACAGCGGTTGCTGCCACCTGCAGCGCTGAACTCCATGGTTGGGGTTCAGGACCGAATACCTGAGTAAAAACCCAGCCGCCAACAAGACCAGCCACTACACCGATCAACCTCGGGCGCCACCAAGGCTCGGGATCCGGGGGTTGGGGGCGCGGCCACCATCCCGGGTAAGGGGTCCCACACCAACCAATAACGGCCCATAGAGCGTACAAAGGAACGAGTGCACGCCACCAACTGCCGCTTTGCAACAAAGCGAATAAAGGAACCAGCGAACGCATTAGTTTACCTCCTGTGGTGAGAAAGGTTTTGTGGGCGGCGCCTTTGATTTTGGAAACGAATCAAATACGCCACGTTAACCCGTAGGACATGAAACTAGTGAGAAAAATGCATTCGAATAGTGAGAGCCTAACAAGTGGCGGGACGATACTCTGCTTGGTGAACAAATGTCAATATTCGCGGACATGGCAGGCCAGCCGTCTACCTAAAGCCGTCCGTGGCCTCAACCAACCCGCTGGTGTTCCCGGGTTCCATCATCGAGTGGCCCGCGTCCGGGGTGATATGCATCTTTGCTTCCGGCCAGGCGCGATGCAGGTCCCACGCACTCATGATGGGACAGACGACATCGTAGCGACCATGTACTATCACCGCCGGGACGTGCCGAATCTTGCCGACATTCTCCAGCAGGTAATTGTCAGTCGGGAAGAAGCAGTTGTTAATGAAGTAGTGACACTCGATCCGCGCAAAGGCCTTCGCGAACTCCGCGTCCGCAAACTTTTCGATGGAATCTAAGTCGAAAAAAAGTTTCGACGTGCTGCCTTCCCAGATACTCCACGCGCGCGCCGCTTCCAACAGCACCGTTTCGTCGCTGCTGGTCAGACGGCGATGATAGGCCGCGACCATGTCGCCGCGTTCCGCCTCGGGAATGACCTTCACGTATTCTTCCCACACGTCCGGGAAAATTGCGTTCGCGCCTTCCTGGTAAAACCACTGAATCTCTTTTTTGCGACAAAGAAAAATCCCGCGCAGCACCAGCTCCGTCGCGCGCTCGGGATGCGTTTCCGCATACGCGAGGGAGAGCGTGCTGCCCCACGAACCGCCGAAGACCTGCCACTTCTCGATGCCGAAATGCTCGCGCAGTTTTTCAATGTCGGCGACCAGATCCCACGTGGTGTTCTCTTCGAGCGAAGCATGCGGCGTGCTCTTCCCTGACCCGCGCTGGTCGAAGAGGATCACTCGATACGCTTTCGGATCGTGAAACTGGCGGTACTCCGGCACAATCCCGCCGCCGGGCCCGCCGTGCAGAAAAACCACCGGCTTCCCCGTAGGGTTGCCGGCTTGTTCGTAATAAATCTCGTGAAGATCGGAGACTTTCAAGCGTCCAGAGTCATAAGGTTCAATTGGCGGGTAAAGCGTTCTAAGGTTTGTCATAGGCTAGGGATTCTATCCTGTAAGCGCCAAAGGCGCGAAATGTCATAGCCTGGGCCAACGGCCCAGCAAACAAACGTTATGTAAAATCTAATGGAGCTGCAAGGATTCGGTTAAGGAGGCGGGTTACTCAGCTAATTTGAGGGCGCGCGATCGTCAGAACGAAAACATCCTTAGCGCCCGCTGCCTTCAACTTCTCGGCGCAGGAAGAGACGGTGGCGCCCGTGGTGAAGACGTCATCGATTAGCAAAACAGTCTGATCCTTAATCAAGCGCGGCCTTTTGACAACGAAAGCGTCGGCTACGCTTTCGCGGCGGGCGCGCGCGTCCATGCCGGTGCGGTGACGCTCGGTATGAACTGAGCGAATCAGCGAATGTTCGTCGCAGCGCAAACCGGTGGACTTCGCCAGTGAGTGCGCAAGGACTGCGGCCTGGTTAAAGCCGCGCTCGCGTTCGCGTTCGGGATGTAACGGTACGGGAATCATCAAGGTCGCTGCATTCAGCGGATGACGGCGGCTGGCTTCAAATAGCAACCGCGCCAGGCGCGACGGCACATGAGCCCGGCGTTTCAATTCCAGCACCGCTGCCCGCAACGCGCCTTCATAAAGCCCACAGGCGCGAGCGGCATCAAAAGAGTCTTGATCACAACGACGGCAGCGCACTGACTCGCGTTTCTGTTCATCGATCTGGCCCAGTGAGAGCACACCGCATTTCCAGCAAATTGTTTCCGCGCCAGAGAACGCTTGGGTAGTGTTCCAGCACGTTTCGCAAGCGACGCCATCAGCGCGCGCGTCAACGCTTGCGCCGCACACCGCGCAGGATTGTGGGTAGAGCACGGCGAGCGTGGCGTCGTAAAGCAGGCTGGCTTTTGTAGCAAGCGACATGATTTGGAGTGCGGCGACCTGTCGCCGCTTTCGTCGAATCAGGACGCAGGAAAGCGCTGACAGGTCAGCGCACTCCAAAGAGCTCCGCTATAGTCACTTATTGATCCAATCCAAAGCGCGGTCACAGGCGGCGCGCTACCAAAAGAAAAGCGGCCTCCGGATTATGCTCCGAAGGCCGCGAATTATGTCATGCGCGATGGTTCGTTTCTACTCGTCGTCCTGCGTCAGTAACCCACGTTCATTCAGATCCTGACACTGCAAACAATGTCGCGCCCAGGGCACCGCCTGCAGCCGCTTCTCCAAAATCGGATTGCCGCAGTGAATGCATTTGCCGTATTGGCCACTTTCGATTCTTTCCAGCGCCTCATCAATCGAATCCAACAGCCTGCGGTCATTGGCCGACATCGATACCAGCAATTCTTTCGTATAAGCATTAGCCGCCATGTCCGCCGGATCCTGAGTGGATTCGGAATCACGCTCGCGACTGTAGGCTTCGGCTTCCTGCACCTGGCCCACCAGTCCTTCGCGCCGGCTTACTAATTTATCGTGATAGGTTTTTGTTTTCCGCTTATCCATTTTGTTCTTTAATCCATCCTCCGCTTCATTTCTGATACGGCAAACCGTTTACGATTGTGTACGCCCGGTAAATCTGCTCGACGGCGATCACCCGCGCCATCTCGTGGGTCAACGTCAGTCGCGACAGAGACCACTTCACCTGCGCGCTGGCGGCTACCGAGGCAGAAACGCCGTTCGGTCCGCCCACGATCACTTCAACCTCCTTCGCGCCGCTCAGCTCCCAGCGCTGCAGCTCTTTGGCCAATTCGGGCGAACTCCATTCACGGCCGCCCTCGTCGAGCAAGATTGTCAGCGCGCCGGAATGAAGCCCGTCTGAGATGCGCTTCCCGTCCTTTTCGATGCCAGCGCGATCTTTACCGGCACGGCTCTCGCGAACCTCCACGACTTCACAGCGCACAAACCGCGCCAGTCTTTTCAAGTATTCGTCGATCAGTCCGCGCATTCGCTCATCACGGGTCTTCCCTGTCCAGATGAAGCGAATTCGCATGAATAAGAAACCGGGGGTAAGAGGGTCAAAGGAGAAAAGGGACAAAGGATAGTCCCAGGCATTGCAATGGCGCCTGCTTCATTTCCCTTTTACCCTTTCCCCTGCGTCATGCGCGCCAGACGCTCATAAAGGTTCTTGCGGCTGATTCCCAACATCCGCGCCGCCTCGGTTTTGTTGCCCCCCGCCGCGGCGAGCGTTTCCTTTATGTGCTGTTCTTCTACTTCGGCCAAAGTTAGCCGGCGATTGCCACGACCACGCGCGGCGACTGCGGCCCTGATCACTTCCGGAATATCTGCTTCGTCGATCTCTTCATCGCGCGACACGATGACAGCGCGCTCAATCGTATTGGCCAGCTCGCGCACGTTACCGGGAAAATCGTAGGCCTTCAACACCGCGAGCGCCGCCGGCGTAATCGCCTGGCCCTTGCGACCGTGCTTGGCCGCAAACGTTTTCACGAAGATGCGCGCCAATTGCGGCAGGTCTTTTCCGCGCTCACGCAAGGGTGGAACGTTTATGCGCACCACGTTGAGACGATAAAAAAGGTCTTCGCGAAATGCGCCGCGCTTGACTGCCTCCTCCAGGTTGACGTTCGTCAACGCGATCAGGCGAGCGTCCACCTTGATTGTGCGACGAGCGCCCAGGCGTTCGAATTCCCGCAGCTCGATCAGGCGCAGCAGTTTCGCCTGGGAACCCACCGCGAGGTGCGTGATTTCATCCAGCACCATGGTGCCGCGATGCGCCGCTTCCAATCGCCCCGGCTTGGCTTCGGTCGCACCAGTGAACGCGCCTGCTTCATAACCAAAGAGCTCGGCCTCCAGCAGATCGGGCGGAAGGGTGGCACAGTCGATCTTTACCAACTGGCCAGCGGCCCGCCGGGAACACGAGTGGATGAAGAGCGCCAGTTCGTCTTTGCCGGCGCCCGACTCTCCTGTAATCAACACGTTCGCATCCGTGGCAGCAACGCGCTCGCCGAGGCGAACTACCTCGCGCATCGCTTCCGAGAGCGCAACGGGTGGAATCATTTTCTCAAAGAGCTTTCGCCGTTGACGGCGACTTCGGCCGGGACATCGTAGCGGGGCGCGTCGCGCCAGAGACGCTCCAGATCGTAAAAGCGCCGGGCCTTGTCTTCGAAAACATGCACGATAAAATCGCCGTAATCCACCAGAATCCATTCGCCCTTCTGGTAGCCTTCGACGCGGGCCGCTCGCGTTCCCTGCTTTTTCAGTTGGTCTACAATCTCATCGGCGATGGCCTGCACCTGACGCAGGTTCGTGCCGCTGGTAATCACGAAGTAATCAGTAAAGCTGGCAATCGCCTGCAGATCGAGCACAGTGACGGCAAGCGCTTTTTTATCGCCCGCCGCATGCAGCGCGGTTAGAATGCGTTCGTCCAATTGCGTTACATCAAAACTCGGCGCCGAAGCAGACTTCGTCCCATCGAGCGTCGCCGGCTCTCGCCCCAGTATTTCTTCCTTGATAGTATTTTGTTTCATTCGCTCTTATATAACTCGTACTTCAATATGTAATCAGCCACCGCTGGTGGCACCAACCGGTTCAGTTCTTCCGATGCTTCCCTCGCGCTCTGGCGAATTCGCGTAGCCGAAACGTCGGCCAACACCGCATCAGTAAGATAGATTCGCGTGCCATCGATTCCGCCAAACTGCTCGCTAATTTGCGTGCGATCCATTTGCCGCACATCTACGATGCGTTCCAGTATCGCGGGCTCCATCTGCGCCGTTTCGATCGGATATCCGGGCCGCGTCACCACGACATGGTTGCTGGCGCTCAGCACTTGCTGCCACTGATGCCAGGTTCCAATCTCCGCCCATGAATCCGCGCCCATGATAAAGAACAACTGCGCCTGATCTCCCAAGGCGGCCCTGGTGCGCTCAAGGGTCTCCACCGTGTAGGGCTGCTCCGGCGCATCGAGTTCGATCGTCGAGATCCGCAGCCGCTCATCGTCTTGCGTGGCGAGCGCCAGCATCGCGTATCGATGTATCGCAGGGGAAACACTCTGCTTCCGCTTGTGTGGCGCCACGTACGCGGGAACGAAAAGAACTTCGTCGAGCGCGAACAATTCCAAAAGCCGGCGCGCCACCTGCAGATGGCCCAGATGCACTGGATCGAAAGTACCGCCGTAAAGAGCGACGCGCCGTTTCATGCACCCTCAAGCGCTCCGGCGTACTGCCGCGTCTTCAAGTTCCACCGTCTGCGAGTGATCCTGCTTAAGTTCGTCCAGCATCCGCGCTGCCGCCGCCACCAACTCGCGCACTCCAGTCTGGGTCACAGCCGAGATGGCAAAAAACGATCTGCCGTCCTGCAGCACACGGGCCTTTAGTTTCTCCAATCGTTCCGGCTCATCCAACGAGTCAATCTTCGTCGCTACGACAATCTGCGGCGCCGCTGCCAGGCGCTCGTCGTAGGCGGCCAGCTCGCGATTGATCGTTTCGTAGTCACCCACAGAATCCCGCCCGGAAATTGACGACACATCAACCAGGTGCAGCAGCAACCTCGTTCTTTCAATGTGGCGTAGAAAACGATCGCCCAGGCCGGCGCCTTGATGCGCGCCTTCGATCAGTCCGGGGATGTCAGCGACCACGAAAGTGTTGAAGTCACCGAGATCGACTACCCCCAGATGCGGCTCAAGCGTGGTGAACGGATAGTCTGCGATCTTCGGTTTGGCAGCCGAGATGGTTGATATCAGAGTCGACTTGCCGGCATTGGGAAATCCCACCAGCCCGATGTCGGCCAGCAGTTTTAGCTCCAACTGCAGCTCGAACTCTTCACCGGCAGAGCCTTCCTGGTGATAACGCGGCGCACGATTAGTTGACGTAGCGAAGTGCGCATTGCCAAACCCGCCACGTCCCCCACGGGCCACCAGCCACCGCTGCCCGTGCTCGGTAAAGTCGTGCAGCAAATCGCCATTTTCCGCATCGAATACCTGGGTCCCAACCGGAACGCGCACCGTTACATCAGCGCCTTCATGACCGGTACAGTTTGAGCCTTCACCGTGCCGCCCGCGCGGAGCAACGTGCAGCGGGTTGTAACGAAGGTGCAGCAGCGTGTTCAACGACTCGTCAGCTTCGAGGTAGACATCGCCGCCCCGGCCGCCGTCACCACCGGATGGACCACCGCGCGGCACGAATTTTTCTCGACGGAAGGCCATCGCGCCGTTGCCGCCGTGTCCGCCTACTACTCGAATTTTTGCGCGATCTATAAACACTGGGAAATCGAAAGCGACGCCCACGGTCAATTCAGCACCGGCAGGCGTCGCATTCATTGAGCTCTCAATTCGTTATGCGGCTGCCGCGGGTGCTCCTAACGGGGCGGCTTCCGGATAGACACTGATGAATTTACCGGAACGACCTTTATCTTCGAACTTCACAAAACCATCGATCAGCGCAAACAACGTATCGTCCTTACCACGGCCGACGTTCTTGCCCGGTTTCCACTTGGTGCCGCGCTGCCGGGCCAGGATGTTGCCGCCCAACACGCGCTCGCCGCCAAATTTCTTCAGACCCAATCGCTGGGAATTCGAATCCCGTCCGTTGCGCGATGAGCCTACTCCTTTTTTATGTGCCATAACGAAAACTCCGTTTCGAACCATTCGACTATGGACCATGGACGATGGGTTCGTCGTCAATGGTCTATCGTCGGTCGTCTGACCTATCCGATTGAATCAACTTTCAAAGTCGTGTATCCCTGGCGATGACCGCGAGTGCGCTTGTAATGTTTGCGCCGTTTCTTCTTGAAGACGGTAATCTTCGGAGCGCGCTCATGACCCGTAACGCTGGCAGTGACGGTCGCACCGCCAAGGGTTGAGCCGACCTTGGTATCGCCGTCCTTGCCTAACAGCAGCACATCGAGCGCAACTGACTCGCCGACTTTTTTGTTGATCGAGGGGACGCGTACTGTCGCTCCCTCGGCGACGCGAAACTGCTTTCCGCCCGTCTTAATAATTGCGTATGCCATGTGACCTCAGCTCTCTTTGACAGGTTCCGCCCATCATGGAAAAGTCGTTTATTATAGGGGCAGATCAGTGGCTCGTCAACGCGCCAGCAGTACTGGTTTGCGCCTGCTTTTTCGCTCCGTTAAGGGACAGGAAATACTCCATAAAACCGGTGGAAATATCGCCCGCGCAAAATCGCGGATCATCCATGATCTTCAGATGCAGCGGAATCGTCGTTTGAATTCCCTCAACCACCATTGCTCCCAGCGCGCGCCGCATGCGGGCGATGGCCAACTCCCTTGTGCGCGCGTGAACAATGACCTTCGCGATCATCGAATCGTAAAAAGGCGGCACTTTGTAGCCGGGGTAGACGTACGTGTCGACTCGCACGCCGGGTCCGCCCGGCAAATTGAAGGCCGTGATAGTCCCCGGGGATGGCGTAAAAGTGTCAGGACTCTCGGCGTTGATGCGGCACTCGATCGCGTGGCCCACGATGATCACATCGTCCTGAGTGAAACCAAGTGGCTCGCCTTCCGCGATGCGAATCTGACTGCGCACAATGTCGGCGAGCGTGACCATCTCAGTCACAGCGTGCTCCACCTGAATGCGCGTATTCATCTCCATGAAGTAGAACTTGTTGTTTTGATCCAGCAGGAACTCCACCGTGCCGGCGCTGGAATAATTAATACTCTTGCAAGCGGCAACGGCGGCTTCGCCCATCTTCCGTCTCAGCTTGGCCGAGATGCCAGCCGATGGCGCTTCCTCTAAAAGCTTTTGGTGCCGGCGCTGGATCGAGCACTCTCTTTCGCCAAGATAAACGCATTTGCCATGCTCGTCGGCCAGCACCTGGATCTCAATGTGCCGCGGATTCTCTACGAAGTGCTCGATGTAAACATCGCCATCCTTGAAGGCAGCCTCGGCCTCGGTTGATGCGGTCTCGAGCGCCGGGCCTAATTCCTCTTCGGTGCGGACGATGCGCATTCCGCGTCCGCCACCGCCGCCTGAGGCTTTGACTATGACGGGAAAGCCGATTTCACGCGCGATCGCGAGCGCTTCAGTTTCCGATGTCAGGGCATCCGGACTGCCCGGCGTGATCGGCAAGCCGGCTTTCTTCATCGCCCGCCGGGCTTCGACCTTGTTACCCATCAATTGAATGACGCTGGCGCGCGGGCCAATGAATTTGATGTTGCAGGCCTCGCAGATTTCCGCGAAGTAAGAAGATTCCGCCAGGAAACCGTAGCCAGGATGAATCGCGTCGACGTTGAATATTTCGGCAGCGCTGATGATCGCCGGGATGTTCAAATAGCTCTGGGCCGACGGTGCGGGCCCGATGCAGACCGCTTCATCGGCAAACCGGACGTGCAAAGAATCGCGATCGACATCACTGTGGACGGCGACCGTGCCGATACCCATTTCCTTGCAGGTCCAGATGATGCGGCAAGCAATCTCGCCACGATTGGCGATTAGAATTTTTTTAAACTTCCTAATCTCCGGTTTCATCTTTGATCCAAAAGTTTAACGTCCAATATCCAACGTCGCTTCGTCCTGCCGGACGTTAGACTTTGGACATTGGACGTGTGACTTACTGCCTGACGCCAAACAGCGGCTGGCCATACTCGACCGCCTGACCGTTTTCCACGTAAATCTTGGCCACCTCGCCGCTGGTCTCCGCCTGAATTTCGTTCATCAGTTTCATCGCTTCGATAATGCAAACCACCGTTTCCGGCTCTACGCGACCGCCAATGCGAATGAACGTTTCGGCCGTGGGCGATGCGGCCCGGTAAAAAGTCCCGACGATGGGCGAGGTAATGATGTGGAGGTCGTGATCTTCCGAAGCCGCCGTCGCCGCCTGCGCGCCCGGGTGTTGGGCCACAGCGTGCGGCACGCTCTCCTGCGAAGCGACGGTGTGCGCGACGACGCTCTGCTTCTCAGCCGTCGCGGGTAAAGCGGCCTCAGGGGTGGAGGTTCTCGAACCTATGTCGCGGCTTAATCGGACCCGAAAGCCTTCGCGCTCAAGCTCGAACTCCGTCAGACCATTCTCGGTCATCAACGAGATAAGCTCATGCAGCTCCTCCATGTTAATCGCCGTATCTGCTGCGCGCTGCGGCGCCGCTGGCGATTCACTCGATTCCGGATGTTTGTCTTGATCACTCATGCAATGTCCGACGATGGTTGGGGAGTTGAGGCTGGAGAATTGCAGAGCGCAAAAAGCCGTTCGCTCAGCCTGGCGCCAGCCGATCGTTAGAGCTTTTACTCTTCGTCACTGGCTGAAGCTTCAGAGCCTGGCTCTTCGACTTCTGATTCAGTTGGTTCGTCGACGGCTGAAGGCTTCTCGGCTTTCTTGCTACTTGCCTTGCTCGTCTCGGCTTTGGGGGCATCGCCCTTTCCGGTTTTCTTTTTGCCGGCAGTGCCTGACTTGGCCCGCTTGCGCGCGTTTTCTTTGGCTTCCAGCTCACGGGGATTATCGACCAGCTCGATAATTGCCAGCTCGGCGTTATCGCCATCGCGCCGGCCCAGTTTGAGGATGCGCGTATAACCGCCCGGCCGATCGGCGAATCGTTCGCCTAACTCGTCGAACAAACGCTTCAGCGCGGCCACTCCGGCTGTCCGCGGCGCGCGAACTTGCCCCCGCCGGCCAAAGGCCGCGGATTGCGACATGTTGCCGGCGTGAAAAAACGCGGCCGCTTGCCGGCGCAGATGAACCGCGCCCGCCTTGGCATTGTCGCCCTCGAGGTTATGAGCCTGCCGCGAAAGCGTGATCGCCTTCTCCACAAAAGGTCGAAGCTCTTTGGCCTTCGGCAAAGTGGTGACGATGCGCTCTTCGCGCGCGTTGACCAGCGAAGTTGCCAGGTTGCGAAGCATCGACATGCGATGCTCAGAAGTGCGGCCTAATTTTCGATGTGCCTTCAGGTGTCGCATGACGCTTACTCTTCTTCGTCTTCAGGAAAGTCGCTGGTGTCGCCGTCACGGCCGCCGGTTCCGGGAATCGGATTGCCCTGGGCGTCGAATTCCATACCAAAATCCAACCCCATGCCGTTCAGGATGTCTTTGATTTCGTTGAGCGACTTCTTGCCAAAATTTTTCGTTGCCAGCATCTCGCGCTCAGAACGTTGCACCAGATCCCTGATGCTCTTGATCTCAGCGTTCTTCAAACAGTTGTAGGAACGAACTGACAACTCCAGCTCATCCACCGAACGATCGAGCTGATCGTTGCGCGGGAGCGGCGGACGCTCCAGCTTCAAATAAGCATAGTCGTCGGTGTCTTCTTCAAAATTGATGAAGATGTTCATGTGGTCTTTGATCAGCTTGGCAGCCAGGCCAATCGCGTCATCCGGCTTCACCGATCCATCGGTCCAGACCTCGATCGTCAATTTATCGAACTCCGTGTTCTGCCCCAGACGCGCGGCCTCCACGTGGTAATTCACCTTGCGCACCGGCGTATGAACTGAATCAATCGGGATATAGCCCAGCGAAAGATCTTCGTCAAAATTGCGGTCGGCAGAGACATAGCCCCGGCCGCGCTTCAAACGCATCTCGATGCGCAACGTGCCGCCTTCGCTCAACGTCGCGATGTGCACGGTGGGATCCAACACTTCGACGTCGCCATCGGCTTCGATGTCGCCGGCGGTAACCTCGCCACGCCCTTCCTTGGAAATCGTCAGGGTCTTGGACTCGTTACCGTGAAGCTTGAAAGGCACCTGCTTCAGATTGAGAATCACGTCGGTCGCATCCTCAACTACGCCATTGATTGACGAGAACTCGTGCTCGACGCCTTCGATCTTGACGGCCGTGATCGCGGCCCCTTCGATTGAGGAAAGCAAAGCCCGCCGCAACGAATTGCCGACGGTCGTGCCGAAACCCCGCTCAAAAGGCTGAGCAGAAAAACGACCAAAGCGGTCGGTCAGCGTTTCGGTGTCAGCCGCCAAACGACGCGGCATTTGAAAACCTGTCCAGAGATTATTTTGGTCCATGGCCATCATTTATTTTCACTTCTGCCATCCCTCAAAGCGGAACGCCCGGCGCGTTCGCTAAGGAGATGCGCGTGTTTACTTGCTATAAAGTTCAACGATCAACTGCTCATTAATTGACCGATCGATATCAGCCCTGGTCGGCAAACTGGCGACAGACGCGCTCATTTCCGCGCCGCCGGCCGAAATCCAGGACGGACGTCCGCGGCCGGCAGCGGTTTGCCAGGCGCCTTCGACGTGCGCGTTTTTCTTGCTGGCTTCCTTGACGGCGATGACGTCGCCAACCTTTACCTGGAACGAGGGAATGTCGACCTTGCGGCCGTTCACCACGATATGACCGTGGTTAACGAGCTGCCGTGCCTGGCGGCGGGAGGTCGAGAACCCGGCGCGGTACACCGCGTTGTCCAAGCGACGCTCAAGCATGGACAACAGGTTTTCACCCGTGATGCCCTTTTGCCGCGCGGCACGCTCGAAGTAGTTGCGAAACTGTCCTTCGAGGATGAAATAGATTCGTTTGACTTTTTGTTTTTCGCGCAACTGCAGGCCGTAACCGGCCAGAGCTTTGCCGCGACGCATGGAGTTGCCATGCTGTCCCGGCGGTTGAGTTCCGCGCTTTTCAATTGGGCAGGAAGGCTTGTAACAGCGGTCGCCCTTGAGGAAAAGTTTTGCACCTTCACGGCGGCACAGACGGCACACCGCATCTCTATACCTAGCCAAGCTTTTTTGCCTCCAGTCTATTGTTAGACGGAAAAGTTTACAGGCGGCGCCGCTCTTTTGAATCTGAGATCATCAGACTTGAGATCTCAAATTTGAAATTCAGAGCGGAAGCGCGAAGCCCTTCATCCTTTAGGTTAATCTCACCCGGTTAGATGACTCTAACCAAACCTTCAAAACCAACTGCTAAATCGAAACTTAAACCCGATAGACCCATCGTCAATGGTCCATCGTCAATCGTCGCTCTAACTACACCCGGCGACGCTTCGGCGGCCGGCAGCCGTTGTGTGGAATCGGCGTCGTGTCGCGAATAGTCGTCACGCGAATTCCGGCGTTATTAATCGCCCGGATCGCGGATTCGCGACCACCGCCTGGTCCCTTCACGCGGACTTCGCATTGCTGCATGCCCGCTTCCTGCGCCTTCTTGGCCGCTTCATAGGCTGCCTGCTGCGCGGCAAAGGGAGTGCCCTTGCGCGAGCCGCGGAAGCCACGAGCGCCCGACGACGACTGGGCCACCAGGTTCCCTTCCAGATCGGTTATCGAGATCATCGTGTTATTGAACGACGCCGCGATGTAAGCGATCCCCACCGGGATATGCTTCTTCTCTTTCTTGCGAAAGACCTTCTTCTTTGCGCCTGCTGTTTTGGTTGCCATAAACTTTTAGACTACTTCTTGCCTGGCGCCTTCTTCTTCGCGATGGTGGCGCGGCGCGGTCCTTTTCGTGTGCGCGCATTGGTATGCGTGCGCTGTCCCCGCACCGGCAGCCCGCGACGATGGCGCAGACCACGGTACGATCCGATGTCCATCAGGCGTTTGATATCCATCTGGACACGCTTGCGCAAATCACCCTCGATATCGCCCTGGGCCTCAAGCACAGCGCGAATCCGTCCCAGCTCATCCTCGCTCAGATCCTTGATCCGCGCGTCGATGCTAACTTGCGCCTGATTCAGAACTGAAGTTGCGCGCGACCTGCCCACGCCGTAGATATAAGTAAGGCCGATCTGCGCCCGCTTATTCGGCGGCAGATCGACACCAGCTACACGAGCCATATCTTATCCTTGCCTCTGCTTATGCTTGGGGTTAGTGCAGATAACTCTCACCACACCCTTACGGTGAATAACTTTGCAGTTATCACACATTTTTTTGACTGACGCCCGAACCTTCATTTGATTTCCTTTTTACGCCCGCTCACTTATACCGGTAAGTTATTCGACCCCGGTTCAAATCGTACGGCGAAAGCTCAACCAGGACCCGATCTCCCGGCAGGATTCTGATGAAATGCTTGCGCATCTTGCCGGAAATATGGGCCAAAACCTGGTGCTGATTGTCTTCCAACTCGACACGAAACATGGCATTCGGCAAAGTCTCCAGGACCTTTGCCATGACCTCAATTGCCTCTTCCTTCGCCATATCCGGTGCGGGGAGTCAATTTGCCTGTGCCGACAAACTGCACATAGTAACATGCGGCTTTCGATTTGCAAAGCCGCGCGGTCCTGCCGTCTACGCGCCTATAGATTCATGCACTTGCGGGATTTCCCTGGTCACTCGAGTCAGCACTTCCGGTCCATCCTCTGTGATCGCAATCGTGTGCTCGCTGTGCGCGCTGGGCTGCCCGTCAAGCGTCACTACCGTCCAGCCATCCTTGAGCACTTTGGTCAGGTGCGTGCCCAGATTGATCATCGGTTCCACCGCAAACACATATCCGGGTTTGATCTTCGGGCCCTTGCCGCGAAAGCCATAATTCGGAATCTGCGGATCCTCGTGCATCTTCCGTCCGACACCGTGGCCTACGTAATCACGCACCACGGAATAGCCATTCCCTTCCGCATGCTTCTGCACCACCCACCCGATATCGCCGACGTGGTTTCCCACCCGGCACTCTTCGATGGCCAGATCCAGGCATTCCTCAGTCACGCGAATCAGCTTCAAAACCTCTTCGCTGACCGTGCCAACCGGAATCGTCGCCGCGGTATCGCCGACATAACCGAACAGGGTCGCACCGCAGTCGATGGAAAAGATGTCCCCGTCCTTTAACTCGTAGGCAGAAGGAAACCCATGGACCACCTGCTCGTTCACCGACGCGCAAATCGAAAAAGGAAATCCGTTGTAACCCTTGAACGTAGGTTCAGCTCCGCCATCACGAATCATCTTTTCGGCTTTGGCATCCAGCTCAAGCGTCGTCATTCCCGGTTCCACGGATTCGCGCAAAGCTTGCAGCACCTGTCCGGCCAATTGCCCGGCGGCACGCATCTTGTCGATCTCTTTTCGCGACTTGCCAATTATCATATTCGTGAAAGGGTTCGCTTAAACAGCCACGGCGACAAGCTTTTCGATGTCCCTGTAAATCGCCTCTTTGTCGCGCGTTCCATCCACGCGGTGCAGCCTGCCTGACTTTGAGTAATAGTCCAGCAACGGTTGAGTCTGTTCCTGATATGTTTCAAGCCGCACGCGAATTTTTTCCGGCATGTCATCCGGCCGGTGCGTCAGCGTCGCCTCCGGATGCAGGTTACAAACATTGTCGACGGCCGGAGGCTTGGAATAAATATTATAAATCTCGCCGCAGACCGGGCAAATGCGCCGACCGGTCGCTCGCTTTTCTAATTGCTCGAACGGGACGTCAACTACAATCGACAGGATTTCCTTGCCTTGATCGCGCGCGAGGCCTTCCAGCATTTCCGCCTGAATCGTGGTGCGCGGAAAACCGTCCAGCACATAACCGTTTCGGCAGTCTTCGCGGGCGGTGCGTTCTTTGACCACGCGGATAACCAATTCGTCTGAGATCAGTCTTCCCGAAGCCTGCACGTCACGTACTTCCTTGGCCAGTGGCGTGTCCGCCTGGGCTAGCGCGCGGAACATGTCACCGGTGGATATCTGGGGCAGGCCCAGATGCTGTTGCAGCAGACGCGCCTGTGTGCCTTTGCCTGCGCCCGGCGCTCCCATCAAGACGATTATCCTTGCCATCAATCGAGTAGAACAGACTTCAGTCTGTTGAGAACATGACGAAGATCACAGACTGAAGTCTGTGCCACAGAAACCAGAAGCCAGAGACCGCGCGCAGCCTCCAGCCTCTCTTAAGAACCTGGCTTGTTATCTTTTTTTAGGCCCGGCGGCCGCGCAACCGTCCACCGCTACCCAGAAAGCCCTCATAGTTGCGCATCACCAGCTGGGCCTCGATCTGCGCCACCGTATCCATGGCCACGCCTACCAAAATCAACAATGAGGTGCCGCCAAAATAAAACTGATAACCCATGCCGTTGGGAACCCAGCCTAGTCCAGGGGTGGTGCTGACAAACGATTCCAGCCACGCGCCGATGAACGGCAAGCGCGCCACCTTAAAGCCGCTGAGCATCAATTGCGGAAAGAATGCCACCATCGCCAGATAGACCGCACCCACCGTCGTCAGTCGCGTCAAAATGGTGTTCAGATATTCCGCCGTCGCGCGACCCGGTCTGATGCCGGGCATGAAGCCACCGTGCTTGCGCAGATTGTCGGCCACCTCTTCAACGTTAAAAACAATCGACACGTAGAAGAAGGTGAAGAAGAGAATCAGCGACAGAAAAATCAATTCGTAGTAAGGGTCGCCGGCGTGAAACAGCTGAAAGAAGCTGAATATCTTCGCCCAAAGAGTGTTCGGATTATTCTGATTCGGCGGAAAGGCCGAGAACAAGCTTTGTGGCATCGACAGGACCGATGACGCAAAGATTACCGGGATGACGCCGGCCATGTTTACCTTGAGCGGCATCACCGTCTGCTGGCCGCCAACCATTTGCCGGCCGACGTGGCGCTTGGCATAACTGACGGGCACTTTGCGACGCGCCGCTTCGACAAACACAATGAAAGCAATAATCCCAACCAGCGCCAGGACGAGGGCAATGACACCGAGCGTTTCCATCGGATCGCCGCCTCGCACGCGCTCGAAAACCTGCACCACGCCGCGCGGCAAGCCGATGACGATGCCCGCAAAAATCAGCAGCGAAATTCCGTTACCAACTCCGCGATCCGTAATCTGCTCGCCCAACCACATGACGAAGATTGTTCCGGTCGTCAAAGTCAGGACCGTGGTCAGCAGAAATCCCCAGGTGTTCGCACCCACGCCATTAACCTGAAGCCAATGGGCCACAAACGAAGTTTGAATCGCCGCCAGCCCGACTGTCAGGTAGCGCGTCCACTGGTTAATCTTCTGCCGGCCCATCTCGCCCTCTTCCTGCAGCTTCTTCAGTTGCGGCGAGACGACCGTCATCAATTGCAAAATAATTGACGCGGTGATGTAGGGCGTGACGCCCAGGGCAAAAATTGAGATGGTGCGGAAGTTCCCGCCGGAGAAAAGATCCAACACGCCGAGCAACGTGCCACTGACGTCGTGCCAGACTCGCTCCAACTGGGCCTTATTAATGCCGGGAGCGCCCACGTGCGCGCCGAGGCGATAGACCGCCAGCATGCCGAGAGTAAAGAATATGCGCCGGCGAAGATCCGGCACATTGAACATGTTACGAACGGCTGCGAGAAACTTTTCCATAAATATTTGATCTTCGGTCTTTGGCTTTCGACCTTTGATTGATGCTCTAACCCACTAGTTGGACCGGCAAATCCGAAACAAAGATCAAAAGTCGAAGACCAAAGATCATTCGCTTACTGAATGACTGTCGCGGCGCCGCCGGCTTCTTCAATCTTCTTGCGGGCGCTCTTAGTAAAGCGATGCGCCGAAATTCGCAGGGCCTTCGAGATGTCGCCCGTGCCCAGCACGACGACGTCGCGACGCGCCTTCTTGATCAAGCCGCGCTGGTGCAGAAGTTCCGGAGTGATTTCTTCATCCGCCTTAAAATGCTGGTCCAGGGCAGAGAGGCTCACCTCGATCCATTCCTTCTTGAAGATATTGGTGAAACCCCGCTTTGGCAGCCGGCGATGCAGCGGCATCTGCCCACCCTCAAAGCCGGTCTTGGATGAGTAACCCGAGCGCGATTTCTGTCCCTTCTCACCGCGGCCGGCGGTCTTACCCAGGCCGGAACCGGGCCCACGACCCACACGCTTCTTTTTGTGCGTGGAGCCTTTGGCGGGATGAAGGTCGTTAAGACTGATTGCCATTTTTCCCTCGTATCTTATTCAACTATGCGTAGAAGGTGCGGCAGCTTGGCCACCAGCCCACGCATCGACGCGTTGTCCGGCCGCTCAACAATCTGATTCAGCTTGGTCAGGCCGACACTGCGGACCATTTGTTTGTGCGTCTTCGGAGTAGAAATAACGCTGCGGTAATACTGAATCTTGATCTTACCGGCCGGCTTTTCGCTGTTGCTCTTTTTTGCAGTCATTTTCTTAGTCTCAAGTCTCAGGTCTCAAGTCTCACGCTCCGGTTTCACAAACCCGAGCCTTGAGACCTGAGACCTAAGACTTATAGTTCTTCAACCTGCTTGCCGCGGAGTCGCGCCAGCTCCATCGGATCCTTCATTTTCAGCAAACCATCAAAGGTTGCGCGCACCACGTTGTGTGGATTAGTCGAACCCAGCACCTTCGTGCGCACGTCGTGCACGCCAACTGCCTGCATCACCGCCCGCACGGCCCCTCCGGCGATGACGCCGGTACCTTCCGATGCCGGCTTGATCAAAACGCGGCCCGCGCCATAACGGCCGATCAACTGGTGCGGCAAAGTGTTATTGATTAGCGGAACGCGAATCAGGTTCTTCTTGGCAGACTCAATTCCCTTCTTGATTGCGAGGGGAACTTCACGCGCCTTGCCGGTGCCAAAACCAACATGACCAGCCTCATCGCCAACAATCACCAGGGCAGCGAATGACATGTTCTTGCCACCCTTCACCACCTTGGTGACGCGGTTGATCGAAATAACCTGATCCTTAAGATCGAGTCCCTGCGCTGAAATCCTTTGCTTCGGTTGTCTCATTATTTCCTATTCCTGCTCAGCGCCTGACTCATTAGTCGTGGCCGGCGTCGCCTCAGTCTCGGCTGGTGTTGCTGCCTCGTCAGTCTTCGTTTCCTGCGCAGCTGGAGTTGCTTCGGGCGCTGCGGCAGCTTCGGGCTGGGCTTCAACTTCGGCGGCTTTTTTCTTAGCCGGTTTGCCTTCGCCCTTCGCGGCCCTGGCCTCACCCTTTGCTGCCTTGTCCTTACCCTTCGCCGGTTTCGCCTCGCTCTCGGCGGGCTTTTCCGCCTCAGCTTCGGCAGCCGCAGCCGCCTCGGCCCGCGCCGCTTCCAATTCTTCCGGATTCAAACCAGCTTCGCGCGCGGCATCGGTCAGCGCCTTGATTCGGCCGTGATAAAGATACCCACCGCGATCAAAAACCACCTGCGTCACCCCGGCGGCCTGGGCCCGTTCGGCGATAGTGCGTCCGATTCGCTTGGCGGCTTCGATGTTTCCGCCGCTCGAACCGCGCAAGTCCTTTTCCGTGCTCGAGGCCGAAGCTACTGTCTGTCCCCGCTCGTCATCAATGATCTGCGCGTAGATGTGATTGGTGCTGCGATAGATCGCCAGGCGCGGGCGCGAAGTCGAGCCGCGCACCTTTCGCCTGATTCGTGAATGAATAGCCTTGCGAACTATTGCTCTGTTTCTATTCGCCATTTCTTTTTCTCTCGCGTGAACCGTAAATCGTAAACCGTAAACCGTGAACCGTGAACGGTAACTAGTTAACTGTGAACCCGAACTCTGAACATCTTCCTTCTGTTCACGGTTTACTGTTCACGGTTTACGGTTCACGTTTCCTACTTCCCAGTCTTGCCCGGCTTCAACTTAATAGGCACTCCTGCGTAACGAATTCCCTTGCCTTTGTACGCATCGGGCTTGCGCAGCTTGTGCAGCTCGGCGGCCACCTGGCCCAACTTCTGCTTATCAATGCTCGTCAGGGTCAGGGTTGTTTGATACTGCTGAATGCTTCCCTTGGTGGTCAGACGTTCGGCTTTCGCTTCCACGCCTTCCGGCAACGGAAAGTCGATCGGATGCGAATAGCCCAACGCCAACACAATTCGCTTGGCCTGCGCATCGGCTTTGAAGCCGACTCCTACCACATCCATCTGCTTCGTGAAACCTTCAGTCACGCCGACAATCGCGTTATTCGCCAGCGCCCGGGCCAAACCGTGCTGCGCAGCCAATTGATCGGAAGCCCGCTCTGCCTGTAACTGATCACCATCAACCTTAAATTTGATGCCTTCCGGAATCGGAGTTTTCAGCACGCCCTTCGAGCCTTTCACTTCCAGCTCGCGATCGTGAATCGTGACGGTGACGCCCTTGGGAATCGTTATAGGTTTCTTGCCAATGCGAGACATATCGTTACTCTTTTCGTTAGAGGCTAGAGACTAGAGGCTAGAGGCTAGAGGCTAGTTAAGCCTGGTTACTTCTCGTTTTTTACTAGAATCTAGCCTCTAGTCTCTAGCCTCTCGTTCCTCAATAGATCTGCGCTAAAACTTCGCCGCCGATGTTTTCCCGCTTTGCCGTCTTGCCGCTCATCAATCCGCGAGAGGTGGACACAATATTCACTCCGTAACCGCCCAGCACTTTCGGGATTTGCTGCGAGCCGACGTAGACGCGCCGCCCCGGGCGCGAGACGCGCTGCAGGTGCGTGATCGAAGAGGTGCCGCGCGCATCGTACCGCAGGAAAATGCGAACGTTTCGCTTCACGCCTTCGCCCTTGATGACGAAATTGTTGATGTAGCCCTCTTCTTTGAGGATACGAGCAATTTCCAGTTTCAGCTTGGAAGCTGGCACATCCACCCGCGAATGCTTCGCCGCAATAGCGTTGCGAATTCGCGTTAACATGTCGGCTATCGGATCAGTCATTTATAACTCCTGAGAGACTAGAGGCTAGGGACTAGAGGCTAGCAAGTCATTTCTTTCCTAGCCTCTAGCCTCTAGTCTCCAGCAACTAATATCTACCAACTCGATTTAACTACGCCGGGAATCTGTCCCTGCAACGCGAGATCGCGGAAACAGATGCGGCATAAACTGAATTTGCGCAGATAGCCACGCGGCCGGCCACAGCGTTTGCAACGGGTGTAAGCGCGCGCTGAAAACTTCGGCTTGCGATTAGCTTTTGCGATTAATGATTTCTTAGCCATATAACCTCAAGAGATTTTACGCCCTGAACGGCATTCCCATCGCCTTCAAAAGCGCGCGCGCTTGTTCATCGTTGCGCGCCGTCGTCACAATCGAAATATTCATGCCGCGTGCCTTATCAACCTTATTAAAATCGATCTCCGGAAAAATCAGTTGCTCGCGGACGCCGATCGTATAGTTGCCACGGCCATCAAACGCCTTCGGCGAGACTCCGCGAAAATCTCTCACGCGCGGCAGGGCAATCGACACCAGGCGATCGAGAAACTCGTACATCCGCTCGCCGCGCAGCGTCACGGCCACGCCAATAGGCATCGCCTGGCGCAGTTTGAAACTGGCAATGGACTTCTTGGCTTTTGTAATCACCGGCTTCTGGCCCGTGATCGCGCGCAACTCGTCAACTGCCGTATCAAGGATCTTGGCGTTCGCGACAGCTTCGCCCATCCCCATGTTCAAAACTATTTTCTGCAGCCGCGGCACTGCCATAGGGTTCTTGATATCAAACTCTTTGGCGATCGCCGGGGCAATCTCTTTTTGGTAACGCTCTTTTAACCTGGCTGCCATTTCTTTTCCTCGTAACCGCAAACCGTGAACCGTGAACCGTAAAAACTTGCGCTAATCGCTTCCGTTTACGGTTTACTGTTTACGGTTCACGCGTCCTCTATTTCTCCACCGAATGTCCGCTGCCGGATGCGACTCTGGTTTTAGTGCCGTCGCCATCGACCTGGTACCGGACGCGGCTCGGTTTGCCGGATTGCGGATCGATAAGCTGCACATTGGAAATATGAATCCAGGCCTCTTTCTCGATGATGCCGCCGCCGCGATTACTCTGCGGGTTGGCTTTCTGATGCCGCTTGATCATTCCCGCGCCTTCAACTTTGATTTTGCTGGTAGCCGGCGACACGTCCAGCACGCGACCGCGCTTGCCTTTGTCGCGCCCGGCGATCACCGCCACCTGGTCGTTCTTTCTGATACGAACGCGCTTGGTTCCCTTAGTTGCGATAGCCACTTTTAAATAACCTCCGGCGCCAGCGACACGATCTTCATGAAATTCCGGTCGCGCAGCTCGCGCGCCACCGGCCCGAAAACGCGGGTCCCGATCGGCGTTCCGTCTTCTTTAATCAGCACCGCCGCATTCTGATCGAAGCGAATATAGGTGCCGTCTTTTCGTCGCACTTCTTTCCGCGTTCGCACAATCACCGCATCCTGCACGGTGCCCTTCTTGATTGTGCCGTCCGGCGAAGCCTCTTTCACGGTGACTTTAATGCGGTCCCCCAGGGCGGCGATTTTGCCGGTCGATCCGCCAATCGGCATGATCATCTCGACGCGCCTCGCTCCTGAATTGTCCGCCACCTCCAAAGAGGTTTGCATTTGAATCATTTGCTTTTCCTCGTGAACCGTAAACCGTGAACCGTGAAAAGTCAGTCATGCTCCGCAACCGTACTGTTCACGGTTTACGGTTTACGCTTCTACTTCGCTGCTTTCTGCACAATCTCGATCACGCGCCAGCGCTTCCGGGCTGACAGCGGCCGCGTTTCCACAATCCGCACCTTGTCGCCAATCGTCGCGCCCTTATCGTCGTGGGCCATGAACTTCGAAGTGCGCCAAACATAGCGGCGATACTTCTGATGGCGCACCAGTCGATCGACCCGCACAACTACGGTGTTCTGCATTTTGTCGGAACTGACGATGCCCACTTTTTGTGAGCGCCGGCCGCGCTTGCCGGCCTCGGTCGGGGCGCCAGTCGCCGCCGCGGTCTCTCCGCTGCCTGCAACTTCTCCACTCGCAGCGCCGGCTGCTAAATCTTTCTCATTCTCAGTTGCCATTTTTAATCACGAACGGCTCAACGGCCGTGCTCGAACCAGAAACTACTTCGTTGCCTGTCGTTCCCGCTGGCCGACGATCGTCTTGATGCGGGCCAGAGATTTCTTTTCCTCGCGGATGCGCTTCACTGCGTCCACTTCACCGAGCGCCAATTTGAACTTCAACCGGAAGAGCGACTCCTTCAAACGCGTGGATTCCGTCCGCAGGTCCTCTTCATTCATGTCGTTTAGCTTGTCGATTTCTTCGCGCCGCTTCATAACTAGATAGAACCCCCCTCTTGCTCAGCTCGCGTCACGAACCTGGTCTTGATCGGGAGTTTTTGCGCAGCTAAACGCATGGCCTCGCGTGCCGTCTTTTCGTCCACGCCTTCGATCTCGTAGATCACGCGGCCCGGTTTGACTACGGCCACCCAATACTCGGGCGCGCCCTTGCCTTTGCCCATGCGCGTTTCCGCCGGCTTCTTAGTCACCGGCTTGTCAGGAAACATTCGGATCCAGATCTTGCCGCCGCGCTTGATGTGACGAGTCATCGCAATACGCGCCGCTTCGATTTGACGATCGGTGATCCAGGCCGGCTCCAGGCATTTCAGCCCGTACTCGCCGAAGCTAATCTGGCTTCCCCGGTGCGCCGCGCCGGTCATGCGTCCCCGCATCTGTTTCCGGTGCTTAACTTTTTTCGGCATCAACATAAGGTTTTCGCTCCGCTCAAACCAGAGGCTGGAGGCTAGAGACTAGTTATCGCGCCTCTACCCTAGCCTCTAGTCTCTAGCCTCTGTTCTCTCCTCGCGGCCGGCGACCATCACCACGCTCGCGACCTTCTCCGCCTTCGCGCTCGCGCCGCGTCCGCGGACGCCGTTCACGCTGCTCGGCACGCGGATCGTTGATGGGATCCGAACCAGTGCCGCGGGCCATGGCCGCTTTCGCATCCAGAATCGCACCGCGATAAATCCAAACCTTGACTCCGATAATGCCGAAGGTCGTGTGCGCTTCCGCCAAACCGTAGTCGATGTCAGCACGCAACGTATGCAGCGGCAACTGACCTTGCAAATGCCACTCACTTCGCGCGATCTCAGCGCCGTTCAGACGGCCACTGACTTTCACCTTGATTCCCTGCGCCCCGAATCTGAGCGACTCTTCCACCGCCTTGCGCATTGCGCGGCGGAAAGCGATTCGCTTCTCCAACTGGGCGGCGATTTTCTCCGCCTGCAGTTGCGCGTTGAGCTCAGGCTTATGAATCTCCTGAATCGAGACCAGCACTTCGCGGCCGGTCTTCTCCGACAAATCGCTCTTCAGCTTATCGATCTCGGCGCCCTTACGGCCGATGATGATGCCCGGACGCGAGGTGTAAATAATTATCTTCAGGCGGTTCGCAGCGCGCTCGACGTCGACATGCGACACACCCGCGCCGGTAAAGCGCTGCTTCAAATCGCGCTTCAACCTGAGATCCTCGATCAGGAACTCGCCATACTGCCTCTTGGCGAACCAATGCGAGTGCCAGTCCTTGTTGTAGCCGAGGCGAAATCCGTACGGGTGAACTTTCTGTCCCACAATTATCTCCGTTCAGTAAGCGGCGCGCTTACTCGCTCGATTCCTCTTTGGCAGCGCCCTTCGTGCTCTTAGTGGACGCATCAGATTTCTTAACGGGCTTTTTCGCAGCAGCCGTCGAGTCCTTCTTCTCAGTTGTCTTCGCCGCAACTTTGGTTTCGTCCTTAGCCGCCGGCGCAACTCGTTTCGCCCTGGGAGCCGATGCCGCTCCACCACGCCTGCGACTCTTGCTCTCGGCCGGAGTGGCAGTCTTGCTGACCGCAGCCGCGTTGCTGCCCCTGGCCTTCTTCTCTTCCACCTTGTCATCGCTGGAAAGCAAAACCGTGACGTGGCAGAAATGACGCCGCTCGCGGAATGCCCGGCCCTGCGGTGCGGGTCGCACGCGACGACGATTCTTGGTCGGCCCACGATCGACGAAGGCCGTCTTTACCCAAAGATCATCGGGATCGATCGAAATGTTCGCTTTCTCAGCCGCCTCATTGGCGTTAGCAATCGCCGAGCGAACGCACTTCTCGATGCCCTTGCCGGCGCGCTTGTTCGAGTACTTCAGAATCGCCAACGCCTGGCCCACATTTTTCCCGCGGATCATATCAACCACCAGCCGGGCCTTTTGGGCCGACCCGCGGAGATACTTTGCGCTTGCTCTCGCTTCCATCTAATTAGCTCCAGTTAGGATTTCGGTGCCACCTTTGCGGTCTTTTCGGCCTTGGTTCCTGAGTGGGCCTTGAAAGTACGCGTCGGTGCAAATTCACCCAGCTTGTGCCCGACCATGTTTTCGGTCACGTAGATCGGCAAGTGCCGTTTGCCGTTGTGCACGCCAAAAGTCAATCCCACCATGTCCGGCGTAATCGTTGAACGACGCGACCAGGTCTTGATTGCCGGCGGTCGAGCTGCGCCGGCGCGGATACGATCCACCACCGCCATCAGGCTCTTATCGACGAATGCGCCTTTTTTTACTGAACGCGCCATGCTTTCTCCATTTCAGAATTCGGATTGCGGAATGCGGATTAATAACCCTGCCTTGAATCGCAATGCGAAATCCGCATTCCCTAATCTATTTAACTCTGCGATCGCGCACGATCATTTTCTGCGTGCGCTTGTTGCTACGTGTCTTGTAACCACGCGTCGGCTGCCCCCACGGCGTTACCGGATTTCGACCGCCGGATGTCTTGCCTTCGCCACCACCGTGCGGATGGTCCACCGGGTTCATGGCCACGCCGCGAACGTGCGGCCTGATGCCTTTCCAGCGCGAGCGACCCGCTTTGCCGTACGAAACATTTTCATGTTCGACATTGCCGACCTGACCGACAGTAGCCATGCAGACCACCGGCACTCGACGAACTTCACCCGACGGCATGCGCAACTGCGCATAGTCGCCTTCTTTAGCTACCAACTGCGCGAACGCGCCCGCGGATCGCGCCATCTGGCCGCCCTTGCCCGGACGCAGTTCAATGTTATGAATCTGCGTGCCCAGCGGGATATTGCGAATCGGCAGCGCGTTACCGGGCAGAATGTCGGCCTCGGCGCCGCTCATCACAGTCTTGCCAACTTCCAAACCCGTCGGGGCGATGATGTAGCGTTTCTCGCCGTCGATATAAGTCACCAGGGCGATGTGCGCTGAGCGATTCGGATCGTATTCAATCTGCGTGACCCGGCCGGGCACTCCCGCCTTGTCGCGCTTGAAATCAATGATGCGATAGAACCGCTTATGACCGCCGCCGCGACGCCGCACAGTGATACGGCCATCGGCGTTGCGACCGGAAATTCGCGTCTTCGGCTCCAGCAGGGACTTTTCCGGCCGCGCTCCGGCAGTTAGCTCATCGCGCGTCAGATAGGTCTGATACCGGCGGGCCGGCGATGTTGGTGTTAGCTTCTTGATTCCCATAACTTTTAGTTTCGGGTTTCGAGTTTCGGGTTTCGAGTTCTAGTTCGGCCCTGATTCCCGAACTCGAAACTCGAAACTCGAAACTCGAAACTCTTCCTAGATGCTTTCGCCGTAATCGACCGGCTTCTCGCCCTTCTTCAGCGTCACATACGCTTTTTTCCAGGAGGGCCGACGGCCTTCAAACCGGCCGCGCCGGGCCATCTTGCCCATGTAGTTGACCGTGTGCACCTGATCGACCTTAACCTCGAAGATCGACTCGACCGCCGACTTGATCTCAGGCTTGGTGGCGTGTCGATCGACGCGGAACGTCAGCAACTGGCGCGCGTCCTGAGTTTCTTCTTTTGCCACCAGCGCCTTTTCCGTGATCACAGGCGAGCGGATGATGTCCCAAATCGTCCTCATCTCTTATGCCGCCTCCTTCTTCTTCCGCGGTGCGCGCTTTGGTTTTTTCTCTTCACTCGCCGCCGGCTCCGGCTCAGTCGCGGCTTCATCTTCCGGATTTGCCCCGCCCGCGTTTTTCGTTGCCGGATTCAGCAGCTCAACCAATTCTTCAGCGGCGGCGCGCGTCAGCACGAGCTTCTCGTGGTAAAGCAAATCGTAAATGTTCAAGCCGTAGCTGTTGACGAGTTTAGTGCGCTTCACATTCCGCGAAGCCAGCACGAGATTCGTATTCTCCAGCGAATCAACGATCAAAGTCTTGCCGCCCAGCTCCAGGTCTCCCAGCAGCGAAATGAAATCCTTCGTTTTCGGCTGCTCCAGTTTCCACTCGTCGAGCACCACTAAATTCCCTTCGCGCAAACGCTCGGACAAAGCGGATCGCAAAGCGCCCTGCTTCATCTTGCGCGGAAAGTTATAAGACCAGTCGCGCGGCTGCGGCCCATGAACATTGCCGCCGCCTTTCCACAAGGGAGATCGCAAACTGGCAATGCGCGCGCGGCCTGTTCCTTTTTGCTTCCAAAGCTTACGGCCCGCCCCGGAAACATCGCCGCGAGTCTTAGTGGCTGACGTGCCGGCGCGCGCGTTGGCTTGAAAATTTCGCACCGCCGCATGAATCAGCGATTCGTTCAGCTTCGCGCCAAACACCACGTCGGACAACTCCAGGTCGCCGACTTCCTTATTCTTCAGATTGCGCACCTTGACGGTAGGCATAGCTCGCTCACTCCGTTCGCGGTCTCAGGTCTCAGGTCTCAGGTCTCAGGTTTTGCTTATCAGACTTGAGACCCTGAAACTTGAGACTTGAAACTATCTTTTCTGCCTTGCGGCCTTCTTCACGATTACCACGCTGCCGGATGGTCCAGGCACAGCGCCGCGCACCATCAGCAAATTATTTTCCACGTCGACTCGCGCTACCGTCAGACCCTTGACGGTCACACGCACATCGCCCATATGACCCGACGAACGCATGCCTTTGACGACGCGCGAGGGATAGGCCGAAGCGCCAATCGAACCCGGCGCGCGCACGTTCATCGAACCGTGCGATTCAGGCCCGCGATTAAATTTGTGGCGCTTGACGGTGCCGGCGAAACCGCGGCCCTTCGACGTTCCCACCACCTCAATCGCGTCGCCATCGGCAAACAGATCGACCAGGACCTTGTCGCCGACGTTCGATTCGCTGGCTGCTGCCAGGCGAAACTCTTTCAGCACACGAGTCGGCGGAATTCCGCCTCCGGTCTTTTCGAAATGCCCGCGCATAGGCTTGTTGACCCGCTTCATCTTGATCGGGCGATCCTCGACCAGCCCCAACTGGACGGCGTCATAGCCGTCAGGCCCGGCGGCTGATTTCTTTTGCACGACGACACAGGGGCCGGCCTTGATGACAGTTACCGGAGTAACCGAGCCGTCCGCAGCGAACAACTGCGTCATGCCAACTTTTTTTCCGATGATTCCGTTAATCATTGTCGATTGCCTATTGCCAATTGCCAATTTTATGAATCACTTCAAACCTGCCAACTGCCAAATTGGAAATCGGCAATTGGAATTTGGAAATGTCCTCACTGCCTGCCGAATGCTTTGATTTCCACGTCCACGCCCGCAGGCAAATCCAGCTTCATCAGCGCGTCTACCGTTTGCGGCGTCGGATCGAGAATGTCCATCAGGCGCTTGTGCGTTCTGATCTCAAACTGCTCGCGCGACTTCTTGTCCACGTGCGGCGAACGCAACACGGTCCACTTGTTTTTCAAAGTGGGCAGCGGTATCGGACCGGCCACGCGCGCGCCCGTGCGCTTCGCAGTCTCCACGATTTCCGATGTGGACTGATCCAGCACGCGGTGATCGTAGGCCTTCAACCTGATTCTGATTTTTTCATTCAGCATAAGTTTGTCCGCTGTTTGAGATCTCAAATGTCAAATCTGAGATCGTCCTTACTTCAATCTCATCTACTCCACGATGTCCGAGACCGTGCCCGCGCCCACCGTCCGCCCGCCTTCACGAATAGCGAACCGCAGCCCCTTCTCCATTGCAATCGGCGCGATCAGCTCGATCTCCATCTGCACGTTGTCCCCAGGCATCACCATCTCCACCCCCTCCGGCAGGTGCGCCACCCCCGTCACGTCCGTCGTGCGGAAGTAGAACTGCGGCCGGTACCCGGTAAAGAACGGCGTGTGCCGCCCACCTTCTTCCTTCGTCAGCACATACGCTTCCGCCTTG
>Ga0105249_10000115_pt1 | contig 108581 bp, 99 predicted proteins | sample KBSS44metaG_FD_81522 | JGI IMG/M metagenome (GOLD analysis project Ga0105249, IMG submission 81522) | Switchgrass rhizosphere microbial communities from Kellogg Biological Station, Michigan, USA - KBS S4-4 metaG | ecosystem: Host-associated > Plants > Roots > Rhizosphere > Soil | place... | reverse complement strand
GTGCTGAACGCGAAGTATAACAAGCGAGAGGCGGAGATCGTCGCGGGCGCAGGACAGCCGGGCGCCGTGACGATCGCGACGAACATGGCCGGCCGCGGAACCGACATCAAGCTCGGTGAGGGCGTCACGGAGTCGAAGCCGTCGGAAGTGAAGGACTCGGAGGGGAAGGTCCACGAGATTGAAGAAGTGGGCGGACTGCACATTATCGGATCGGAGCGCCACGAATCGCGGCGCATCGATCGGCAGCTGCGCGGCCGCGCGGGACGTCAGGGCGATCCGGGCGCGACGCAGTTTTTCCTGTCGCTCGAAGATGATCTCATGCGCCTCTTCGGCTCCGAGCGCATCGCGAAGCTGATGGACCGTCTCGGCGCGGAGGAGGGCGAAGTGCTCGCGCATCCGCTCATCACGCGCTCGATCGAACAGGCGCAGAAGCGCGTCGAGCTCCAGAACTTCCAGGCACGCAAGCGGCTGCTCGAGTACGACGATGTGATGAACCAGCAGCGCGAGGTGATCTATTCGCTGCGCGCGTTCGCACTCGAGGGGGGCGAGGAGCTCAAGGGCGAAGCGCTGAAGATGGTCGAGCGGGCCGTCGAGCGCCGCGTCGAGCAGTCACTCGAAGGCTACGAGTCCGAGGAAGACTGGGATTACGCCGTGTTGCGTCAGGATCTGCTGATGCACTATCTCCTCTTCGTGCCGAGTTTCGAGGAAAGCGCGACGGAGAAGCCGGGGACGATCGCGGAGGCCAAGGAGCATGCGCGCATGGCCGCGAACAGCGCGTTCGCGACCAAGCTCACCACGCTCGACGTGCACGCCGACTGGCTGCTCGCGCGCGTGATGCTGCACGTGCTCGATGAGAAGTGGAAGGATCATCTGTACGATCTCGATCAGCTCCGCAACGCGATCCACTATCGCTCGTGGGGGCAGAAGGATCCGCTCGTGGAGTACAAGCACGAGGCGTACACGATGTTCGTCGACCTCATGACCGATCTCTATCACACCTTCGCCGAGCGCTTTCTGCGCGCGCAGATCGTCATGGAGCAGCCGCAGGGTGCGCCCGCCGGTGATGACGGCGACGGTCGCAGGAGTCCGCGCGGCCCGAGCCAGGCGCCGGCGCGCCGCTACAACGCGCTCGGCATCCTCGAGGACGTGCCCTCCGACGATGGCGGATCGGACGTCGCCGTCGCACCAGGGGAGCCGGAGGGGAACGTCGACATCGGGCCTGGCGAGGAGGGCGAAGTCGTCGCGCGCAAGGAAGTGCGCGTCGTTGGCGCCGGTCGCGGGATCAACGGCCCGGCATCAAAGCCGGCGACGAACGCGGACTGGTCTGAGGTAGGACGCAACGACCCGTGTCCCTGCGGCTCCGGCAAGAAGTTCAAGAAGTGCCACGGGACGACGGTGTAGTAAGACCACAAAGACGGACTCGGACGGACACACACGGTAACTACAAATGTGCTGCTCGCAGTCTCCGTTAGTGTCCGTCTGTGTCCGTCTATGTGGTCTTTCACAGGCAGTTTCTGCTCGCTACTCCCCCCGCGACGGTTTCATCGACGTCGAATGAATCGGATGCCCCTCCTCACGCGCGCCCCGCTATCTAGGGCGCGCGGGTCGTTTTCGGCCCACGAATACCCTTGGAGGAGGCGCCATCCGTGCCTGTGCCCGCTGGCTTCGCTGCACCTGGCCCATTAAGTATTAAAGAGTTGCCCCGCTCGGAACGGCCGCGCGAGCGATTGCGTGATCATGGGGCGGTGTCGTTGAGCGCGGCCGAGCTGCTGGCCATCGTCGTCGGCAGCGGTGCCACCGGTCGGTCGGCGGTCGCCGTGGGGCAGGCCATACTCGAATCTGCGGGTGGTTCGCTGCGTCGAATCGCCGCGCAGCCGGTTGCATCGCTCACCGCCATGCACGGCGTCGGGAGCGCGCGCGCGGCCACGGTGCACGCGGCACTCGAGCTCGGACGCCGCATGGCGAGCGAAGGGCGCGATGAAGGCGCCCCGATGCGATCCCCGCGCGAAGTCTATGCCGCCTTTGCATCGCGGCTGCAGGATCTACCGGTCGAAGAATTCCATGTCGCAGTCCTCGACTCACAGCATCGGCTCGAGCGCGACATCGCGGTCACGCGAGGGATTCTCAATTCCTCTCTCGTGCATCCGCGTGAAGTTTTTCGTGAGGCGATCGCGGAGCGCGCTGCCGCGATCATCCTCGTGCACAATCACCCGAGCGGTGATCCGACGCCATCGGCAGACGATCGCGTGGTGACGGACCAGCTGGTGGCCGCGGGGCGACTGCTCGACATCCCCGTCCACGATCATCTGATCGTTGGGCGGGGACGCTACGTGAGCTTCGCGGAAGCGGGGCTGCTCTAAGGCTACGGTTGCAGATCCAACACTGCCTTGCCGGTTCGCATGTCAGCGGGAACCGAAACGTGCACGTGCGCAATCCGCCATTTGCCATCGATCTTTCGGTAGCCTGCAGTCCACCGGAGCCAAAGATCTACCTTCTGGCCGTTCTTCATTGTCCCGCTATTTCGGTTGAGGCTGTGACTGAATGCGACCTCATCTCCCGCGGTAATGCGGAGATCGCGAATCTCGTAGGGAATCGGCTTCTCGAAAACCTCGAATATTGCCCGCCAGACTTTCCCGAACGCCTCGGCGCCGACGTATTGCAGCGGAGCAATGATATCGAACGCGAGGAGGTCCGGAGCCCAGGCTGCCTTCACGCCATCGAGGTCGTGATTGCGAATCGCAGTGACATAGCCGTCGAGCAACGCCCGGATTTCGGCTTCGTTTGTCGTGTCCTGTTTCATGATGAGAGTGGCTTTGAGTTCAGAGTTGTATCGAGAGCGAGCTGAATCCGCTCGCTGTGATGACGAAAGCCATCGCGGGACTGTGACCGCTGGAAGCGGGGCTCCGTTAGCCCGCGAAAATCGGGCACTGGCAATGCCCTCGCAGCGTTGAGCACGTGTAGAACTGCTGCGCCCGTAGTAGGTTGCGCAGGTAGCCCCACAGTGACGAGAGGACGGTTTTGACAGCTCCGACGCTCAAATCGATTCTCCCCGAGCTCAATCTCGGTGATGCCCGCCTCGAGCGCCTCGACGCGGACCTCATCGCGCGCGCCTACAAGTTCAGCGAGCGGGCCCATCATGGGCAGAAACGGTCGTCCGGCGCGCCCTACCTCCATCACTGCGTCGAGGTCGCCAAGATCCTCGCCGAGCTGCACCTCGATTCGAGCACCGTCGCCTGCGGGCTCATTCACGATGTCGTCGAGGATACGGCCGTCAGCGTCGCCGATGTTCAGGAAGAGTTCGGACGGGAAATCGCGGCGATCGTGGATGGCGTCACGAAGATCGGAAACATCTCCTTTCAATCGCGCGAAGAACGGCAGGTCGAGAACTACCGCAAGCTGCTGCTCTCGATCGCGAAGGATGTCCGCGTCATCCTCATCAAGCTCGCGGACCGCCTGCACAACATGCGCACGCTCGATTATCTCCCCGAGGAGAAGCGCCGCCGCATCGCGCAGGAGACGATGGACCTGTACGCCCCGCTCGCGCATCGCTTCGGAATGGCGCAAATGCGGTGGGAGCTCGAGGATCTCTCCTTCAAGTACATCGAGCCGCCCGAGTACAAGGCACTCGCGAAGCTCGTCGCGCAAAAGCGCGATCTGCGCGAGCAGCTCATCGGCCAGTTCTCCGAGCCGCTCGATCGTGAGCTCAAGCGCGCGGGGATTCGTGACGTCGAAGTCGTGGGGCGCCCGAAGCACCTCTGGTCGATCTGGAAGAAGATGAAGTCGCGCGACAAGCCGTACGAGGAGATCTACGACCTCATGGCCGTGCGCGTGCTCGTCAACAGCGTTCCGGAGTGCTACCACGCACTCGGCGTCATCCACGACGGGTGGACGCCGCTGCAGGAGCGCATCAAGGACTACATCGCGCAGCCCAAGTCGAACGGCTACCAGTCGCTGCACACCACCGTGTTTGGCCCGGGGCGGCAGCTGTACGAGGTGCAGATCCGCACGCGCGAGATGCACGAGACCGCCGAGTATGGAATCGCGGCGCACTGGCTGTACAAGGAAAATCGTACGAGCGCCGACAAGGCCGAGCAGGACATGAGCTGGCTGCGCCAGATTCTCGAGTTCCAGCTCGACGCGAAAAATCCGGACGAGTTCCTCGAATTTCTCAAGCTCGATCTGTATCAGAAGGAGATCTTCGTTCTGACGCCCACGGGCGACGTGATCGAGCTCCCCGAGGGCGCGACGCCGATCGACTTCGCCTTCGCCGTGCACACCGAGGTCGGACTGCACTGCCAGGGCGCGAAGGTGAATGGGCGCATCGCCCCGCTCTCTCGCGAGCTGCGCAGCTCGGACACCGTCGAGATCGTGACCTCGCCCACGGCGCGCCCGAGCCGCGACTGGCTCGCGCATGTGCGCACGGGGCGCGCGCGCCACAAGATCCGGCAGTGGATCCGCGTCGAGGAGCAGAACACATCGGCGAAGATCGGGCGCGAGATGCTCGACCGCGAGCTGCGCCGCCGCCACGTGAAGCCGGACGACACGCTCCTCAACGCCACCGCGAAGGCGCTCGGCCTCAACGACTCGAAGCATCTGATCTCGTCGATCGGGCAGGGGGACATCGCGATCGCGCAGGCGCTCAAGATCATGTTCCCGGAGGAGGAGCACGAGGCGCCCGTAAAGGCGAGCACGATCGAGCGGCTCGTGCGGCGCATGCGCGGGCCCGCGCGCGGCGTCCGCATCCAGGGCGTCGACGGGCTCATGGTGCGCTACTCACAGTGCTGTCAGCCGGTGCCCGGCGAGCCTGTCGTCGGCTACGTGACGCGCGGGCGCGGAGTGAGCATCCACCGAACCGATTGCCCGAACGTCCTCATGCTCGCCGAGGAGCCCGAGCGCCGCCTCGAGATCGACTGGAAGGAGCAGCTGGGCGAGCTCTTCCTGGTGCGTCTCACCCTCGAGGGCTCGGACCGGCGCGGCCTCTACGCCGACGTCGCCGCAGCGATCACGGAGAGCGGCACGAGCATCAAGAGCATGGAGCTCAAGTCGGGAATGGGCGGGAGCGTCTCTGGATCGGTGTTGCTCGAGGTCGAGAATCTCGCACACCTGCAGAAGATCACCAGGCTCATCCGTAAGGTGAAGGGAATCACCACGGCCGAGCGGCGCGAGCGCACCGAGAAGCACTAGCCAGCGCCGCTAATTCGGCGAAAAGAGGCAGCCGAAGATCTCCCGAATCGTTATATTTTCCGCATGGCCGAATTCGACCTCCAAGCCCCGTTTCAGCCGGCGGGTGACCAGCCGCGCGCGATCGCCGAGCTCTCGGCGGGGCTCAAGCGCGGGGATCGCTTTCAGACGCTCCTGGGCGTCACCGGCTCGGGGAAGACGATGTCCGTCGCCAACGTGATCAAGGCGCACGGACGGCCGACGCTCGTCCTGTCGCACAACAAGACGCTCGCCGCGCAGCTCTACGGGGAGCTCAAGAGCTTCTTTCCGCACAACGCGGTCGAGTACTTCATCTCGTACTACGACTACTACCAGCCGGAAGCGTACGTGCCGACGACGGACACGTACATCGAGAAGGATGCGTCGATCAACGAGGACATCGACCGGCTGCGCCTGCGCGCCACGTCGAGCCTCATGGAGCGCGAGGACGTCATCATCGTCGCCACCGTCTCCGCGATCTACGGACTCGGTGATCCGGTCGAGTATCGCGATCGCATGGTGAGCATTACGCGCGGCGAGGTGCGCGGCCGCGACGACATTCTGCGCGCGCTCGTCGGCATCCAGTACTCGCGCAACGACGTGTCGTTCGAGCGCGGGACCTTCCGCGTGCGCGGCGACACGGTGGAGATCTTCCCCGCGTACGAGGAGCAGGGCGTGCGCGTCGAGATGTGGGGCGACGAAGTCGAGCGGATCTCGAAGATCGACGCCGTCACCGGCGAGACCATCGCCGACCTCGCGCGCGCCGCGATCTATCCCGCCAAGCACTTCGTCACTTCGCGTCCGACGCTCGAGCGCGCGATCGGACTCATTCGCGCGGAGCTCGCCGAGCGCCTCCTGATTCTGCGCGAGCAGGGGAAGCTGCTCGAGGCGCAGCGGCTCGAGTCGCGCACGAACTTCGACATCGAGATGATGCTCGAGGTCGGCACCTGCGCCGGCATCGAGAACTACTCGCGCCATCTCTCCGGCCGCGCGTCGGGCGAGCGCCCGTCGTGCCTCTTCGACTTCTTCCCCGAGGACTTCCTCGTGGTCGTCGACGAGTCGCACGTCTCGCTGCCGCAGATCGGCGGCATGTTCAACGGCGACCGCGCGCGCAAGCTCACGCTCGTCGACTACGGCTTCCGGCTGCCGAGCGCGCTCGACAACCGCCCGCTCATGTTCGATGAGTTTCTCAAGCTCACGCCGCGCGCGATGTTCGTGTCCGCGACGCCGGGCGATCTCGAGCTGCAGCTTTCGGAGGGCGTCGTCGTCGAGCAGATCATTCGCCCCACGGGGCTCGTGGATCCGGAGATCGAGGTGCGCCCCGTCCGCGGCCAGGTCGACGACCTCCTCGGCGAGATCCGGCTGCGCGAGCGCCGCGGCGAGCGCGTGCTCGTCACCACACTCACGAAGCGGATGGCCGAGGATCTCACGGACTATCTGCAGCAGATGGGCGTGCGCGTGCGCTACATGCACTCCGACATCGATGCGATCGAGCGCGTGGAGATCATTCGCGGGCTCCGGCTCGGCGACTTCGATGTGCTCGTCGGCATCAACCTCCTGCGAGAGGGGCTCGACTTGCCCGAGGTGTCGCTCGTGGCGGTGCTGGATGCGGACCAGGAAGGATTTCTGCGGAGCGACCGCTCGCTCATCCAGACGACCGGGCGCGCGGCGCGGCATGTGGAGGGGCGCGCGATCTTCTACGCCGATCGCATCACGGGCTCGATGGCGCGATGCATCGACGAGACGAAACGCCGGCGCGAGATCCAGCGCGCGTACAACATCGAGCACGGCATCACGCCGACGACGGTCGTGAAGAGCACCGACCAGGTACGCTTCATCACGCGCGTCGCCGATGCGCGCGGCGAGCGCGATGACAAGCACAAGCAGGTCGCCGAGAAGGTGGCGACGTACGCGAGCGAGATGGACACCGCGACACTCATCGAGCTGCTCGAGTCGCAGATGAAGGAAGCGGCGGCGAATCTCGACTTCGAATCGGCGGCGGCGCTGCGCGATCAGCTGCTCGAGGTGAAGGCGGGTGGCAACGGCAACGCGGCGGCGCTGGGATCGAGATCGCGTCGCGGAGAAGGGCTGAGCCGCATTCGGGCGCCGCGCTGATGGACGCGCACCACCACATCGTGCCCAGTGAGGCACCGCGCGGGCATCTGGCACTCACGCGCGACGAGCTCATCGCCTGGGGCGAGCGCTTCGGCCGGTCGGCGCGCGCGCGTCTCGTCGTCGCCATCGCCGGCGACCTTGGGGCGGGGAAGACGACGCTCGTGCAGGCGATCTGTCGCGGCGCCGGCGTCACGACCGAGGTCACGAGCCCCACGTACGCGCTCGTGCACGAGTACAAGGGAGCTCACTTCCCGATCTACCATCTCGATCTCTATCGCCTCAATTCGCCCGATGATCTCACGAACCTTGGCTGGGACGACATGCTGCGCGCGCACGCGCTGATTCTCGTGGAGTGGCCGGAGCGCGGCGGCGCGCGCATCCCGTCGGATGCGGTGCCGATCGATCTCGAGCTCGATCCGGCGGATGAGGAGCGACGGCTCCTCCTCGCAGGATGAGCGGCGTGCTCACGCTCGCGCTCGAGGCGTCGACGTCGACGGGCTCCGTCGCGATCCTCGAGGACCGCGAGCTGCTCGCGCACCGCGAAGTCGCGATGCGCAGCGGCGCCGAGGAGCATCTGCTACCGGCGATCGACGCCGCGCTCGGCGAAGCCGGTGCGACGACGAGCGCGCTCGCGCGCATCGTCTGCGGCGCCGGCCCCGGGAGCTTCACGAGCCTGCGCGTGTCCGCGTCGCTCGCGAAGGGAATCGCGTTCGCGCACCATCTTCCGCTCTTCGCGGTCCCGTCGCTCGCGCTCATCGCCGCCGACCCGTCGCTCGCCGATGGAACCTATCTCGCGGTGCTCGATGCCCTGCGCGGCGATGTGTTCGCGGGGACGTATCTGCGCGCGGGCGATTCCGTGACGGAGCTCGCCCCCGTGCGACTCGTCGCGCGCGACGCGCTCGCGCACGAGGCGGCGGCGCTGCGCGCGACGGTGATCGGCCCCGAGGAACATCCGCGCACGCCGCCGCGCGCGGCGAACGTCGTGCGCTTGGGCGCATGGCTCGCACTACCGCCGGCGTCGCTCGCGTCGTGGGAGCCGGACTACGGGCGGCTGGCCGAGGCGCAGGTGAAGTGGGAGCAGGCGCACGGGCGCCCGCTGCCGGTGGCGTAGCGTATGCGCACAGGTGAGGGCACGCGCATCAGCGTGGCGAACAGCGAGCCGCGCGCGCCGATCGTACTCCGCGCCGCGCGCGAGGCGGACCTCGACAACGTGCTCGCGATCGAGCAGGCGTCGTTCGCGGATCCGTGGAGCCGGAGCGCGTTCATCGAGCTGCTCGACGACCCGCGCGTCGCCTTTCTCATCGCCGATGCGAGCGACGCGGTGCGCGGCTACGTGGTCGCGTGGCACGTGCTCGATGAAGGGGAGATCGGGAATCTCGCGGTGCACGCCGATGCGCGGCGACAGGGCGTGGGCGCGCGGCTGCTCGACGGCGCGATCGCCGCGGTGCGCAAGGCGCGTGTGGACGCGCTCTATCTCGAGGTGCGGGACTCCAACGCCGCGGCGCGCGCGCTGTATGCTTCCCGTGGGTTCGCGGAAGTCGGGCGCCGGCGTGAGTATTATCGGAGGCCGAAGGAGGACGCGCTCGTGCTTCGCCTCGAGCTCGCTGGTGCCGCACCGGTGTGACTCGCGAATGTACGCAATGAAAGGAGAATGGCGGCGCCGAACCGTTGGCGCGCCAGTCGCACCCGCTCTATACTCTGTCCGGCGATGGAATTCGCCAACTGCCAGGAGATCGATATGAGTCGCAGCTTGAACAAGGTCACCCTGATCGGCAATCTCGGAGCCGATCCCGAAGTCCGCTCCACCACGGGTGGCAATCGCGTCGCCACGTTCTCGCTGGCCACGAGCCGCAGCTGGAGCGGCCCGAGCGGGGACAAGCAGGAGAAGACGGAGTGGCATCGCTGCGTCGTCTGGAACAGCAAGGCGTCCACCCTGGCCGACATCGTCGAGCGCTACCTCAAGAAGGGAGACAAGATCTACGTCGAGGGGCGCATCGAGTACCGGCAGTGGCAGGACAAGGAGAATCAGACGCGCTACACCACCGAGATCAACGTGCGTGAGCTGATCATGCTCAGCGGCAAGGCGGGCGGGGCTGACGGCTTCGACAGCGAGGGCAGCTCGCGTCCCCGTGCGGCAGCTACGGATCGCTCACGCGGCGCGGGAGCGGGCACGGGCGCCCCGGCGGGCGGCGACTTCGAGGATTTCCGCGGCACGCTCGATACGGAGGACGACGACCTTCCGTTCTGAGCGTCTGACGTGCGTCATCGCGTTGCGGGACGGGCGTGTGCCTAGTCCCGGTCGTATGGTGCAACGATGACGCACGATCTCACGGACCTTCCGTACGCGCCCACACTGGCGCGGTTATCTCTCGCGCTCGCGATCGGCCTCTTCGTGGGGATCGAGCGCGAGCGCCGGCACAAGGAGGCGGGGCTTCGCACCTTCGCCTTCGCCGCGCTCCTCGGCGCCGCCGGCGGCCTCCTCGGCGACTCCTTCTCCCTGCTCGCCATGGGGCTACTCGGCGTTCTCGTGGTACTGTTGAACGTCGAAACGATTCGTACGGGCGAAGGCGCGGAGATCACGACTTCCGCGGCGCTCTTCGTCATCGGCTACGCGGGCGTGCTCGCCGGGCAGGGACACACCTTCACGCCCACGCTGCTCGGCGTCGGCACCGCCGCGCTGCTCGCCTGGAAGCAGCCGCTCGCGGGCTTCAGCCACACGCTGAGCGAGTCCGAGATGCGCTCGGCGGTGCTGCTCGCGATTCTGGCATTCGTCGTCTATCCGGTGCTTCCGAGCGGCACGGTGGATCGATGGGATCTCATCGACCCGCGCGCCGCGTGGGTATCCGTGGTGCTCATCGCGGCGCTCGGATTCGTGAACTACATCCTGCTCAACCTCTACGGCGCGCGCGGAATCGAGTTCACGGGATTTCTGGGCGGATTGGTCAACAGCACGGCGACGGTGACCGAGCTGGCGACACGCGTGCGCGAGGGAAACGGAGAGCTCGGCGAAGTCGCGTACCGGGGCATCGTGCTGTCGACCGCGGCGATGCTCGTGCGAAACGGGATCATCCTCGGGCTGCTCGCGCCGGAAGCGTTCGCGAGCGCGTCCGCGCCGCTCGCGCTGATGCTCGCGGGAACGGTCGCGGCAGCGCTGTGGGATCGCAGGCACCTTTGGGTTCAGGACGAGAGCGATGGCAGCGCGTCGCCCGCGAATCGCGTGACCAGCTCCGTGCCGGTGGTCTCGTCGCCGTTCGCGCTCGCGTCCGCGCTCAAGTTCGGCGCGATCTTTCTCGCGCTACAGATCGCGGCGACGCTGGCGCAGCGCTTCCTCGGTGAGAGCGGACTGTACGTGGTCAGCGCCGCCGGCGGCGTCGTGTCGAGCGCGAGTACCGTCGCCTCCGCCGCGAACCTCGCGACGGCGGGCGCGTTGAGCGCGCGCGTCGCGGGGCACAGCGCGATCATCGCGACGATCGCGAGCGCGCTGGTGGACCTGCCACTCATTTCACGCTTCGGGCGCGATGCGAAGCTGACGCGTCGCGTGACCGTGCTCATCGGCGCGATCACATTGCTGGGAGCGCTGGGGGCGGCGGCGGAGTACTTCCTCCTCTAGCGCGGGGATCGAGCACCAAAGCCGCGCGGCCCCTCCCGGCCGCGCGGCTTTTTCGTGCCCGTAGCGAGGGTCTTGCGCCATATATATTGGACTCATATATATGGCGCCATGATCACTCTCGAGCTCAAAAAGGGCAGCGCCGACTTCCTCATCCTCTCGCTCCTCCGCGACGAGCCGCGCCACGGCTACGAGCTGAGCAAGCTGATCGAGTCCCGTTCCGGCGGCGTCGTGCAGTTCCAGGTGTCTTCGCTCTATCCGCTGCTCTATCGCATGGAAGAGCGCGGGTGGATCAAAGGGAAGTGGATCGAGAAGGCCGGCCAGCGCCGGCGTCGCTACTATCACATCACTGCCGCGGGACGCGAGGCGGTGAAGGAGCAGCGCGAGAGCTGGCTCGAGTTCGTGCAGGCCATCGGCCAGGTCGTAGGCACCGCCCATGGTTGACTGGAAAAGCGAGATTCGCGCGCGCCTCGCGCCGCTCGAGCTTAGCGCCGAGCGCGAGTTCGAGATCGCGGAGGAGCTCGGGCAGCATCTCGAGGATCGCTACACCGAGTTGCGAGGGAAGGGCGCGAGCGACGCAAGCGCGCTGCGCACGGTGCGCGACGAGCTGCAGCGCGGGCCGCTGATCGACGCGCTCGCGAGCTCGGGGCGCGCGAAGACGAGCTCCAACTCGCCGCCGCCCGGCGCGCAAACCGGCTCGCTCCTCGGCGCGCTCTGGCGCGACGTGCGTTACGGCGCGCGCTCGCTGCGCAAGGCGCCCGGCTTCACCGCCATCGCGACGATCACGCTCGCGCTCGGGATCGGCGCCACCACCGCGATGTTCAGCGTCCTCGACGCGGTGCTCCTGCGCCCGCTCCCATTCGCGCAGCCCGAGCAGCTCGTGCGAGTCTTCAACACGTACGGGTCGCCGACGAACCTGCAGTCGCTCTCCGCCGTCGATTTTCTTGCGTTGCGCGAAGACACGCGCGCGTTCTCGTCAATCGCGTCGTTCCGGCTTCCCAATGACGGCTTCTCGTACGTCACCGGCGATCGAGCGGAGCGCGTGTACGGTGCGATCGTGAGCGCCAACTTCTTCTCGACGCTCGGCGTGCGCGCGATGCTCGGCCGCACCTTCCAGGTGGGCGACGATGCCGACGGAGCGCCGCCGACGGCCGTGCTGAGCTACGCCTTCTGGCGGCAACGTCTCGGATCCGATCCGGCGATCATCGGGAAGTCGATCAATGTGCAGGGGCGACCGACCACCGTCATCGGCGTCATGGATGCCTCGGTGTGGTATCCGCGCGGAGATCGTGCAGAGCTGTGGATCAACGACACCTATTCCACGCCCAAACGACGCGGACCTTTCGGCCTCGCGGTGTTCGCACGCGAGAAGCCCGGCGTGAGCGCCCCGCAACGCTCTGCGGCTCTCGCGCAGGTCGCAGCCGGCGTGCGCACGCAATATCCCGGCGGACCTGACAATTGGACTTTCGCCGAGCAGTCGATGAGCCAGCGTTTCAGCGGCCCGCTGCGTCCTGTGTTGCTCGTGCTCATGGGCGCCGTGGTCGTCGTGCTCCTCATCGCCTGCGTGAACGTCACGAACCTGATGCTCGCGCGCGCGACCAGCCGCGAGCAGGAGATCTCGGTGCGCACCGCGCTCGGCGCGAGCCGCGCGGCGCTCGTGCGCCAGCTCCTCATCGAGGGCGCGCTGCTCGCGCTCCTGGGCGGCGCGATCGGCGTGCTCGTGGCGATGTGGGGCGTGCGCGCGCTCACGTCGATCGCGCCCGACAGTCTCTTCGTGCTCCGCGATTTCAAGACCGGCGTCGATGCGCGCGTGCTCGGGCTCGCGGCGTTGGCGACAATGGGGAGCGTCCTTCTCTTCGCGCTCGCACCCGCCATCCTCGGCGCCTCGTCGCGCGCGATCGGCGCCGTCCGCGATGCGGTGCGCGGCGGCACCGATGCGCCGTCGAGGCGCAGAATCCGCAGCGGACTCGTCGTCGCCGAATTCGCGCTGTCGCTCGTGCTGTTGGTGGGCGCCGGGCTTCTCATCCGCAGCCTGTCGAAGCTTCGGAGCGTCGACACGGGCGTGCGCGGCGATGGCGTGATCACCGCATCGATCGCACTCCCGGCGATTCGATATCCGAAGCAGGAGCAAGTGAACGTGTTTCACGACCGGCTCCTCGCCGACCTGCGCTCGCGTCCCGCGATGGAGAAGGTGAGCACGAGCGTTGGCTTGCCGCCGGACGTGTTCGGGAGCAGCTCCGACTTCTTCCTCACCGCGCATCCGGTTGCGGATGGAGAGTTCTCGCCACTCGCCGACGTGCTCGCCGTGGATGGCGAGTACTTCTCCGCGCTGGGTATCCCGCTACTCTCCGGCCGGATCTTCGATGCGCGCGACAACCCCGATGCGCCAAGCACGATAGTCATCAGCGAAGCGCTGGCGCGAAAATACTTTCCGGCGAACAACGCGCTCGGCGAGCGATTGAACGTCGGTGGCCAGGGAGATGGCAACGCGTACGTTATTGTCGGCATCGTCGGCAATGTGCGCTACGACGGTCTCGCGCAGGGTCCCTCGGACGCGATCTACTTTCCGTTCATACAGGGCACCGCCGGAAACTCACCGAGCTTTTCGGTCGTGGTGCGCACGCGGGCAAGCGCCGATGAGGTGGGTCGTCTCGTGCGCGATGCCGTACATCAGATCGATCCGGAGCTCGCCGTCGCGAACGTGCGCACGGTGCGCGAGCTGGTGGAGGAGAACGTCGCGGGCGACAGGTTCCGCACGACGCTGCTCGCCGTCTTCGCCGCACTCGCGCTCGTCCTCGCCGCGGTCGGCATCTACGGCGTGATGACGTACGCCGTCGGCCGCCGCTCGCGCGAGATCGGCATCCGCCTCGCACTCGGTGCGCGCGCTGCCGAGATCTATCGGCTCGTGCTGCGCGAGGGGCTCGGCGTTGCGGGGCTCGGCATCGGGATCGGGCTGGTGGCGTCGGTCGCGCTCACTCGCGCCGTCTCGAAGCTTCTCTTCCAGGTAAGCGCGACGGACGCGGCGACATTCATCGCGGTCCCGGTGCTCCTGCTCGGCATCGCTGCACTCGCGTGTTTCGTCCCGGCGCGGCGGGCGTCGAGGGTGGATCCGAGTGTGACGATGCGCAACGATTAGGGGTGTCGAGATGAGCTCACAGCGTGTGTGAAGCGACACAGACGGAGTGAACGGACACAGACGGAAACTCCTAACTACAACTGCCAACTACGTACACGAATCAGACCAATCAAGACGAATCGAATCATGTAAGGCTGGCCTCATCACGGCGGGCCGACCTCGCCCCGCGCCAGGTACGATTCGTCTTCATTGGTTTGATTCGTGCACGCAGTGAGCAGTTCGTCCCTGCGCTGCTCGAGCCCCAACGCGCTACGCCCTCCGCGCCCGATGCTCCTCGTCGAGCGTCAGCTCCCCGCTCGAGTCATCGTACGTGAACAGCTCTGCGTAGCGTCCCCAGTCCACCGCCGTTTCGAACTGGCGGCGCGCCTCCTCGCTGCTGAAGCTGTGCTCGAGCTCATCGATCACGCGCTCGGCGTCGAGCGTGTGCGTCGGTGAGGTCTCGAGGTCGCGCACGATGTGGTGCAGCAGCGCGATGTGGTCGAGCGCCTGCGCGCGGAAGATCGCCTTTTCCTCGTCGGTCTCCGTGTCGGCGAACCGCGTGCCGATCGGCGTGAGCACCACCTGGCGCTCCTGCAGCGCGCCGAGGCCGAGGAGGTCGATGGCTTCGACGATGGCGAGGAGATCGTCGGCGCGCATCTGCAGATCGCGCGAGAGATCCTGCACCGCCGCGTGCCCGCCGATGCCTCCGATGTACTGCACGAGTCCCGTCAGATCGTCGATGCTCACATCGGGGAGCACCTGGTAGCGCCGTGCGCGCGTCGCCTTCGCCCGCGCCGTTCCGCGTGGCGCGAGCGGCCGCGTGCGCCCTTGCAGGCTCTGCTCGACGATCGCGACTGCATCGTCTTCCGGATTCGTCATGATCCGGTAGATGAGCTCAACGAGCCGCGCACGCGGCGCGCTCTTCGCGGTGCGGTCCGCGGGCGGCAGTCCCTTGAGCTCCACCCGAATGTGTCCGGGATTCGCACCGAACACGAGGATGCGGTCCGCGAGCGACACCGCCTCGTCGATGTTGTGCGTCACCATCACCACGGCTTTCGTCGGCATCGTCTTCGCGAGCCAGAGATCCTGCAGCTCCGTGCGCAGATTCTCCGCCGTGAGCACGTCGAGCGCGGAGAAGGGCTCGTCCATGAAAAGCACTTCGGGCTGCACCACGAGCGCGCGCGCAAAGCCGACGCGCTGCTTCATCCCGCCCGAGAGCTCCTTCGGAAAGGCCTCCTCGTATCCATCGAGGCCGATGAGATCGATCGCCTTCGTCGCGCGTCGCCTGCGCTCCTCCTCCGGCACTTCCATCGCGAGCAGCCCGAGCTCCACGTTCTGCAGCACGTCGAGCCACGGAAAGAGTGCGAAGCTCTGGAAGACGATCGCCACATTAGGATTCGTTCCTTCGAGCGGCGATCCGTGCACGAGCACCTCGCCGCTCGACGGCTCCATCAACCCGGCGAGGATGCGCAGCAGCGTCGACTTCCCCGAGCCGGAGGGGCCGAGTAGCGCGACGAACTCGCCCTCGTGGAGCTCGACGGAGACGTGCTCGAGCACGGGGCGGCGGTCGTCGCCGAAATACTTCATCACATTGCGAGCGGCGAGAAGTCCGTTCGCCGTCGCCGGCGATGGCGTCGTCAGCATCGTATTGGCGTCGCTCATGCGCGTCTGCTCATTGCGTGATCCATTAGTCGAGGCGGTAGCGCGCTTCGGCGAGCGCGTACAGCCGCCGCCACACGAGCCGGTTGCACGCGATCACGATCGCGGCCATCACGAGCGTCCCCGCCAGAAGCATCCGGAAGTCGCTGCGCTCGGCCGCCTGCGCGATCAGCGATCCGAGGCCGATCGTGCTCTCCTTGCGTCCCGCGAACGTAACGTACTCGGAGACGATGCTCGCGTTCCACGCGCCGCCAGTCGCCGTGATCATCCCCGTCACGAGATAGGGAAAGATCGCAGGAAGGATGAGCGTCTTCCACCGACGCCATCCCGTGATGCGATAGTTGTACGCGACCTCGCGCAAATCCGACGGGATCGCCATCGCGCCGGCGATCACGTTGAACAACACGTACCACTGCGTGCCGAGCAGCATGAGCGCGACTGCAGCGATGTTGAGGCCGCCCGGCAGCGCGAGTAGCGCGAGGAGCAGCACGGGGAACACCGCCGTCGCTGGCACTGACGCCGTGATCTGCACGAGCGGCTGCGCGCGCCTCGCCCAGCGCGGGTTGGTTCCGATCGCAACGCCCACCGGAATCGTCCACGCCGCCGCGAGCACGAGCGCGATCGTTGTGCGCAGGAAGGTTGCGCCTGCGCTCCGCACGATGAGGCGCCAGTCGCTCAACGACATCCCCGCGAGCGCGCTGATCGTCGCCACGGCGCCCCAGATCACGAGCGCGAGCAGCAGCGCGATCGGCGCCCACCGCACGAGCCTCGACCGCACCGCTGATCGCGGTGCGCGCACGCGATGCTCCGACGTGCGGGGCGATCCGAGCTTGCGGTCGAGCGCGCGCGCGAGCGGTCGCGTCACGTGCGCACTCAACCACTCGAGCATCGCGGAGCCACTCAGCGCGTCGAGCAGGCGGGAGTGCGGCGCGTCGCCGCCCGACATCTCGAGCTTGAATCGGTCGGACCACGCGACGAGCGGCCGCCAGAGCAGCTGGTCGAGGAGTACGATCACCACGATCAGCGTCAGGAGCCCGAGCACGAGTGCGCGCGTGTCGCCCGCGTCGGCAGCTGCTGCGAGGTACGAGCCCAGCCCGGGAAGCCGAAGGTTGCTCGAGCCGAGCGTGAACTGCTCGGACGCCATGAGGAAGAACCAGCCGCCCGCCCAGCTCATCATGCTGTTCGCGATCAGCGAGATGGCGCCGAAGGGAAGTTCGAGCCGCGTGAAGCGACGCCAGAACCCGAGGCGATAGACCGCCGCGGCCTCGCTCAGCTCACGCGGGATCGTCAGCAGCGACTGGTGGAAGCTGAACGCCAGATTCCACGCCTGGCTCGTGAAGATAAGAATGATCGCGGCGATCTCGAGTCCGAGCGTGCGGCCGGGAAAGAGCGCCGCGAGGCCGAGCACGACGCCGGGCATGAACGAAAGGATCGGGACGCTCTGCAGAATGTCGAGTAGCGGCAACATGAATCGCTCGGCTGCGCGGCTCCCGGCGGCGATGCGCGCGTAAGCGATGCTGAACACGAGCGAGATCACGTAGGCGATCGTCATCCGCAGCGTCGACAGCCCCGCGTAGTACGGCAGCAAGCGCGCAGAGAGACTCACCTGCACGTTGGGCGAGAGCGGCGCGCGCCATTCGGCGGCCGCGCGCATGATCCCGTACGCGACCGCCGCCACCGCGCACAGCATGAGCGCGTCGACCCACCGCGGCGTGGGCGGCACGTGCGGCTGCTCGGCCGGTGCGCCGCTCGTGGTCGGCGCCCGTACGGGGATGATCGGTTGAGCCATGGCGCGAGTGTAGAAGGAGCGGAAGCAGGGCGGGCGGCGGACGTCGTGCATTCCGCGCGCTCGATAAGATAGCGCCACGCTTTGCACGATCCCACGATGGAAATGCTTGTGCGGGCGCGAGTTGGGTGACGCGAGACCACGCCCTCCATGGCATCGTGGCGTCGCGCCGACGGGGAAGGCCGCTGCCTGGGGAGCGAGGGTGATTCGCGCGCCAACCCTGCGCCCCGCCGTCAGTTACCCTGCGCGCTCTCAGGCGTCGTCTGGGGGTAGCCCAGCGGCTCGATCGCAGGCGCTCACGGTGCCCATCATCGTGGTGCGCGAAGTCATGCCCTGCGAGCGGGTTTCTTCCCTTGTGAACACAGGACTGTCTACACATGCGCAACGTACCGTTCCGTCGTGGCGGTTTGCTCGCGGCGCTTCTCATCTCGGTGGTCGCCTCAGCGCCCCTCGCCGCGCAGGACTCTACGCAAAGCCAGCCGGCTCCCGGGGGCACGCACACGGTGAAGAAGGGCGACACCCTCTGGGACATCGCCAAGCAATATTTGAATGACCCGTTCCTCTGGCCCGAGGTCTATCGCATCAATACCGACGTCGTTGAAGATCCGCACTGGATCTATCCCAACGAGGTCTTGAAGCTCCCCGCGAATACGATCGCTACCAACACCGGCGCGGAAGTAACCACGGTCGTCGACGATCGCATGTCGCCAATGCCGAAAACCGATCTCACCGAGGCGCCGCGGGCGCGAGGTGCGACGGTGTTCTCGCTCTCCGCATCCCGCCGCGTCGCGACGGTCTCGCGCTTCGGCGCATCGGCCACCGCGTTCCCGCATCCTGCGGTGCGCGTGGGTGAGACCTTCGCTGCTCCCTGGCTCGACCGCGAGAATGGCCCCGCTGATCAGGGCACCATCGTCGGCAGCGCCGAGATCTCCGGAATCGCCACGACAACGCCGCGCTCGCGCATGCTGAATGAAGAGCGCGCGTACATCACGCTTCCCAAGGACATCGTCCCCAGCCGCGGCGATCGCTATCTCGCGTTCCAGCTCGGGCCCGTGCTCGAGAACGGATCGCAGATGGTCGAGCCCACCGGTGTCGTCGAGGTCGAGCGCGCCGAGAGTGGCGATGCGTCGACGGTTCGAATCATCACTCAGTACAGCAATGTCGAGGCGGGGCAGGGGATCATCCCGATCGACCGCTTCACGCTCGGCAATGACGCGCGTCCCGCGCCGCTCATGCTCGGCACCGAAGGCACTGTCGTTTTCATCGCGCAGAACTCAGTGCTCCCCTCCGTGCAGAGTTACGTCGTGATCGACGTCACGGCGAAGGACGGCGCGAAGGTCGGCGATCAGTACACGCTGTATGCCCCGCGTCACAAGATGCTCGTGAAGGGACGCGGCGACATGGAGGCGACGGTGCCGGAGGAGCGGATCGCGCTCGGCCAGGTCGTGAAGGTCACGGATCGTGGTACGACGCTGATCATCGTCGACCAGCAGAATCCGGCCGTGAAGGTCGGCACCAGGGCGCGTCTCACCGCTCGCATGCCCTGAGCACTCGCGCGCTCGCGCACGATCCGAAACGCTCGAACGGGGCCGCGCACCATGCGCGGCCCCGTTCTGCATGCGTACCGCTCGCTCGCGCGTCTCTTCAGGCAGCCGCGTTTGGCGCCACGTGTCCGGTGTAGATCTCGACGTCATACTCGAACCTGACCTGTCCCGCTTCCTCGTGCTGCTCGAAGATACGCTCGAGCTCGCGAAGCATGGGCCGATAGTTCGGGTGCAGTTCAGTCGGCGTATATGATGACGAGAGAAGCCGCCCTCGCAGACCGTTCAGATCGAACACTTGCTCGTTGTACAACTCATGACGACGAAACGCCTCGCCAGCGAAGAACGCCTGCAGCCTCGCGGCATCGACATTCTTGTGCTGCACCTCACGGTAGTCCGTCCCAAAGCGCTGGAGTAGTGCTTCGTAGGCAAGCAGGAACGAGGTAGAGTCCAGTCGCCTGCTGTTCCAGAACAAGGCGACCCATCCGCCGGGGCGGAGAATGCGCGCGAACTCGTCCCTCGCACGTTGCGGATCGAACCAGTGGAACGCCTGACCCGCGATGACATGGTCGACTGAACGGGCCGAAAGCGTGGTCGCCTCCGCCGATCCGCTCACGCTGCGGAAGCCTGGATAGCGCTCCAACTGTTGCTCCGCGGTCCGCCGCATCTCTGCGTTCGGCTCCACGCCGAACACCGTATTGCCGTTCCGCAGGAAGAGCTCCGACGACAACCCCGTGCCCGAGCCGATGTCGGCCACGAGGGACTGCGGTGTCAGCTCCGTTTCGCGCCGGAGGATGTCGAGTACGCCCTCGGGATAGCTCGGGCGAGAGCTCACATAATTCTCCACCCGGTTGGAGAAGCGAAGTGTAGGATCCATATATAAAAAATATGTGATCTGCGTCGACGCCGGTGGCTGAACCCTCAATCTCGGCTCACGCGACCCCCACCTTTCGCTTAGATTTGCGGCTGCATGCTCGCTATCGCTCACGCCATCGCCATCACCTGCTATATAGCGGCCGCCGGCCTCGCGGCAGCTCCGTTCGCTCGCCCGATTGCGGCGCCCGTGCGCGGGGTGATCTCTCTGCTGTTCGTCGGCGTGATGTTTCATTTGGTGGCGTTGCTCGCGTACACCTGGCAGTTCGGCGAGCCTCCGCTCACGGGGCTGGGGCCGGCGCTCTCCTCCGCCGCGTTCGTCGTCGCGATCACGCTCCTCGCGGTCGAATCGCTCGCGCGCGAGGTGAGCCTCACGCTCGTCACCGCGCCGCTCGCGGCCCTCGTCACGATCAGCGCGCTCACCTCGCCCCTCTCGCCGGGCCCCACCGCCAAGGTCGCGGGCGGCCTCTGGCTCCACCTTCACATCGCGCTCAGCCTCCTCGGCTTCGCGGCCTTCGCGACGGCGGCGGCCTCCGGCGTGATGTACCTCCTCGAGCGCCGCGAGCTCAAGTCGCGGCGCTTCGGCGCGATCTTCCGCTTCTTCCCGCCACTCGAGACGCTCGATCGCGTAAATCATCTTGCCGTCGTCTGCGGCTGGATCGCGCTCACGCTTGGCACTGCGCTCGCGGTCGGGTACTCGCTCGTCTATCGCGACGCCGACCAGCTCAAGGTGATCTGGGGAGTGACGGCGTGGATGGCGATCACCGCGCTCACCGTCGGCCGAGTGGTCGCTGGGTGGCAGGCGGCGCGCGCGGCCATCTGGTCGAGCGCGTTTTTCGTCGCGGTGGTCACGCTCTATGTCGCCTTCCGCGCGGTCGGTCCGCGCTCGGGAGAGTTCCTGTGAGCGAGCTGCCGCTCATGCTGCACGGAGAGGCGATCGAGGCACTCATTGTCGGCGGCGGCGCCGTCGCGGCGCGCAAGGCGCGCGCGCTGCTTGCGTCGGGGGCGCACGTGCGCGTGGTGGCCTCGGAGTTGGGCGCGGACATGCACACGCTCGCCGCGTCGCACGAGCGTCTGCATCTCGAGCAGCGGCCGTATGCCGATGGTGACATCGGCAACGCGCAGCTCGTGATCGCGGCCACGAGCGACCGCGCCGTGAACCGGCGCGTCGCCGACGACGGACACGCGGCGCACCGGCTCGTGAACGTCGCCGATGATCCCGCGCGCGGGAACTGCCGCACGACGGCGACGCACCGCGCGGGCGACCTCGTGATCGGGATCTCCGCCGGCGGCGTTCCAAACGCCGCAGCGCGCATCCGCGACTCGCTCGCCGCGCGCTTCGACGATCGCTACGGCAGCGCGGTCGCGAGTCTCGCGTCGCTGCGTCGCCGGCTCATCGACGCCGGCACCCCGGATGTGTGGCATCGCGCCGCGAGCGCGCTCATCGACGATGGCTTCTGCGAGCGGGTGGAGCGCGGCGCCATCGAGGGCGAGGCCGAGCGATGGCGCTGATCGCGGCGGGCGTGAGCCATCACACCGCGCCGCTGCCGCTGCGCGAACGGCTCGTCGTGAGTCCGGGCGAGACGCAGATGGTGGCGCAGCGCATCCTCGAGGCGAGCGGCGCGCGCGAAGTCGTGCTGCTCTCGACGTGCAATCGCACTGAAGTCTACGCCATCGAGGGGGACGCCGACGTCGCGCCCGCGATCTGGAGCGACCTCTCCGCCATGCTCGGCGAGGACGTATCGCCCTTCGGCTACGTGCGCCGCGATCGCGACGCGGTGGCGCATCTCTTTCGCGTGACCGCCGGAATCGACTCGATGATACTCGGCGAGGCGCAGATCCACGGGCAGGTGCGCGACGCGTGGGAGCGCAGCCGCGCCTCGTCGGGGGCGGTGCTCACCCGACTCTTTCAATCGGCGCTCATGGTGGGTGGCCGCGTGCGGAGCGAGACGGCGATCGGCCGCGGCGCCGCATCGACCAGCTCCGCCGCCGTGCAGCTCGCGTCCAAGATCTTCGGCTCGCTCAATGGACGCCACGCGATGGTGCTTGGCGCGGGCGAGATGGCGGAGCTCGCGCTCGAGTGCCTCGTGAGCGAAGGGGTGCGCACGGCGATCGTGGCAAATCGCACGCACGAGCGCGCGGCGGCGCTGGCGGAGCGCTATCACGCGCAGGCGCTGCATTACGATGAATGCTGGTCGCGCCTCGCCGATGTCGATCTGCTGATTTGCTCGACGGCGGCACCTCGCGCGATCGTCGGTGTCGAACAGGTTGCTGGCTCGCTCAAGCAGCGCGGCGATCGCCCGCTCTGCATCCTCGATATCGCGGTTCCACGCGATGTCGATCCTGCGGTGGGCGCACTCTCGAATGTATTTCTTTACGACATCGACGATCTGCGAACGGTAGCGACGGCGAACATCGAACGCCGGCGCGAAGAGCTTCCGGCGGCGGAGGAAGTGATCGCGCCCGAGGTGGAGAAATACTGGGAATGGCTCGCGGGACTTGCCGCGGTCCCGGTCTTGCGCACGTTCCGCACCGAGATGGACCGGTTGCGAGAGGCCGAGCTGGCTGATGCGATGCGGAAGCTCGATCATCTGTCGCCGCGCGACCGCGAGGCGATCGAACATTTTTCGAGGGCTTTGATGAACAAGTTCCTACACGAGCCGAGTGTGCGCCTGCGTGCGGCGGCGGCGAACGGGCGCGGGCTGGGCGTCGTCGATGCGCTCCGCTACCTCTTCGATTTGCGCGGGACCGATGCGGCGAGCGCGGAGCCCGAGTCCGACTCGCCGAACAAGGGAGGACGCTGAGATGCCGCGTCGCGCACTGGTCACCGGCGGGGCCGGCTTCATTGGCTCGCACGTGGCCGACCTGCTCATCGCCAACGATTTTGCCGTCACGGTGATCGACAATCTCTCGAGTGGAAAGCGTTCGCAGGTCCCGTCGGCGGCCGAGTTCAAGGAGCTCGACGTCTGCTCGCCGGAAGCCGCGGCCACCGTGCGCGATGGCAAGTTCGACGTGATCTGCCATCTCGCGGCGCAGATCGACGTGCGCAAGAGCGTCGCCGATCCCGCGGCCGATGCGACGCTCAACATCGGCGGCTCGCTCAATCTGCTCGAGGCGGTGCGGCAGTCGGGACACGCGACGCGCTTCGTCTTCTCGAGCACCGGCGGCGCGGTCTACGGCGATCTCGTCGAGGCGCCCACGCCGGAAGAGGCGTCGAAGGATCCGCAGTCGCCGTACGGCACCGCGAAGTTCAGCGTCGAGCTCTACATGGGCTACTTCGCGCGCGTGCACGGGCTCGACTGCGTCGCGCTCCGCTACTCGAACGTGTACGGGCCGCGCCAGGACCCACACGGCGAGGCCGGCGTGGTCGCGATCTTCTGCGATCGCCTCATCGACGGCGTGCCCCTCACGATCTTCGGTGACGGTGGACAGACGCGCGACTATGTATATGTGGGAGACGTCGCGCGCGCGAATCTCGCCGCGGCAACCACGAAGCTCGCGCCGGCCACCGGCGTGGACAGCCGCGCCTTCAACATCGGCACGAGAATCGAGACCGACGTCGTCACGCTCGCGAACGTGTTGAAGGAAGTCTCGGGCGGGACATCCGAGGTCGCGCACGCGCCCGCGCGCGCGGGCGAGCAGCGCCGCTCCGCCGTGCGCAACGACAAGGCGGCGAAGGTGCTCGGTTGGAAACCACAGATGTCGCTGCACGATGGCCTTCGCGCCACTTACCAATGGTTCGCGGCTCGCCGCGTGGGAGACGAGGCATGACGCTCGGGATGCTGATGCAGGTGGGTGGTGCAGTTCCGACTTCGGCATACGACCTGATACGCTCGTCGTCCGATGTGACGCGCGTGGTGCTCGTCTTCCTGCTCGTCCTCTCGCTGGTGAGCTGGGCGATCATGCTCGCGAAGTGGTTCGAGTTTCATCGCGTTACGAAGCGCGGGCGCGAATTCATCTACGAGTTCGAGCGCACCCCGTCGCTCGACTCCGCCGCCGGCCTCACGCGGCGCGCGAAGTCGAATCCGTTCACGCGCGTTTTCACCCGCGCCGTGAACTTCTTCGCGGAGCTCAAGCCCGGCGCGCTGCGCGAAGCCTCGGCGGCGCCGCTGCGCGGCTCGCAGGTGGAGGCGCTGCGCCTCGTGCTCGAGTCCGAGAGCTCCGCTCAGCGCGATCAGCTCTCGTCGTACATCCCGTGGCTCGCGACCATCGGCTCCGTCAGCCCCCTCGTCGGACTGCTCGGCACCGTGCTCGGCGTCATCCATGCCTTCATCGGCATCGCGGTGAGCGGCTCCGGAAACCTGAGCGCGGTCGCGCCGGGTGTGGCCGAGGCGCTTACGGCGACCGCGGCGGCGCTCGCGGTCGCAATCCCGGCCGTCTTCGGCTACAACATCTTCGCGGCTCGGCTGAACCGCCTCGAGAGTGAGCTCGAGGGCTTCGGCACCGAGATCCTCGCGATGATGGTTCGCGAAGGACGGATCTAGATGGGCCGCCGCTCCCGCGCGGGACAGCTCCCGCTCAACGCCGACATCAATGTCGTCAGCCTCATCGACGTCATGATGCTGATGATGGTTATCTTCATGATCACCGCGCCGATGATGCAGGGCGGTGTGGACATCGCGCTGCCACAGGCGCAGGCACGGCCGCTCGAGGCAAAGAGCGGGCTGGTCGTCACCGTCGATCGCGGCGGCAACATTCTCGTCGACGAGAACAAGCTCACCTACGAGGAGTTTCGCGCGAGCTTCAAGGCGCTCGCCTCGCGGCGCGGCCACGCCGGGATCTACCTGCGCGCCGACAAGGGCGTGCCGTATGGAACCGTCGTGCAGGTGCTCGCGGTGATGCGGGCGTCCGGTGTGGGCGATGTCGGGCTCGTAGCGGAGCCGGAGACGGTTCAGCGGTGAGTATTGCGCGCGCCGAAGGTCGGTCGCGGCTCGCTCTCCCTCTCACCTTCTCGATGCTGGGGCACGCCGCCGTCGCCGCAGCGCTGCTGCTCGTGCGCCCGTCGGCGCCGAAGCAGCTGCCGCCGATGTATCGGGTGAACATCGTCGCGGCGCCGCCGGGGCCGCGCGCCGAAGGAGTCGTCGTTCCGCCCGCGCCGCCGGCGCCGCCACCTCCGCCCGCGCCCACGCCGCCGCGCGCACAGACGCCGCCCAAGGCGATGCCGATGCCGACGGCGAAGCCAGTGTCCAAGCCCGTGCCGCCGGCGACGCCGACGCCAACGCCCACCGCAACGCCGCCAAAATCGGTGACGAAGCGCGCCGGCGGTGGTCCCACTGGCGATCGCGGCACCGATGTCGCTACGGTTCGCACGGAGGGAGTCGACTTTCCGTTCCCCGGCTACCTCGAGAACATCGTGCGCCAGATCGCGAAGAACTTCGGCGAGCACCCGAATACCAACGTGCGAGCTGAAGTACAGTTTTTGATTCGTCGCGATGGCTCAGTGAGCGCGATCTCGTTCGTCACACGCTCCGGCAACTATTCCTTTGATCTCGACGCGCAGGGGGCAGTTGAGGCAGCCGGCAAGAACAACGGCTTCGGCCCGCTCCCGAACGGATTTTCCGACGACGTCCTTCCTGTCATTTTCAGCTTCGATCCCACGGTGGTTCATTGATGATCGACTCGACCCCGCCCGACCGCGCGCGCACGCATGCCGCCCGGATCCTCATCGCGTTCGTGCTCCCGCTGCTCGTCCTGCCGCTGGCCGCGCGCGCGCAGGACACTACACGCGCCGTGCGCATCGGCCTCACATATCAGCCCGGAACGAAGCCGGGAGTGATTGTGCTTCCCGTGCGCGGCGCATGGGGAGACAGCCTGCAGGGGATCATCGCCCGTGATCTCGACTACGGCGATCGCGTCGAAGTGATCGGACTTCCGGGGACGCCGGCGGCGTCGTCGATCCAGACGATGGGACCTGGTATCAGCTACCCATTGTGGAAAAGTCTGGGCGCAGTCGCAGCGGTGCAGGCGACGGTAACACCCACCGGCGTACATGTCGCAGTACATGATGTGACAGGCCGTAAAGTGGTGCAGGTAGCTGACTTCCCGCTTCCATCTAGCGGAGGTTCTCAGGACTGGCGGCTCGCCGTGCATGGCGTGTCTGACGAGATCGAGCAGTGGATCACCGGCACGCGCGGAGTCGCGCAGACGCGGATTCTCTTCGTGCGCGGCGGCAGAGTCTACATCGTGGACTCCGATGGATATGGTGAGCGCCAGGTGAGCGACGCGGGACTCTCGCTCTCGCCCGCGTGGTCCCCCGACAACCACACGATCTCGTACAGCGTGCTCGGAAGCAGGGGATGGAGCATCGTAACGAAGGACCTCTCGGGTGGGCCCGCGCGCACGCTGTCGTCGACGACCACCGGACTCAATACGACGCCGGCGTTCTCGCCCGACGGCAGGAAGATCGTGTACTCGCACGGCGACGAGGCCGGCACCGATCTGATGCTCGTCGACGTCGCTGGCGGCGCGCCGAGCCGCATCACGGTTGGGCATGGATCGGACAACACCTCGCCGGAATTCAGCCCCGACGGAAGAAGAATCGCATTTACATCGGGCCGCGCCGGGCATCCAGAGGTATACATTATGGATGTGGATGGCTCGAACGTGGAGCTGCTCACGCCGTTTAACTTTGGTGATCAGAATTACCGCTCGAATCCCGATTGGGCGCCGGACGCGCAGCACATCGCGTTTCAGTCGCAGATCGGGGGGATGTTTCAGATCATGGTGATCTCGTTGCGCGATCGCTCGGTGAAGCAGCTCACGAGCGAGGGTGTGAACGAGGATCCAGCGTGGGCGCCGGATGCGCGGCATGTGGTGTTCACGTCGTCACGAACGGGTGTCAAGCAGCTGTTCATTCTCGATTCCGAATCCGGGCGCGCTCGTCAGCTCACACATGCGGGAGGCGCTCGTCTGGCGGCATGGTCTCGTTCCATGGGGCACGGCCGCTGAGTTTGCACCGCGCGCGGTGTTGCGCGCGCTTCGATCCTGGCTTCATTACGGTTGCACAATTGTTCCTTCTCTGGAGAGACCTCCTATGAACGCTCGCTCGCTGTACGCTGTCTCCTCGATTGCCGGTGTGCTGGCACTCGGCGCCTGCCACAAGAAGCCCGCTCCGGCGCCGGCTCCTGCGCCGGCGCCCGCACCAGCTCCTGCGCCCCCGCCGCCGCCCCCGCCGCCGGCTCCCGCGCCCGTCACGGATGACGCAGCTGCGCGCGCCAAGGATGCCGCACGTGCGTCGCTCACAGCGCCGATCTATTTCGATCTCGACAGCGATGCGCTCACCGATGCCGATCGTGCCGCGCTCGATGCGAAGGTCGCGATTCTCAACGCGAGCAGCGGCGTCAAGATTCGCGTCGCCGGTCACGCCGACGAGCGCGGTTCGGACGAATACAACCTCGCACTCGGCCAGCGTCGCGCAGCCACGGCGAAGCGGTATCTCACGCAGCACGGCGTCCCCGATGCGATGATCGACATCATCAGCTACGGCGAAGAGCATCCGGCGGTCGACGGTCACGATGAAGCTGCGTGGTCCAAGAATCGTCGCGATGAGTTCGAGATCACCGCGGGCGCCGACGCCATCAACCCCGCTGCCCAGTGATTCGCGGCGTGCGGTGCCTCCTTCCGGTTGCGCTCCTGGCGACCGGCGCGTGCTTCGCCACACGGGAAGATGTGCAGGCATTGCACACGGACATGCAGTCGCTGCGCGCGGATAACGCGCGCAGCGATTCCGCGAGTCGCGCCGCGCTCGATCGCGTCGTGACCTCGCTCAACGTAGTGCGCGATTCGCTCGGGCTCCTGAGCACGCGCGTGGTGAAGATGCAGGGCGATGTGCGGGGCGACCTGTACAACGTCGGCCAACAGCTGCTGCAGATTCAGGAGCTCACCGGCCAGAGCCAGCAGCGCGTGCAGGAGCTTCGTGCGTCGCTCGAGGCGAAGCAGTCGGACATTCAGTCGTCGGTCGCGCCGCAGACTTCACAGCCGTCGGCGGGCGCGCCGGCCGGACCGCCGACGACTTCGCCGTCGTCGACTACGCCGCGCGCGGGCGCAACCACGCCTCCCGCTCCAGCGGCCGGCGGGGGAACGCCGGGCCCGAACCAGCTCTTCCAGCTCTCGCTCGAGCAGCTGCGCCGAGGGTCGCCGGGGGCAGCGCGCACCGGACTCCAGACGCTGCTGCAGCAATATCCGTCATCGGACCTCGTCCCCGACGCGCAATTTTATCTTGGTGAGGCGTACCATCAGGAAGGGAACGCGGCGGGCGCCGACTCGGCGTACGCGGCCGTCGTTTCCGGATATCCCACTTCGCCCCGTGCGCCGACGGCACTTTATAAGCGTGCCCTGGGTATGGAGGAGAAGGGAAACATCGTTGGTGCGCGCGGACTGCTGAACGATCTCGTGTCGCGCTATCCGCGCTCCGATGAGGCGGCTCTCGCGAAGGAACGGCTTCGCACGCTCAAGTAGCGCAGCTCTGGACGCAGATGCAGGAACAACGAACGTCCGCTAGTGATGAGATGCCGTTCCTCGATCACCTCGAGGAACTGCGATGGCGCATCATCTGGTCGTTGGCGGCGCTCATCATTTCGGTGGGCGTCGCCTTCTGGGTGCTGTTGCAGTTCGATGTGATCGGCCTGCTCGAGAAGCCGATCCTTCCATATTTGCACGGTCACAAGCTCGTCTATACGCACCCAGGCGATCCGTTCTCGATCGTCCTCAACGCGTCGATCGCGCTCGGTGCGACGATCGCGCTGCCGGTGATTTTCTATCAGCTTTGGTCGTTCGTGTCTCCGGCATTGCACCGGCACGAAAAGAAGCTGGTGATGCCGATGTTCGCGTTCGCGACCTTTCTGTTTCTGAGCGGGGTCAGCCTGTCGTGGTTCGTGGTGCTGCCGCTCGCGCTTCCCTGGTTGATGAGCTTCGGCACCTCGGCGCTCGAGCCGATGATCACGGCCTCGGAGTACTTCGGCTTCGCGATCAGCATGACCCTGGCGTTCGGAATCTGCTTCGAGCTTCCGATCGTGATCGTTTCCCTGGCGCTGCTCGGCATCGTCACGCCACAGTTTTTGAACAAGTTTCGGCGACACGCGATCGTTGTCTGCGTGATCATTGGAGCGTTCCTGACACCTGGTGATTTGGTCTGGACCACTCTCGCGATGGCAATTCCGCTCTACTTTCTCTACGAAGTGAGCGTGCTTCTGACGATCGTCATCTACCGGCGGCGCCTGCGCCGGGAGGCGGCGCTCGAGGCGCAGGCCGCGGTGTGATGGCACGGTGGATTCTGTGTGTCCTCGCGCTGGCGGCGACGCCCGCGCTTGCCCAGAACCCGATTCAGCTGCCCACGCAATATCCGACCGGGGACACGAACTACACCGCGCACGGTCGCCGGATGCAGCCGTCGCGGAATCCGCTCGACTCCGCGCGCGCGGATAGTCTGAAGGCGCCGCGCATCCTCGTCGAGTGGCCCGATCCCGACTCCACGATGGCGCAGCTGCTCCAGCGCACGGGCTACACGAGCACGCGCTATCAGAGCAAGGATGCGCAGCTGAATTCCTCCCGGCACGAGCTCAGGCTGTCGGGGAAGGCGGCCGTCTCGCGCGTGCAGACGACGCTCGTCGCCGACACGATCGTCTACAACGACTCGCTCAAGGTCATGCGAGCGACCGCGCCGCTCGCGGACACGATCTTTCTGCGCGACCCCTCGCAGGGCACGGCGGACCTGCTCGCGCAGGGGCGCCTCGAGTACGATCTCCGCCGCCACTTCGGGCTCGTGAACCGGTTGAGCACGTCGTCCGCGCAGAACGGGCAGACGTGGTACATCTACGGCCACGCCGCTGCCGTGAAGGGTGACACGACGGGGCAGGGCAAGAGCATCTCGTACGCCGAGGATGCATCGATCACGAGCTGCGATCTCCCGGATCCGCACTATCACTTCCAGTCGTCGGAAGTGAAGATCATCAGCAAGACGCTGCTCGTGGCGCGGCCGGCGGTGCTCTACGTCGCCGACATTCCCGTGCTCTGGCTCCCGTTCATCTTCCAGGACATGCGCTCGGGGCGGCGCAGCGGCATCATCCCGCCGAGGTTCAGCATCACCGACATCGTGCGTACGACGCCGGACTACGTGCGCTCGGTGGACAACCTCGGCTACTACTTCAACATCAACGATTACATGGATGCGCTGGTCTCCTTCGACTGGCGATCCGGAACGAGCACGCAGGCGGGCGACCTCGGGTACAGCAAGTTCAACGGCGAGTATCGCTATCGCTGGCTCAACCGCTTCGTGAGCGGTGGCATTGCCGCGAGCTACTGGACGATGAGCGACAGCAGCAGAAACATCCTGTTCAGCTGGCAGCACGCGCAGCAGTTCTCGCAGAGCAGCAGCCTGAACATGAATCTGAACTACTCGAGCAACACCAAGGCGAATCTGCAGGACGCGCTCACGGCGGCGCAGGCGCTCGCCGCGATCTCCTCGCAGCTCTCGCTCACGAAAAAGCTCGGACTCTTCAATCTCTCGGCAGGCGGCTCGCGCTCGCAGTACACGGGGCGGGATCTCGTGAATCAGGATTTCCCGAACTTCTCCGTCACGCCGGCGGGACCGATCAATCTTGCCTCGTGGCTCCAGTGGACGCCCACGCTGCAAGTCGACAACAGTCAACAGTTCAACCTCGACAACAATTCGCTGTTCCTTTACAGCTCGAAGAATGGCGTGATCGACAGCACCGAGGTAAAGGCCAACACGCGCACGACGACGGCGACGTTCAACACGCCGTTGCGCATCGGTCGCTTCGAGCTGAACAACAGCTTCCGCTACAACGATCAGCTCAACGATCTCCCGACCACCATTACGCAGTTCGATTTCAACACGGGCGAGGAGACCGGCGCGCGCACGTACGCGAACTTTCGCAAGACGCAGCTCGACTGGGATACGCAGTTCTCGCTCCCGGGAATCCTGCAGGGCACGTGGAACGTCGCGCCGTTCGTGTCGCTCACGAACGCGGATGGGAGCTACTCGTATCTCGTACGCACGACGCTGACGAACGGCGACTGGGTGAGCCAGTCGAAGCGCGTCCAGACGGGAATCTCCGCGTCGCCGACCTTCTTCGCGTTCTTCCCGGGCTTCGGACCGTTCTCGCGCCTTCGCCAGTCGATTCAGCCGCGCCTCTCCTTCGCCTACGCACCGGCTTCGGACGTGAGCGATGCCTTTCTGCAGGCCACCGGACGCACGCGCTTTGGCTACCTCGGCGGGCTGCGGCAGGAGACGATGCAGCTCCAACTGAACCAGACGCTCGAGGCGAAGCTCCGCTCGAAGTCCGACACAGCGCCGGATGCGGGCGAGAAGATTCGCCTGCTCACGATCAACTCGTCGCCGCTCAACTACGACTTCGTCGTGGCCGCGCGCACGCATCGCTTTGGGGTCACGAGCAACTCCTTCAGCTACAACCTGCAGTCCGACCTTCTGCCGGGACTCGACTTCTCGTCCAGCTACTCGCTCTTTCAGGGCGACCCGCTCAGCGACACCGCGCAATTCAAGCCGTTCCGCACGACGACGACGGCCACCTTCACGATCGGCAAGAAGAGCAATCCGTTCGCAACGCTGCAGCGCATCTTCGGTCGCACTGCGCCTGTCGACACAAATCCGGTCGGATCGAATCTCTCGGGCAGTGGCATGTACGGCACCGATGCCTCCGGCATGAGCCCCACCGGCATCAATTCGCTACCGGCCATCGCAGGTTCGGTCGGCTCGCGCTACCCATACGCCATCGATGCGAACGCGGGGTGGAATCTCCAGGTGAGCTACACCTCATCGCGCGCTCGGCCGATCACCGGATCGAACGTGAGGCAGGTCGACGTGAAAGCACTCTGCGCGCCGTATCAAATTGATCCCATCTCGTATCAACGCTGCCTGCAAAATCCGCCAGCCATAGACTCGGTGCCGCCAATCATCGGCGGCGCGACACAGTACGTGAACCCGTCGCAAAGTACGCTGCGTGGGAATTTGTCCTTCCACATCACGCCGCGCTGGTCGATGCAGTGGACCACCGGCTACGACTTCGAGGCCCACCAGTTCTCGGATCACGTCGTGAGTTTGCAGCGCGACATGCACGATTGGCGCGCGATCTTCGCCTTCACGCAGGCGCCGGGCGGGAACTTCTCGTTCACCTTCTTCATCTCACTGATCGCCGAGCCGAATCTGAAATTCAACTACGACAAGCGCACCTATCGGCCGGTGCAAACGTCGCAGTTGATCGCGCCCACGCCCTCCTCCACGGCGCCCACGGCGACCATCACGGCGCCTGCGAACAACGCATCGTTCGTGCAGGGCACATCGGAGACCTTCACCGGATCTGCCACGGATCCGCTGAACGGAACGCTCACCGGCGGCTCACTCGTGTGGAAGGACAACGTGTCCGGGCAGATCGGAACGGGCAACTCCTTTGCGACCGCATCACTCTCGGCTGGTCCGCACGTGATCACCCTGACGGCGACCGACAGCCAGGGATTGACGGGCACCGCGACGATCAACGTCACCGTGACGGCTCCGCCGCCCACTCCGCCGTAATCGGCGCTGGGGAACTGGAGTGGGTGCGCTCCTCGTGTAAGTGTTTCTTTACGCGGTCGGAGAAGTGTCCACTCCCGAGGACGCCGCATCGTGCGGACGGCGGCGTAAACAACACAACCGCATAGAGTTACAGACGAGCCGAAGTGCGGCGCGACGCGTGCATTTGCGCCTCGCATCACCTCTTCGGAGCTTACGATGCGTTCCGCGTTCGCACTTCCCGTTGCCCTACTGGCACTCGGCGCCTGCACATCCGACTACCGCACCGGCCCCGGTGGCGGATCGCTCGAGACGCCGGAGTCGCTCGTGTCCGTGTCGCTGAACACTGCCGTCCAGCTCTCCTGGTCGGCGAACGCACGGGTGGATGATCCCGATCGCTTCGAGCACTACAACATCTACTCGACGTCGTACGATCTCGACCGCCAGCTGTGCGACGTCAACGGGTGGGCGCTCGAAGGGACGTCGGTGTCGGAGGATTTCGTCGTCTCGGGACTCGAGAACGGTGTCTCCCTCTGCTTTGCCGTCAGCGCCGTGAGCCTGAATGGCAACGAGAGCGACGTGTCTGCCTACCGCTACGACACGCCGCGCTACGACGCGCGCAATGTGCTCGTCTCCACTCGCCAGTCGCAGCTCTCGACGAGCGGCTTCCGCTTCCAGTTCCCGACCTCGTCGCAGCTCGGGCAGGTGGTGTCGGGTGATCGCACCGACATCGACTTCCGCGTGGATCGCCACAGCGACGGCTCCATCTGGTTTTCTACGGTGCGAAGCGGCACGAGCGTCGTGCTCTACAGCGAAGATCCGGTCGAGGATCTCACATCGATCGACGTCGCGCCGATCGACGGATATTTCGAGGGCTCGATCGAAGCCGTGCCCGGATTCGCGTACGTATTCGAAACGAACCTCTCCGACGGGCTGCACTACGGCGCGGTTCGCGTCACACACACGGGCTCGGATTACGTGATTCTCGATTGGGCGTATCAGACCGATTACGGCAACCCCGAGCTTCGGCGCGTGCGGTAGCCGGAGGGAGTTTTCGCCCGTAGCTTTGGCGCATGAAACAGCGCATTCAGCTCGACGGAAATTCACTGACGCTTCGCGACGTGTGGCTCGTCGCGCATGGAGATGGAGAGGTGGAGCTGGCGCCGGCTGCGCGAGGAATCGTCGCGCAGCGGCGCCACTTCGTTGATGAGATCGTGCGCCGCGGCGACGTGGTGTACGGTGTGACGACGGGCTTCGGCAAACTCTCGGAGATGTCGATCCCGCTCGACCGGTTGGGCGAGCTGCAGATCAATCTCGTGCGCAGCCACGCCGCCGGGGTTGGCGCACTGCTCCCCGAGCGCGAGGTGCGCGCGATGATGCTGCTGCGCGCAAACGTCATCGCCAAGGGCTACTCCGGCGCGCGCGCGGAGCTCATCGACCTGCTCGCGGCGATGCTCAACGCTGGGCTCTATCCCGAGGTCCCGGAGCAAGGGAGCGTGGGCGCGAGCGGCGATCTCGCGCCGCTCGCGCATCTCGCGCTCACGCTCATTGGCGAGGGCGTGCTGCGGCGCGGCGACAACGTTGGACCCGCCGCCGCGATGCTCGAGAGCGCGGCGCTCGCGCCCGTCACGCTGCAGCCCAAGGAAGGCATCACGCTCATCAACGGGACGCAGGCGCACACCGCCATCGCCGCCGTTGCGCTCATGGACATCCAGCGGCTCTGGCGCGTCGCGCACGCCGCCGGCGCGATGTCACTCGAGGGGCTCATGGGCACGCCGGACGCCTTCGACGCGCGCATCCAGCACGCGCGCGGCCAACTCGGCCAGGAGCGCTCGGCCGCGCTCCTCCGCATGCTCCTCGCCGACAGCGAGATTCGCGAGTCGCATCGCTCCGGCGATCCGCGCGTGCAGGATGCGTACGCGCTCCGCTGCATGCCGCAGGTGCACGGTCCGGTGCTCGACGCGATGCAGTTCGCCGAGGGGCTCGTGTCGCGCGAGTTGAATGCGGCGACGGACAATCCGCTGGTGCTCGACGACGGCACGCTGATGAGTGGCGGCAACTTCCATGGACAGGCGGTCGCGCTCGCGCTCGATGTGCTCGCGATCGCGATGACGAATCTCGCGACGATCTCCGAGCGCCGCATCGACAGGCTCGTGCATCCGGATTTCAATCAGGGGCTTCCGCCCTTCCTGAGCCCCGAGGCCGGCGTGAACTCCGGCTTCATGATGGCGCAGGTGACCGCCGCTTCGCTCGCGAGCGAGTGCAAAGTGCTCTCGCATCCGGCGAGCGTCGACACGATTCCCACCGATGGCAACAAGGAAGACGTCGTGCCCATGGCGATGGGTGCGGCGTGGAAGCTGCGCCGCATCGTCAACAACGTCGCGCACGTGCTCGCCATCGAGTTGATGTGCGGTGCGCAGGCGATCGACTATCGCGCTCCGCTTGCGCCCGCGCGCCGCGTCGCGCGCCTGCACGCGCACGTGCGCGAGCTCGTGCCTCGCCTCGAGCGCGACCGCGTGCTGAGCGGCGACATCGCCACGATCCGTAGCGCGATCGGCAACGGCACCTTCGATGACGTCACGCAATTCGATGGCGAGCCCGCACCCTCCACCTCGATGTTCGTATGAGTGCCACCTTGCTCGACGCGCCCGCGGGCGCGCGCCCCGTACGTGCTCCTCGCGGCAACACGCTGTCCTGCAAGGGATGGCAGCAGGAGGCCGCGCTCCGCATGCTCATGAACAACCTCGATCCCGAGGTTGCCGAGCGTCCCGATGACCTCGTGGTGTACGGCGGCACGGGAAAGGCCGCGCGCAATTGGGAGTCGTTCGACGCGATCGTGCGTTCGCTGCGCGCGCTCGAGAACGACGAGACGCTGCTTGTGCAGAGCGGCAAGCCCGTCGCCGTATTCCGCACACACACGAGCGCGCCTCGCGTGCTCATCGCCAACAGCAACCTCGTGGGGCGATGGGCCACGTGGGATGTGTTTCGCGAGCTCGAGCGCAAAGGGCTCATGATGTACGGGCAAATGACTGCGGGCTCGTGGATCTACATCGGCTCGCAGGGAATTCTCCAGGGCACCTTCGAAACCTTCGGAGCCGTCGCGCGCCAGCACTTCGACGGGACGCTCGCCGGTCGCTTCGTGCTCAGTGCGGGATTGGGCGGCATGGGTGGCGCGCAGCCGCTCGCCGCCACCATGCAGGGCGCCGCGTTCCTCGGCGTCGATGTCGATGAGACGCGCATCGCGAAGCGCGTCGCAAGCGGCTACTGCGATCGCACCACGCGCAGCCTCGACGAGGCGCTCGAGTGGATCGCCGGCGCGCAGCGCGCGCGCGAGCCGCTCTCGGTGGGGCTCGTGGGCAACGCGGCCGAGGTGCTTCCCGAGCTCGTGAAGCGCGGCGTGACGCCCGATGTGCTCACCGATCAGACGAGCGCGCACGACATGCTCAATGGCTACGTGCCGCACGGCATGACCTTGAGCGATGCGGCGGCGCTGCGCAGCGTCGATCCAAAAATGTACGTCACGCGCTCGACGGCGAGCGTCGTTGCCCACGTCTCGGCCATGCTGCAGATGCGCGAGCGCGGCGCGATCACCTTCGACTACGGCAACAACATCCGCACGGTCGCGCACGATGCGGGGCTCGCGCACGCATTCGACTTTCCGGGATTCGTCCCTGCGTACGTGCGCCCGCTCTTCTGTGAAGGGAAGGGGCCGTTCCGCTGGGTCGCGCTCTCCGGCGATCCGAAGGATCTTTATCGCACCGACGACCTGATCCTCGAGCTCTTTCCGCACGACAAGCAGCTCGCGCGATGGATCAAGCTCGCGCGCGAGAAGGTGCACTTTCAGGGGCTGCCCGCGCGCATCTGCTGGCTCGGACAGGGCGATCGCGCGAAGTTCGGTGTCGCCTTGAACGATCTCGTCGCGAGCGGCGAGCTCTCGGCGCCGATCGTCATCGGGCGCGATCATCTCGACACGGGGTCGGTCGCGTCGCCGTTCCGCGAGACGGAGTCGATGAAGGACGGCAGCGACGCGATCGCTGACTGGGCGATTCTGAACGCGCTGCTGAACGTCGCAAGCGGGGCGAGCTGGGTGTCGTTTCATCACGGCGGCGGCGTGGGCATCGGGAACTCGCTCCACGCGGGGCAGGTGATCGTCGCCGATGGCACGCCGGAGATGCGCGTGCGTCTCGAGCGCGTGCTCACGAACGATCCCGGCATCGGCGTCGCGCGCCACGCCGACGCCGGCTACGAGATCGCGCTCGACACCGCGGCGGCGCAGGGGATCACTCTCCCGATGCATGCGCCGCGCGAGTAGCGCGCGCCAATGCTGAGCGCGCGCTTCAAGCCCTGGCACGTCCCGCTCTTCGCCGCGAAGTACGCGTATCTGCACGTGCGCCGCTATCCGGTGCTCGTGCACTTCGAGGTCACGATGCGCTGCAACGCGCGCTGCGACTTCTGCGACTACTGGAAGAACGGCCCCGACGCAAAGAGCAGCGATGCGGCGAGCTACGCCGAGGCGGCGCGCTACTTCAATCCGGTGATGATCACCTTCACCGGCGGCGAACCGCTGCTGCGGCGCGATCTGGAGCAGCTGATCGCGGCGGTCGCCGGCGCGATTCGCGTGCGCTACCTCGCGATGATCACGCACGGCGCGATGCTCACCGTCGAGCGGGCACGGTCGCTGTGGCAGGCAGGGCTCAACCAGTTCAACATCTCGCTCGACTATCTCGACGAGCGGCACGATGAGGCGCGCGGCATTCCGGGGCTCGCGGCGAAGATTCTCGACACGGTGCCGCGCATGAGAGCGATCGGGATCGATGGCATTCGATTCAACACCGTGATCAAGCGCTCGAACCTCGACCAGCTGCTCCCGATCGTCGAGTGCGCGCAGGAGCTGGGGGTGGGGGTGTCGTTCAGCACGTACACGGATGCCAAGAACGGCAACACGGCCCATCTCGTGTCGCGCGACGAGCAGCAGCACCTCGAGGAAGTGATCGCGAAATTGCTTGAATTCAAGAGAAAAAAACGCGGCGTGATCGTGAGCTCGGACTATTATCTCGAGCAGGTGCCGCGTTTTTTCAGCGGCCAAATGCATGACTCGTGCAACTCCGGCGTGCGCACGATTCACATCGATCCGGCGGGGCTGGTACGGCGCTGCCCAGACTTTCCCGCGGACTTTCACTGGAAGGAGTTCACGCGCTACGCCCCGATCGATTGCAACGCGTGCTACTACGCGTGCCGCGGCGAAGCACAGGCGCCGCTCACGATCGCGCGCGTGCGTGACGTGATGGCGACGGCACAGTGAGGCGCGCACGATGACGCTCCTGTTCGTGAACGCGCGGCAGGTCGTCACCTGCGCGGGCGCCGCGCGCGCGCGTGTGGGCGCCGAGATGCGCGACTGCGGCGTGCGCGAGAATGTCGCGGTTGCCGTCGACGGCGATCGCATCGCGAAGGTCGGTGCGCGCGCGGAGCTCGAGCGCGAGTACGCATCGGCGACGCTGATCGACTGCGGCGGCGGGGTCCTCATGCCGGGGCTCGTCGACTCGCACACGCACGCGATCTTCGGGAAGCCGCGCTACGAGGAGCAGGAGCGCCGCGCGGCGGGCGCCGACTACATGGAAATCGCCCGGCAGGGCGGGGGAATCCACTCCTCCGTGCGCGACCTGCGCGCGCGTAATGCGGAGGAGCTGCTCGCGCTCGCGCGGCCGCGACTCCAACGGCTCGCCTCGTACGGCACTACCACTGTGGAGGTGAAGTCAGGGTACGGCCTCTCGATCGAGGACGAGGTCAAGATCCTACGTGTGATCCGGCAGCTCGCCGCCGAGCTCCCAATGCGCATCGTCCCCACGTGGCTGGGGGCGCACGAGATACCGAAGGAAGCACGCGCAACGCCGGCTACGCGCGCCAGTTATGTCAAAATGCTTCGCGAAGAAATGCTCCCGCTCGTCGTCAGCGAGCACCTCGCCTCCTTCGCCGATGTCTTCTGCGAGCCCGGCGTCTTCACGATCGCCGAAACCCGCGATCTGCTCACCGCCGCCCGCGCGGCTGGTCTTCGGCTCAAGCTCCACGCCGACGAGCTTGCGCCCTCCGGCGGCGCCGAGCTCGCGGCCGAGCTCCGCGCGACTTCCGCCGATCACCTCGCCGCCATCTCCGCCGGCGGCATCCAGGCGCTCGCATCCTCCGGAACCGTCGCCACGCTCCTCCCCGGAACGATGCTCTTCCTCGGAAAGGGCACCCGCCCGCCCGCGCGCGCGCTCCTCGATGCCGGCGCCGCCGTCGCTCTCGCCACCGATTTCAACCCTGGCACCTCTCCCACGCCCAACCTGCCGTTCATCCTCACCCTCGCTGTGAGTGAGCTGCACATGAGCGTCGCGGAGTCGGTACTGGCTGCGACGGTGAACGGAGCAGCCGCACTCGGCCTCGCCGGCGAGACCGGTCAGCTCGCCCCAGGCTTCTCCGCCGACCTCGCACTCTTCGATGTCGAGGACGTTCGTGAGTTGCCGTATTGGTATGCAGACCGTCGTTGCAAGAGGACATGGGTACGTGGCAAAGCTTGTCACTCTAGTGAGTTACCAATAACTTGATTAGGCTGCCCCGCCCGCCGCGCGGAGTGGTCGCCCTGCCTTGGAGCTCTCCACGCGCTGATGCCAGACGTCGCCAAGCTCAAGAAGCGAGCGCTCGAATACGAGCAGAAGAAACAATTCGACAAGGCGCTCGACACCTACACTCTGGTGCTGGCGGAGCTGGATGAGCACGTCGACGAAGCCGACGTTGCCCTCTATAATCGTGTCGGGGATCTGCTGTTGCGGCGTGGGGATGTCGGCGAGGCGGTAGATCACTACGAGAAGGCGGTCGACCTGTACACAGATGGCGGGTTCTTTAACAACGCCATCGCTCTCTGCAACAAAATCCTCCGCAACGCGCCCGGCCGGAACTCGGTTTATTACAAGCTCGGGAAAATCAGCGCGCGCAAAGGCTTCATCAACGACGCGAAACAGAATTTTCTCGAATACGCCGACCGGATGCAGAAGTCGGGTCAGCTCGAAGAGGCCTTTCGCGCGCTGAAGGAATTCGCGGACCTCTGTCCCGATCAGGACGACATTCGGCTGATGCTCGCCGACCAGCTCGTGCGCAAGGATCGCAAGTCGGAGGCGATCGAGCAGCTGCACGCGCTCTACGACAAATTTTCCGCCGAAGGCCGCAGCGCCGAAGCGCGCGCGACCGTCGATCGGATGAAGGCGCTCGATCCGGCGCTCGAGCCGAAGGAAGCCGTGCGTCCACCGCCGGCGAAGGGCGGCGATCTCGTCTTCCTCGATGTGAACTACGACGAGCCGTCGCGGAAAGTCGCTCCGGCCGCTCCCTCCGGACCGCCGGCGAAGTCCCCGACCGCGTGGACGATCATCCAACCGCCCACGGACTCGGAAATGAAGTCCGTGCCGATCGAGATGCCGAAGATCGATCCGGACGAGGACATCCTCATCGATCTCGAGGCGCCCACGCCGCCATCGATCGAGCCGCTTTCCGGACTCTCGCACGGCGCGCTGCTCCCCGAGGGAGTTTCGATCGCCAGCGATGACATCGTCAGCCATGTCGATCTCGGACTGATCACAGGCTTCGAGGACAGCACGCTCGCGGGCGAGCAGTCGACTGCCGACATCGCGCCGCTCGCCGAGGTGGAGCACACCTCGCATGCCGATGCCGCGCCGCTCGCTGGGCTCGAGCAGTTCTCGGAGTTCGATCCACCCGACGCGAACGATGCGTCGTCGATCGGCACCGGACCTCCGTCGATGGTCGAGGATCTGCACCTCGAGGAGATGCCGACGCTCGAGCTCCCCTCGCTCGAGCTCGAGGACGAGGATCCGTCGGCGAGCGATCTCCCGATGCTCGACGTCCCGCCCGACGAGGCCGACGACGGATCTCCGCTGGGCGGCGCGCTCACCTTCATCTCGATGGACGCACCTGCCAGTCCGGAGCCGGACGACGAGCCGATCGTCATCGAGCGTCGCAACTCATCGTCAATCTCGCTCAACGACGATTTCGGCGACGTCGGGCTCGACGTCGAGCGCGCGCCCTCTCTCGAGATCGATGCGATCACGCCGGACGGCGGGCCGCCGATTCCCATGCTCGACATGGGCGAGGAGGCGACGAGCACCTTCGGCAGCGACAATGCGTTCGCCGGGTTGCCGATGCTCGACGCGGACCAACTCGCGCCGATGCCGCCGAGCGAAATCGAGGAGGAAGAGGAGGACACCGTCGAGCTGCTCTGGCAGACGGAGCCCGCCGATGTGCCGCAGCCGATCGTGCCGCTCGAGCCGCGTATTTCCGCACCCGTGCCGATTCCGCCGCCACTGAGCCGCGTCGACCAGCTACGCATCGACGTCGCGCATGCGCCCGCGGCGTGGGATCTCCATCGCCAGCTGGCCGAAGCGTTGCTCGAGCAGGGCGATCGCGACGGGGGCATCGCGGAGCTCGAGACGACGATGTTCGGCTACGAGCGCGAAGGGAATCTCGCCAACGCGAGTCGCAGCGCCGAGGAACTGATCCGCGTCGAACCGAATTCCGTTCGCTACCACCAGAAGCGCGTCGAGTACGCGGTGCGCGCGAACGACAAGCCGCAGCTCGTCGACGCCTATCTCGCGCTCGCCGAGAGTCTCTTCCGCAGTGGCCAGCTCGACAAATCGCGCGCTGTGTACGGTCGCGTGCTTGAGCTCTCGCCCGCGGATGCGCGCGCCGCGTCCGAGCTGCGCGAGCTCGGCGTCGACATCGACCAGGTGATCGCGCCCTCACTCGAGGCAGAAGAGGCGGTCTCGGTGTCATCAGAGCCCGAGGCCGCGACGGAGCCGCCTGCCGAAGCACGCGTGTCGAGACCCACGCCCGTGGCCGCGCAGGAGCCGGTTCCGCTCGCCATCGAAGTCGAGCGCACGGCGACGACGCTGCCGATCGACGAGGAGCTCTTCGCCGCGCTCGAGACCTCGTTGCCGGAACCGCCGCGCCGCGAGCCGATCTCGCCGCCGGCGCGTCCGCCGATCGCCGCGTCGAGCGAAGCCTTCGTCAATCTCTCCGAGTGGCTGCGCGACGAGGAACCGCCCAAGAGCACGCGCATGGTCGTCGATGGCGCGGAAGAGCCGCAGGAACAGCAGGACTTCGCGGACATGCTCAGCAAGTTCAAGCAGGGCGTCACCTCGAACGTGGACGACACCGACCACGAGAGTCACTACGACCTCGGCGTCGCGTACAAGGAGATGGGGCTGCTGGACGAGGCGATCAGCGAATTTCAGAAGGCGTTGCGTGGAACCGAGCAGCGCGTGCGCACGTACGAAGCGCTGGGGCAGTGCTTCGTCGAAAAACGCCAGTACCAGATCGCGATGACGATCCTGCAGCGTGCGCTGAACGATGACGGCGCCAGCGACGACACGCTCGTCGGCGTACTTTATCTGCTGGGCTACGCATCGGAGTCCTTGCAGAAGTGGGAGGATGCGGTGGGGTTTTACGAGCGGGTGTTCAGCGTGGACATTCAGTTTCGCGATATCGGCGACCGGTTGTCGGCCGTCGAGCGGAAGGCAGGCAAGTGAGCGCGGCCGTGCGCGCGCGCGCGACCACGCCTTCGCTCGCGGACATCCAGGTGCCCGTGCGCTCGCGGCTCGATCGCGTGTCCGAGGATCTGCAGCGGATCATCCTCGCGCAGCTGCCGCTGATCGATGAGGTCAACAGCCACCTGCTGTTGATGAAGGGGAAGATGTTTCGCCCCACCCTCGTGCTGCTGGCGAGCGCGGTGGAAGGGAAGGAGGAGGCGCGCGCGACCACGCTCGCGGCAATCCTCGAGCTCGTGCACCTGGCCACGCTCGTCCACGACGACTCCGTGGACCATTCGGCGCTGCGACGCGGCATGCCGACGGTGAATTCGCTCTTCAGTCACCAGGTATCGGTGATCATGGGCGACTTCCTGTATTCGCGCGCGGTGGTGGAGCTCGTGCGCGCGAACGACATGGAGGTGCTGCGCGTGCTCTCCGATGCGACGAACGCGATGACCGTCGGCGAGATGCGCCAGCTCACCGCGCTCGACGCGCTTGGCTTCACCGAAGATGACTACGAGGCGCTCATCCGCTCGAAGACCGCGTCGCTGCTCTCTGCGGCGTGCGAGATCGGCGCGCTCGCGGGCGCGCGCACGCGCCGCGCGGAGCTGGCGCGCTACGGCGAGCGGCTGGGGATGGCTTTCCAGGTTGCCGACGATCTCCTCGACTACACTTCCGATGAGCGTGTCACCGGAAAGCCGTGCGGGCTCGACCTGCGCGAGCACAAGGTGACGCTGCCGCTCATCGCTGCGCTGCGCACGATGTCCGCGGCGGAGCGACGCGACGTCGACGCGCTGTTCGATACGCCGGAGCCCAGTGATGAGCAGATTGCGCGCGTCGTCGAGATCGTGAGCGATCACGGCGGACTGGAGTACGCGCGCCGTCGCGGCGATGAATACGCTCGCGAGGCCGAGATGGCACTCGCCGGGCTTCCCGACACTCCGGCGCGCGGCGCTCTCTACGACGCGATTGCCTACGCCCTCGACCGAAGCCAGTGATGCCGCCACGTGGATCTTCCAAGCACCGACCAGGGTTTCATGCCGTTGTACTCGCGGTCGGCTTCATCGTTGGCGGGTTGATGACCCAGGTGGCCCGTCGCTTTCTTCCGGCTGGTGCCGTGAAGGAGTTTCTCACCTCGGGAGTCACGCCGGGGTTCGGCGCGATCCCGATCGATCTGATCATTATCAAGTTCGCCATCGGGCCAGTGGCGCTCGACGTGTCACTGCTCAGCTTTCTGGGAGTGCTCGTGGCCTATCTCATCGCGCGTTCGCTTTTCTAGGGGGTACGTATGTTCGGTCAGCTGGGCTTCGGCGAAATACTCATGATCATGGTCGTCATCCTCCTGCTCTTCGGCGCGAAGAGAATTCCCGAGGTGGCGGCATCGTTCGGAAAGGGCATCAAGGAATTCAAGAAAAACATCAACGATGTCACGCACGAGGTCGCGACGCCGCCGCGTGCCGACTCGCTGCGCGCCGATTCGCCGCGCGCCGCGGAAACGCAGGCGACCGATGATCATCCGGAGCCGCGCCGCCTGATCCAGTAGCGACTGCGCGAGAGAATAAGAAAAGCGGGGCGGCGCCAGTGAATCGGCGCCGCCCCGCTTTTGTCGTGCGAGCGAGCTACGTCAGCTCGTCGCCTGTCTCGCGTTGGCCTTCACGGCGCGACGATTGTCCTTGATGTCCGCTGCGTCGCGCAGCGCAGCCACGTACTGCTGCACGCGCTGTTGGCGAACGCGCTGCATCATCTGTTCGCGCAGCTCCTTCTTCTGCTTCTCGAACGCAGCCTTGTCGGCATCCGTACGCTTGTCGACGCGAAGGACGATGACGTTGTTGGCTCCCTTCGCCGGCGGGGCGACCGAGCCCACCGCCGCGCCGAATGCCGCGCCGATAGCCTCTGTCGTTTGGCCGAGCGCCGGCACCTGCGTGGCGCGCGCGAAGGAGAGGCTCTTCTCCACCTTGAGTCCTCCCGTCTGCGCCGCCGCTTCAAGCGACTGGCCGCCGCGCACGGCGGTGACAAGTGCCTGCGCCTTCGGCATCAGCAGCTCGAGCTTCTTCAGGCGAACGAGCTCCCGCCGAATTTCGTCTTTCGTGCCCTCGAGGGTCGCCTTTCCGCCCACGTGCAGCGTGTCGAGGCGCACCAGATAGTACGCGTCGTCCGCATCGATCAGGTCGCTCGTCTCACCAGCCTTGGCGCCGCCGAACACCCACGCCGAGCCGCCGGGAACGTACCGGCCGTCCCACGTGAGCGGGTCGGACTCGGTCGCCGTGGAGTGGCCGATCTTGAGCCCCAGCGCGCGCGCCACGGTGTCGAATTCCGCCGGCTTGTCGAGATTCGCCGCCTTGGAGAGCGAGTCCGCACGTCGGTCGGTCTGCGCCGCCGACGAATCGCTCTGCGCGATCTTGACGAGGATGTGGCGCACGGTGATCGAGTCACCCTTTCGCTCATCGACGCGGATAATGTGGTAGCCAAACTGCGTGAGCACCGGCTGCGACAGCTCGCCCGGCTTGAGCGCGAACGCGGCGTCCTCGAACGGCTTCACGAACTGCCCTTTGCCCACCTTGCCCAGTGCCCCGCCTTTCACGGCGGATCCCGAGTCGGCCGACTCGCGCTTGGCGACGTCATCGAACTTCGCACCACCCGCGATCTCCGTCCGCAGCGCCTCGGCCTTCGCCCGCGCGGCCGCAGTGTCTGACGCAGTGATCGTGCGCGGGATCATCACGAGCGAGACGGTCGCGTGTCCGGGACGGTCGCCGAGGATTTTCTCGTGACTGTCGAAATAGGCTTTCACCTCCGAATCCGCGATATGAACGGCAGAATCGGGGACCGTCGACGGGTCGAACGCGACGTAGGAGACCTGCGCTGAGTCGTGTCCATCGCGGTAGGCGAGCCAGAGCTGCGCGTCCGTGAGGTAGACGGGGCCGGCGATCTGCTCGAACAGCTTCCGCTTGGGGATCTCCTCGCGGTAGTAACTCTCGAGCTGGAGGAGCACACCCTGCTGCTTCGCCATCGGACTGGTAAGGAAGCGGCGGTACTTCTCGAAGTCGAACTGACCTTCGGTCTGGAACTCGGGACTCTGCGCGAGCTGCTCGGGCGGGCTGGCCAGGGCGGCCTGCTGGATCTCCGCGTCGGAAACACCTATTCCGCGCTTCTTGTATTCCTGCGCGAGGAGGATGTTCGTGACCATCTCGTTGAACGTGTCATCCTCGATCCGCCGCTCCTGATCGAGTGTCAACGTCCTGCCGCCCGCGCCTTCCTGCTCCTGGCGAATGCGGTTCTGAGCGACCTGCTCGAACTCGATATAGGGGATTGACGTGCCGTTAACCTTCGCGACCGTGGTCCCAGCAGTCACCTTCTGATCCGACAGCCCGGACTGCTGATAGAAAACAAAGCCGATCAAAAAGAGAGCGGCGATGACTATCCAGATGTACCTGGCGGCGCTCCGCATGCTTTGAAGCACGGTACCTGACTCCTTGCAACCACGTGAGAGGAACGGGCGGGCTGAGCCAGCAAAGTTACCGGGTCGCTTGACGTAAAATCAAGGCAGCGTATGACTTCCGATTGACTTCGATCGTCAGATTCATGTATCTTCACCGACTCTCCGCCGCCACCCGCAGCGTGGCCTCCCCGAGGGGCTAGAATGGCTAACTCCGCCCTGATCGAAGACCTCCGAAAACAATTCGCCGAGAATCCGCGCCGGGTCTTCGCGCGTCTCGCGAACGAATATCGCAAGTCCGGAGATCTCGATGTCGCGATCGAGATCTGTCGCGCGCACGTGCCGCTGCAGCCTACGTACATCAGCGGCTACATCGTGCTGGGCCAGGCGCTCTTCGAGAGCGGTCAGCAGGATGAAGCTCGCTCGACGTTCGAGACCGCACTGTCACTCGATCCCGAGAATCTGATCGCGCTTCGCCAGCTCGGTGACATCGCACGCGCGAGCGGCGACATCGACGCCGCACGCGGCTGGTATCACAAGCTGCTCGAGGTCGATCCGCAGAACGACGACATCGCGGCGCAGCTCGAAGCGCTCGACGCACCCACGCTGTCGCAGACGCCGCTCTCCAATACCACCATCTCCGCGACGCCCGCGGATGCGACGCCGGTGAGCTGGAGCGACATCCATCCCGACAGCGAAGAAGTCACGCCGCTCTCGCCACAGGCGATGCAGCCGACGCGCCCGCGCTTCACGATCGGTGTCATCCCCGAAAATGACTCCGTCGATGATAAGCCGGCGACGCCGGCGAAGCCCGCTCCCGTCGCGAAGGCGGAGACGCGCGCGCCCGAGCCCGTCGTCGAGCAGAACGCTGCGCCTGCATCGCTGCCGGAATTCTTCGGCGGCTTCGATCGCCACGCGCCGACGCCGCCGACGGCGATGCCGGTCGTGGCCGCCGACGAAGACTCGGACGCGCTGGTGATCGAGCGGTCCGAGGTGACCTTCGATTCCGCAGAGGCGCCTGCGCCAGAGCTGATCGACATCTCGGATCTTTCGCCCGAAGCGACGCGCCCCTCGATGGACGATCTGCCGCCGATCGCGACGACAGCCGAATTCTCCGTCCCCGCAATGCCCGTGGCTCCCGCCGCTCCGCCGCCGACGGCGGCCGAGCTGGCGACGCTGTTCGCGGGGCCCGAGCTCGAGATGCCGTCGCGCGAGGAGAACGCTCCCGCCGAAGTGTTCGGAGAGGGACGCACGTTCGAGGAAGAGGAGTACGATCCCACCATCGGTCGCATGCTGGATCTGAGCCATCGCACGTCTTCGGACGCGCTGCTCCCGGATCTCATGATGACCGAATCGGGCGCCGAGCTGCTGCGCGAGCAGGGGCACATCGACCAGGCGATCTACGTCTACCGGCATCTGGCGGCAAAGAATCCGGGCGACACGTCATACGCCGAGCGCATCGCGGCGCTGGAGCGCGGCGCCCATTCGAGCATTCCGATGATCGCGGACATCTCCGAGGACGTCATCAGCGCCGCGAAGAATCGCCCGTATTCGTCGCAATCGATCCGGACATTCTTTACGTCGTTCGCGACGCGCAGACCGCCGGGGGAGGCGGGAGTGGATGAAGCGCCCGCGGCGGAAGCGAGTTTCGAGGAGCCCGTAGCGAGTGAAGCGCCCGCGGCTCCCGAGCCCGTGGCGATCGCCGCGCCGGCCTTCGTCGACACGCCCGCAGCTGTCGAAGCGCCCTTCGAGCCCGAGTCCGTGAGCGAGGATGATCGCTCGGCGCTCGAGACGCTCTTCAGCGGCAATCCCCAAATCGCCGCGACCGACGAGCGTGCTGCCACGGCGCTCGCAAGCGCCTTCTCGGAAGAGTTCACGCCGGACTCCAGCGCTCCCGCGGGACAGCCCACACGCGTCGCGTCGGATGCGCTCTCGCTCGACGCCGTTTTCCAGAACACGCGCGCGCGCGCCGACGGCGAGCCGCGTGCAAGCCAGCCCAACGTCTCCTTCGACGAGTTCTTCGCGAGCCGCGAGAACGGTCATGCCGCATCGGAAGGAAAGAGCGAGACGGCCGTCGAGACCGCGTCGCGCCGCGATGACTCGCAATCCGATCTCGAGCTATTTCACGAATGGCTGGACGGGCTGAAAAAGTAGTGCGGATCGCGGTGCTGAATGGACCGAGCCTCAATCTCCTCGGAACACGCGAGCCAGCGATCTACGGCACCGAGACCCTCGCCGACATCGAGGCTCGGCTCCGCAAGCTGGCGAAGGAGCTGAACGTCGAGCTGGAGTTCGCGCAGAAAAGCGGAGAGGGCGAGCTCGTCGACGTCATTCTCGGTCTGCGCGGCAGGGCACAGGGCGCGCTCATCAACGCCGGCGCGTACTCGCACACGAGCCTCGCCATCCGCGACGCCTTCGCCGCGGCCGAAGTGCCGTTCGTCGAGCTTCACCTCTCGAACATCTTCGCGCGCGAGCCCGAGCGGCGGCACACCACGCTCGCGAGCAGCGCCGTTGGATTGCTCTGCGGCTTCGGCCCCATCGGGTACGAGCTCGCGCTTCGCGGGCTGGTCGCGAGGCTCGAGCCCCGTGGCTGACCGGCGCTCCGAGCGACGCTCCGCGCTGCGCGAGGCGCTCATCGCCGCGCACCTCGACGCGGTCCTGCTCACGAGCCTCCCGAACATCCGCTATCTCACCGGCTTCTCCGGCTCGAGCGCGCTCGTGCTGGTGACTGCGCGCGAGACGGTGTTCATCACCGACTTCCGCTACGCCACGCAGGTGCGCGATGAAGTCGGCGAGTTCGCGCGCGTCGCGATCGAGCCGCAGAGTTTGTGGACGGGACTCTGGCAGCTGCTCCCCGATCTCACCGGCGTCAAACTCATCGGCTTCGAATCCGCGCACTTGCTGCACCGCGACTTCGAGCGGCTGCTGAGCGCCGGCGCGCGCTGGCAGTGGCGGCCCTCGAACGATCTCGTCGAGACGCTGCGCGAGCGAAAGGATCCGGATGAGATCGCGCGCATCCAGCGCGCCGCCGATGTCGCGCGCCGCGCACTCGAGCGCACGCTGCCCCAGGTGCGCGCCGGGATGACGGAGCTCGCCATCGCCGGGGCGCTCGAGCAGTCGCTGCGCGCCGAGGGGAGCGAAGGCTTTCCCTTCGAGACGATCGTGGCCTCGGGGCCGCGGGCAGCGCTGCCACATGCGAGGGCGGCCGACCGCGAAGTTGGCGCCGGAGACTTTCTTCTCATTGATTATGGGGCGATCGTCGAAGGCTACTGTTCGGATGTTACGCGCACCTTCGTGATCGGTCGTGCGACGGATGAACAGAAGGAGGTCTACGAGATCGTGCGCGGCGCGAATGCGCACGCGTCGGCAAACGTGCGCGCCGGGATGACCGGCCGGGATGCCGATGCGCTGGCTAGGCAGTACATTGAACAGCGCGGACAGGGGGAGGGCTTCGGCCACAGCCTTGGCCACGGAATCGGACTCGAAGTGCACGAGGCGCCACGCTTGTCGAAGACCGCGGAAGCGCCGCTGCCGGCGCAGGCCGTGGTGACGATCGAGCCAGGGATCTATCGCGCCGGGTGGGGTGGCGTTCGCATCGAAGATGATGTGGTGCTCGACCCGGCGGGACCGCGTATTCTTACGTCGTTTCCTCGCGACCTGATGGAACTCGCGTGACGGTCACGCGAGCGAACACCCGAATCGGACTATGATCGACTTACGCTACGTAAAGAAGATCGTCGAGCTGCTCGACGGTTCCTCGGTCGACTCGATCGAAATCTCGACGGACAAGGGAATGAAGCTCCGGATCTCCAAGACTCCCCAGCAGCGCGGGGCGGCCATGGTGACGCCGGCAGTTCCCCTTCCGCCACTCATGCCCCAGGCTGTTACGTCCACCCGACTTACGCCGTCGGAAGGGGTAACCCTTGCCGCCGAGGAAGACGGGTCAGCGAAGGTGGAGGCGCCGAAGGCAAAGCTGCTGGAGGTGAAGTCGCCAATGGTGGGAACGTTCTACCGTTCGCCAGAACCGGGGATCCCGCCGTACGTCGTCGAAGGGGCTCGCGTCGAGAAGGGGCAGATTCTCTGCATCATCGAGGCGATGAAGATCATGAACGAGATCGAGTCCGAATACTCGGGTGTGGTGCGGGAGGTCCTGGTGACGGACGCGCATCCCGTCGAGTACGGACAGGTCCTCTTCCGTGTCGACCCGAATGGCTAATCCGACGATTCTGCCTCTGACGAGTGATGCTCCACCGGCGCCGACGCCGCGCGTGCCGGCACAGGTGGACATTCCCGTTCCCGCCACAGCCGCCTCGTTCAACTTCAAGGCGGTCCTGCAGCGGATGATCCAGCAGAATGGTTCGGATTTGCATCTCAAGGTTGGTCGCCCTCCCGTGCTTCGCGTGAACGGCGATCTGCTCTCGCTCGACTTGCCTCCGCTCAAGCCCGAAGATCTGAAGGCGCTCGCCGAGCAGATCATGACGCCGAAGCAGGTGAAGGAGTTCGCGGAGGCGAAGGAGGCCGACTTCGCGATCGGCGTGCCGGGGATCGGGCGCTTTCGCGTGAACGTCTACCAGCAGCGCGGTACGATCGCCTACGCCATGCGCGCGGTGCCGTACCAGGTGAAGACGAGCGCCGAGCTCAATCTGCCGAAGATCGTGGAGGACATCGCGCTCCGTCCGCGCGGCCTCGTGCTCGTCACGGGCGTCACGGGCTCGGGGAAGTCGACGGCGCTCGCGGCAATGCTGCAGCACATCAACGAGAAGCGCCACGCGAACGTGATCACGATCGAAGATCCGATCGAGTTCCTGCATCGCGACATCAACTCCAGCATCAATCAGCGCGAAGTCGGGGCGGATACCGGGAGCTTCGGCGTCGCGCTCCGCCGCGTGCTCAGACAGGACCCCGATGTCATCCTGATCGGTGAGATTCGAGACACGGAGACGCTCGAGGTCGCGCTCAAGGCCGCCGACACGGGGCACCTCGTGTTCTCGACGCTCCACACCACGGATGCGACGCAGACGATTAACCGCGTGCTGTCGTTCTACGCGCCGCACCAGCAGAACGAAGTGCGATTCACGCTCGCGAGCGCGCTCTCGGCCGTGATCTCGCTCCGTCTCGTGCCGCGCTCGGACAAGCCTGGTCGTATCCCTGCCGTCGAGATTCTCATCAACACCGCCGCCGTGCGCGATCAGATTCGCGACATGACGAAATCGCTCGACATCCCCGATTTGATCAAGGAAGGCACCGTCCAGTATGGGATGCAGAGCTTCGATCAGTCCCTCATGCAGTGGTACACGCGCGGTGTCATCACCTACGAGAACGCGTTATTCTTCGCCACCAACCCGAGCGAGCTCGCCTTGCGCGCACAGGGTGTCGAGGGATCCAGCGATACGAGCTGGGACGACTTTCAACGCGAAGGCGATGGCTGACAGCACGGCTGGCCAGTCGCGCCGCCACGCCGGGTACACGAACTGATGTTCAAGAAAGTTCTGATCGCCAATCGCGGCGAGATCGCTCTCCGAGTCATTCGCGCGTGCCGCGAGCTCGACATTCAGACGGTGGCCGTCTATTCGGATGCCGATCGCGAGTCGCTCCACGTCCGCTTTGCCGACGATGACGTCTGCATCGGACCAGCGCCCGCGCGCGAGAGCTATCTCAAGATCCCGCGCCTGATCGCTGCCGCCGAGATCACCGGCGCGGACGCGATCCATCCGGGCTACGGATTCCTCGCCGAGAACGCCGAGTTCGCGGAGACGTGTGCCGCGTCGAACATCACGTTCATCGGACCCACCGCCGCGCAGATCCGCCTCATGGGCGACAAGGCCACCGCGCGCAAGACGATGGCCAGCGTCGGCGTGCCGATCGTCCCGGGCACCCCCGGGCCCGTCGACGATGTGGACGTCGCGCTCGGTTTCGCCCGCGAGATCGGCTTCCCCGTCATCATCAAGGCGGCCGCCGGCGGCGGCGGGAAGGGGATGCGCGTCGCCAACGATCCTGACGACTTCGCGCGCGCGTTCCAGCTCGCACGCTCCGAGGCGCTTTCGGCGTTCGGCAGCGATGAGGTCTACGTCGAGAAGTATCTGGCGCGCCCGCGTCACATCGAGTTCCAGATCCTCGGCGACTCGCACGGCAACGTGATCCATCTCGGCGAGCGCGATTGCTCGGTGCAGCGGCGCCATCAGAAGCTCATCGAGGAGTCCCCGAGCCCGGCCATGACGCCCGAGCTGCGCCAGCGCATGGGCGACGACGCCGTGCGCGGCGCGAAGGCGATCGACTACGTGGGCGCGGGCACGATCGAGATGCTGCTCGACAGCGACGGCTCGTACTACTTCATGGAGATGAACACGCGCATTCAGGTCGAGCATCCCGTGACGGAGATGATCACCGGCGTCGATCTCGTGAAGGAGCAGATTCGCGTGGCCGCGGGCGAGAGGCTGTCGGTGACCGCGCTCCCGCCGCTGCGCGGGCACGTGATCGAGGTGCGCGTGAACGCCGAAGACCCGGCGCGCAATTTCCAGCCGTCGCCGGGGCGCATTGACACCTTCAATCCGCCAGGCGGCCCGGGTGTGCGCGTCGACACGCACATTTATACTGGCTACACGGTTCCACCGTATTACGATTCACTTCTGGCCAAAGTCATCTGCCAGGGAAGCACGCGGCTCGAGGCGATCAAGCGCATGCAGATCGCGCTGGATTTCTTCATCGTCGAGGGCGTCACCACGACCGTCCCCTTCCTCGGTCGCGTCATGCAGAATCCACGCTTCCAGGCGGGTGAGGTGGACACGAAATTTCTGGAGCGCGAGAGCGATCTGCTGCGGGAGCCGTAATGCGCATTGATGTAGTGTTCGGTCCAACCACCGCTACACCTGCACTGATCACGGGCCGCGTCGTCGCCGTCATCGACGTGCTTCGCGCATCGACGAGCATCGCCGTGGCCCTCGCCAACGGTGCGCGCAACATCGTCCCGCTCGAGAGCGCCGATGAGGTGATCACGCGCGCGAAACAGTTCGACAAGGGCGAAGTGCGTCTCGCGGGCGAGCGGAAGATGCGCATGGTGCCGGGCTTCGACCTCGGCAATTCGCCGGGCGAGTTCACGCGCGAGGCGGTGGAAGGAAAGACCGTTCTGCTCACGACGACCAACGGCACCGCCGCGATGGTCGGGCTGCAGACGGCGCGCGACGTCGTCGTCGCCGCGTACGTGAATCTCGAAGCGGTGTCAGTGCTGATGCGCACGGCAGCGCGGGCGGGCACTGACATTACGCTCATCTGCGCAGGGCGCGACAAACTCTTTTCGCTCGAGGACGCGGCGTGCGCGGGGCGCTACGTGCGCGCGATCACGAAGCGTCTCACGAAAGTGGAGTTGGGCGACGGCGCCTTCGCGGCCACTGTGATCGATCGCAAGTACGGTGATCGCCTCGACCAGCTGTTCGCGGATTCGGAGGCCGGGCAGGCACTCGCGGACGCCGGCTTCGCGAAGGACCTCGAGGACGCCGCGCAGGTCGATTCGTGCCCGGTCATCCCCATTTTCCAGGATCGGCAGATCACGCTGCTGGGCCCAGACCGGGAGCGTTAGCCACGATGGCCGAAGGGCAGCTCAAACGGGAGCTCGTCGGCGTGGTGCTGCTGGTCTTCGCGCTCTTCCTCGCCGCAACGATTCTCGTTGGCGCGGGGGAGTCGGTGACCAGCTCGTGCGTCGAGGCGCGCGGGCTCATGGGGCCGGTGGGTGCGTGCCTGCGATTTGGCCTGTTTTCGTTCATCGGCGTACCCGCGACGATTCTCCTGCCGCTCGTTCCGGCGGTGCACGCGCTCCGAATGTTCGGTCGCATGCGGTCGGACACCGATCGCTCGTGGATGCTCTTTCTCGCCGGGCTGGTGTTGCTGGTCCCCGTCGCGTTCGGGCTCGGCATCGAGCACGGCGAGTCGCTCCGATCGAACATGGATGGCGTGTGGGGGTCGTTCGTCGCCTACTATCTGTACGCCTTCTTCGGGCCGGTGGGCGCGTGGCTCGTCGTCTCGATGCTCCTGTGCGCCCTCACCGTGCTGACGCTCGCGTGGAACCCGATCCGCGTGCTCATCGGCGTGCGCGTGCAGCACACGTCCGTGTTCGTGCCGGTCGCCGAGGAAGCGCCTGTGCGCGGGCGCAAGAAGCGGAAGGAGCTCGACCCGATCGTCGTCCCGGCCGGCCTCCTGGAGCCGCCGCCCGAGGAGATGCCGCAGCTCGATCCGACGCTCATGCAGGAGAGCGCGGGCGACATCGCGGACGATGGCGCGAAGGGGAAGAAGAAAAAGAAGAGCCGCGCGGAGCTCAACGTCGAGCAGGACGAGCGCATCGCCGCCGCCATCGATGCGAACGAGGCGAACGCGATGGCGTCGGACGAGCTTCCGCCCACCGACTTGCTCACGGCCCCGCTGCCGCGCAATACGGAGCTCGGCAAGAAGGATCTCGACGCGATGGGCGTGAAGCTCATCGACGCGCTGCGTACGTTCCGCGTGGAGGCCGAGATCACGGGGCGCACGACGGGACCGGTGGTGACGCAGTTCGAGGTGGAGCCTGCGCCCGGCGTGAAGGTGCGGCAGATCGCGAATCTCTCCAACGATCTCGCGCTCGCGATGCGCGCGGCGAGCATTCGCATCGTCGCGCCGATTCCGGGGCGCGGCGCGGTCGGCGTCGAAGTGCCGAATCCGACATCGGAGATCGTGGCTTTCCGCGAGCTGCTCGAATCGTCCGACTTCAAGAACGCGCGCGCCGCGCTCCCGATCGCGCTCGGCAAGGATCTCGAGGGACAGCCCGTCATCGCCGATCTCGCGAAGATGCCGCACCTGCTCATCGCCGGCGCGACGGGATCGGGAAAGTCCGTGTGCGTGAACACGGTGATCACGAGCCTCGTCTATCGCCACACGCCGAAGACGCTGCGCTTCCTGATGGTCGACCCGAAGATGGTCGAGCTCTCGGTGTACAACACGCTCCCGCATCTGCGGCACAAGGTGATCACCGACAGCCGCGACGCGGCCTCGGTGCTCAAGTGGGCGGAGATGGAGATGCAGGAGCGCTACGAGCTGCTCGCCGCGAACGGCTGCCGCAACATCCAGGACTTCAATCGGCGTCACCAGAACGGCGACACGCTCAAGCTGCCGACGCGCAAGGACGTCGCCTTCGAGGACACGCAGTATCGCGGCGAGATTCTGCCGTACATCGTCGTCGTCATCGACGAGCTCGCGGATCTGATGATGACGGTGCAGGGCGAGGTCGAGCCGCCGCTCGCGCGCCTCGCGCAGAAGGCGCGCGCGATCGGCATCCACCTGCTGCTCGCCACGCAGCGGCCGAGCGTCAACGTCATCACGGGATTGATCAAGGCGAACTTCCCGAGCCGCATCGCCTTTCGCGTCGCCTCGCAGGTCGACAGCCGCACGATCATCGACGGCATGGGCGCCGAGTCTCTGCTCGGCAACGGCGACATGCTGTTCATTCCGCCGGGGAAGTCCGAGGCTGCGCGCCTCCAGGGGGCCTATATTTCCTCGGAGGACACCGAGGCCCTGATGGGGTGGTACGAGGGGCGGAAGGCGGAGCGGAAGCGCGTGCTCGAGGCCGAAGGGCTCATTATGGACGAGCCGGTGTCTCACGAGCCGGACATCCTCGAGGAGATGCGGAAGCGCGAAGCCGCGTCGACCGGCGATCCCGCGGACGCAGAGATTGCGGGCGAGCGCGACAAGCTCTTTCGTGAGGCGGCCGAGGTGGTCGTGCAGAACCAGCTCGGCTCAACGTCGCTGTTGCAGCGCCGGCTCAAGGTGGGCTACGGCCGCGCGGCGCGGATCATCGATCAGCTGCAGGAAGCGGGGATTCTCGGACCGGCGGATGGATCCAAGGCGCGCGAAGTGCTCGTAGGTCTCGATGACATCGATCGTATCTGCGGTCCGGCGAGTTAGCTAGCGAGTTAGCTAGCGAGGGACTCGAGCGGATCGACATTCGTGGAGGGACTCGTGAAGGCACGTCTGCATCGGTTGGTCGCTGGATCAATCATCGCGTGTGCCGGCGCGATCACGGCCTGCTCGCATCACGCGAAGCCCGCCGTCGAGGTGAATCCGTCCGCGGCGCCGGCGTCGTCCGCCGCGGCTCCAGACAAATTGCACCCGGTGCTCGTCGCGCCGTCGGCGGCGGTGCTCAAGCCGTCGAAGGTGACCTACGTCGCGCGGCTCTTCTCCGCGGGGCAGGCGCACCGCCTCGGATGGCGCACGCTCGAGCTCTCGAATGCGACCTATGAAGGGAAGGACGTGTGGCTGCTCGCCGAGTCGCGGAAGGTGAACACGGTGGAGCTGGCGGAATCGCTCTACGTGGCGAAGGGGACGCTCGAGCCGGTCCATCGCGTGGTGCATACGGCCGACATGGACATCACGACGCGCTACACGCGCGACAGCATCTTCACGAGCTTCGAGGGTGACAGCGGCGGCAATGTGCACGTCGCGACGACGAACGATCGCGGCCTCATCGGCAACATCTACTGGGTCGAGCCCATACTCGCCTCTCTGCCGCTCGCGCCGGGGTGGAAGGGAAGTGCGACGACGGTGTTCGTCGGCCCGCGCGATCAGGCGCACGTCGTCATCGACATGTGGGTGACGGGGCAGGACAGTCTCCTCGTTCCGGACGGCATGTTCGACTGCTGGACACTGACGCTGCAGGTGGGGGAGACGCAGGAGCATCTGTGGGTGCGAAAGAGCGACAAGGTGCTGCTCAAGATGGACACGCCGGTCGCGGGAATGGCGGCGGCGAAGGTGGAGTTGCTCCTCGCGCAGGGGCAGACGCCGAAATAGGGATTCGTTGAACTGCTCACTGCGTGCACGAATCAACCCAATTTAAAGTCAATCGAATCAAGCGCGGGACGGGCTGCCGGTGCGCCCAGATAACGTTCGCGACAGTCCGCGCCCGCACCTTAAGCGCGCAAGATTCGATTGTTTTTTTATTGGTTTGATTCGTGTCCGCAGTGAGCAGTTCAGCGCTTCGCAGGTCCAAGCTTGGAGATGAAATCGATCGATGCGGGCGTCCGACCGGGCGCCCGCATCTTTGCGTCCATGACGGCGGCGGCGCAGGCACTGGGCGAGGAAGGGGAGCGGATCGCGGCGGCCTGGCTGGCTCAACGGGGCTGGCGGATTCTGGACCGGCGCTTCCGAAATGGGCACCGGGACCTGGACCTGGTGGCCGAGCGGGCGAGGGTGGTGGCGTTCGTGGAGGTCAAAACGAGGCGTGGCAAGGACTTCGGCCATCCGGTGGAGGCCGTGAACTGGCGGAAGCAGCGGGAGCTGACGCGGTCGGCGGCGGTGTGGATCGCGAGGTACGGTAGCGGGGAACAAACGTTTCGGTTCGACGTGGTTGGCGTGCTCATGAGCGAGCACGGTGCTCTGGTTCGGCACGTCGAGAACGCTTTTGCCGCGAGAGGCGGCGGTTGACAGTCGGCTAGGGGTTTCGTAGTTTGTTCGGGCAGTGGTAATAGGTAGCCCAGACGGTAGATTTTCTATCGCCAGGCCAGATTCAGTAGTCTCACGCTCACGGGTTGGGTGACCGCATGGCTGTCTCCACAGGACAGGACGAAAAGAAAAAAGCGCTGAATCTGGCGATCGCGCAGATCGAGAAGAGTTGTGGCAAGGGCTCCATCATGAAGATGGGCGCCGACTCCGCGAAGGTCCGCATCGATGTCATCCCCACCGGCGCCATCAACCTCGATGCGGCGATCGGCGTCGGCGGAATTCCGCGCGGCCGCGTCACCGAGATCTACGGACCGGAGTCGAGCGGCAAGACCACGCTCTGCTTGCACGTCGTCGCGAATGCGCAGCGCGCGGGTGGCGTCGCTGCCTACATCGACGCAGAGCACGCGCTCGATACCGATTACGCGCAAAAACTCGGCGTCGACATCGAAAATCTGCTCGTCTCGCAGCCCGATACCGGCGAGCAGGCGCTCGAGATTTGCGAGATCCTCGTCCGTTCCGGTGCCGTCGACATCGTCGTGATCGACTCCGTCGCCGCGCTGGTGCCGAAGGCCGAGATTGAGGGGGAGATGGGCGATTCGCACGTCGGACTGCAGGCGCGCCTCATGAGTCAGGCGCTCCGCAAGCTCACCGGTGCGATCGCACGCTCGAAGACGTCGGTCGTGTTCATCAACCAGCTCCGCGAAAAGATCGGTGTCATGTTCGGCAACCCCGAGACGACCACGGGTGGAAAGGCGCTCAAGTTCTACGCGTCGGTTCGTCTCGACATTCGCCGCATTGGCCCGGTCAAGGAGAAGGAAGACGTCATTGGCTCGCACGTGCGCGTGAAGGTCGTGAAGAACAAGGTCGCGCCGCCGTTCAAGCAGGCCGAGTTCGACATCATGTACGCGGAAGGGATCAGCCACACGTCGCTGCTCGTCGACATTGGCTCGGAGTCGGGGATCATCGAGAAGTCCGGCGCCTGGTACAGCTACAACGGTCAGCGCATCGGGCAGGGACGTGAGAACGCCAAGATGTTCCTGAAGGACAACGCGAGCATGATGCAGGAGATCGAAGAGAAGGTGAAAGTGGTGCTCGGGATCACGAAGGAAGCGGGCGCGGTGGTCGAAGAGGTCGAAAGCGACGACTAGCACGAGCACGCCGGCGAAATCGTGCCGAAGGGCGAGGTGGAGTGGCGAAGGCACCCGGAAACTGTCTTCGTCGCACCCTTCCCCTTCGGCACTTCGTGCATCTGGGAGCATCCCATTCAGGAAAATTATCTTGAATTCAAGATGATCGAGCGCCCTTCACCGTCCCTTGCCCTCGGCGATTCCGCCGCTGAAAGTGCGGGCGACGTCGCGCGCGTCACCGCCATCACCGCGAGCGCGCGCCACGCCGGCCGCTTCGAGATTTTGGTGGAGCGCGAGGTCGTCGCCACGCTCTCCCTCGACGCAATCGAGCGCCTGGGGATCCGTATCGGCGTTCCTCTCACCGAAACGCTCGCGAGCCGCGTCGCCGTGGAGGCCGCGGCGCTCCACACCTTCGATCGCGCCCTCGCGATGCTCGCCGCGCGCCCGCGCGCCGCGCGCGATCTCGAGCGCATGCTGGTGCGCAAAGGCGAGCCGGCCGAGCATGTGGCCGCCGCCGTCGAGCGCCTCACCGCACTGGGCGTCCTCGACGACGCGCAGTACGCGCGGCAGTTCATCCGCGCCAAGATCGCGGGCGCGGGGCTCTCGCGCCGGCGCCTCCAGTCGGAGCTCTGGCGCCGCGGCGTCGCACGCGACGTCATCGATGCCGCGCTGGCCGAGGTGATGGTGGAGGATGAGGTGGACGAGGGCGCGCAGATCGCGGCCGTCGCTGCAAAAAAGCTTCGCACCCTGCGCTCCGCCGATCCCGCCACCACGCGCCGCCGCCTGTACTCGTTTCTCGCGCGGCGCGGCTACGAGTCGTCGGCCATCCGCCGCGTGATGGATGCACTCCCCGGCACTGGAGAAAGCGAGGAAGAGACGCTCGATTAGCCCGTGCCCCAGGGTCACGGGGACGGTATATTCCGAGCCTTATGCGCGCATCCGAGATTCGCCGCCGTTTTCTCGCGTACTTCGAGCGCAATGCGCACGCGGTCCGTCCAAGCTCATCGCTCGTCCCCGCGGACGACCCCACGCTCCTCTTCACCAATGCCGGGATGGTGCAGTTCAAGCGCATCTTCCTGGGGCAGGAGCGCGCGTCGTTTGGCGTGCGCGCCACCACCGCGCAGAAGTGCGTGCGGGCGGGGGGGAAGCACAACGATCTCGAACAGGTGGGGCACACGGCGCGCCACCACACGTTCTTCGAGATGCTCGGGAATTTTTCCTTCGGCGACTATTTCAAGCGCGACGCGATCCGCTTCGCCTGGGAGTTCGTCACCGGCGAGCTCGGGATTCCGAAGGAGCATCTGCGCGTCACCGTGTTTGAGTCGGACGACGAGGCGCGCGCGCTCTGGAAGGAGCTGTGCGGCATCCCCGACAGCCGCATCTACGGGCTCGGTGAGCGCGACAACTTCTGGCAGATGGCGGACACGGGCCCATGCGGCCCGTGCACGGAGATCTACGTCGACCTCGCGCACGTGGCCGACGACTGGGCGTTCCCCGACGGGGCGACAGGCGAGTGGACGGACACCACGCGCACCGAGTTCTCGAGGGACGCGTTCGTCGAAGGAGCGGAGGCGGGGCGCTTTCTCGAGATCTGGAATCTCGTGTTCATGCAGTTCGACAGGCAGCCGGATGGCGTGCTGAAGCCGTTGCCCAAGCCCTCGGTGGACACGGGCGCCGGCCTCGAGCGCATCGCCGCGGTGTTGCAGGGAGTCACGAACAACTATCACACCGATCTCTTCGTCCCGCTCATCGCGAAGGCCGAAGAGGTGCTCGGCATGTCGTACGACGATCGTCCGGGCGCCAACGTCGGGAGCGCGGTGTGGCCCAAGGTGCCGCCGAAGGGCAACCGGCCGGTGACGTACGATGCGGTGTCCTTCCGCGTGCTCGCCGATCACGTGCGCGCAATCGCTTTTCTCATTGCGGATGGCGTCTTCCCGTCGAATGAGGGTCGCGGGTACGTACTTCGCCGCATCCTTCGACGCGGCGTACGCCACGCGTGGCTGCTCGGCCGGCGCGAGCCGACGCTCGACAAGCTCGTGAGCGTCGTCGTCGACCAAATGCAGGACGAGTATCCCGAGCTCGCTCAGCGGCGCACGCTCATCGTCGACACGACTCGCGCGGAGGAAGAGCGCTTCCTGGCGACGATCGAAGAAGGGATGCTGCGCTTCGATCAGCTCGCGCCACTCAACTCGACGCAGGGATCGACCGCGATTCGCGGGACGATCAGCGGCGGCGATGCGTTCCGTCTCTACGACACCTTCGGCTTTCCGATCGATCTCACGGAGCTGATGGCGCACGAGCGCGGCTACACGGTGGACATCGTCGGCTTCGAAGAGGCGCTGCAGGCGCAGCGCTCGCAGTCGCGCGAAGAGCGCAAAGGGCGAGATATCGGAGTCGCGAACGAGGGGCTGTCCGATTTCTCGACGTGGGAGAAGACGCCCGGTAGCGCCGCGCCGTCGACGAACTTCGTGGGCTACGGCGTCACCGACGCGGACACGGAGGTCGTTGCGATACGGAGGCTGCCTGAGAATCGACTCGCGCTCGTGCTGCGGGAGACGCCGTTCTACGCGGAGTCGGGCGGACAGATCGCCGATATCGGTGACATCAGGGGCGATGGATGGAGCGTGGCCGTCGACGATGTGAAGAAGGTGGATGGGCGACACGTCGCGATCGGAAAGCTCACGGGCGAGTTCCACTTCGGGCGCGTGCACGCGCACGTCCCGTCGGATCGCCGTCGCGACACGGAGCGTAACCATACGGCTACGCATTTGCTCCACGCCGCACTGCGGCAAGTGCTCGGCGAGCACGTGACGCAGGCTGGGTCGCTCGTCGCGCCCGATCGCCTGCGCTTCGACTTTCATCATCACGGCCCGATCAAGCCCGATCAGCTGTCGGAGATCGAGGAGATCGTGAATCGGGGCATCTGGGCGAACGCCAACGTCGAGACTGTCGAGCGGCCGTATCGCGACGCGGTCGCGTCGGGTGCGATGGCACTGTTCGGCGAGAAATACGGCGACGTGGTGCGCGTGGTGAGCATTCCGGGGCTCTCGGTGGAGCTCTGCGGCGGCACGCACGCGCGCAGCACCGGACAGATCGCGCTCTTCAAGATCACGAGCGAGACAGGCGTCTCCGCGGGCGTGCGGCGCATCGAGGCGGTGACGGGCCCGCGCGCGTACGAGCTGGTTCGCGGCGAGGAGCAGCGGCTGCAGAGGCTCGGTGAGCTGCTGCGCGCGCCGGCGGACGGCGTGTTGAAGCGTGTCGAGGCGCTGCTCGATGAGCGGCGTAAACTCGAGAAGCGTCTCGAAGAAAGTCTGCGCGGCGGAGGCGATCAGCTGCAGCAGCTGCTCGCGGGCGCGCAGAGCATCGGCGCGTCGCGGCTCGTGTCGTCGAGCGTGACCGCGGGCGACGTGAAGGAACTGCAGCAGCTCGGCGACGCGCTGCGCGAGCAGCTCGGCAGCGGCGTCGGCGTGTTGGCGACGTCGTTCGGCGAGGGGAAGAGCACGCTCCTCGTCGTCGTCACCGACGATCTGCGCGACCGGGGTGTGCGCGCCGATCAGCTCATCAAGCCGATCGCCGAGGCGGCGGGCGGACGCGGGGGCGGGAAGGCGCACATGGCACAGGCGGGGATTCCCGATGCCTCGCGCATCGGCGAGGCGATCGCACACGCGCCGTCCGTGGTGCGCGCGGCGCTGGGCTCCGCCGCGTGACCGTTGGCGACTGGCTGTCCGATCGCACGCCCGCGCCGCCGGCACCGCTGGCAGATCGACTGCGCGCGGTCTTGGGCCCTCGGCTCAACGATCGTGAATCGAGCGCACACGAAGCCGTGCTGGTCACCGCTGAGTCGCTGTTGAGCGAGCTGCTCGCACTCGACTGCGCGATGCGCGATCGCGCGCTCGATCTCCTCGCTGTCGACGCGCTCGTGACGTACGCGTTCGAGGCGGCGGCGGAGGGTCCCGATTCGCTGGCGCAGCGCGCGACGGCCGCGATGGCGTCGATCGCCGCGCTCGCGACGCCCGCGCGGAGCGCATGAGGGAGAGCGTGCTCACGGGGCGGTCGGGGCTCGCCGTTCTCATCGACCCCGACCGCACGACGATGGCCGGAGCGGAAGAGCTCGCGCGTCGCGCTGCGGGCGAGGGAGCCGCGCTCTTGTTGCTGGGCAATAGCTTCGGCCCCGCGGGCGAAGGGGGAGAGCTCTCCTCGCGATTGAAGCGAGCCGCGCCCGAGCTGCCGCTCGTGCAGTTCCCGGCGATGGCGTCGCAGCTCGACGCGAACGTCGATGCGGTGCTGTTGCTCTCGCTCGTGTCGGGGCGCAATGCGCAGTATCTCATCGAGGAGCACGTGCGGGCGGTGCCGTTCTTCGAGAGTCATCCGGAGGTGCAGGCGATCAGCACCGCGTATTGTCTCGTCGATGGCGGACACGTGACGTCGGTGGAGAGCGTGAGTCAGACACGCCCGCTTCCGGCAGATAAGCCGGAGGTAGCGGCGGCGCATCTGCGCGCGGCGGCGCTCATCGGGATGCACGCGGCGTATCTCGATGCGGGGAGCGGCGCGTCGCGCGCGGTGGGCGCCTCGATGATTCGTGGCGCGCGCGCGGCATGGGCGGGACCGCTGTTGATTGGCGGTGGGATCCGTGGCGCGGACTCGGTGCGCGCGGCGCGCGATGCGGGCGCCGACATCGTCGTGATCGGCGGCGCGCTCGAGATGGGCGGAGCGCGCGTGCTCGGCGCACTAGCTACGGCGGCGCGGGCATGATCGACATTCACACGCATTTGCTGCCGGGTGTCGACGACGGATCGCCGTCGATCGAGGTGTCCGTCCCCGTGCTCGAGCGCTTTCGCGAGGATGGCGTGACGGTGCTCGTGTGCACGCCGCATCTCAAGGCCACCGATGCGGCGCGCGCCCCGATCGAGCGGCATCGCGCGATTCTCGCGAAGCTCGTCGAGCATGCGCCGGCGGTGCCGGAGCTCGTGCTAGGCTGGGAGATCATGCTCGACGCGCCGGGCGCGGACCTGCGTGCGAAGCATCTGCATCTCGGCGAATCCGGCGCGGCGCTCGTGGAATTTCCGCGCATGCACGTGCCACCCGGGGCGACGCAGGAGATTCTGCGCATCCGGATGAGCGGCGTGACGCCGGTGATCGCACACCCCGAGCGCTACCACGCGTGCACGCCGCAGACCGTGCGCGAGTGGCGCAGCGTGGGTGCGGTGATTCAGATGGATGCCGTGATGGTCTTCGGAAACGCGCCACCGTCACGGCTGGCGCGCACGCTGCTCGAGGAGGGACTCATCGACTGCATCGCGAGCGACACGCATGGCGACACGCGCTCGTTGCGCATGGCGCGCGACTGGCTCGAGGGAATCGACGCGACCGAGCAGGCCGAGCTGCTCTGCACGGTGAATGCGCGCCGCCTGCTCAATCGCGAGGCGGTGCTTCCCGTCTCACCAATTCCGGCGACCGACCATGGCATGTTGTCGAAGCTACGACGCTTCATGAGGCGCTCGTGAGCAGAAATATTGTGGACGCGTTGCGCGAGCTGTCGGACACGGCGCTCGCCACGGCGGCGGCGCTCGAGGCGGACATCGACCGCGCGGCCGAGTTGATGCGCGAGACGGTGAAGTCCGGGCGCACGCTTTTCTTCTGCGGCAATGGCGGAAGTGCCGCGGATGCGCAGCACATGGCCACCGAGTATGTCGTGCGCTACATGCGCGCGCGTCGCGCCGTCGCGGCGATCGCACTCACGACGGACACCTCGCTGCTCACCGCGGCCGGAAACGATCTGGGCTTCGACCAGGTGTTCGCGCGACAGGTCGAGGCGCTCGCGCGCCCGGGCGATCTGCTCATCATTCACTCGACCAGCGGCGACTCGCCCAACGTGCTGCGTGCGGCCGAGGCGGCGCGGCGGGTGGGGGCGAAGGTGCTGGCGTTTTCGGCGCGCAGTGGCGGGGCGCTCCGCGCACTCGCCGATCTCAGCATCGTGATTCCGACGCAGCGCACCGATCGCGCCCAGGAGCTGCACATGTGCATCGAGCACGCAATCTGCGAACTCATCGAGCGGGAGCTATGATCGATCTCAAGGGAAAACGGGCGCTCGTCACCGGCGGGTCGCGCGGCATCGGTGCTGCAACGGCGCTCCTGCTCGCCGAGTGCGGCGCGGATGTGGGGATCGGTTATCGGAATCGCGAGAAGGATGCTGAGGATGTAGTGCGGCGCATCGCGTCGTTCGGGGTGCGCGGCTTCGCGCACGCGTCGGACTTGAGCGCGCCCGGAGGCACGGACTCGCTCTTCGCGCGCGCGGCGCGCGAGTTCGGCGGGCTCGATCTCTTCGTCGGCAACGCGGGGATCTGGCCATTCGCCGACATTCCCGTGGGCGAGATGGACGACGACCGGTGGCACCTGACGATGCGTGCGAACATGGACTCGATGTTCACGACGACGCGCGCGGCGGTGCGCATGATTTCCGATCACGGGCGCATCGTGCTGGTGTCGAGCACGGCGGGGCAGCGCGGCGAGGCCGGGCACTCGGACTACGCGGCGTCGCGCGGCGCGATGATCTCGTTCGTGAAGTCGGTGGCGGTGGAGCTGGCGCCGCGCGACATCACCGTCAACAGCGTCGCGCCGGGGTGGGTCGACACGGAGATGGCGGCGCAGTCACTCGAGGGCGATGGGCGCGCGAAGGTCGAGCGTACGATTCCGCTGGGGCGCGTAGCGACGGCGAAGGACATTGCCGGACCGATCGCCTTTCTCTGCTCGGACCACGCGCGGCACATCACGGGCGAGGTCCTGAACGTCAATGGCGGGAGCGTGCTGTGCGGATGAGCGAGCGCACGGCGCGGAGCGCTACACCGTCGCGAAGTGCTCGCGCGGAATCTCGTCCACCGATTGCCAGCTCTTGAAGCAACGCCAGTCGTACTCGCGCGCCGCACGCATCTGGTCGGGGAAGCCGAAGCAGTCCGTCCATCCCATTTCCGTGGCGCGCCACGCGCAGTCCCACGCAAACGAGAATCGTCGCATGGCATCGACGCAGGTCACGTCGATCACGCCGGTGAGATCGGAGCACCCCGAATCCGCGTGGATGCGCACCGATGCGATCTCGAGGTCGCGCTCTGCGTCCAGGAGATGGGTGAGCAGGCGGACGATCTTGACGTGGGGAACTGGGCGGGACGAGGTGACGAGGGGTGTCCGGATGCGTTCACGGACTTGCTGCACAGCGGCCTTGAACTCGGCGGTCGCGGCGCTCTCGTCGAGAATATCGGTGAGATCCATACGTGGCTAAAGATAATGGGCTGAGTCCGCAAACGCATGGCGCAGAGCGGCTAAATCCGCCCTCCGCTGTGTTAGCGATCGCTCAGACGCTGATCCGGGCTGGCCACGAGAGCTGGTTCGTGGGGGGCGCGGTGCGCGATGCCCTCCTGGGGCACTCAAATCTCGATTGGGATATTGCAACCTCGGCGACGCCGCCCGAGGTGCAGCGGCTCTTCCGGCGCACGATCCCGGTGGGGATCGATTTCGGCACCGTGGGCGTGCTCGACTCGGCTGGCGTGATGCACGAGGTCACGACCTTTCGGCGCGACGTGCAGACCGATGGGCGGCACGCCGTCGTCGAGTTCGGCGCGAGCCTCGACGACGATCTCGCGCGGCGCGACTTCACCATCAACGCGATCGCGTACGGACCCGAGACGCGCGAGCTGCACGATCCGTTCGATGGGCAGAGCGATCTCGAAAAGCGGCTCGTGCGCGCGGTGGGCACGGCCGGCGACCGGATGCGCGAGGATCGGCTGCGTGCGCTGCGCGCGCTTCGTTTCGCCGCGCGCTTCGGCTTTGCGATCGAGCAGGAGACGTGGAGCGCGATCCTCGAGTCCGCGCCGCATCTCGGCCGCCTGTCGATGGAGCGCGTGCAGCAGGAGATCGAGAAGACGATGGCGCAGGTGGAGCGGCCCGGCGATGCGTTCCGTCTCTGGCGGGACGGCGGTGCGTTTGCATCGCTAGCGCCGGCGCTCGCATCGTTGAGCGACGTCGCGCTCGCGACGCTCGACCGTCTGCCGCGCGCGACGAGCGCGGATGAGTCGATTCGCACCGCCAATCGGCTCACGGCGCTCGTGCTCGATCTCACTCCCGTGCAGGCGCGCGACATGTTGCGCGAGCTTCGCTTCTCGAACGAGCGCGTGCGCTGGATCGGCGATCTCGTCGAGCGCTGGCACGCGCTCGAAGCGCCGATTCGCGATGCGCTCGGCGACGCCGACTGCGCGGACGCGACCGTGCGCCGCTGGGTGTCGGCGATCGGCCGCACGCGCGTCGACGCGTTCTTCACCGTGCTCGCGGCGCGCTTCGCGGCGGAGCAGGGTCAGGCGCACGCGGCGATTTCGGAGCGTGTGAAGGGTGTGTGGGAGCTGGCGTCTCAGATGGCTCTTCGCGATCCGGTCGAAACCGGCGATCTTGCAGTGGACGGCGGCGATCTCATGAAGGCCGGGATCAAAGCCGGGCCGCAGCTTGGTGCCGCGCTTCGCGCACTCCTCGAGTGGGTGCTCGACGATCCGGCGCGGAACACGCACGACCAGCTCCTCGCGCGCGCGCGCGAGCTCGCTGGCGATCAGCCTCACGCCTAACAGAGTCATCGCATGTGGTTTCGCGGTCGGCAGCCAGAGACGTCGGTGTGGAAGCGCTTTCGATCCGCCGCCGACGGCTTTGTCTTCACGAAGGAAGAGGACTACTACTGCGCGCACGTCGTCGCGCACGCGGAGCGCATCGTCGATCTCTTTCTCGTGTTGATGGATCAGCTTCCACCCGCCGTCGATCTGGCGATCCACGATGCGCGCGGCGGGCGAAAGTGGAAGGGCGACCGGCTCCCGCTTCCCGACGTGCGCGAGGCGTTCACGCGCATCAAGACGCTCGTCTCCTCCGCAGGCGGCGTCGAGTTCGCGGTGTACTCGAGCGAGGATCAGCTTACGCTCAATCCGATGCTCGAGCTGTTCATCTATGCGCGCACCGACCACTGGCTGTATCTGCTGCAGGGGAAGGGGCTCGAGGAGCGGCGCCTCGTGCGCACGAATAGCTGGAAGCTCTCGCGCCACGATTTTCCGGCGGCGCCGGAACTCACCCTGGCGCTCGATACTTTGGTTGACACGCTCCGCCTCTCGCCGGCGTGACTCGAACGCCACTGGTGTACGCCGTCGTGGCTGCGGCGGCGAATGTCGTTGGGGCGCTCGTGGTGGCGCTCCGCGCGAAGTGGAGCACCCGCGCGCTCGATGCAATGATCGCGCTCGCCGCGGGGTTCATGATCTGCGTGTGCCTCACCGACATCTTTCCTGAGGCGATCGAGCGCGCGGGCGCACGCGGTGCGATGGCGGCGCTCGCGGGTTATTTGCTCGTGCACCTCACACAGCACGTGTTCGCGCCGCACTTCCACTTCGGCGAAGAGACGCACCAGGTGACGGAGGCCGTCAGCGTCTCGGCGCTCATCGGGCTGCTCCTCCACACCTTCGTCGACGGCGTCGCCATCGCAAGCTCGTTTCACGTGAGCGCGGCGCTCGGCGCTATCGTCTTCATTGCGATCGTGCTGCACAAGCTGCCAGAGGGATTTGCCATTGCGAGCCTCTTTCTGGCGGCTGGCGCGGGGCGTGCAAGAGCGGTGCAGGCGGGGCTCGCGCTCGGGCTCTCGACGATGGCAGGCGTCGTCGTGACGGATACCCTGCCCGGGCTCGACGCGATCGGACTCGGACTCTCCGCGGGAGTGACGCTGTACGTGGCCGCTTCGAATCTCGTGCCGGAATTCCAGGGCAAGCACGACTGGCGCCCGCAGCTCGCATTCGTCGTCGGATGCGTGCTGTACTTCGCGACGCGCGCCGTCGCGGGAATCTGAACGTGTCCGGGAGGAGCGGGCGCGGGCGGCCGACCGGTGGGGCCTCGGCACCGTCGCTGTTCCTGCCGCCACCCGGCTCACAGCCGCTCGCCGCGCGCATGCGCCCCGCTTCGCTCGACGAGTTCGTGGGGCAGACGCACTTGCTCGCGCCCGGGATGGCGCTGCGCGAGTCGATCGAGCGTGGCAAGGTGGCGTCGATGCTCTTCTGGGGGCCTCCAGGCAGTGGGAAGACGACGCTCGCGCTTCTCATCGCGAACTACACCGAGCGCGAATTCGTCCCGTTCTCGGCAGTAACCGAAGGTGTGCCGCGCGTGCGCGAGATCATCGCCGAGGCCGAGGAGCGGCTCTCGATGAGCGGGCGCGGCACGGTGCTCTTCGTCGATGAGATTCATCGACTGAACCGCGCGCAGCAGGACGCGTTTCTCCCGCACGTCGAGCGCGGCACCGTCACGCTCATCGGCGCCACCACAGAGAACCCCTCGTTCGAGATCAACGGCGCGTTGCTTTCGCGCACGCGCGTGTTCGTGCTCAACGCGCTCACCGTCGATGATGTCACGCACGTGCTTCACACCGCGCTCGGTGATCGCGCGCGCGGGCTCGGCGCGCTCGAGCTCAACGTCGACGACGACGCGCTCGCCGTGATCGCGACCGAAGCCGACGGCGACGCGCGGCGCGCGCTCACGGTGCTCGATGCCGCGGCGTCGCACGTGGGGGCCAAGGGTCACATTACCGTGCCCGTCGCGCGCGACGCGCTGCAGCTGCGCTTCGCGCGTCACGACAAATCAGGCGAGGAGCACTACAATCTCCTCTCGGCGTATCACAAGTCGCTGCGCGGCTCGGATCCGCAAGGCGCGCTCTACTGGATGGCGCGCATGATCGAGGGCGGTGAGGATCCGATGACGATCTTCCGCCGCGCCATCGCCATGGCGGCCGAGGATGTGGGGCTCGCCGATCCGAATGCGCTGCAGCTCGCTGTGGCCGCGCGCGACGCATGGCACATGCTCGGCGCGCCCGAAGGCTATTTGCCGCTGGCCGAGATGACGATTTATCTCGCGACGGCGCCGAAGTCGAACAGCGCGAAGACCGCGCTCTCGGCCGCGCTCGCGGCCGCCCGGGAGTCGCCGGCAGAGGGTGTTCCGATGCACATTCGGAACGCTCCTACAGCGTTGATGAAGGAACTGGGTTACCATAAAGGGTATCAGTACGCGCACGACGCGGAGGACGCCTACATTCCACAGGAGTATCTCCCCGACAGCCTGCGCGGCACCGTGCTCTACGAGCCGGGACGCTTCGGCTTCGAGAAGGAGATCAGCAAGCGGCTCGCGTGGTGGGCGGAGATCCGGAGCAAGGCGGCGTCGGACGATTCACCGGCCGACGGCTGATCGTCGAGCGGCGAACAAACAATCGGAGAGGGTATGCGTCTCAAGGCAGCACTGATATCCGCGCTCGTCATCACGAGCGCCTCGTGCGCAGGACTCGGCAAGGGCGGCTTCAAGGATCCCGTCGTCACATTCAAGAACGTGAGGGTCGGCGGCATCGGGCTGACCGGGGGAACGCTCGACGTGATCTTGAGCGTTTACAACCCGAACGGGTTCCGACTCGATGCGTCGCGGCTGACGTACCAGTTGCTGGTCGACACGCTACCCGTGGGCAACGGCGCGCTCGACAAGCACTTTGTCGTGAACAGCAACGACTCGACCGACGTCGTGCTGCCGCTGCACTTCAAGTGGAGCGGGCTGAATGCCGCCGGGCGCGACCTCATGAACAGCGGGACGGTGCCGTATCGCGTGCTGGGGGACCTCACGGTAGGCTCCGGCGTAGGCGACTTCACGATTCAATACGATCGCACGGGGAGCTTCAACACGCTCTCGGGTGCCACGCATTAACGCTTCCTCGTAGCCACAGGTACCGTCATCTCAAGAAACTCCATCGATCTTCATCCGCCCGCGGAGCGCGCCATTCTGGTGGGCGCGCCGATCAAGTCTGCGCGCGCGCGACAGCAGCTGGAAGAGCATCTCGAGGAGCTTGCCGAGCTCGCGGATACGGCGGGAGCGACCGTCGTCGGCGAAGTGACGCAGATGCTCGACCGCCCGCACCCAGGCACCTACCTCGGCAAGGGCAAGATCGACGAGCTGCGCCTCGCGATCGATGACAAGCAGGCGACCGTCATCATTTTCGACGACGAGCTCTCGCCTGCGCAGGGGCGAAACGTGGAGACCGCGCTCAACACGCGCGTCGTGGATCGTGCGGAGCTCATCCTCGACATCTTCGCCACGCGCGCGCGCACGAGCGAGGCGAAGATGCAGGTGGAGCTCGCGCAGCTCGAGTACACGCTCCCGCGCCTCACACGCATGTGGACACACCTCGAGAAATTCCGCGGCGGCATCGGCATGCGCGGTCCCGGCGAAACACAGCTCGAGACCGATCGCCGGCTCATCAACAATCGCATCAAGGTGCTCAAGGAGCGGCTCGTCGATGTTACGCGCGCGCGCGTCGTGCAGCGCTCATCGCGCAAGGGCGAGTTCCGCGTGTCGCTGGTGGGATACACGAACGCCGGGAAGTCCTCCGTGCTGCGCGCGCTCGCGGGCGATTCGCAGGTGTTCGTGGAGGACCGCCTGTTCGCCACGCTCGATCCGCTCACGCGCGAGGTGAAGCTCGGTGAGCATCAGAAGGCACTGATCACCGATACGGTCGGCTTCATCCGCAAGCTGCCGCACCATCTCGTGGCGTCGTTCCGCGCGACGCTGGAGGAAGTGAACGAGTCCGACCTGCTCCTGCACGTGATCGACGCGAGCCGCTCGACGTGGGAGGATCACGTGGAGGTCGTCGACAGCGTGCTCGCGGAGCTCGGCGTAGAGAAAAAGCCGGTGCTCCACGTGTTCAACAAGATCGATCGGCTGGAGCACGATGACCTGCTCGCGATGCAGGAGCGCGTGCGCGACAAGTATCCGGACTCGATCTTCGTGTCGGCGCTGAGCGACGGTGGCCTCGAGCCGCTGATGCGCGCGCTGGTGACGCGCGTGCGCACGATGCGCCCGGTGTCCGAGGTGCGCATCCCGGCCGGCGATGGGCGGCTATTGGCCGAGCTGCATCGCGAGGGCGAGGTGATCGATCAGCGGAGCGAAGACTCGGAGCTGGTGTTGCACGTGCGCGCGACCGAGGCGCTGATCGGAAGGCTCAAGCGGGGCGGGGCGACGGTTAGTTAGGGGCGGGGGGCGTAGATAACTGCCTCGGGCTGGCACTAACGACCAGATACGGACGAAAACGGATTTAACGGACAACTAACGGAGAGAGCTGCTTCAGCAGTTTTCCGTCTGTTGTCCGTTTTTTCATCCGTTTTTGTCCGTATCAAAATCGTTAGCGCTTGTGTTCCGGCGGGCCCTACTCGCTTCCCCTAAATCCTCACCGCCGGCAATCCCCCGATATCCGGCGGCGTGTAACTTGGCGCTCGGCGAACCGGTGGCGCTCGGCGCTCCGGCGCATTCGCCACTCCCGCGACTAACCGCTCCTCCCAGATCGCTCGCGCCATCGTGATCGCGCCCGGCGGACACATCTCGACGCATGCGCCGCAGCGCGTGCACTTCGATGAGTCGACGACGACGAGCTTCACTTCGTCGGTCGTGAACGAGAGCGCCTTCTCGGGGCAGCCGCTGATGCACTTGCCGCACTTCGTGCAATCGTCGCCGATGACGGGGCTCACCGTGCAGTCGAAGCAGCGACTCGCCTCGCGCACGATCTCCTGCTGATCGCGCAGCGCGCTGCTCGAGAACGGATCGGCCGGAGGCGCGGTGGAGGCGGCGACGTCGATCCGGCGCGCGGCTGTCGCGCGCGCGGCCCGCTCGCCATCCCATTCCTCGTCGCCGAGCTCGATCCATGCGGAGGAGACGACCGTGCGCACGACCGTCTTCGTGAGCGCCGCGTGGATCGCCCACGCCGCGCGCTTGCCGTCGGCGACGGCGTGCGCGATGGTGCGATGCCCGAACGCGCACGCGCCGCCCGCCCACACGCCGCGCAGCGACGTTTGCAGCGTGGATGGTTCGACGGCGATAAAACCATTCGCGTCATGCTTGAGCTCCGTGCCGAACTGCCGCGCGGGGATGCGACGCGCGGCCGTCACGAGCGAATCGCAGGCGAGCACCTTCGTCACGCCATCTGTCGCGTGCGCGATCTCGACGCCGGTGAGCGTGCCCTCGGCATCCGTGAGATAGCGCACGGCGTGCCATCCGCCGTGGAGGATCACGCCGTCCTGCAGCGCGGCGGCGAGCGCGGCGGGGTGCGCCGAGGAGTGTTCGAGTACCGCAGGGAGCACGACATGCGCGGTCGAGACGCTGCGCGCCTCTTCGCTGCGCGGGCGCCGGAGCGCGACGCGCGCGGCGTCGAGCGCGAGATCGCCATCGCCGATGACGACGACATGGCCGCTCAGCGGCGCGTGCTTGGCGAGCACGGTCATCGCGTCGACCACGCGCGCGTGCGCGGGCTGCTCGGGGAAGATCGGCTCGGCCGGCATCGACGCGCCGGTCGCGAGGAAGATCGCGTCGAACTCCGTCGCGAGCATCGCGCGCAGCGTCTCGATCCCCGTCACCGCCGCGCTCGACGTGAGCTGCGCGTGCGTCGACAGAATCGACGCGCACTCGGCGCGCGCGCTCGCGATGGGGAAGCGGAACGCGGGGATCGCGCCCGTGAGCACGCCTCCCGGCTCGTGCGCTTCGTCGAAGATCGTGCTCTCGTGGCCGAGCAGGGCGAGATCGTGCGCGCATCCCATGCCGGCGGCACCAGCGCCGATGATCGCCACGCGCTTGCCGGAGCGCGGCGCGCGGAAGGCGGTGTCGGGCGTTTGCCCGACGAGCCCGGACACGGAGCGCGCGTCGTGCGCGCTGGTGCACGGGTCGGGCGAGGGGAGCGTGGACGGGGTGGAGAAGCCGCTCGCGTACGTCTCGAGCGCGGCGATCGCGACCGGCGCGCCGAAGCCGCGGCGGGTGCACGCGGTCTCGCAGGGCGCGTGGCAGCCGTGTCCGCAGGCGCTGGCGAACGGATTCGGCCCACGAGCGAGCAGGAAGGCGCGGGGGTGGTCGCCGGCCAGGAGCGCGCTCGCGATAGCGGGCGCGTCGACGCCGAGCGGGCACCCATTGTGCGAGCACGGAACGAGTGCCGGGAGGCCGGAGGCTGCCAGTGGAAGCGGGTAGCGTTTTGCTTGATCGGTCAATTTGCTTCCGTTAAGTTCACCCTCAATCTCTCGGCTCCCGCGGGCGTATCTTGGGGAGTCGAGACGCGCGCGCCGCGCTCTTCTTTCAGACTGCCGACGCCCCGGCGAGGTTACCGGTATTTTGCGGGGGATTTCCTCCGGGATTCGCGACCTCACCACCCAACCAACGGCCTGTGGGAACTTTCGAATCGCTGTCGGGCAAAATCGACCGCCGCGAACTGGTGTGCGGCGTCATGGGACTCGGCTACGTGGGGCTGCCGCTGGCCGTCGAGATGGGACGCGCGGGGCTCACCGTCATCGGTTTCGAGGTCTCCGAGCGCGTCGCCGCGCTGGTGAACGCCGGCGAGAGCCACATCAAGGACGTGAAGGGCGCCGACGTCGCTTCGTTGCGCCGCGCCGGGAAGCTGGAGGCGACCACTGACATGTCGCGCCTCGGCGAGTGCGACGTCATTTCGGTGTGCGTCCCGACGCCGCTGGGAAAGACGAAGGACCCCGACATGTCGTACATCGTGGCCGCGACCGAGGCGATCGTCGAGCGGCTGCGCCCCGGACAGATCGTGGTGCTCGAGTCGACGACCTATCCGGGGACGACGCGCGAGTTGATGCTCCCGCGCTTCGAGTCGAATGGATTGTCGGTGGGCAAGGATTTCTTTTTGTGCTTCTCCCCCGAGCGCGTGGATCCGGGGAACCCCAAGTGGTTCACGAAGAACACACCGAAGGTGCTGGGCGGTGTCACCGCGCAGTGCACGGAGCTCGGTGGTCGCGTCTACCAGCTATTCATCGATCGCGTGGTCGAGGTGTCGTCACCCGAGTCCGCGGAGCTGGCGAAGCTGCTCGAGAATACCTTCCGCATGATCAACATCGGTCTCGTCAACGAGATGGCGATGATCTGCGACCGGCTCGGCGTGGACGTGTGGGAAGTGATTGAGGCGGCTGCGACGAAGCCGTTCGGCTACATGAAATTCACCCCAGGTCCGGGGCTCGGTGGCCACTGCATTCCGCTCGACCCGCACTATCTCGCGTGGAAGATGCGCACGCTGCACTACAAGACGCGGATGATCGAGCTCGCGGGCGAGATCAACACGGAGATGCCAGCGTTTTGGGTTGGGAAGTTGCAGGACGCGCTGAACGATGTAGGGAAGCCGCTCAAGGGCTCGAAGGTGCTCGTGCTCGGCGTTGCGTACAAGAAGGACATCGACGATCTGCGCGAGTCGCCGGCGCTCGAGATTCTGGATTTGCTCACGAACAAGGGCGTGGTCGTGAGCTATCACGATCCGTACGTGCCGGAGATCGTGGCCGATGGGCACACGCCTGCGGGTGCGGTCGGGGTATCGGTGCCGTTCACCGATGCGGCGCTCGACGCGGTGGATGCCGTGATGGTAGTGACCGATCACTCGTCCATCGATTACGACCGGGTGTGCCGCCACGCGCATCTGGTGATCGACACGCGCAATGCCTGCGCGAGACACGAAGCGGCGCACCCCGAGCGTGCGGTCGTCGCTCACGCCTGATCGACTTACCTGAAAATGGAGCGTCACGTGAGCGTTGACGGCGACCGTCCGATCCGAATCATGCTGGTCGGATGCGGGCGAATCAGTGAGCGCCACATCGACGCGATCACGTCGAACGCGAAGCTCGAGCTCGTGGCGGTGTGCGACGAGGTCGCCGAGCGCGCGCGCGCGGCCGGCGAGAAGGCGGGCGTGCCGCACTTCACGAGCTACGAGAAGATGCTCGACTCGACGAAGGCGGATGTCGTCGCGATCTGCACGCCGAGTGGGATGCATCCGAAGCAGGGGATCATGGCGGCGGAGCGTGGGCTGCACGTGATCTGCGAGAAGCCGATGGCGACGCGGCTCGAGGAGGCCGACGCGCTCGTGAAGGCGTGCGACGACGCGGGCGTGCACTTGTTCGTCGTGAAGCAGAACCGGTTGAATCCGTCGATCCAGCTGCTCAAGCGCTCGCTCGATGCGGGACGGTTCGGGCGCATCTATCTCGCGAATACGACCGTGCGGTGGAATCGCCCGCAGTCGTACTACGACATGGCGCCCTGGCGCGGCACGTGGGAGTTCGACGGCGGCGCGTTCATGAATCAGGCGAGCCACTATGTGGACATGATCCAGTGGCTCGTGGGGCAGGTGGAGTCGGTGACGGCGCGCACGGCGACGCTCGCGCGGCGCATCGAGAGCGAGGACACCGGCGTCGCGATTCTGCGATTCAGGAACGGCGCGCTTGGGACGATCGAGGTCACGATGCTCGCGTATCCGCGAAACATGGAAGGCTCGATCACGGTGATCGGCGAGCGCGGCACTGTGAAGGTGGGCGGCACGGCGCTCAATCGCATCGAGCACTGGGAGTTCGCGGAGTACGACGACATCGATCGCGAGGCAGAGCTGCTGCGCGCGGCGCCGAATCCGCTCTCGGTGTACGGTTCGGGGCATCGGCCGTACTACGACAACGTCGTCGCGGTGCTGCGTGGCGAGGCAGCGGCGGAGACCGATGGGCGCGAGGGACGGAAGTCGCTCGAGCTCATTCTCGGGATCTATGAGTCGGCGCGGTCGGAGAAGGAGATCGCGCTGCCGCTGCGTGCGTTCTCGCGCGAGAGCCAGCGCGCGTGATGGCTCACGGCGGAAAAGCGGACAAGTCGGAGATGCGCGAGTTGCCGAACGGCGCGCTGGTGCACGAGTCCGCGTACGTCGACGACGAGAGCGTGCTCGGTGCGGGGACGAAGGTGTGGCACTTCGCGCACGTGATGGCGCGCTGCGAGATCGGTCCAGCGTGCAACCTCGGCCAGAACGTCGTCGTGATGCCGCGCGTGCGGCTCGGGCGGAACGTGAAGGTGCAGAACAACGTGAGCCTGTACGAGGGCGTGATCTGCGAGGACGACGTGTTCCTCGGCCCGTCGATGGTATTCACGAACGTCTACAATCCGCGCAGCCACGTGTCGCGCAAGAGCGAGTACCGCGAGACGCTCGTGCGAAAGGGCGCCTCGATCGGCGCGAACGCGACGATCGTGTGCGGCAACACGCTCGGCGAGTTCTGCTTCGTTGGCGCAGGTGCGGTGGTGACGCGCGACGTGCCGGCCTACGCAATGGTGGTGGGCGTGCCGGCGCGACTCGTGGGGTGGGTGTGCCAGTGCGGGGAGAAGTTGCCGCTCTTGTCGCGCGTGCCGGAGGGCGTGCGCGTGCAGTGCGCGATATGCGGCGAGCGGTACGCGAGCGGCGGGGAGGGGATCGTCCCGATCTCGGTGTTGTAGGGCGGAGGCCGGGATGTGAAACGAGCCCTCGGTGCCGAAAGGCGTCGAGGGCTCGTTTGCATGGTCGCGCAGGGACTCGAACCCCGGACCTCTGGTATGTGAGACCAGCGCTCTAACCAGCTGAGCTACGCGACCGATCGCGACGGCGCTGCCATCGCGGCGGAGCAAAAAATGTAACGGCGGACTGCGGGGCGGGGTAGTGGCGATGGGGCCGAATGGAGGATAGTGTAACCACACTGCCGACGGTTCCCCGAACCCGGACGACTGCATGGCGATTCTGTCCTTCCTCGATCGCGACCGGATCATTGCGAAGCCGGGATTCAATCGGTGGCTCGTGCCACCCGCGGCGCTCGCGATCCATCTCTGCATTGGTCAGGCGTACGCGTTCAGTGTCTTCAATAATCCGCTGACGAAGCTCGTGGCGGTGAAGGAGCTGGCGCCAACCGATACGCTGAAACTGCTCTCCCAATCGAAGCTGGTCGACGCGCTGCACGCGGCGCCGACGGATTGGTCGATTCCGACGATCGGCTGGGTGTTCAGCCTCGCGATCGTGTGCCTCGGCCTCTCGGCGGCGACCTTCGGCGCGTGGCTCGATCGCGTCGGGCCGCGCAAGGCGATGTTCGCGAGCGCCGTGTGCTTCAGCGGAGGCTTTTTCGTGGGGGCGGTCGGCGTCTACTACCATCTTTTCTGGCTCCTGCTGCTCGGCTACGGCGTGCTTGGCGGCATCGGCCTCGGGCTCGGATACATCTCGCCCGTGTCGACGCTGATCAAGTGGTTTCCCGACAAGCCGGGAATGGCGACGGGACTCGCGATCATGGGCTTCGGCGGCGGCGCGATGATCGCGGCCCCACTCTCCGTGAAGCTGATGGATGTTTTTCACGGAATGCATCACGGACTCGGCGTCACCGGTACCTTCGTCACGCTCGGCGCGATCTACTTCGTCTACATGATGTTCGGCGTGTTCACCGTGCGCGTCCCAGCGCCCGGATGGCTGCCGGCGGGATTCGTTCCCGGTACACAGCAGAACAAGCTCGTGTCGAGCTACAACGTATCCGTGGACAACGCGTGGAAGACGCCGCAGTTCTGGCTGCTCTGGATTATGCTGCTCGTGAACGTGACCGCGGGCATCGCCGTGCTGAGTCAAGCGTCGCCGATGAGCCAGGATCTCTTTCCCGGGCGAGTGACGGCGGTGATCGCGGGCGGCTTCGTGGGGCTGCTGAGTATTGCGAACATGGCGGGTCGATTCGCATGGTCCTCGACGTCCGATCACATTGGGCGCAAGGCAACGTATCTCGCGTTCTTCACGCTCGGGCCCTTGCTCTACATCGCGATTCCCGCGAGCGGTCGCGCGGAGAGCGTGGCGCTGTTCGTCGTGTGCTGCGTATTGATTCTCACGATGTACGGCGGCGGCTTCGCGACAATCCCCGCGTATCTGCGCGACCTCTTCGGCACGCGACAGGTGGGCGCGATTCACGGGCGGCTGCTCACTGCGTGGTCTACGGCGGGTGTGCTCGGCCCGGCATTGATTAGCTACATCGGCCAGTACCAGACGAGACACGGGGTGCCGAAGGCGCAGCAGTACGATCTCACGATGTACATCATGGCCGGCCTGCTCGTGGTCGGTGCGATCTGCGATCTGATGGTGAAGCCGGTCGACGCGAAATTTCACGACGCGGACAGCCCCGTCACCGGGATGATGCCGACCCAAACTGCAACGCCGGAGCGCAGCCGTGGCTGACGACGTGCGATCTCAGCGTCGCGTGTCGAGCTCGAGCTCGGCCGCGGAGAACAGCTCGAAGGGGCTCGTGATGCTTGCGTGGACGTTCGTGCTCGTGCCGCTCGCGTGGGGATTTACGCAGACGCTGATCAAGGCGGCGGTGATGTTCCGGTAGTGATCGGTGCGAAACAAAAAACCCCACATCGCAGTCGTCGCGAGGTGGGGTTTGTGTGCATGGGCCCTGCAGGGATCGAACCTGCGACCGTTGGATTATGAGTCCACTGCTCTAACCATCTGAGCTAAGGGCCCGGCTAGTACTCGGCGATATATGCCTTCACCTATCGCAAAAACAAGGTAAACGAATTCGCTTGCCCGTAGAATAGTGCAGAGTCGAAGCGATCGCGAACATTCAACCAATGCTCCGTTCACTCTCCTGCTTCGTCCAGGGAGGCTCAATGCTCTATACAATTGCTCTGGATGGCGTCCCGATCGGAGAGGCAGAGCTGGAGTTCTCCGAGCTTCCTGCCTCAGTGCGCCAAATCATGGCCGCGATCGGCAATGGCTTCTTTTTCCCGAATGAGCAATACGACGCGACACTGACGTGGGAGTGCGCGCGATCAGAACGACTTCAGCTACTTGATCCAGCCAACGTGCCTCTTGCGACGATGAGAATTCTCATCGATACGCGCCCAAGCCGCGAGGAAGGAGGCGCGAAAAAAATCGTGGTCGAGCTTCAAGCTGTGGAGTCAAACATCAGCGCGATCCTCGCACCGTCTGGCAGAATGATCGGAGAGAATTCGGTCGAAAAGGAGTAGTGAACTCGAGAGCAGCTGCCTCTACCCTCGCGCTACCACCTCGTCATACGCGCTCAGCACCTCCTCCCCGCTCACCGTCGCCGCGCCGAGTTTCCCGACCTCGACCCCCGCCGCGAAGTTCGCGATCACTGCCGCCTCGGCCACCGTGGCACCCGCGGCGAGCATCGCGGCGAGATACGCAGTCACCGTGTCGCCCGCGCCCACCACGTCGTAGACCTCGCGCGCCGTCGTCGGCACGCGCACCGTCTCGCCCTTCGCGCCCACCAGCACCATTCCGCGCTCGCCGAGCGTGAGGAGCAGGTTCGCGACGCCCAGGCGCTGCACGAGCGCCGGGAGCGTCTCCGGATGCTCCACGTCCATCGTGGCACCAAGCGCGGACTCGAGCTCGCGGCGATTCGGCTTGAAGATCGTCGCGCCGCGGTACGAGAAGAAATTTCTGTACTTGGGGTCGACGATGACGGGAATCCCGCGCTTCGCGGCGATCGCGAGCGCCTCCTCGATCACCGCGCTCACGAGCACGCCCTTGTTGTAATCCTCGAGCACCACCGCGTCTGCACGCTCGACCGCCGTGCGCACCACGGCGAGCACGCGCTTCACATCGTCCGCCTCGAGCTCGCCGTCTTCCTCCTCGTCCACGCGCACGACCTGCTGCGAGCGCGCGAGCACGCGCGTCTTCGTCGTGGTCGGTCGCGACGTCTCGACGATCGCTGCGTCCGGCGCGCCGATGGCGACGAGCATCTTGCGCAGCAGACGCGCGCTCTCGTCCGCTCCAACGACGCACGCGAGCTCGCAGTGTGCGCCCAGCGCGGCGACGTTCTGTGCGACGTTCGCCGCGCCGCCGAGTGCCATGCGCCGCGCGCGTACGCGAACGACGGGGACGGGCGCCTCGGGCGAGATCCGCTCGACGTCGCCCTGGAGATACACGTCGAGCATCGCGTCGCCGATGACGGCGATCCGGCGGCCCGCGGCGGCAGTGAGAAGCGCCGACAGCCGCTCGCGCGCAATGAGAGGTTGCATGGGCGGGTAAGCTATGGGGCGCGACACCCCATCACTAGATTGAGCCGCATCGGGCCCGGGCACGTCCCTTGCCCTTGCACTGGTGGGCTGCATCCTCCCCGGCAACGGGACACTTTCGCGAGGGCTGCGATTGGCTGGCTTTCTCGCAAGCATCAACGAAGGCGCCAAGATGCGGGTGCTGGCGGTCCAAGAATATTTTGGACTCGCCGCCAAGGCGATACGGTTCATCTTCGCCCGGCCGTTTTATGCCCGCGACATCGTTCAGCAGATGGACGCGATCGGCGTCGAATCGCTCGGCATCGTCCTGCTCACCGGCTTCTTCACCGGCATGGTGCTCGCGCTGCAGACGTCCGTGCAGATGGCGCAGTTCGGCGCGACGATGTACATCGGGCGCCTCGTCACCGCGTCGATGGTCCGCGAGCTCGGCCCCGTGCTCGCCGCCATCCTCGTCGCCGGCCGAGTCGGCTCCGGCATCGCGGCGCAGATTGGGTCGATGCGCGTCACCGAGCAGATCGATGCGCTCAACACGCTCGGCGTCGATCCCATCAAGAAGCTCGTCGTGCCGCGCCTTCTCGCCGCGCTCATCATGATGCCGGTGCTCACGATCCTCAGCGACACCGTCGGCATCGGCGGCGGCAACGTCATCGCCACGGCCTACGTGGGCATTCCCACTGGACTCTACTGGCGTACGGTGTGGGAGCAGATCGCGAGCGGCGGTTTCGTACTGCACTACATCCCGGCCGATTTCGTCCAGGGGCTCGTGAAGCCGTTCGTGTTCGGAGGGATCATCGCGATCACCGGATGCTACTTCGGCATCAACACGAAGGGCGGCACCGAAGGCGTCGGCAACGCGACGACGCGCACGGTGGTCGTCGCGAGCGTGCTCATTCTCGTGGTCGACTATTTCCTCACGCAGGTTCTGCTCTTCATGTTCGGATGACGGACACGCCACGCGATGCCAAGGGCGCTCCGGCGCCGCCCGAGTCCGACGATGAGGTCGATCCGAGGCCGAGGCGCGCGGAAGAGGAGCTGCGGGCGCGCTTTGCGGAGGAGCTGCAGGAAGGGGAAGAGACGCAGGATCGCGTCGCCGCCTCGCGCGAGGCGATCGTCGAGCTCGATCACGTCTCGCTCGCCTTCGACCGCCCGATTCTCGAGAACGTCTCGCTCGTCGCTCGGCGCGGCGAGACGATCGTCATCGCCGGCGAATCCGGAACGGGGAAGTCGACGATTCTCAAGCTCATCCTGCGCCTCCTTCGTCCCGACTCGGGGCGCGTGATCGTCGACGGTGAAGTGCTCAACGATGTGACGTACGAAGAAGCGCTCGTCATTCGCCAGAAGATGGGGATGGTCTTTCAGGGCGCCGCGCTGTTCGACTCGATGTCCGTGTTCGAGAACGTCGCCTTTCCGCTCCGTGAGCACACGACGCTCTCCGACGATGAGATCGAGGCGCGTGTGCGGGAGAAGCTCGAGTTCGTCGATCTCGATCCCGATCGCGTGATGGACCAGCTCCCCGCGGAGCTCTCCGGCGGCATGAAGAAGCGCGTCGGCATCGCGCGAGGTATGGCGGTGAACCCCGCGATCATGCTATACGATGAGCCGACGTCGGGACTCGACCCGCTTACCACCGGCACGATCACGCGCCTCATTATGAAGCTGCAGCGCGAGCTCAAGGTGACGAGCGTCGTCGTTTCGCACGACATTCGCTCGGGCTTCCGCATGGCCACGAAGCTCGCGCTGCTGGCGGAACGACGAATTGTGTTCTTCGGCTCACCGGACGAGATGACGGCGAGCCAGGACCGGTACGTGCAGGACTTCCTCGGAGGAGTTTGAGGTCGCTATGAAACGATCGACGTTCATCACATGGGATCAGCTCAAGGTCGGCGCGCTGATTCTCGCTGCGATCGCGATCCTCACCATCGCCGTCGTCAAGCTCGGCGAGGCCGCGGATCTTTTCACCAAGCGATACACGCTGATCACCTTCCTCTCGAACTCCAACGGGCTGCAGAAGGGCGGCACGGTGACGCTCGCGGGGCAGCTCGCCGGGAACGTGAAGCAGATCGACTTCCTCCCGCCCTCCGGCGACACGACGCGCAACCTGCGCGTCACGCTCGAGGTCGAGGTGCGCCTCCAGCATCTCATCCGCGAGGACTCGCGCATCAAGCTCAAGTCGCTCGGACTCCTCGGCGACAAGGTGCTCGACATCTCGCCGGGAACGCCGCGCTTCGGCGTCCTCCCGCCGGGCGATACGATCCAGAGCCTCACGTCGCTCGACTACGAGGCGATGCTCACGCAGGCCAACGGCGCCCTCACCGACGTCGTGCAGCTCACGCACGATCTCCGCGCGATCACCGGCGGCATTGCGCACGGCGACGGCACGATGGGGCAGCTGATCAACAGCCGTACGCTCTACGATCAGCTCAACACCACGCTCGCGCATCTCAACTCGGCGCTCGGGCGCATCGATCATCCCAACGGCACCTTCGGCAAGATGGTCGACGACCCCGCGCTCTATAACCACCTCGTCAGCGTCACCGCGCAGCTGGACACCGTGCTCGCGCAGCTCCATTCACCGAACAGCAGCGTCGGCCGCCTCCTCACCGACGACACGCTGTACACGCACATGGTCGCGGTCACGGGCCAGGCGGACTCGCTGCTCCGCGCGCTGTCGTCCGGCAACGGGACCGCGGGGCGCATCATCAATGACCCCGCGCTCTACGACAAGTTGAACAAGACGCTCACGGACCTCGGCGCCATCCTCGAGGACGTGCGCAACAATCCGCGCAAGTACACGAAGGGGATGGTAAAGGTCTTCTAGTCGACCTGTCGAATGGCCGAGGAGCGCGGTAAGCTGTCGCAGCCCATGCGACCATCCAACCGCGCCATCTTCGGCGTCCTCGCGCTGTCGGTCATCGGCATCTCCTTTGCCGCGCCGCTCATTCGCCTGTCGCACGCGCACGCGGTGGTCATCGCCACCTGGCGGCTGTTCTTTGCGCTGATCATCGTCGGGATCGCGCTCGCCTACACGGGCGGCTGGCGGCAGTGGCGCACGCTCGACCGCACGGGACTCCTGTTGGCGGCCGGCGCTGGCGTGCTGCTCGCGCTCCACTTCTGGGCCTGGAACGCGTCGATCGCGCTCACCACCATCGCCGCCTCCACGGTCCTTGTCGACCTCCAGCCCGTGATTGTCGCCGGGGCATCGGCCGCCTGGCTGCACGAGGCTCCGTCGCGCCGGCAATGGACCGGGATTCTACTCGCGATCGTCGGCGCCGGCGTCCTCGGCTCCGCCGACTGGAACGGCTCGGCGCCGCACGGCAGCATGGCCTTCATTGGCGACGTCCTCGCGTTCGGCGGCGGAGTCGCGGGAGCTCTCTATTACCTTACTGGTCGGCGCGTGCGACAGCAGCTCGACTTGTGGCCCTACGTCGCGATCGTCTACGGCGTGTGTTTCTTCACGCTGCTCTCGATCTCGATCGCGGCGCATCTGCCGCTGATGCATCAGCCGCCACGCGAGCTCGCGATTTTCGCCGCGCTCGCGATTGGTCCGATGCTGCTGGGACACACGGGGATGAACTGGGCGGTGAAGTATGCGCCTGCGTTCATCGTCAATCTCACCGTGCTCGGTGAGCCGATTGGAGCGACCGTACTTGGAGCGCTGCTTCCCGGCATAAGGGAGCTCCCGTCCGGGCGCACCCTACTCGGCGAAGCGATCGTGTTGATTGGAATTCTGATTGCGGTGACACACGCCGCGAAGACCTCTGGAGGTAAGGCTGTCAGCGAATCGGTATGACCTGGATGTAGTCGCCACGCGCGGTGAGACGATCGAATCGCGCCATCGCGTGCACGCAATCGTTCGCAATGCCGATGGGGAAATGCTCGGCAGCGCCGGCGATCCGGCCTATCTCACCGTTTGGCGCTCGTGCGCAAAACCCTTCCAGCTCTTTTCGTTCGTCGAGTCGGGCGGCTTTGACAAGTGCGGCTGGGGGAGTGAAGAGCTCGCGCTCGCATGCGCCTCACACGGCGGCGAGCCGGAGCACGTCGAGCTGGCGGCCCGGATGCTCGAATCGATCGGGCTCGAGGAAGGCGATCTCGCCTGCGGCGCCCACGAGCCCATGTCTCGCCGGGGTGCGCGAATGATGCACCAGGCGGGATTGTCGCCCACGCGTCTGCACAACAACTGCTCCGGAAAGCACGCCGGCATGCTCGCCTTTGCCCGTGGCGAATCGTGGTCCACCCTTGGCTACGAGCGACTTGGGCACGAGGTGCAGGATCGCGCGCTCGCCCAGATCGCGAAGTGGAGCGGAAGCCCGCGCGACGACATGCAGCTCATGGTCGACGGGTGCGGCGTGGTCGCGGTTGGCCTGCCCCTGGGGGCGCTGGCGCTGGCCTTCGCGCGGCTGGGCGCAGCGGCAGCCCGGGGTGAGGAGGTGCCGGCCAGGATCATCTCGGCGATCGCTGCGCATCCCTTTCTTTTTGGCGGAACCGATCGCTTCGATACGGTCTTAATCGAAGAGTCCGGCGGCCAGCTGATCAGCAAAGTCGGCGCGGAGGGGGTGCATGCGGTTACCATACCTGCAGCGGGAATCGCGGTCGCGCTCAAGGTCGAGGACGGCGCCTCGCGGGCTCAACATCCGGCGCTGTTGAAACTCCTGCAGGCTCTCGGTGTCCTTCCTGACGAACTTTCGCCGCGGTTGGCCGCTTTCGCGCACACGCCGATCATGAACACGCGCAACGAGCTGGTCGGCGAAGTTCGCGTGGCACATTGACCTGCACCATTCTTGATTCACTTCGCAACATCACGATGACGTCTGTCTCCGAAACAGAATCAGCTTACACCACACTGGACGCACCAACCGCACAGCTCATCGATCTCGCCGCAGTGCTCGCCGCGGGAACGGAGAGCGAAATGCGTGCATCGCTGGAGGCGGCCGCGAAGGCCGCCATCGATCCTGTTTGGGTGGAGGAGCTGGTGCTGCAAACGTACTTGTTCGCCGGATTTCCGCGCACGCTGAACGGCATGCGTCTCTGGAGACGTGCGTCGAATCGCGTCGCCGAGTCGTCGGATTTCGAGGAGTCGCTCAGGACGCTTTGGACGACGCGCGGCGAAGAGACGTGTGAGAACGTCTACGGCACGCTCTACAAGCGCCTCCGAGCGAACATCCGCACGCTGCATCCTGCGCTCGATACCTGGATGATCGACCTCTACGGCCGAGTGCTCGGCCGCCCTGGCCTCGATCTGAAGCGGCGGGAGCTGTGCATCGTCGCGGCGTGCGCGGCGCTGGAGCAGGATCGGCAGTTGCACTCGCACCTCCATGGCGCGATCAACGCCGGCGCGAGCCCGGAAGAGGTCGACGACACACTTCGCATCGTCTCGCCGCGACTGGGCGCCGAATCGAGCCATCGATACGTGCTGCTGTGGGCGCGGGTGCGCCGAGCGTGACGTCGTTCATCGATCGCGTCCAGATCAAGGTCAAGGGCGGCGACGGCGGTTCCGGCATCTCGTCGTTCCGCCGCGAGAAGTTCATCCCGCTCGGCGGTCCCGATGGCGGCGACGGCGGTCGCGGTGGCGACGTGTACGTGCGCGGCGACTTCAATCTCGCGACGCTCCTCGACTACACCTATCGCGACAAGTGGGCGGCCGAGCGCGGGGATCATGGCTCGGGGAACAACAAGACCGGGCGCTCGGGAGAGGACATCATTCTGCCCGTGCCTCCGGGCACCATCATTCGCGACATCGACACGGGTGAAGTGCTGGGCGAGGTGCTCGCCGACGGCGACCAGATTCTCGTTGCAAAGGGCGGCCGAGGCGGAAAGGGGAACGCGTTCTTCGCGACGCCAACGCATCAGTCGCCGCGCGAATGGCAGCCGGGCGAAGATGGGATCGCGCGCACGGTCGAGCTCGAGCTCAAGCTCATCGCCGACGTGGGCCTCGTCGGGCAGCCCAACGCGGGGAAGTCGACGCTCCTCTCCGTGATCTCGGCCGCGCATCCCAAGATCGCGGCGTATCCATTCACCACGCTGTCGCCGAATCTCGGCGTCGTGCCGATGAGCGATCACCGCTCGTTCGTCGTCGCCGACATTCCGGGGATCATCGAGGGCGCGCACGAGGGGAAGGGGCTCGGGCTTCAGTTTCTGCGGCACATCGAGCGCACGCGCATTCTCGCCTTTCTGATTCCAGTGGATTCGATGGACTGGCAGGAGGAATACGACGGGCTTCGCGCGGAGATCCGCAGCTATTCGTCGGAGCTCGCGGAGACGCCTCACTGCGTCGTGTTCACGAAGATGGATCTGCTCGGCGAGATGGAGCCGCCGCCGATCGAGGCGCCCGAGGCGTTCGGTGTGTACGCGCTGAGTGCCGCGGGGCGATTGGGGCTCGACGAGGTGCTCGGCGCGTTCTGGAGCAAGTTGCTCGAGCTCCGGAAGGCGGCGCAGGTGCAGGCGGCCAACGCCGTCCTCCCCTAGCGAACGCTCGCGGCACGCCGCGCTCGCGCTGTCGCTCCTCCCCGGAGTCGGCGCGGTGCGGTTCAGGGAGTTGGTCGAACGATTCGGCTCCGCGCTGCAGGCGTGGGATGCCATAGGCGAGTCTCCAGAGAAAAACGAGGCGAGTGAGGGCGCCGAACATGCGATGGAGAATGCGTCGCGCGCGGGCGCGCGCGTAGTCGCCTTCGGAGACGAGGACTATCCCGAGCGCCTGCGCGTGCTCGACTCGCCCCCGCCCGTGCTGTTCGCGCTCGGCTCTCTCGCGCTGCTCACCGCGCCGTGCGTCGCGATCGTCGGCACGCGGCGCGCTACGAGCTACGGCGAGCGCGTCACCGCGGAGCTCGCGAGCGCGCTCGCGCGAGCCGGAGCGACGGTGGTGAGCGGAATGGCGCGCGGCATCGACGGAGTGGCGCATCGCGCAGCGCTCGCGGCCGGCGGAGGCACGGTCGCGGTGCTCGGAACTGGCGTCGACGTCGCCTATCCGGCGGCGCATCGCGCGCTGCACGCGGAGATCGCGGCGCGCGGGCTCGTGCTTTCCGAAGAGATGCCCGGCGATCGCGCGAGCGGAGGATCCTTCCCCAAACGGAATCGCATCATCGCCGCGCTCGCCACAACCACCATCGTAGTCGAGGCGCCGCACAAAAGCGGCGCGCTGATCACGGCGTCGTGGGCATCCGATCTCAATTGCAACATCGGCGCTGTCCCCGGCCCGATCGACGTGCCGCAGAGCGCCGGAACGAACGCGCTACTGCGCGACGGCGCGGTCATGATCACGGACGTTGCGGATGCGCTCACGCTGGTCGGCGTTTCCGCGCCACGCGCCGTTACCCGCGCGCCCACGGACGCGATCCAGCTCGTGATCTGGCACGCGCTCGAGTTCCCGGCGCCGGATCTCGACACGCTCGCCGCGCGCGCGGCGCTGCCGGCACGCGCATGCCTCGCCGCCGTCACCGCGCTCGAGCTCGACGGCGCCATCGAGTGCGCGCTCACGGGCGAAATCCGTCGACGGGGGCTAACGGCCCGTTAACTTTCTGCGTGCCCCCACGCCATCTGTACGTGCACGTGCCGTTCTGCGCCCGCCGGTGCTCGTACTGCGATTTCTCCATCGCGGTACGCCGTGAGGTGCCGGTGGCTGACTACGTGGACGGCATTCGACGCGAGCTCGAGCTGCGCGCACTCGGTGGCGCGAACATGCTCGAGCTCGACACGCTCTATCTCGGCGGCGGAACACCATCGCGTTTGGGCGGAGCCGGCGTCGCGGAGCTCCTCTCGGCTATTCGCGCGCACGCATCGTGGAGCGATGCGGCTGAGGTCACGCTCGAGACGAATCCCGATGACGTGACCGCCGAGGAGGCGCGCGCGTGGCGCGCCGCCGGCGTGAATCGCGTGTCGCTCGGCGCGCAGACCTTCTCGCCCTCCGCGCTGGCGTGGATGCACCGCACGCACGACGCCGAGCAGATCGGCGCGGCCGTTGCGCATCTTCGCGAAGCAGGAATCGCGCAGCTCTCGCTCGATCTCATCTTCGCGCTTCCGCCGGAGGTGGAGCGCGACTGGAGCGAGGATCTCTCGCGCGCAATTGCGCTGCGCCCCGATCACATCTCGCTCTACGGGCTCACGGTGGAGCCCCACACGCCTCTCGGGCATTGGCGCGAGCGCGGCGAGGTGAGCGAGACGCCGGACACGCGCTACGAGTCGGATTTTCTCCTCGCTCACGACGCGCTTGGCGCGGCGGGCTTTGAGCACTACGAGGTGTCCAACTACGCGCTCGCGGGCGCGCGCGCGCGACACAATTCGAGCTACTGGCGGCACGTGCCCTATGCCGCGATCGGACCGGCGGCGCACCGCTTCGATGGCGAGCGGCGCAGCTGGAACGTCGGGCCGTACGCGGAGTGGCTGCGTCGGTTGCAGCTCGGCGTCGATCCCACCGACGGCGACGAACTACTCTCGCCCACGAACGTGGAATCGGAGCGCGCATACATCGGGTTGCGGACGACAGACGGTCTCGTCCTGACCGATGAGCTTCAGGCACACACATCGCGCTGGCGCGAAGCGGGATGGGCCACCATCGTAGACGGTCGCTTGCGGCTGACCCCCCTCGGTTGGCTGCGTCTGGACGCCCTCGCCGTAGACTTGACCCACGCTGGAAGTCGTTAGTATATTTAGACTTATGGCCCATCAGCTCAACGAACGCGAACGCCGGGTGCTCGAAGCCGTCATCCAGTCGTATGTGGAGACGGCTGAGCCTGCTGGGTCGCGGATGATTGCGCGTCGCTTCGGCCTCGGCGTCTCGCCGGCGACGATTCGCAACACGATGAGCGACCTCGAGGAGAAGGGCTTTCTCCTCCACCCGCACACCTCCGCGGGACGCATCCCCACCGACATGGCGTACCGCGTCTACGTCGATTCGCTGATGCGCGTGACGCCGATCAACGACATCGAGCGCGGGCGCCTGTTCGACGAGCTTTCGGGCACCGGCACCGCCATCGAGGCGATTCTCCGTCGCGCCGCGCAAGTGCTCGGCGTGCTGACGCAGGAGCTCGGAGTCGCGCTCGGACCGCGTCTGGAGGAAGCGACGCTGCACAACCTCGAGCTAATTCGCATGAGCGCCGAGCGGCTGCTGCTCGTGATGCGGCTCGACGGCGGAGCGGCGCAGAGTGTCTTCGTCGAGGTGCCGGGAGAGATCGCGGAGAAGGTGGTGGCCGAGGTTTCGCGCGTGCTCAACGAGAGACTCTCGGGGCTCACCCTCGGCGAGATCCGCCGCGATCTCGCGACGCGGTTGCGCGACAGCGGCGCCGCCCAGGACGTGAGCGAGCTGCTCAACATCTTCCTGCAGGAAGGCGATCAGATCTTCGACGCGCTTCGTCCGCTCGGCACCTCGCCGGTGCTGCTCGGGCAGGCGTCGCTGCTCGCCGAGCAGCCGGAGTTCTCGAGCGGGGGGAACCTCAAGAAGCTGCTCGCGCTCACCGATCGCCCTGAGGCGCTCGGCCAACTCCTGCGCTCCCACAAGAGCTCAGCGGGCATCTCGATCACGATTGGGAATGAGCACGTCGATCCGAATTTTTCGGACTTCACCGTCGTGACTGCCGAGTATCATTCAGGATCGCTCTCGGGCGTGATCGGCGTGATTGGCCCGACGCGCATGCCGTACGAAAAAATCGTCACGCTCGTCACGCACACGTCGAATCTGATCTCCGATCTGCTCGACTGACCTTTTCGCTACCTCGACACCGGCACCATGGCGGATTTTTACAAGATCCTCGAAATCGCGCGCGATGCGTCCGATGAAGAAATCAAGAAGGCGTATCGCAAGCTCGCGATGCAGTATCACCCCGATCGCAACGGTGGATCGAAAGAGGCGGAAGAGCGCTTCAAGCTGATCACCGAGGCGTACGACGTGCTGCGCGACGGCAACAAGCGCGCGGTGTACGATCGTTACGGCGAGGAGGGGCTGCGCGGTCGCGGTAGCGCGGGCGGATTTCATCACGTGGATCTGTCCGAGGCGCTCGGCATCTTCATGCGCGACTTCGGCGGCTTCGGCGGCTTCGAGGAGATGTTCGGCGGCGCCGCACGCGGCAATCAGCGCGCTGGCGCGGACGTCAAGATCACGATGCCGCTCACGCTCCCCGAAGTGATGATGGGAGTCGAGAAGAAGATCGTCGTGAAGCTGCTCGATCCGTGCGAGCGCTGCGAAGGCTTGGGTGCGGAGCCGGGGACGAAGCCGCAGCGATGCAACACGTGCGCGGGGAGCGGCGAAGTGCGACGCGCGCAGCGCTCGTTCTTCGGCCAATTCGTGAGCGTCGCGCCGTGTCCTACCTGTGCGGGGCAGGGAAAGACGATCGAGATCCCCTGCAAGAAGTGCAAAGGCGAGGGACGCAGTCGCGCCGAGCACACGATCACCGTGCCGATTCCGGCGGGCGTCGCGACGGGACAGTATCTGATGCTGCGCGGCCAGGGGAGCGTCGGCCCGCTCGGCGGCCCGCGCGGCGACATCCTCGTGGCATTCGAGGTCGAGGACGATCCGCGCTTCGAGCGCGACGGCGCGGATCTCTACACCGAGGTGCTCGTGACGTATGGGCAGCTCGTGATGGGGGCGGACGTGCAGGTGCCGTACATCACGACGACGCTGTCGCTGCGCGTGCCGGCGGGAACGCAGAGCGGACAGAATTTTCAATTGCGTGGACGCGGGCTGCCGCGCGTGAACGCGTCGGGATCGGGCGACCTTTCGGTGCGCGTGCAGCTCTGGACGCCGCAGTCGCTCACCGAGGAGCAGGAGACGATCATCCGCGCGCTCCGCGACGCGGAGGGCCCGCCGCCGGCGACGCGCGCGCGCGGATTCTGGTCGCGCATGAAGGATGCGCTTGGCGCCTGACGCGAACGTCCCGCTAGTGGCGCCGCCGCGGTGGGTATCGCTCCACATCGAGGCACCGGACGGCTCCGAGCGCGAGCGAGTGGTGCAGATGCTCATGGACGGCGGAGCGGGCGCGGTGCAGGAAGTGGGATCGGCGCTGCTCACGCATCTACAGGAGGGCGTAGCGCTCGACACCTTGTGTGCGGAGCTCGGCCGCGCGGGCGCCGTGGTGCAGCGAACCGCGCTCGGCGAGGTGGACTGGAGCACGCGCTGGGTGACGCGCGTCGGCGTGCAGCGCATCGGTCGGATCGCGGTGGCGCCGCCGTGGATGCGCGACGACATCGCCGACGCCGAAATCCCGATCGAGATCGAGCCGGCGATGGCGTTCGGCACCGGCGAGCACGAGACGACGCGCGGCGTGCTCACACTCATGCAGTCGCTCGTCGCGCCGGGCGCGCTCGTCGCGGACCTGGGCAGCGGAAGCGGCGTGCTCGCGATTGCAGCCGCGAAGCTCGGCGCGGGGCGCGTCGTGGCGATCGAGATGGATCCGGACGCGATCGGCAACGCGATCGAGAACGTCGAGCGCAATGGTGTCGCGGAGCAGGTGACGGTGCTGCAGGGCGACGCGGCGGCGCTGCTGCCGCTCGTCGCACCCGTCTCGCTCGTGCTCGCCAACATCATCTCCTCGGTGGTGATGGAGCTGTCGCCGATAATGGCGCGCGCGCTTCCCCCTGGCGGGAAAGCCGTGATCAGCGGCATTCTCGTGACGGAGCGCGAACATCTGTTGACATCGCTGGCCGCGGATGGATGGGTTCTGGAATCCGAACTTCGTGAGGGAGAGTGGTGGAGCAGCGTGATCGCACGGCAGTAGCCTCGTTCTTCGCGTCCGAGCCGATGGCGGTGGGTCGCGTGACGACGTTGGGCGAAGGGGAGGCGCACCACGCGCGCGTGCGCCGCATCGCCATCGGCGACCGGCTTCGCCTCGTCGATGGCGCGGGCGGCGTCGGCTACGGCAACGTCGTGAAGCTCGGCAAGGCGCAGGCGATGATCGAGATCGATCTGCTCGATAAGGTCGAACCGCTCCCGGTGATCCATCTCATGGTGCCGATCGCCGATCGCGATCGCATGCTGCTCGTCGGCGAGAAGGCGACGGAGCTCTCTGCGTTCAGCTGGCGGCCGGTGATGTGGCGACGCTCGCGCGATGTCTCACCGCGCGGCGAGGGGATGTCGTTCCAGGCGCGCCTGCGCGCACGCATGGTCGGCGCGCTCACGCAGTGCGGCGGCGCGTGGCTGCCCGTGATCTATCCGGATGCGCCGCCGGATCGCGCCGTCGCCGCGTGTCCCTCGGGCACGCGCTGGCTGCTCGACAAGGACGGCGAGCCGCTCCCCGCGCTGCCGATCACGGCGCCGATCACGATCGCCATCGGTCCCGAGGGCGGGCTCGAGGCGAACGAGCGCTCGGAGCTGCTCGGTGCGGGATTCATTCCAGTGACGCTTGCGCCGCTCACGCTCCGCTTCGATACCGCCGCCATCGCGTCGCTCGGCATCGTGCGCGCCGCGCTTTCCGCTGCCACGGTGCGCTCCGGTGTCTGACGCCTGCCTCTTCTGCCGCCTCGTGCGCGGAGAGATCCCGGCGAAGCTCGTCGCCGAAACGCCGGAGTGCGTCGCCTTCCGCGACATCGATCCGCAGGCGCCCACGCACATTGTGATCGTGCCGCGCGCGCACATCCCAACGCTCTCGGACGTGAAAGATCCGATGATCGTGGGGCAGATGTCGCTGCTCGCGACGGAGCTCGCGAAGAGCGAGGGAATCGACAAGTCGGGCTTTCGCGTGGTGATCAACACCAACGCGGATGGTGGGCAGACGGTCTACCACCTTCACATGCACCTGCTCGGAGGCCGCCGCATGAAGTGGCCGCCGGGATGACGACGATTCTTCAGCGCGCGCTCGCGCACTCGCATTACTTTTCGGCATGACCAGCCCCTCCAGTGGAGCCGCCGCCGTGTCCGACCTACAGGCGAAGATTCAGAACGATTTGAACACGGCGCGGAAGGCCCAGGACAAGAACGCCGTGCTCCTGCTCGGAACGATTCTGGCCGACATCAAGAATCGGCGCATCGAGGAGAAGCGCGAGCTGTCCGACGGCGAAGTGAACGAGGTGCTTCGCAAGGGAATCAAGAAGCGGCGCGAATCGATCGAGATGTACGACAAGGCGAAGCGCGCCGATCTCGCGGACCGGGAGCGCGCCGAGGTCACCGCGCTCGAGGCGTATCTTCCGGCGAACGTGAGCGACGATGAGATTCGCGCGGCGATCAGGAAGGTGATCGCCGAGGGCGCGACGAACATCGGCGGCGTGATGGGCAAGGTGAATCCCATGTTCAAGGGACGTGCGGAAGGGTCGACCATCAGCCGGATCGCGAAAGAGGAGTTGAGCAGTCCCAGTTGAGTTCATTCCGCTGGACACGGCATGAATAAACACGCGCTCGGAGTTCTGGAGTATTCGCGCGTGCTCGACGTTCTCGCGGATCGCGCGACGTCGGCGCTGGGCGCGGCGCGCATCCGCGCGCTGCAGCCGCGCACGGACATCGAGTGGATGGAGACGGAGCAGCGGCGCGTCGTCGCGATGCGCGCGGTCGTCACCTCCGAGAACGGCTGGCACCCCGAGCCGATTCCCGATCTCACCGTTTCGCTCGCACGGCTCCGCGCGCTCGGCAGCTCGTGGACCGGCGATGAGCTCGGGCGCGGCGCGCAGCTGCTGCGCTCGTCGCGGATCACGAAGGAGGCATTGGGCGGCACGGGCGCGGGCGCCGTGGTGAGCGCGGTGCTGCATCCGTTCGTGCAGCCGCTCGTCGTCGCGAAGAAGATGGAGGACGAGATCGAGCACGCGATCGATCCCGATGGATCCGTGCGCGACGAGGCCTCCGGCGCGCTGCGGCGGCTCCGTCGCGAGCTGCGTGGCGCGCAGGGCGAGCTCGTGCAGCTGCTCGAGCGCGCGATGGCGAAGCTCGACGCGAATCAGCGCGTCCCCGACATGTCGGTGACAATGCGCAACGGCCGCTACGTGATCCCCGTGCGGCGCGAGGGGCGCGCCGCGATCGGCGGCATCGTGCACGACGAATCGGCGACGCGCGGCACCGTGTTCGTCGAGCCGCCCGCTGCGATCGAGTTCGGCAATCGCATCCGCGCACTCGAGGCGGAGGAGCGCGAGGAAGTCGAGCGCATTCTCGCCGAGCTCACGGAGTCGATTCGGCCGCTGCGCGAGCAGATGGTTGCATCGCTCGAGGCGCTCATCGCGCTCGACATGCTCTACGCGCGCGCGCGCTTCGTCGAGGAGCTCGGGTGCGCGCCAGCGAGCTTCGTCCCCGCGCACGAGGGATTCCAGCTGCGCGACGCACGGCATCCGCTGCTCCTCGCGCGCGGCGGCGCCGTGGTGCCGTTCGATCTCGAGATGGCGGCGAGCGAGCGCACGCTTTTGCTCTCGGGGCCGAACACCGGTGGCAAGACGGTGCTGCTCAAGGCCGTGGGGCTCATCTCGGCGCTCGCACAGTCGGGGGTTCCCGCGCCCGTCGGCGCCGAGAGCAGCATTCCGATCTTTGATGACTGCTTCGCGGACATCGGCGATGAGCAGTCGATCCAGGCGAGCCTCTCGACCTTCAGCGCACACCTGCGCAACCTCGGCGAGATTCTCGCGGGCGCGACGGCGGAGAGCCTCGTGCTCATCGATGAACTGGGATCCGGCACCGATCCGGCCGAGGGGGCGGCGCTGGGCGGCGCGATTCTCGATGCGCTCACGGCGCGCGGCGTCTTCACTATCGCGACCACACATCTGGGCGCGCTCAAGCTGCTCGCGACGGAGAACGCCGGCGTGGTGAACGGCTCGCTGCAATTCGATTCGGTGGCGCTGGCGCCGACGTACCGGCTGATCAAGGGGATCCCGGGGCGTTCGTACGGGCTGAGCATCGCGCGGCGGCTGCAGCTCCCCGAGGATGTGCTGCAGCGGGCCGAGTCGCGGCTGTCGCATGGCGAGCGGGATGTCGCTGCATTGCTTGGCGATCTGCAGGAGCGCGAGCGTACCTTGGCGGCGCGCGAGGAGGCGGTCGAGTTCGACGCGTCGCGCGCGGCGGCGCGACTCGAGCGTGTGGAGGCGCGCGATCTCGCGCTGCGCGAGTCCGAGCGCGCATCGGAGCGTCGCGCGCGCGAGGAAGCCAGGCGGATGTTGCTCGAGGGTCGCGCCGAGATCGAGCGCACGGTGCGCGAGCTTCGCGAAAGTGGCGTTGCTGCTACCGCGCGCGATGCACGGCGGCGTGTAGAGGAGCTCGCGGCAACGCACGCGACCGAGATCGATCGCATCGATGCACAGGAGAAGATAGACCGGCCGGTGAGGCGCGCGCCCGCGGCGGCGACGGGCGGCGCGATGGCGGTGGGAGACACGGTCGAGATGGAGACACTCGACGGCCGCATGGGGCAGATCGTCGAGCTGCGCAACGATCAGGCGATCGTTGCCGTGGGCGCGCTCAAGATGACGGTGCCGATCTCATCGCTTTCCGTGATGTCACGAGGGGCCGAGAAAGCGGCTGCACGTTCCGAGGGCTACGCTGAGCTCCCCGATGTCGACGTCTCCACCGAGATCGATCTGCGCGGGATGCGCGTGGACGAGATGGAGCTCGCACTGCAGCGCGCGCTCGACGCCGCGATCGGCGCGGACCTGCACGTGATGCGCATCATCCACGGGAAGGGCACCGGTGCACTGCGCGAGCGCGTGGACGAGCTCCTGCGCGCGGATCGCCGCGTGCGGGAACATCGTGTGGGCGCGTGGAACGAGGGCGGCACGGGCGTCACCATCGCGGAGCTCGCCTGATGATCACCGACGAATCAGTCGAACGCGTGCGCGAAGGCGCCGACATCGTGCAGATCATCAGCGAGCACGTGAAGCTCAAGCGCGTGGGGAACAGCTATCGCGGGCCGTGCCCCTTCCATCAGGGCACGGGCCCGAACTTCTCCGTCGTTCCCGCGAAGGGGTTGTATCACTGCTTCGTGTGCAAGGAGTCCGGTGACGTCTTCACGTATCTGATCAAGCGCCTCGGGATGGACTTCCCCGACGCGATCCGGTACGTCGCGCATCGTTCGGGGATCGTGATCGAGGAAGTGCAGCGGCGCGCCGACGCGAAGGATCCGAGGCAGCCGCTGTGGGACGTCAACGCGATGGTCGCGGACTGGTATCGCACGCAGCTCTGGGATGAGCGCGGGGGCGAGGAGGCGCGCAATTATCTCGCCTTCCGCCGCGTGACGCGCGAAGTCGCGGATCGCTTCGGGCTCGGCTTCGCGCCGCGCGACTCGGAGGCGATGCGCGAACATCTCGTCGCCCTCGGCGTGAGCGAGGAGACGCTCACCGCGGCCGGGCTGCTCGTGCTGCGCGAGGACTCGGGCGAGCTGCGCCCGCGGTTCCGTAATCGGCTCATGTTCCCGATTCTCGATACGACGGGGAACACCACGGGCTTCGGCGGCCGCCTGCTCGGTCCCGGTGAGCCCAAGTATCTCAACTCGGCGGAGTCGCCCATCTACTCCAAGGGGCGCATACTCTATGGGCTGCACATGGGCAAGCATGCGATCCGCCGCGAGGGACGCGTCATGATCGTCGAGGGCTATTTCGACGTCGTGCGCCTGGTGTCCGCCGGATTCGAGTGGGTGGTCGCGCCGCTCGGCACCGCACTCACCGAGGATCAGGCCGCTCTGCTTCCGCGCTACGCGAAGCAGGCCTTCCTGCTCTACGACAACGACATGGCGGGGCTCAAGGCGACCTTCAAGTCGGGCGATCAGCTGCTTCGGCAGAAGATGTCCGTGCAGGTGGTGACGCTCCCCGAGGGCGAGGACCCGGACAGCTTCGTCGACAAGTTCGGCGGCGAGAAGCTCGTCGAGCAGCTGTCGGGAGCGGTCGACATTTTCGAGCGTAAGCTCAACGAGCTGCAGCGCGGCGGCTACTTCGCCGACCTGCACAAGAAGCGCGTCGCGATCGACAAGCTCCTGCCGACGCTGCGGGCGACGGCGGACAGCATGACGCGCGAGATCTACATCGCGCGTGCGAGCGAGGTGTCGGGGGTGAGCCGCGACGTGCTCGATCGCGAGGTGTCGCAGATGTCGCCGCGCGTCGCCACCTCGCACTCGGCGCGCCCGCCCGAGCCTCCGCCGCCAGAGGATTCGCCCGTTGTCGAGCGGCGCGCGCCCGAGCGGAGGCGCCCAAGGACGGCCGCTCCCGCCATTGAGCGGTCCCTCGTTCGTATACTTCTGCATGACCGGTCACACGTAGAACAGGTTGCGGAGCACATCGGCCCCGAAGAGTTACGCGATCCGGCGCTTCGGGACATCTATCGGGCATTGCTGACGGTCTCGCCCGATGATTCGTTGGAGCTCGTCGCCGCACAGCTGGAGCCCGATAGCGAAGAGTCATTCGCAGAGCTGCAGCGCGAGCCGATCGGCGAAGGCGAAGAGGTGCAGCGAACGCTTCAGGGAAGCATTACGAGAATACGCCGCACGGCGGTGCAGCGGAAAATGGACGAGCTCACGCGGGCGATTCGCATCGCATCGCCTGAGGAACAGGATGTGTTGATTTCTGAGAAACGCCGGTTGATGGACGATCTCGCCGCACTGGGCGGCGGATCCTTCAAGAGCTTCGACCGCGCCCGACAATCGTAAGGAGGGGAAGTGAGTCCTGACCTGGAAGCAGTATTGGCCCTGCAAGCAGAGGACACGATCGTCGCGCAGCTGAACGACAAGCTGAAGGCGCTCGATGCACAACTGAAAACGCTCGACGCCGAGCGTACGCATGTCGAGGATTCGCTGGCGCGCGCGCGCGCGACGGCGGAGCAGGAAGAGAAGAAGCGTCGCGAGCTCTCGATCAAGGTCGAGGACCACAAGGCGATGCAGGAGCGCAACCTCGCCACGCTCGACGTCGTGCGAAAGCCGAAGGAAGCCAACGCCGCGATGGCGCAGGTGGACATGCTCAAGAAAGTCCTCTCGCAGGAAGAGACCGACCTGCATTCGCTCTCGCTGCGCGTGCACGACGTGCACCACGCGATCGACGGACAGCAGAAGACGCTCGACGAGCTCGACGCGCGGCAGCAGGAGCAGCGCGCGGCGCATGCGGGCGAGCGCGCGATCATCGAGGCGGAGCTCGCGGCGGCGCGCGTGGTACGCAACGCAAAGGCGCAGCTCGTCCCCAAGAACATCCTCCTCAAGTACGAGCGCATTCTGAGCCGCAACACGTCGAACGTGCTCTATCCGCTGCGCGGACAGGCGTGCGGGCGATGCGATACCGCGATCCCGATGCAGCGCCGGAACGCGATCGCGGCGGGACGCGCGATCGATGTGTGCGAGGCGTGTGGAGTGCTTCTGTACGCGGCGGGATGATGCTTGTTGCTCCCCACAGGGGAGGGTAATTTTCAGGTTGTGAACGCTCTCGCCGCGCGCACGCGCAAGCCGTCTCGCTGGGTGCTCCCCAGCGCACCGGATTCGGCTGCCGTCGCGGCCCTCGCGAGCGAGCTTCATCTGCCGCCGGTGATCTGCGAGCTGCTCCTGCGCCGCGGCTACGACACGCCGGAGCTCGCCAAGCGCTATCTCCGGCCGCGGCTCGAGCAGCTCCACGATCCTGCGCTCATGCTCGGCATGGACATCGCCGTCGAGCGACTGTCGCGCGCCATTCGCAACGGCGAGCGCATCATCATCCACGGCGACTACGACGTGGACGGCATGAGCTCCACCGCACTGCTGCTGCGCACCATTCGCAAGCTCGGTGGCGACGCATTGCCGTTCATCCCGCGCCGCATCGAAGACGGCTACGATCTCACGATGGCCGGCGTCAACGCGGCCATCGCCGCGAACGCAAAGGTGCTCGTCACCTGCGACTGCGGCACGAACGCGCTCGCACCGGTGGAAGCGGCGTGCAAGGCCGGGCTCGATGTGATCATCACGGATCACCATCTGCCGAGCGGCCCGCTCCCGACCTGTCTCACGGTGCTCAATCCCAAGCGCGAGGGGTGTGCGTATCCGGACAAGGACCTCGCCGCCGTCGGCATCGCGTTCAAGCTCGCGCTCGCGCTCACGCGCGCGATGGGTGGCAAGGGGGACGACGTCTACGGCCTCCTCGATCTCGTGGCGCTCGCGACGATCGCGGACGTGGCGCCCTTGCGCGGAGAGAATCGCGTGCTCGTGCGCGCGGGGCTCAAGCTCATGGCGAGCTCGCCCAACGCGGGGCTGCGCGCGCTCATTCGCGCGTCGGGGCTCGAGGGGAAGGTGCTCAACGCCGGGCGCATTGGCTTCATCCTCGCGCCGCGCCTGAACGCGGTGGGGCGGCTCGGCCACGCACTACGCGGCGTCGAGCTGCTCATGTCCGAAAACGATCACGAGGCCAATGCGATCGCGCGCGAGCTCGAGGAGCTCAATCGCCACCGCCAGGACGTCGACCGCAAAACACTCGCGCGCGCGCGCGAGCTCATCAGCGCGCTCGATCTCGACGCCACGCACGGCATCGTGCTCGCGGAAGAGGGGTGGCACCCGGGTGTGATCGGGATCGTCGCCTCGCGGCTGCTCGAGGAGCACGGCCGCCCGGTGCTGCTCATCGCGCTCGACGGCGATGAAGGGAAGGGCTCCGGCCGCTCGATCTCGGCCTTCGATCTGCACGCGGCGCTGGCCGAGTGCCGCGATCTTCTCGTGCGCTTCGGCGGACACCGCGCGGCGGCAGGCGTCACCGTGTCGCGTGCGAACATCCCCGAGCTCGCGCGCCGCTTCAACGAGATCGCGCTCGCACAGCTCACCGTAGATGATCTCGTCGCCGAGCTGCGCGTGGATCTCGAACTTCCGCTCTCCACCGCGACGTTCGAGTTCGAGGCGCTGCTGCGCCACTTCGAGCCCTTCGGCCCGTCGAATCCCACGCCGGTGCTCGTGTCGCGCGGCGTGCGCCTCGCGGCACCGGCGCGCGTGATGGGCGATGGGCATCTCAAGCTGCGATTGCAGACCGACGCGGGCGAGCTCGAAGCGATCGGGTGGGGGATGGCGTCGCTCGCGAACGAGCTGGACGTGTCCACGCCGTTCGACATCGCGTACCGGCTCGAGCGCGATGACTGGAACGGCGCACCGCGACTGCAGGCAAAGCTCGCGGCCGTGCGCCACTAGCCGAGGTGCGCATCGTCGCCGGCCGTTGGCGCGGCCGCACTATCGCCGCACCGCGCGGTATGACCGTTCGGCCCACCGCCGACCGCGTGCGCGAAGCGTGGATGAGCATTCTCCAGAACGATCTCCCCGACGCGACCGTCCTCGATCTCTTCTCAGGCTCCGGTGCGCTCGGCCTCGAGGCCCTCTCGCGCGGCGCCTCGCACGCGACGTTCGTGGAATCCGCCCAGGCGAGCCTGCTGTCGCTCAAGTCGAACATCGATCAGCTCGGCGCCGGGAGCGCGACGACGGTCCATCGCATGGACGCGGTGCGCTTCGTCGACTCGCTCGCTCCGCACGCATTCGACGTGGCCTTCGCCGACCCGCCCTACCGCAAGGGGCTCGCGGCGCAGATCGCCGAGCGCTGGCGCGAAGGGCAGTTCTCGCGCATTCTGGCGCTCGAGCACGAGGCCGGCGAAGCGATGCCGGGCAAGGGCGACACTCGCCGATATGGCGACACCGCGCTCACTTTCTATCGCGCCTGATCGTTTCACCTGCTCAACCGTCCCGTACCCCACGAGCTCATGCCGATCGCGATCTACGCTGGCAGCTTCGATCCCGTCACACGCGGCCACGAAGATCTCATGTGGCGAAGCCTCACCTTCGTCGACAAGCTGATCGTCGCCGTCGCGGTGAACTCCCTGAAGCAGCCGCTCTTCTCGATCGATGAGCGCGTAAGCCTCATCCAGGAGAGCATCGGCAACGACCCGCGCATCGACGTTCGGAAGTTCGACGGGCTCCTCGTCGACTTCGCGCGCGAGGTGGGGGCGACGCTGTCGATCCGCGGACTGCGCGCCGTGGCCGACTTCGAGTACGAATATCAGATGGCTCTCATGAACCGCCATCTCAACGGCGATCTCGAGACCGTCTTCATGGTGCCGAGCATCGACCGAACCTACGTGAGCTCGAGCATCGTCCGGGAGGTCGCGAAGTACGGCGGCAATACTTCCGGGTTGGTGCATCCCGTTGTCGACGCGGCGCTTCGCGCACGATACAAAGTCGCGGGGAAAGGCAAGTCCTGAGACGGCGCCCCTCACGCGCGCCGTGGACGGAGATTTGCACTGAGCGGCCCCGTTTCGTGGCGCGGTCCGTTTATCTTACGCGCCACGAGCGCAGAGGCGACATTTAGCAGCGACATGGCGAAGGTCTCACCGCCACTGTCACGGTGAACGAGTGTAGAACTCGACGGGAGAACGGGACATGAGCTTCGCGATAAAGAAGCAGGGAGAGATTGTCGTGGTAGACGTAGAAGGCCAACTCATCGTCGGCAACCGCCAGGAGCTCAAGCAGCGCGTGCTCGATGAGCTCGAAAAGGGCGAGCGCAAGTTTCTCATCGACTTCAGCCAGACGGGCTACATCGACAGCTCCGGCCTGGGCGTACTCGTATCGCTGTCCAAGAAAATCCGCGAGCAGGGCGGCGAGCTCCGTCTCGCCAATCTCAACGACGATCTGAAGACACTCTTCGAGCTGACCAAGCTCGACACCCTGTTTCAGATCTCCGACACGAAGGAACGGGCGCTGGAGACCTTCTGAGCGAACGCGCCAGCGAACGCCGAATGTCGGCGATCAGCTCCGCGCGGCCCTTCGCCCCCGGGCGCGTGCACATCGCGCTCGAGCTCGAGATTCCCAGTGACGTTCGCTACATCGAGCGCGTGGTCGAAGTCGTCAAGCAGCAATGCGCGCAGTTCTCCTATCCGCAGCGCCAGTGCTGCCTCAACATTCCCGTCGCGCTGAGCGAGGCACTCTCGAACGCGATCCTGCGCGGGAATGGCGATCGGTCGGGTGCGCACGTGCAAGTGAAGGTGGACGTCACGCAGGAGCGCCTCATACTCGAGGTGCTCGACGAAGGGCTCGGCTTCGATTTCGAGGAGTGCCTCACCGATCCTACCGAGCCCGGCAACATCGAGCGCGAAGATGGTCGTGGCCTCTTTCTCATGACACGCCTCATGGACCGCATCGAGCGTTTCTCGAACCAGGGCAACGTGGTTCGGATGACGCTCAGGCGCCATGATTGACCTGATCGCGCTGCTCACCGCGTTCCGCGACGGAACCGGTGCGGCGGCGTCGGTGTGGCTCGGCGACGACGCGCGGCCTCCCACGCGCATCGCCTCGAGCGTCCCCGCTCTGGGCATCCTCGGCTGGACGCCGCCACTCGAGAACGTGGCGCAGCAAATCGCCGAGTCGCCGAGCGGCCCGGTGATCATCGCGCGCATCCCCGGGCCGCGCAAAGCATGGATCGTCGCCGGCCCCTCGCCGGTGCCGCACGCCCCCCTCGAGAGCTACGCGCGCTTCCTCACCGCCATCGTCGGGCAGTATCTGCAATCGTCGCTCGAGGTCGAGCACGCCGCGAACGAGCTCGCCGAGCGCTACGAAGAGATCAACCTCCTGTACACGATCACGGAGATTCTCGGGCGTACGGTCTCGCTCGAGGAAGCCGCCGCGACGATCCTGAAGGAAATCTCCGAGACGGTAGGCGCGCGCCGCGGCTCGATCCTCGTGCACGATCGCGTGACGGACACGCTGCAGCCCGTCGCCGCGATCGGTGGCGTGCTGCTCGACATCCCGCCGATCGCACTGCACGACACGGCGAGCGTCTCGGCGCGCGTCTTTCGCGAGCAGCACGCGATCGTCGCCGAGGGGAGCGACATGCCCTGCGAGGCGGAGAGCGCGTACCGTCGCGGGACGATGCTGTCGGTGCCGATCATGTGGACGCTTCCGCACGGCGGGATGGAACCGCTCGGCGTCGTCAATCTCTCCGATCGCTACTCGGATGCGCCCTTCAGCGCCGGCGACCAGAAGCTCATCGCCGCGATCGCGACGCAGATCGGCACCGCGATTCAGAACGCGCGGCTCGTGCGCGCATCGCTCAGCCAGCAGCGGCTCATCCAGGAGCTCGCGCTCGCGCACGATCTGCAGATGAAGCTCCTCCCGCGCGCCGAGATCGTGGCGCCCGAGGCGCAGGTCGCGGCGCGCGTCGTCCCCGCTGAGAGCGTCGGCGGCGACTTCTACAATCTCTTTCGACTCTCGCCGACCCGCACGGGGATCATGATCGGTGACGTGTCGAGCCACGGCTATCGCGCGGCGCTCATCATGGCGCTCGCGATGAGCGCGTCGGCGATTCACGCGCAGGCGTCGCCCGATCCGGACTCGGTGCTCGCATCGCTCGAGGGAACGCTGCGCGAGGAGCTCTCGACCACCGAGATGTTCATCACCGCGTTCTACGGCGTGATCGACCGCAGCGCGAAGACGCTCCGCTACGCGAACACGGGGCACCCGCACGCGTTTCACATCACCATCGATGGAGTGGTCGAGCGTCTTCCCGCCATCGATCCGCCCATCGGCATGGTGGAGTCGCTTCCGCACGCGCGCTCGCGCACCTGGGCGCCGAACGAGGATCTTCTGCTGCTCTTCACGGACGGTGTGAGCGACGCGCGCAACCGCTTCGGCGTGCGGCTCGGCGAGCAGCCGGTGCTCGACATCGTGCAGCGATATCGAACGGAGACGCCGGCGGCGATCGTGCAGCGCGTATTCGAGGAGCTCGCCGAGCACACCGGAGAGGCCGTGCAGCGCGACGATCTCGCGGTGGTCATCGCGCGCAGTTGAGCGGCACGCGCATGCGACCGCCGCCGATTCGGAAAAGCCTCGGCCAGCACTTTCTCACCGATCCGCGGATTCTCGCACGGATCGCGGATGCCGTCGCGCTCACCAGCGACGAGACGGTGGTGGAGATCGGCCCGGGGCGCGGCGCGCTCACCGATGCGTTGCTCGCGCGCGCCGCGCGCGTCGTGGCGATCGAGGTCGACCGGAAGCTCGTCGAGCTGCTGCGCGAGAAGTACGCGAACGAGCCGCGCCTCACGATCGTCGAGGCCGATGTGCTGAGCGTGAACCTCGGCGAGCTGGCGGGCGGTGCGTACGCGCTCGCGGGGAACGCGCCGTACTACATCACGACGCCGATTCTCTTTCAGGCGCTCGAGCAGCCGCGCGCGATGCGCTCGGTGCTACTCGTGCAAAAGGAGGTAGCCGCGCGGATGGCTGCGGCGCCGGGCGCCGATGACTATGGCGCGCTGAGCGTGAACGTGCAGGCGGTGGCGGATGTCGAGATGCTCTTTCGAATTCCGGCAGGCGCGTTCAATCCGCCGCCGCGCGTCGACAGCGCGGTCGTGCGCGTAACGCCGCGCGCCGAGCCGGTGGTGCCTGCGGGAGTGGAGGAACCGTTCCGCGTCTTCGTACAGGCGGCGTTCGCGCTCAGGCGAAAGCAGATGCGGCGCGTCGTGCGAACGGTGGCGGAGCGAAGCGCGCTCGATGCGGAGGCGGCGCTCGAAGCGAGCGGGATCGATCCCGATGCGAGACCTGAGACGCTGAGCGCTGCGCAGTTCTACGCGCTGGGGCGCGAGTTGAGGCTGTGGAGGTAGAGGATAGCGGCCAGAAACTGCTTGGGTGAGACCACACCGGCGGACACAGATTGACGCAAACGGAGAATTGCGAACGGCGAGTACGTAAAAATTCAAAAAGGCACGATTCGAATCATGTAGGACGGGCCCGATCGTGGGCCAAATTCGATTTGTTTTTTATGCCTATACCGTGCTCGTCGTTCGCAGCTCGCAGTTTCTGTTTCCGTCCGTCTGTATTCGTCTGTGTGGCTTTACCAAAGCTCCTGCTCGCCCCTCACGGACCGCTCAAAGCCCTACTCCCTATTCGACAACGCAAACGACAACCGCTCCAGCTCCATCGCCATGTTCACCGTGTTGAGCGTGACGTTCGCCGGCACGTGCAGCTGGATGGGCGCGAAGCTCAGGATGCCCACGATTCCCGCACCGACGACCTGATCGACGACATGCTGCGCGGCTGAGCCGGGAACGGCGATCACTGCGATGTCCACCGGACGCTCGCGGTTGTCCTCCGCGAGCGAGTCGATTGCGCGCACCGCGTGTCCGTCGACCTGTCTGCCGATCTTCGCAGGGTCGGAGTCGTAGAGCCCGACCACGCGAAAGCCGCGCTGCTGAAAGCCCTCGTACTGCGCGAGCGCGGCGCCGATCTTCCCGACGCCGACGATCACGACGCGCCAGTCGCGCTCGAGGCCGAGGATGCGACGCATGCGCTGCGTGAGCTCGGCCACCTGATAGCCGAGTCCGCGCTTGCCGAAGGAGCCGAAGAAGGAGAGATCCTTCCGCACCTGGGCGGAGGTAGTGCCGCCGCGCGCGGCCAGCTCTTCGCTGGAGATGGTGTTGAGCCCCGCGTTCTCGAATTCCTCGAGAAAGCGCAGGTAGAGCGATAGGCGTCGTACGGTCGAGTCGGCGATCCGTTTCAAGGGCGTTGGGGGCTTGTGAATTGATTCACAAGATAGAACGGCGACCCCGCAACGGCTAGATGAGCGCTGGCTCACCCCGCGCCTGAGCGGTTAAGTTGTGGACACTCATGCCAGTACACGTTTGTTCAGAGATCGGCCGGCTGCGCTCGGTACTCGTGCACTTGCCAGGTCCGGAGCTCCTCGCGGTCACCCCCGATACTCGCGAGGACTTCCTCTACGACGACATCATCGACCTCGAAAACGCGCAAAAGGAGCATCGCCGCCTCGTCGCGATCCTCGAGCGTTTCACGACGGTGCTCTCCGTGCGCGATCTCCTCGCCGACGTCGTCTCGATCCCCGCTGCGCGCGATCTGCTCGTGCGCGAGACGCTCGACATCGTCCCCTCCGGCCCGCTCGCGAACAAGATCGAGGAGCGCAGCCCCGAGGAACTCGTCGAGATGCTCATCGAGGGCGAGGAAGAGGAGCCGGGCCCGCTCGCGCGCTCGCTGAACGAAGGCGGCTATCTGCTGCCGCCCCTGCCGAATCTCTTCTTCACGCGCGACACCGCGATGGTGGTCGGCGATCACGTGATGATCGGCTCGATGCGCTACGCGGTGCGCTGGTCGGAAGAGCTGATCATGAAGCTCCTCTTCCTCCACCATCCGCTGCTCGCGAATCAGGGGATTCTCTACGACGGCGCGGCGGAGCGGCGGCACAACTACACGCTCGAGGGCGGCGATGTCCATCCGCTGCGCCACGACACCGTGATCATCGGCTTCAGCGAGCGCTCGAGCCCCGCCGCCATCGACTACCTCACCTCGCGCCTGTTCGAGCAGACGTCGATCACGAACGTCATCGTCGTGGTGATGCCGAAGGAGAACACGGCGATCCATCTCGACATGATCTTCACGCAGCTCGATCGCGATTTGTGCGCGGTGTATCCGCCGCACTTCATCGGCCCCGAGCGGCTCCCGATTCTCTTTCGCAAGAAGGGGAACGAGACGATGCAGGAGATGCCGAACGTCTTCGCCGCGCTCGAGCACGTGGGGCTGCCGATGACGCCCGTCTTCTGCGGCGGCACGCGCCGCTCGGTGCAGGAGCGCGAGCAGTGGGCAAGCGGCTGCAACTTCGTCGCAATGCGCCCCGGCGTGATTCTTTCCTACTCGCGCAACGAGGCGACGATCGCCGAGATGGAGAAGCACGGCTTCCGCGTCGTGACGTCGGTGGACTTTCTCACCGGCGATGAGCGCGTGAAGGAGGGGGAGCGCGCGATCATCACCTTCGAGGGCTCGGAGCTCGTGCGCGCGGGCGGCGGTCCGCGCTGCATGACGCTCCCCGTGCATCGCGAGGATCCGTGGGACTGAGCGCGCACGGCATCGCGGCGCGTCCCGCGGAGACGAGACTCACGGAGCGCGCGCTGGAGTTCCTCAAGTCGGGTCCGGCGGATGCGAAGCGGCTGATCGAGCACGTCTGTCAAATGCCGGGCGCACCGCTCGTCGTCGCGGAGCAGATGGCGCTCGCGCTCTTCGCGGAGCGCCCGGAGTTCGTCCGCTCGCACGATGGGCACTGGTCGATCGCGCCCGAGCCAGAGTCTCGCGCGCTGCACGAGTCCGCGAGTACGATGGCGATTTCAGAAACGCTCGCGACCTACGACGCGAGCGTCGAGCGCGACGAGCTCGCGCGCCTCTCGTACGTCGTCGTCGACGTCGAGACCACCGGCACGAGCCCGTGGAGCGGCGATCGCATCACCGAGATCGCGGCCATCGTGGTGCGCGATGGTGTGGTGGCCGAGCGGTTCGAGACGCTGGTGAATCCCGAGCGCCCGATTCCGCCCATGATCACGAATCTCACGCAGATCAACTGGGAGATGGTGAAGGACGCGCCGCGCTTCCGCGACATCTGCGCCGACGTCGTGCGTGTCATCTCGGGGCATGTGTTTGTCGCGCACAACGTGGACTTCGACTGGCGATTCGTGTCGTCCGAGGTGCAGCGCGCCACGGGACAGCGCCTGTCGGGGCGGAAGCTCTGTACGGTGCGCTTCGCGCGCCGAGTGCTGCCGCAGCTTCGCAGCCGGCGGCTCGACAGCGTGGCGAATTACTACGGCGTCGAAATTCTCGCGCGGCACCGCGCGGCCGGCGATGCCGTCGCCACGGCGCACGTGCTCCTGCGCCTGCTCGACGAGGCGCGCGAGCGCGAGTGCAGAGGCTGGGACGATCTCATGCGCCTTTTGGGCGAGAGCATGGCGAAGGGCCCGCGCTCGCGTGGACAGCTGGCGATGCCGCGTCCCATCGACAAGGACACGACGGCGTGAGCGCACCGCAGCCGCTGGTCGAATCGCGCATGGTGGGCGGGCTCAAGATCCACGCATTGCAGGCGGGCGGACAGAAGCTCGATGGCGGCGCGATGTTCGGCGTCGTGCCGAAGCCGCTCTGGGAGCGCCGCATCCCCGCCGACGAGCGCAATCGCATCCCGCTCGGCATGCGCTGCATTCTCGTAGAGCACGACGACGGCCTCGTGCTCATCGATTGCGGGGCGGGGAACAAGGAGAATGAGCGCTTCTACGACATCTACGGCATCGAGAACGCCGGCGCGAACGGACGCACGGCGCTCGAGGACGCGCTCGCGACGCTCGGCCACACGCCGGATGACATCAAGATCGTGATCGATTCGCACCTGCACTTCGATCACGGGGGCGGCAACACGTATCGCGATGAGGCGGGTGCGGTCTGGCCGACGTTCCCGCATGCGCGCTACGTGGTGCAGCGGGGCGAGTTGGACTACGCCTCGCATACGAACGAGCGGACCGCGGCGAGCTACTTCCCGCACAACTTCGCGCCGATCGTGGAAGCGGGATTGTTCGATCTCGTGGAAGGCGAGAAGCAGATCGTCCCCGGGATCAGCGTGCTTCCGACGCCGGGGCACGTGCCCTTTCACCAGGGCATTCTCCTCGAGTCGAAGGGCGAGCGCGCCTTCTTCCTCGGCGACCTCGTACCGACGGCGGCGCACCTGCCGCTTCCGTGGATCATGGGCTACGACGTGGAGCCGCTCGTGACGCTCGAGTCGAAGCGGCGGACGCTCGCGCGGGCGCTCAAGGAGGAGTGGCTCCTCATCTTCGAGCACGACGCGACTCATGCATGGGGGCGGATCGCGCACGACGGAAAGTCGTACGCGCTGGCGCCCTGACCGAGCTGCGCGCGATGAATCGACGCGAGCACTGGGACGCGATTTATCGGAGCAAGGATGCTTCGACGGTGAGCTGGTATCAGGCGGAGCCGCTCGTCTCCCTCGCGCTCATTCGCCGCGCTGCTCCCGATTTAGTTGACTCAGTCATCGATATTGGCGGCGGCGCCTCGGTCCTCGTCGATCGTCTGCTCGACGCCGGATACCGGAATGTCACCG